>Ga0316602_10000031_pt1 | contig 153950 bp, 128 predicted proteins | sample OWC_soil_day10_C_FD_203103 | JGI IMG/M metagenome (GOLD analysis project Ga0316602, IMG submission 203103) | Wetland soil microbial communities from Old Woman Creek delta, Ohio, United States - OWC_soil_day10_CT | ecosystem: Environmental > Terrestrial > Soil > Wetlands | place: USA: Ohio...
GCAAAGCTGGGGCTTTGAGGAAAGCCATCGTTCTTATCCAGAGGCACGGTGGAACCGTTCAACTTGAACAATCCCACACCCTAGAAATGCATCCCGAGTTTAGGTCGCAGGGGTTTACAGGGTAGGCGCGAAGACACCAAGGAATCACCAAGGGTTTACTGGCGATCCACGTCTGCGCCCCGGGTCAATGTGAAAGCCAACTCCCACCGCCGCGCGCCACTGGCTGGACACTCTGGCCGCCCCGCTACGCGGGGGCGTGCGGCGGCGCCGCACACGTTCCGGGAGGGACAGGTGGCTATGGCACGCCTGCGTGCCTCCGCCGCCTGTTCCTCCCGGAACCAGGCCCGAGTGTCCTGGTCGACACATCAGGCTTTTCTTGGTGAAACTTGGTGCCCTTGGAGTCTTTGTGGTGGAATTTATGCTTTTGTCTGCGAATGCGTATAAGGGGCCGCTCCTTGGCTGCTGAATCGCTGAACTGTCGTTACCATAGGTTCATCATTCAAGGAGACTCCATGAACGTCCCTGATCCCGCTGGCCTGAACCTAGTCGGCTGCATAGGCTGGCTGGTGCTCGCGGTTGTTTTCCTTTTCCTTTTCTTCAAGACCTTCCGCTACATCCCCAACAACCGGGTGGGCATCGTCGAAAAACTATGGAGCGGCAAGGGCTCCGTGAAGTCCGGGCTCATCGCTCTCAACGGCGAGGCGGGCTTCCAGCCCCAGCTCCTGCGCGGCGGCTGGCACATCCTGCTGCCCTTCATCTATCGCATCCACCGCATGCCCCTGGTGACCATCCCCCAGGGCAAGATCGGCTATGTTTTCGCCCGGGACGGCCAGGATCTGCCCCCCACCCAGGCCATGGCCTCCAATGTGAAGGTCAAGGACTTCCAGGACGCCGCCCTCTTTCTTCAGAACGGCGGCCAGAAGGGGCCCCAGCGGGCCATTCTGCGGGAAGGCACCTACGCCATCAACCTTTCCCAGTTCGTGGTCCTCACGGAGGATCAGGTCTACTATCTGCCCCTGGACCGTTCCGAGCTGGAGACCTTCCAGAAGATGAGCGCCATCATCGCCGAACGAGGCGGCTGGCGTCCTGTGATCATCCGGGGCAGCGATGATTCGGTCGGCGTGGTGACCATTCATGACGGCCCCAGCCTCGCGGCGGGGGAGATTATCGCCCCGGCGGTGGGGGAGGACCCCAGCAAGCCCGAGACCTATCACAACAACTTCCAGGACGCGGACAAGTTCCTCCGGGCCGGAGGCCAGCGGGGTCGTCAGTACCAGGTGCTGGTGGAAGGCACTTACTACATCAATCGCCTCTTCGGCACCGTGGAGCTGATCCCCAAGACCGTCGTAGAAGTGGGCACGGTGGGTGTGGTGGTGAGCTACACCGGTGACAAGGGTGCCGATATCAGTGGCCAGGAATACCGCCACGGCGAGCTGGTCACCACCGGGGAGCGGGGGGTCTGGAGCGATCCCCTGTTGCCGGGCAAATACGCCTTCAACACCTACGCGGGCAAGGTCCTGATGGTGCCCACCACCAACTTCATCCTCAAGTGGACCAAGGGCGAGGTGGGCAGCCACAAGTTCGACGAGAACCTCAGCGAGGTCAGCCTCATCACCAAGGACGCCTTCGAGCCCAGTCTGCCCCTGTCGGTGGTGGTGCACATCGACTACCGCAAGGCGCCTCTGGTCATACAGCGCTTCGGCGATATCAAGAAGCTGGTGGAGCAGACCCTGGATCCCATGGTCAGCGCCTACTTCAAGAACATCGGCCAGACTCGCACCCTCATCCAGCTCATCCAGGACCGCAGTGCCATCCAGGAGCAGAGCGGCGTTCAGATGAAGGAGAAGTTCAGCCAGTACAACCTGGAGCTCCAGGAAGTCCTGATCGGCACCCCCACCAGCGGAGCCCAAGGTGGGCAGATCGAGCAGATCCTGATCCAGCTCCGGAGCCGTCAGATCGCCGACGAACAGGTGGAGACCTACGGGCGCCAGCAGAATGCGGCGGCCAAGGAGCGGGAGCTCCGTGAGGCCGAGGCCAAGGCCAAGCAGCAGACGGCCCTGACCGAATCCGCCATCAGCATCGAGGTCCAGAGCAACCAGGGCAAGGCCGACTACGCCAAGGCCCAGCAGCAGGCGGCCCAGATCCAGACCCTGGCCGGGGCCGAGGCCGAAAAGGTCCGCCTCATGGGCGAGGGTGAGGCCAAGCGCATCAAGGTCATGGCCGAGGCCCAGGCCGAGCAGGCCGCCCGGGTGGGCGTAGCCCAGGCCCTCGCCATCGAGGAACAGGTGCGGGCCTACGGTGGTCCCCAGTTCCAGCTGGTGCAGCAGGTCATGAACCGCTTTGCGGAGGCCATCGAGAAGTCCCAGGTGGATGTGGTGCCCAAGATCAACATGGCGGGCGGCGGTTCCCAGGGGGGTGGCAGCGTCATCGAGAACCTGCTGGGGCTGCTCTTGAGCCAGAAGGTGGGCGAGATGGCCGGGATTCCCTCCACGGCCCCCAGGGATCCCATGGCCGAGAAACTGAGGAATGATCTGAAGGCCCAGTTCGCCAAGGGCGAGTGAGGGCCGGGGATTTCCATGAAGCGCCGGGGCAACCCGGCGTTTTTATTATTGGAGTTGACTCTCTCGGGAATTCCGGTCTACTACTCGGTAACTTTTCGTAACGCTTTTTAGGCAAGGTTTGGACCTTCAATCCCACCGGGGTTTTGGGGCGACTGCAGTTTGTGGGCACCTTGATCAGGAGGCAGCACCATGCACGGAAAGATGCCACCCACCGAGCGTCTGGAATTGACCATCGCACTCCGTCCGGTTGATCGGGTGGTGTGTGCTCCCTTCATCAACGGCTATGCGGCGACACACGCCCATGTGCCCCAGATCCGCTTCCTCAATGACTTCGATCTGGGGCTCCACTGCCTGGATCGCCTGAAGGCCGCGTACCCTGGATGGGACTGCAACCGGGCCTCGTACGCCTTTCTGGGTTACGGTCCCCTGCTCAAGAACCGCTGGTTCCAGAAGGTGGTGCTCCCGGGCGAAGGTGCCTTGGGAGAGGATGCCCAGTACCAGATCCTTGAGGAGGAGTTGGCCACCCAGGAGGACCTCCTGAACATCCGGAAAAAGGGCTTCACGCGCTACATGATGGCGGTGACCAAGCGGGTGCGCCCCAAGGCAGGGCTGATCCACTACCTGCTCTGGGAACGCCGCTACAAGAAGTTGTTCAGGCGCGAGTGCGAGGCCGCCCGGCATCGGGGACAGTCCCAGTACTACGGGGCTGCTTCCGGCATCGCCTTCGAGATGTTCTCCATGACCCGTTCCCTGGAGAAGTTCACCCAGGACATCTTCCGCATCGGGGATGAGGTTCTGGAGATCCTGGACATCGTGGATGAGGCGGGCTTGCAGGCCACCATCGACCAGTGCCGGGAGTCCGGGAATCCCCGGGTCTTCCTGTCGCTGACCCGCTGTGGCCCTGCCTTCCTGAGCCCCAAACACTTCGACCGTTTCGTCTGGCCGGGCCTCCGGAAGACCGCCCTGGGGCTCATCAGCGCCGGGTTGACCCCGATCTTCCACCTGGACACCAACTGGGATCGGGTCATGGAGAAGTTCCTGGAGTTGCCCAAGGGGAAGAGCATCATTGAAACCGATGGGGACACGGACCTCTTCCGGGCGAAGGCCATTCTCCGGGATCATACCTGCCTGGCGGGGGATCTGCCGGCCGCCATGCTCACGGTGGGCAGCCCCTCCGATGTGGAGACCTATTGCCGGCGTCTTATCGACGAGGTCGGCAAGGGCGGGGGCTTCATCTTCAGCACCGGCTGCATGACACCCATCAATGCCAGGCCGGAGAACGTGAAAGCCATGTTCGATACCTTGGCTAGATATGGCCGGTACGATTAGGACTCTACCCGGTTGCGGCCCTGGTGCTTGGCGGCATAGAGCCTTGCGTCCGCCCGCTCCGCCAGGGCCTCGAAAGTCTCTTCCGGACCGAGCTGAACCACGCCAATGCTCACCGTGATCCCAAACAGCCCCTGTGGGCCGGTCATCCGGCATGATTCCACGGCCAGTCGCATGCGCTCAGCCACTTCCCGGGCTTCTTCAAGGGGCGTCTCGGGCAAGAGGACGGCAAATTCCTCACCCCCGAGGCGACCGATGGTGTCCATAGCCCGGAGGCAGGTACTGCAGGCCTGGGCGAATCGCAGGAGGGTAGCGTCGCCCGCGCCGTGGCCGTGCGTATCGTTGATCCGCTTGAAATGGTCGATATCGAGGGCCAGGAGACTCAGGCCGCGGTGATTCCGTGCATCTCTGGCCATCTCATAGTCCCCCAGTTCCAGGAAGCGGCGGCGATTGTAGACCCCCGTGAGGGGATCGGTCGTGGCCAGGACTCGCAGCTCTATTTCCAATGCTTTCCGGGCTTCCACCTCGTGGGCCAGGTCCGTATTGAGAATGAGGAGATGCCGGGCCTGCTCCTCCATGAGGCGGGACTTTTCCTGGAGCTCCCTGCTGACCTGACGGAGCTGGTCCTGCTGGCGGTCTCCTGTGCGCATCAGCCGTTTGAGCTCCCGTGCACTCTTTTCGTAGGCTTGGACCAGTTCAAGCAAGGCGATCCGGAGGCCACCTGTGTCCTCATGGGTCCGCTCCAGGGCTCGGGTGGCCCTCAGGATGACCCCTTTCTCGTGGTCGAAAAGGTCAAAGTCCTGCTCAGATCTGCACAAGCTGGAATCGGGCATGTTCAAGCTCCATGGAGAAGTCCTCCCCGAATTCCCGGATCACGTCATCGTCCTCCATGAATAGCCAGCGGATGGCCACCTTCGTGCCGGAACTGGCTGCGGCCTCCAGGATCTGGATCATGTTCATCAGGGCCTTGGCACTGCTGGTATTGAAGTAGACCAGTTGGAAGGCCATCAGGAGTTCCTGCCCCTTGACGGTCTCGCAATAGGCTGAGAGGTCCTTCAGCAGGGGGCCGAAAAAGGCTGCCGCATCTTCGGGATAGGCTTCTCCGCGCAGGGCAAGGTGGTTCTGGTCGTAGCGGAAGTCCACTTCCGGCGAACGCTCTCCGGCGGCGATGAACTTGTTTTCCATGGGAGGCTCCCCTCTCATATGAAGGCTTTCATGCAATAGAAGGTCGTCGATGCGTCTAATTCCAGGAAATCGAACTGGATGGGCTCGCTGGATCGACGGGCGATCTCGATCAGCCCCAGGTTGGCCCCCTTGGCGGAGGCATCCACCGGGGCCTTCATGTGTTCCATGTAGTAGGCCTTGATGCCTGCGGCGTCGAGCTTCTGGATCTTCTCCAGGCGCTCCTGCAGGGGGTGGGCCTTCTCTCGAGCCATGACATTGCCACAGACCACGAAAAAGCGGCCACCCTCACTGCCGACGGTAAGCAATCCTGAACTGAGGCGATTGATCTCCTGGTCGTCCTTGGCCAGGGTCTCCGCCGAATAACGAATGATATTCTGGGCCTGTTCCACGAATACTGAAAAGACCCGCTTCATGGTTCTCAGGTCGGTTTCTTCCATGGAGAGCTTCTTTTTTAATGCGTCTCCGAGGGCGAAAAGGATGCTTTCTGATATGAATCCATTGAAGGAAAAGATGATTCCATGCTGATGGTTGTCAGCCTTCATCCGGTAATGGTCAACAGCGAGCATGGGAGAAGTCTCCGGCAGTGCCTAGCAGGCAAAGCCAGTGTGAATCTCAACGGTGTCAACCGGATTTCCTGGATGTAACTTCCTGGGCATGACGATAGGGGGCATCAAGTCCCGGTCGCCATGGACCAGCGAGTGCCTTCGTCAGCCCCTTCGGCAATCTCCATGCTGGCTCGTCTGGCCCTTTCGATGGCAGGTTCAAGGCTCGGCTTTCCCCCTTCGTGGTCTGTTTCCGGATCGCACAGGGTCACACCCAAAGGAATGGGAATCCCCAGCAGGGTCTGCACCCGCCTCAAAAGGCCATCCATGAGCTTGCGATTGGAGGATGGGGCCGCCAGCAGGATCTCGTGATTGCCCAGGTCCACCAGGATGTCCTCTCCCCGGAGGTGTTGAAGCAGATTTTCCAGGTTCCTGGCTTCATCCGGGATTCGCCGGCTGTCGAAGATGGCCACTCCGATCTTTTCCCCAGAGCGCCGGGCACGGGAGAGGTTGGCCCGGATCCACACCTCAAGGTAGCGCCGGGTGGGGAGCATGGAATGGGGGTTTTCCATGGCATGGTCGTCGGCGACGGCAGAGTGGAGGGCCAGGATCTCCTCTTTTCGATGCAAATCCTCCCGGAGTTGCCCCGCCTCGATGATTCGGGTGAACAGGGCTGCCACGCCTTGGGCGCAGAGGATGTCCCGGGGCTGGAAAGCCTGGGAGGTTGCCGACTGCAGGGACAGAACCCCGGCGGGGGGATCGCACAGGGGAACCCCAAGGTAGGCATGGATACCCAGTTCCCGGATGGCTTCCGAGTCGTTCCAGATCGGGTCCTGGGGGGTGTCCGGGATGATGAGCGGGGCAGGGGCGGCGGCCAAGGTGGCGTGGCAGTACGAGGTGGCTGGCATGGATAACCACTCTGGAACAGCAGGACCCTCCGCGGTGGCCCAGCAGACCGTTTCCAGTTCGTAGGGTGATTTCAAGGCCAGCATCGCCCGGTCCACGCCGGTGGCTCTGACAATAAGGGCCAGTCCCTCCTGGAAGATCAGGCTGGCGTTTGCGCTTCTATTGGCGAGCAGTGCCAGCAGTTCTTGAAGTGAGGTTGTGTCGTCTTGCATCCGGTCCGTCCCCTTCCATCATCCATCGGGAGCAGGGGTTTGGTGCTCAACCTTCTTCAAAATTTGGGCGAGGCGCACCGCCCAGGTTCACGCTAGGCTGTTTTTAGCATTCCGACCCCCCCCAAACGACGCCAAGCGTCCAGCCTCCAGGGAGAGCCATGATGTCCGACTCGCAGAAACCGTCCGTTCGCGGATGGGTAGTGGTCCTTGCAGGACTTGGTGTGAATCTATTGCTGGGAACCCTCTATGCTTGGGGCGTGATGGGCAAGGCGCTGGCCATGCAGTGGCACTGGACCAAGACCCAGGCGGCCATGCCCTTTGCCATCTCAACCGCTGCCTTCGCCATCATGATGGTGTTCGCCGGGCGCGCCCAGGACAAGCTGGGGCCGCGTCGGGTGGCCTCCCTGGGGGGGCTGCTCTTTGGTTTGGGGGTTGCGGCCTCTTCGCTCTTCACGTCTCCCCTGTTCATCCTGCTGAGCTTCGGTGTGGTGGGCGGGGCGGGGATCGGGCTGGCCTACTCGGCCACCACCCCCGCCGCGGTGAAGTGGTTCCCCTCGGCGCGCAAGGGGCTCATCACGGGTATTGTCGTCAGCGGAGTGGGCCTAGCTGCGGTCTTCATGTCTCCCCTGACCCAGCTTCTTCTGGCCAAGACCTCGATCCCCATGACCTTCCTGATCCTGGGCCTGGGTTCCGCTGTGATCATCCTTGGCCTGGCCCAGTTCCTCACGGATCCCCCCAAGGGTTTCGTGGCCGCGAGTCCGGCTTCCGGACCCGCCCGGAATCTTCCCCAGCGTCCGGACGTGGAGTGGCATGAGATGCTCCGCACCCCGCAGTTCTACCTGCTTTGGCTGATGTATGTGCTGGCGGCTTCCGCGGGACTCATGATCATCGCGAATGCTCCGATCATCGCCAAGGGCCAGGCCCACTGGGAGGCCGGCTTCGTGCTGGTGATGCTCCTGGCGGTGTTCAACACCCTGGGGCGTTTCCTGAGCGGTGCCCTGTCCGACCGTCTCGGGCGCACCACCACGATGCTGATCGCCTTCGGCGTCCAGGCCGTGAACCTCTTCTTCTTCTCCCACTACACCAGCCCCCTGAGTCTCGCCCTGGGCACCTCGCTCCTCGGGCTGTGTTATGGCACCGTTTTCACCCTGATGCCGGCGATTACCGCTGACTACTACGGTCTGCGCAACATGGGGGTGAACTATGGCCTGGTGTTCACGGGCTTCGGTGTGGCGGGCGTCTTCGGTTCGCTGCTGGGCGGAAGGGTCCGAGACCTGTTCGGATCCTATGACAAGGCCTATCTCATCTGCGGCGTGATGCTGGTGGCAGCGGCGCTCCTCGCCTGGTTCCTGCGGGCACCTGCTTCGAAGGCCGAAAGGGGCTGATATCTTCCCCCAGGGGGTGTCCGGGCGAAGCCTGGGCACCCCCGATGCGTTACTCTTGATCCATGGTGATGCAGAACTGGAAGTTCATTGTGGAGCCGGGTCAGGCCGACCTGAGGCTGGATCAGTTGGTGTCCGTGTGCACCGGGCTCAGCAGGCGCCATGCCCGGGAGGTCCTGAAGCTGGGCGGGGTCCAGGTGGCCCAGAAGCGGGTCAGGGTGGCCAGCCGAACCGTGGCACCCGGCCAGGAAGTCCGGGTCGCGGTGGACGATTCCCTGGGCGCCCCGCCGGAATTTGACGTGCCTGTGGTCTACGAGGACAACTGGCTGCTGGTGGTCAACAAGCCTGCGGGCATGCCCACCCAGGGCACCCAGGCCTCGGATAAGCACGACCTGCTGGCCCTCCTGAACCGTCAGAGGCCTGGGCAGAAACTGATCCTCTGCCATCGCCTGGATCAGGGCACCAGCGGCGTGCTCGTACTGGCCAAGGACAAAGCAGGGGACCTGGGCAAGCATTTCCAGGAGAGAACCCTGCGCAAGGTCTATCTGGCTCGGGTCGGGCAGCCCGTGGCGGCAGTGGAGGTGGATCGTCCCATCGGTCGCCTCAGGCTATCCAAGCCTGCCCGTTTCGGATGCGAAGGGGATCTTCTGGAGCCCAAGGCCTCCCAGACCCTTTTCCGCCCGGCTGCCCAGGAAGAGACGGCTGGACTCGTGCCCGGCCATTGGGTTGTGGCCGAGCCCAGGACCGGCCGCACCCATCAGATCCGGGTCCATCTGGCCTGGCTGGGGGCCCCGGTGGTGGGGGACGGCCTCTATGGCGGGGCGTCCTCGGATCAGCTTTGGCTCCACGCCTGGAAACTGGTGCTGAATCATCCGGTGACGGGCGAAGCCCTGGAGCTGGTGGCTGAGCCCACCCGATTCATGGAGGGGGCGTGAGCCCCAGACTCCCACTCGTCTATAACCCGCGATCCGGGCCCCGGGGCAAGAATCCGGATGCCCTCATGGCCCGGCTCTCCCCTGAGGTGCGGGACCGCATCGAGCCGATCGCGTTCGGACCGCCTTGGGATTTCGCGCCCCTCATCGCCCAGGCCAAGGCCGGTGGCGGGCCGCTCTTGGTTTGGGGTGGGGATGGCACGCTCCATCACGCCGGTCGCGCCCTGGTTGAAGCCGGTTGTCCGGTGGCCCTGGCCGCCATTCCCGGAGGCTCCGGTAATGGCCTGGTGAGGGGGCTGCGGACCCCCCTGGAGCCCGCCGGAGCTGTCACGAATCTTCTCCTGGGCCGGGAGCTGGTGATGGATCTTCCGCGGCTGGACGGCGTGCCCTTCCTGAATCTCTGCGGCATGGGCTTCGAGGCTGCCGTGGCCCACGCCTTCGAAACCATGGAGGGCCGGGGTTTCACCAATTACGCCAGGCTCTGCCTGCGGCTGTGGCGGGACTATCCGGAAACGGGTTTGCAGTGGGCGGCTTCCCAGCCGGAAGTCCTGGAGCCCTCCCGGGCCCTGGACCGCCTGAAAGCGGCTTGGCGGGGAGCCGAGCCCGCCATGCCGGATCGGGCCTGGAGCCTCTGCTTTGCCAACCTTCCCCAATTCGGCTCAGGTTTCTGGATCGCGCCGGGGGCCGATCCCACGGATGGCATCCTCCAGTGGGCCCAACTCAAGCGTCCTTCGTTCCTGGACCTGGTTTCTGAAGTCCCCCAACTCTTCCGGGAGGGGGGGCGCACCCATCTCCGGCAGGAGGGGCGCCTGCTCCGGGCCACGCTTCGCCTGGAACGCCCTGCTTTCTGGCACCTGGACGGAGAAGCCGCCCCGGCCCGGGACCGGGCCGAACTGACTCTGGAGCCCAAGGCCTTCCGGATGCAAGTCGCATGTACCTGTCCTTGGTGATAAATCGATTTATTTTTTATTTGTAATCGTAATTACACAAGATCGCCGAAGTGAGGCCGATTTCTTCGGGATTTGATGGTTTTTTGGGTATTCGTGGGTAATGAGTGCAAAAAATCAAATTCTTAATGAAAATGGGAGATGTCTATTTGGAGCGGGGTGAGTTGTGCCTGAGTTGTTCGATATTGCGGTGCTCGGTGAAGATGAGTCTTCGGAGCTTTACCAGCTGCTGCGTCTCTGCGGCGACGTCGTTCCCCAGCGTTTCCTGGATGGAGAATACCTGATTCGCCAGGATGAGCCGGACCAGGATCTTTTCATCGTTCTGAAGGGTGTCTATTCCGTTGAACAACCCCCTCTGGTGCCTGGCGGGCCACCGGTCATCCTGGCTTCTGTGACCTGCGATCCTCTGAAGGTGGCCATTGTGGGCGAGATGGCCTATTTCGGCGACCAACGCCGCACCGCTTCGGTGCGAAGCGCTGGTGTCACCTATGCCCTCAGGCTCAAGCCTGCCCATATCGATGTGATCATCGGATGCTTCCCGATGCTGACCAAGGTGATCTGCCAGCAGTTCGCCCGGCGCCTCAAGGAGGCCAACGACGCCATCCGCGCATTCCAGAGCCGCTTCGCACTGGTGAGCACCAAGCGGATGGTGTCGGCCGGGGAGCTTCTTTTCTCCGAGGGCGACCTTGCCACGGCCATTCATCAAGTCGTGGCGGGGCAGGTGGAAATCCGCCGGGGAGCCCATAGCGCCCTGGTAGAGGCGCAGGACGCAGCCTCGGGCTTTCTTGAACCAGAGGCTTATCTGGGGATGCGGCCCCACCAGACTTCTGCCTGCGCCCACACGGATGCCATCCTGGTCTCGGTGGACCGGGAGCATGTCGACACCCTCATCCGCTGTTACCCGGAATTGGCTACGCGGCTGGGGTGATTGCAGGACTGGCTTTGTGGCAGGCCCGAGATAAAGAACGGGAGGACGCCGGGTTTCCCCACGGTGTCCTCCCGCTGGCTGCTGCCTTCGCTGATGACTAGTCCATCCGGTAGTTGGGGGCTTCCTTGGTGATCATCACGTCGTGGGCGTGGCTCTCACGCAGGCCGGGGCTGGTGATCTGGACGAAGGTGGCCTTCTCCTGGAACTCGGGGATGCTGCCGCCGCCCACCAGGCCCATACCGGCCCGCAGGCCGCCCATGAGCTGGGTCACCAGGTCCGCCACCTTGCCCTTATAGGGCACCTGGCCCTCGATGCCCTCGGGCACCAGCTTGGTGTCGTCCTTGCCTTCCTGGAAATAACGGTCCTTGGAGCCTTCCTTCATGGCGCCGATGGAGCCCATGCCCCGGTAGGACTTGAAGGTGCGGCCCTGGTAGAAGATGGTCTCGCCGGGGGCCTCTTCGGTGCCCGCCAGGAGGCCGCCGATCATGACCACATCGGCACCGGCAGCAATGGCCTTGGCCACATCTCCGGAGAACTTGATGCCACCATCGGCGATGCAGGGGACACCCAGTTCGCGACAGGCCCGGGAAGCCTCGGAGACGGCGGTGATCTGGGGCATGCCGGCGCCGGTGACGATGCGGGTGGTGCAGATGGAGCCGGGTCCGATGCCGACCTTGACGGCGCTGGCGCCCGCCAGGATCAGGTCCTTGGCGCCCTGATAGGTGGCGACGTTGCCCGCGATGATGCCCACCTCGGGGAAGGCTGCCCGCAAGGCCCGCAGCCCGTCGAGAACGCCCTTGCTGTGCCCATGGCTGCTGTCAAGGCAGAGAACGTCCACCTTGGCGTCCACCAGGGCCTTGGCCCGGTCCAGCATGTCCTTGCCCACGCCGAGGGCGGCGCCCACGCGGAGACGGCCCATGGCATCCTTGGCGGCATTGGGGTAGTTGATGGACTTCTCGATGTCCTTGACGGTGATGAGGCCGCGCAGGGCACCGTTGTCATCCACCACCAGGAGCTTCTCTACGCGGTGCTGCTGAAGCTTCACCTTGGCCTGTTCCAGGGTGGTGCCCACGGGGACGGTCACCAGGGGCTGGCGGGTCATCCGCTCGCTCACCAGGAGGTCCAGGTTGGTCTCGAAACGAAGGTCCCGGTTGGTCAGAATGCCCACCAGCTTGCTGTTCTCGACCACGGGCACACCGCTGATCTTGAACTTGGCCATGAGGGCTTCGGCTTCGTGGATGGGGGCGTCGGGGCGGATGGTGATGGGGTTGGTGATCATGCCGCTCTCGGAGCGCTTCACCTTGTCCACCTCTTCGGCCTGGCGGGCGATGCTGAGGTTCTTGTGGATGATGCCCATGCCGCCCTGCTGGGCCAGGGCGATGGCCAAACGGCCCTCAGTCACGGTGTCCATGGCGGCGGAAAGAACGGGGATCCGGAGGCTGACGTCCCGGGTGACTCGGGTGGCCAGATCAACCTGATTCGGGTGGACTTCCGAAGGTCCGGGGACCAGAAGGACGTCATCGAAGGTCAGGGCCTGGACAAGGGGCAAGGTCAGCATGTGTTCCTCGGAAAAAACCGGGCTCCGCATATGCGGAACCTTGCAAGCCATGATTACATGCCGGGTCATTTGATGCCAGAGGCCATGGCTGGCGTGGGGGGGCTGAACGCAGCTTTTCCCAAATCTGTGACGGATGAACAGTCCGGCCCCCTGGCGCATCCAAAGGCATGACGAGGCGTTTCCGTGTCGAATCTCCAGCTACCTGGGATGTGGCTTATAGCCGGGCTGATCTCCCTGGGCTCCCTGTCTACCTGCGCACGGGTGCACCCTCCCGCGAAAGAGAGTTCCATGACTTCTTCCATCGATCGTTCCCTCCTTCAATCACGGCTCACCCCACGGCAGTTGCACGTCACCCAGGAGAGCGGCACAGAACCAGCCTTTGATAACGAATACTGGAATGAAAAGCGGGAGGGACTCTACGTCGACCTGGTGGATGGACGCCCCCTCTTCAGCTCCCGGGACAAGTTCGACGCCGGCTGTGGATGGCCCAGTTTCACCCAGGCTCTGCCCGGTGCGGCCGTCACGGAAAACGTGGACCGGAGTTACGGTATGGTCCGGACCGAAGTGCGCTCTGGCGTCGCGAACTCCCACCTGGGCCATGTCTTCAACGATGGTCCCGGCCCCAAGGGCACCCGCTACTGCATCAACAGTGCCTCCCTCCGCTTTGTGCCGGTGGCTGATCTGGAAAAGGAGGGGTATGGGGCCTACTTGGGGCTCTTTGGGCGAGGGGATGGTTCTGAGGTGGCTACCCTGGCTGGGGGTTGCTTCTGGGGGATGGAGGAACTGATCCGCCAGCAGCCCGGCGTGATTTCCACGCGGGTTGGCTACACCGGTGGCATCATCCTTTCACCGCGCTACGAGGATGTCAAAACCGGGCGCACCGGCCACGCCGAGTCGGTGGAAGTCCGCTTCGATCCCAAGCGCACCACCTATGAGGCCTTGCTCCGCTTCTTCTTCCGGATGCACGACCCCACGACCCTGGATCGCCAGGGTAACGACCTGGGTAGCCAGTACCGCAGCGCCATATTCACCCATGGGCCCGAGCAGGCTGCTGTGGCCGTGCGGGTTCGGGCGGAAGTGGAGGCCAGCGGAAAGTGGAAGAAACCCCTGGTGACAGCCATCGTGCCCGCCGGTGCATTCTACGCAGCGGAGGACTATCACCAGGATTACCTACAGAAACATCCGGACGGGTATACCTGCCATTGGGTCCGGGACTGAGCCTAGAGCGGCTGTTCAACCAGCCAGTCCAGGGCCTGTTCCTTGGTCTCTGCAAAGCACTGACCCTTCTGCATGGCGTTGGCCAGGATCTTCTGGATGCCCCGGATGCCGACGATGGCGGAGCATGTATGGCCGAGGGCTGCGGTCATCTTGGCGTGGGTCTCCGCCCCGGCCTTCTTGATATTATCGTCGGTCGTCGTATTGGTGACGTCCATGCAGACAAGTCGGATCTTGTTGTCGATGGCCAACTTTGAAAAAATGGGGAAATTGGCAATGATTTCGGCAGGTGTCAGGTTCGAGTTGTCTACAAATACAATCTTTTTCCCTTTGTGAGTGATGATCTGAACGCGGTTGGACATGGGTTCCTCCTGGGAATTACTCAGGGCCGACGTTGTGTAGGTTCTGAGCGTCTTGATGGGGAATGAAGAAGATCCGGCCTAGTGGTGGCAAGGTGTTGCGATGAATTAATTCGGGAAGGCTGCTGGATTGGCTGCCTTTCTTTGCGGTTCCCCTTACCTGCTCAAAATGATAAAGCCGAGGGCGACGTCGGAGTATGGATGTCTCACGTCGGGTCAGGCATCACTTTTCCGCCTGCTTGACCAGCCAGTCCAGAGCATCTTCCTTGTCGGATGCGAAGTACTGATCTCGAACCATGGCGTTGGCCAGGATCTTCTGGATCCCTCGGATGCCAATGATGGCGGAATGGATCTTTCCGAGGGCACTGGTGGTCGCGGCGATGGATTCCTGGGCGCTTTTCTTCACACCCTCATCGGAGGTTGTATTGGTGACATCGTTGCAGATCAGGTTGATCTTGTGGTCGATGGCCATCTTGGTGAGGATGGGGTGCAGCGCGATGATCTCGGCGGGTTTGAGGCCCGTATTGTCCACGAACACAATCTTGTGTCCGCGGTGAGTGATGATCTGGACACGATCTGACAATGCTTCCTCCATAGATGTACCTGCGGCTTGCAGGGCGATTGGGGGTTGGACTCTCGGGAATTCACGCCATTGTGCCACGGACCTCCTTCCTCCGGGATCTTCAGGCTCGTTACAGCTGCTTTGATTTCCTAAGTTGCTATTCCCTCGGTCCTTATGTCTATTTCTCTGCCTGCTTGACCAGCCAGTCCAGGGCGTCCTCTTTGCTGGATGGGAAATAGGTGTCCCGCACGATGGCACTGGCGATGATCTTCTGGATGCCGCGAATACCGACAATGCAGCTGTGCACCTTGCCATTGGCCGCTGTGACTTTGGCGAGGGACTCTGCGGCGGCCTTCTTGATGCTGTCATCGGTGGTTGTGTTGGTGACGTCCGTGCAGAGCAGGGTGATCTTCTCCGCAAGCATGGGCTGGGTTGAAGCATGGATCAGGTCAACGATCTCAGCGGGTTTGAGATTCGAGGTATCCGCAAACATGATCTTGTGACCCTTATGGGTGATGATCTGAACGCGTTCTGACACGGCAATCTCCTCTGGAAGAATTGGCCTGAAGCCTTTGGCGGTGTAAAGCTGACGATTTCGATAATTGGGATCACTATGCCTGTACTTGCATGGCAAATCTAGGCGCGATCCATCTTGAATGCGTCCCATCGCTCAGGGGGGTGAAAGCGGCATCTCCAGCCGCTCCAGCTCACTCGCTGAAAGGTGATGCTGCCCGGCCAGGGAACGCGATCCAGGTAGTTCCGAAGGGCGCGCTGGAGGCGAAGACGCTGGGGGTAGGAGAGGGCCGTATCGGCGGCCACCCATGTGTGGGCTTTCCTGGCCTTGACCTCCAGGAGGCGCAACTCCGCTCCTCGGGCCATCAGCAGATCCAGCTCGCTTTTTCCCAGTTTCAGGTTGGTGGCCACCAGATCCCAGCCCTGGAACCACAGAATCCAGAGCGTTGCCCGCTCGGCCCGGTTGCCAAGGCGTCTGGCCAGGATGGCTCGCTTTTTTAATTGTTCGTTCATTGGTCTATTGTAAATGCTCCCGGCGGTATTGGCGGATAGAATCAGGCCTATGGGCACTGATACCGTGGCAATGAACTTTCCCTGGGTCGGATGGAGGGATGTTCGTCTGGGAGCCCGGCTGGCGGTGGTCTCCGTCGTCGCCATGGTCGCGGCCAGGCTTCTCGGCCTGCACGCCTTCTACTGGGCCGGGATATCGGCCCTCATCGTCAGCACCGGCAGTCCTGGGGGGAGCCTCACTGCGGGACTGGCCCGCCTCGGGGGAACCGTCGTCGGTCTGGGGGTCGGGGTGGGAACAGCCTTTCTTCTGGGCCATTCCCTCCTGGCGGCGGGTGTGGCCATCGCCCTGGCGATCCTGGTCTGCCAGGGCGTCGGCCTCAAGGCTGCCTCCAAGGTGGGGGCTCTGACTACGCTTTTTCCCATCAGCGCCGTCATGGATTCCCAGGGATTGGGAATGACCCTTGCCACCTCCTTCAGTCGGGGAGAGAACGTGCTGGTTGGCTGCGCGGTTGCACTGCTGCTGGACTGGGTTCTGTGGCCCGAGAGGCCCGCGCGGCGATTGGCGGCCCGGTTGCGTGAGGATGTGTCCCTGGCGGGGATCCAGGCAGCAGCTTGGCTGAGGGCCTATGTCCGGGGGGCTGAGGTACCACCCAGTCCTGGTATCAAGGATCTTCTCGACGCCCATGTCGCACACGCCGGGCTTCTGGGCGCCCTTGCGGCGGAGCCCGAGGAGCGGGAGGCCCCTAGGGTGCGCTTGATGACTCAGGTCGAGGCGGTGCATTCGGTGATGGAGCATTGCCATGCCCTCAAGGACCTGGTGCTCCAGGTCGAGGGCGACAGGGTTCAGTACCTCCTCAAGGAAGAGCTGGAAGAGATGGCGGATCGCCTGGAGGACTGTGGGAAGGCCTTCGGGGAGGGACGTGATTTCCATGTGGCCCTGTGGTTCCTCGCCGATGGCCGGAATCGATTGGACGCTGCCTATGCGAGGGTGCGTGGCGACAAGGGCACCCAGGCCTACCCGGTTCAGGAAATCTTCCACCTGGTGGGCGTCATCGCCGCCTGTCAGGCGCTTGAGCGGGCCCTGGGCCGCCTGGAGGGGGCGTGAACCGCGCAGTGGGCACCCGCACCAATCAGGAGCGCAGTCCCTTTCTGGCCCGCAAGCTGGGGGATCTTCCCACCAGGCCGGGGGTCTATCTCTACCGGGACGAGGAGGGGAACCTTCTCTACGTGGGGAAGGCCAAGGTGCTGCGGAACCGGGTCAAGAGCTACTTCCAGACCAAGCATCACGATGCCAAGACCCGGCGCCTGGTGGCCCGGATCTGGGATCTCGAGCTCATCGTCTGCGAAACGGAGCTGGAGGCCCTGGTCCTTGAGAACAACCTCATCAAGGAGCACCGGCCGCCCTTCAATATTCTGCTGCGGGATGACAAGAGCTACCCCTACGTCAAGCTCACCTGGCGCAATGCCTTTCCCCAGGTATTTGTGACCCGGAAGGTCAAGAAGGACGGCTCCCTCTACTTCGGTCCATTCTTTCCGGCCAGCACGGCCTACCGTACCGCCGAGCTGGTTTACCGCTTCTTCCAGATCCGAGACTGCGATATCGACATTGACGGCAAGCGGGGGCGGGCCTGCATGAAGTTCCAGCTTCACCGCTGCACGGCCCCCTGCATCGGGGCCAGCTCCCAGGAGGCCTACCGGGAGCAGGCCAAGGAGGCCCGACTCTTTCTCGAAGGAAAGCGGGATGAGCTGAAGTCCCGCCTGGAGACTGCCATGTGGCAGGCCGCCGAGCACAGCGCCTTCGAGCTGGCGGCCCGGTACCGGGACAGCCTCCAGCAGTTGGATGCCTGGTTCACCAAGCAGAAGGCCGCCACCGTCGACCAGGAGGACACGGATCTTTATGGCAGCGCAGTCCTGGACGGTCGCGCCTGTGTCCATCGCCTGGTGATGCGCGAAGGGCGCATGGTGGGCCGCCACGAGTATGTGCTGGAGGAGGTGGAAAGCTTCGATGGCGCGGTGCTCGCCGAAGTCCTCCAGCGGGTCTATGCGGAGGAGCCCGTGCCCGCCCGGATCCTGGTGGAACAGGAACCCGAGCACATCGAGCTGTTGCGGGACTGGCTGGGGACCCTGAGGGGCTCCAAGCCCTTCCTCCACGTACCGCAGCGCGGGGAGAAGGTGGAACTCCTCCAGATGGCCCAGGAAAACGCCCGTCTGGCCCTGGAGCGCAAGTTCGAGCCCGCCCGCCTCAATCAGGCGGTGCTGGAGGGGCTCCAGGCCTTCCTTGGTCTGGCCCACCTTCCACGCCGCATGGAATGCTTCGATATCAGTCACGGTCAGGGCAGGGAAGTGGTGGCCTCCTGTGTGGTCTTCACTGACGGGGTTCCGGATCGCCAAGCCTACCGGCGCTTCAAGATGACCAACGAGCAGAACGATGACTTCGCCAATATGCACGAGGCCATCACCCGGCGCTTCTCCCGGCTTCAGCGGGAAGGGAAGGAACTGCCGGACCTGCTCCTGATCGATGGCGGCCTGGGGCAGCTCCATGCTGCGGAAGCCGCCCTCCAGGCCCTCGGGCTGGACTCCCAGGAGCGGGCCTCCCTTGCCAAGAAGGAGGAACTGGTCTTCCGGCCCGGGTTCTCCGAACCCCTGCGGATCCCAAAATCGAGCCCGGTTCTCCAGCTTCTCCAACGCATCCGGGACGAGGCCCATCGCTTCGCCATCACTTACCACCGGGCCCTGCGGGCCAAGCGCACCCTCCAGACCGAACTCACCCAGATCCCGGGGGTGGGGGAGGCCACGGCCAAGAAGCTGCTCCAGGCCTTCGGGAGTGTTCAGGCTGTCCGGGAGGCCGAGGCAGAGCAGCTCATTGGCGTCGTGGGAGCCGCGGCGGCGAAAAAAGTTGAAGCCTGGAGGGTGGATAGCGTCCCGGCCCGGGGGGCCGGGGACTGATCATCCAGGACTATTCCGATTTCCCCTCCAGGTTCGCCAGCTCCTTCTGAGCACTGACGCTTCCGGCGGCGGCGGCCTTGCGGTACCAGCGGAGGCCTTCCGCCCGGTTCTGGGGGACGTTCAGACCGTAATAGTAGAAGTAGCCCAGCATCTGCATGGCGGTGGCATCCCCGGCCTCGGCCCGTTCGATATAGGGCTGGATGGCGGGGCTTACCTGGGGCTTGGGGCCCTCCTCCGTCGCAAAGGACGGGGGAGCCGGCTTTTCACCGAACCAGCCAGCCTTGAAACCGTAGAATCCCACCGCCGCAAGGACGATCACCACCGCGCCTACGCCGACCAGGATGCCCAGCCAGAGGCCTGAGCGCCGGGGGGCAGGCGCTGGGAGGGGCGGTGTCACCGCTTTTTCGACCACAGGGACCTCGGGAAGATGGTCCAGGGTCAGGGTTTTCGTCGGGTCCGGGAACAGGACCGGGAGGTCCTGGGTGGCGCTCGAGTGGGGCGGGGTATCCTGGGGCATCGGGTGGGTCCCGGATAGAGAATCCATAATGATCGTCTGATTGGGCTCCGGGCGGAGCGGTTCTCCGGCCTGGAGGCGGACCGTCTGATCAATGGGCTCTTCCGGCGGGGGAGGCCCCTGGGGGTTCACTGGCATGGGTCCTGTGGCGGCTTGTTCGCTCATGTTTTTTTCCTGATCTGGACCCCAAGCATAACGCCTTCCTGTTGGAATGCCGAGTACCATGAATGTCAGCCTTGTCGGAGCCTTTCATGCCCATTCCACTCCCCTTCCAGTCCGGTCAGCTCGTGGTGGTGGTGCTTCGGGAACCCCGGGAACGGGTATGGGGGCGGCTGCTGGGCCTGGAAGGGGCTGGGGTGGCCATCCGAGGCGTGGATCTGCAGCCCTGGGAGGAGATCCTTTCACTGGTGCGGCGCGGCGAATCGGATCAAGTCTCCCTCTCGACGCGCTTCATCCCCATGCATCGGCTGGAAACCCTCTACCTGGACGAACCCAGCTCCGGTGTGCCCAGCCTGGAAGAGGACTTCCGCCGTCGCGCCGGGCAGGAGGCCCAAGCCTTCCTCGGTTAATCTGGAGGAGCTGTCGAATGGGAGCTCCATGCACCGCCTAGCCTTTTTCATTTCCGGGACCGGCGGAAACGCCCTGAACCTGCTGGCCGCCTGCCGTGATGGCCGGATCCCGGGCCAACCCGTACTGGGGGTTGCCTCCAGCGCCAAGGCCGGTGGGGTTGAGCGCCTGCGGGCCCAGGGGCTGGAAGTGGCCGTGATCGAACGGAGCGCCTTCGCGGATGACGCGGCGTATTCGGAGGCCTGCTTTCAGCGGGTCGAGGAGGCTGGTGTCGAGGTCATCGCCCTGTGCGGCTGGCTCAAGAAGCTGGTGGTGCCCTCCCGATGGGAGGGGCGGATCCTCAACATTCACCCTGGACCCCTACCGGACTTCGGTGGCCCGGGAATGTACGGGATGAAGGTCCACCAGGCTGTGATCGCGGCAGGGGCATCCGAGTCCGCCGTGACCATCCATCTGGTGGATAACGAATACGACCACGGCCGCCACCTTGCGGTGCAGGCTGTCCCCGTGCTGGACGGCGACACCCCCGAAGCTCTCCAGAAGCGGGTCTACGAACAGGAAATGCGCCTCTATCCCAAGGCGTTGGCGGGGTTCCTGCAGGGATTGTGAGAAAAAGATCCATCCCCAAGACTCGAAGGCTCCAAGGAAAAGCAAAAGAAAGAACTATTTCTTCTTTTCTTGGAGCCTTGGTGCCTTCGTGGTGGATCTTTTGAATCAGTAGAGCCGCGAAACCAGCGCCGCCACGGCGGTCTCCACTCGCAGGATCCTTGGCCCCAGTTCCACCGCCTGGAAACCTGCCCGACCGAAGAGTTCCACCTCCTGGGGCAGGAAGCCTCCCTCGGGGCCGATGGTCAGGGTTACCGGGCCCTCGACGGCCCTTGGGCAGGGGATGCCAGAGCCCGGATGCGCCATGAGGGGCAGGGTGTCCCTGATCAGGCCTGGCAGTTCATCCTCCACGAAGGGGCGCAGCAAGCGCCGGGTCTGGAGCTCGGGGAGCATGGTGTCCCTGGCCTGCTCCAGGCCCAGGATCCGCTGATGGAGCAGGTTGCCTTCCTCCAGCCGGGGGCTCTTCCAGTAGCTCTTCTCGACCTTCCAGGCGTTGACCAGGAAGATCCGCGCCACCCCAAGGCTGGTGGCGGAGGCCAGGACCCTGTTGAGGACCTTGGGCCGGGGCAGGGCGAGGATCAGGGTCAGGGGGAGTTTGGGGGGCGGCGGGCAATCCAGGGTGACATTCAGCTCCAGATACTCGCCATCCAGCCTGTGTATTTCGCCGTTCCCCGAATACCCCCCCAGCATGCCCACCTTCAGGCTGTCCCCCACTTGTAGCCGGTGGATATCCCGGACGTGCTCCAGGCGACGGCCGGAAAGGCGGACATGATTGGGGCTGATGAAGTCGGTGTCCAGCAGGAGAAGGAGGTTCATGGGTGGATTTCCGGGTAGGAGGCTTAGGGAACTGGGTTTACAGTATGGTCTTTCCCCCTTGTCTGCCGACAGTGAGTTTCCATTTGATCAACCACCCCTCGATAGATCCCAAGGCGCTCCTGGAAGCCTGCCACGTGGTGTCAAAGGGGGCTGCGCTGCTCTTCGATCGGAACACCCACGCCTGTGAATGGGTGGAACCTGGGTACGAATCAATAATTGGATATTCCCCTGCTGAGATCTGTGAGGGGGGATTGGATGTGCTTCTCAACCGCATCCACCCAGAGGATCTGCCTTTCCTCGGATGGAACGGGGATGGAAACTCCTCTTCCTGCACCCTCAATGGGCAGTCTCTGGTCGCTGTTCAGGAATACCGGGTGCGCCACCGGAGTGGGGAGTGGCGCTGGCTCCTGACCAACTGGATTCCCCTTCACAAGGGTGATGCCGACTGCATCCTGGCCATGTCCTGGGACATCACTCCCCAGAAAGTGGAGCAGGAGGAACTCCAGCGGAGCCGCGCCCTGCTGGCCGAGGCCCAGCAGCTGGTGGGTCTCGGGTGTTTTGAGTTCTATCCGGGCATGGGGGATCACGCCTGGTCCGAGAGCCTCTTCCAGTTGTTTCAGCGCGATCCGGCGGATGGACCGATGTCGCTTGAGGAGGTTCTGGGCTCCGTACACCCGGAAGACCGGCAGCGTTTCCTGGAGTGGCGGACCTTTCTTCCCCAGGGGGGGGCTCCGGACCTTGAATATCGCTGTGTCTGCAAGGACGGTAAGCAGCTCCTTCTGCACAGCCGCGCCCAATGGGTGCCCCATCCGGATGGTCGCCAGGGCAGGGTCTTCGGCGTAACCCAGGACCTGACCGAGCAGAAGTATCGGGAAACTGAACTCCAGGAAAGCGTCGAGCGCTTTCATGAATTGGCCGGGCGCCTCCCCCAGACGGTCTTCGAGACGAACCGCAACGGATGTTTTACCTATGTCAACCATTGCGGAACCCAGGTCTCAGGCTATTCCGAGGATGAACTGGTGGGTAGGGTGGCAACCTCTGTGCTGGCACCTGCCGATCGTGCCCAGGCCATTCGGGACTTCCTGGACGTCATGGACGGCGGGGTATCGGGTCATGAATACACGGCCATGCGCAAGGATGGGAGCACCTTCCCCGTGGTGGTCCACTCGGCGCCCATTGTTCGCAATTCCCAGGTGGTGGGGCTGCGAGGGATCCTGGTGGATCTTTCGGAACAGCGACGGACCCGGGAGGAGCAACGGAACCTTCACGAACGCCTGGTTCAGGCCGAGAAAATGGAGGCCATCGGGCAGCTGGCGGGCGGGGTGGCCCACGACTTCAATAATCACCTCAGTGCCATCATGGGATTCGCGGAGATGCTCCAGGAGCGGCTCAAGGATTCCCCCCTCTGCCGCTACGCCACCAACATCCTCAAGTCCGGCCAGCGTTCGGCGGAACTGACCAAACAGCTCCTGGCCTTTGCCCGGAAGGGCAAGTACCTTACGGTGGCCGTGGACGTTCACGAGATCGTGGGCGAAGTGCTCCAGATTCTGGAACACAGCATCGACCGGCGCATCCGCCTCAAGACCGCCCTTAAGGCTTCGCCCTCTACCATCCTGGGGGATCCGACCCAGATCCAGAACGCCCTCATGAACCTGGCCATCAACGCGCGGGATGCCATGCCCGAGGGCGGGGAGCTGTTCATCCGGACAGACCTGAAGACCCTCGACGAGGCCTACTGCGCTTCGCTCCCCTACCAGCTCAATCCCGGAAATTTCCTGGAACTCTCTGTGAGTGACAGTGGCATGGGTATGGATCGGGAGATCCAGAAGCGGATCTTCGATCCCTTCTTCACCACCAAAGAGATGGGGAAGGGGACGGGGCTGGGCCTGGCTTCGGTCTACGGCATCGTCAAGCACCATCGCGGTGCCATCGAAGTCCTCAGTGAAGTCGGCATGGGTTCCTGTTTCACCCTCTACCTTCCCCTGGACGATTCCATCAGTGAGGCCGCTGCTGCCGAGGATGCCCTGCTCTATGCATCGGATCGCCGCACGATCCTCGTGGTGGAGGATGAGCCCATGGTGGGCGAAATGCTCCTGGAAATGCTTCAGCAGCTTGGCTACGCCGCAACCTTGGTGCGGGACGGGCAGGAGGCCGTGGAGCACTACCAGCATCATTGGCATGGCATCGACCTCGTCATCCTGGATATGGTGATGCCCCGCCTGAGCGGAAAGGACGCCTTCCGCCTCCTCCGCCGGATCAATCCCGGGGCCCAGATCCTCCTGTCCTCAGGCTTCAGTGTGGAAGGGGAGGCCCAGATTCTTTTGCAGGAAGGGGCGGTGGGCTTCCTGCAGAAACCCTATTTCCTGCTTGAACTGAGCCAAGCCCTATCCCGCCTCTTTGCGCAGAACTCCGGGGAACCTCAGGCGTACCCCTGACATCCCTATTTGCTAAACTAGTCGTTTGGGATCCTCCGGGACCCCCTTCCTGGAGATGCTTGTGAAGATTCTCATCCTTGGTGTCAATGGTTTCATCGGCTCCCACCTGACCGGTCGCATTCTCCGGGACACCAATTGGGAGATCTACGGGATGGATCTGGGTAGCCACAAGGTGGCCGATTACTTGGACAATCCCCGTTTCCACTTCGTGGAAGGTGATATTTCCATCAGCAAGGAATGGATCGAATACCACGTCAAGAAGTGCGATGTGGTGCTGCCTCTGGTGGCCATCGCCACCCCCAAGGTCTATGTGACCGATCCCCTCCGGGTCTTCGAGCTCGACTTCGAGGAGAACCTCCGGATCATCCGCCAGTGCGTGAAATACAAAAAGCGGGTGGTCTTCCCCAGCACTTCCGAAGTCTACGGAATGTGCGAAGATTCGGAATTCGACGAAGAGAATTCCCCCCTGGTCACCGGCCCGGTGCCCATGAACCGCTGGATCTACAGCACTTCCAAGCAGCTGCTGGACCGTGTGATCTGGGCCTACGGCTTCCAGCAGGGCCTGGCCTTCACCCTCTTCCGCCCCTTCAACTTCATGGGCCCCAAGCTGGACAGCCTCAACACCGCCAAGGAAGGCAGCTCCCGCCTGGTGACCCAGTTCGCGTGGAACCTCTTCAACGGCGAACCCCTCAACCTGGTGGACGGTGGCGCAGCCCACCGCTGCTTCTGCGATATCGAGGACGCCATCGACGGGCTCATGGCCATCCTGGGCAATGAAGGCGGCAAGGCCGACGGGAAGATCTTCAACATCGGCAACCCGAGCAACGACGCCAGTGTGCGGGAGATCGCCGAGATGATGATCGACATCTGGAAGGATCACCCCTTCCGCCTGGAGCGGGGCATCGCCGAAGGCTCCGTGGTGGAGACCTCCAGTGGCTCCTTCTACGGCAAGGGATACCAGGATGTGATGCGTCGGACCCCGAGCATCAAGCGGCTTCATGAAGCCTTCGGTTTCGATCCCAAGATCGGCATCAAGGAATCCCTGCGCCGCACCATCGACTTCTTCGTGGAGGAGCACAAGGCTCTGGAGAAGGTTGTCGAGACCGAAGGCTAGGTACGGCAACCCATGACCCGCACTGAACGCTGGCAGTATCTGGGAATCTGGTTCTTTCTGGGCTTCGTTCCCCTCTTGATGCGCTCCCTGTGGCAACCCGACGAGGCCCGCTACGCTGAGATTCCCAGAGAGATGCTGGCCAGCGGGGATTGGCTGACGCCCCGTTTGAACTACGTTCTCTACTTCGAAAAACCCCCGCTTCAATACTGGCTTTCCGCCGTCTCCATGAAGGTCTTCGGCCTGAATGCGGCGGCGGCGCGCCTCCCCTTGGCCCTGGCTTCAGCCATCGCCCTTTGGTGTGCCTGGCGCCTGGCCCGGCGCCTGGGGGCCAAGCAGCCCATCTGGGCGGTCTTCATGGCCGCCACGGGAATCTTCGCCTATGGTTGCGGGCAGATCCTCACCCTGGATGCGCTCTTTTCTGCCTTCCTGGTCCTGTCGCTGACGGCAGGTATTGAGGCCGTGGCCGCCCGCTACCAGGAGCGTCCGGCCCTGGGCTGGACCCTGCTCGCCTTCGGCGCCCTCGCCCTGGCGGTGCTGACCAAGGGGTTGGCTGGGCCGGTCCTTCTGGGGGGGACCCTCATCTGCACCATCCCCTGGGCCTGGCAGGATCTCCGGCTCCGCCGGGCACTGTTGCGCACCTTCTTCGATCCCCTGGGTTGGATCCTGCTGCTGGTGATCTCGGTGCCCTGGTTCGTGGCCGTGGAACGGGCCAACCCTGGCCATGCACAGTTCTTTTTCGTCAACGAGCACTTCCGGCGTTTCACGACCCACGAGCACGCCCGGCAGGGGTCCAAGAATCCAGTCCTGGACAAGCTCTATTTCGTCCTCATCCTGATCCCCGGTCTCATGCCTTGGCTCAGCACCAGCCTGGGCGGACTCCGGCGCAGCCTGGGATTCCTGGTCCGCAAGGGTGGTCCCCAGTCCGAAGATGCCCCTCTCCATCGCTGGATCGTGTCTGCTCTGCTGGTGGGCATCGCCGTACCCCTGGTCTTCTTTTCGCTCTCTGGCTCCAAGCTCCCTCCCTATGTCCTTCCCGTGATCGTCCCCATCGCCGCACTGGCGGCGAGCTTCACCCGGGAGGCCCGGGTCTGGAGCGCCAGGATGGGATGGGAGACCCTGATCCTGGGCTGCATCTTCCTGATCGCCTTCTTCGTGCCCAGGCTCATCCAGGACCGCAGCGAAATCCAGTGGGTCTTGGCGGTGGCCTTTGCCTACATCCTTTTGGGCTTGTGGGCCCTGCGCCCCCGAGGGTTGACCCAGGCCCGTCTCATGGCCGCCTTGAGCGTTCTCTGTCTCCTAGTCACCTGGACTGTCAACCGTGCGCTGGGCGCTTCGAAGGCCCTCGACCGCCCCGCTCGCCATGCTCCCGCCAATGCCCAGTGGATCAGTGCTGGCAACTACTTCCAGATCCTGCCCTTCCTGAGCCGCGCGCCGATCACCATGGTGGCGGGCGCCGGGGAGTTGACCTACGGCATGAACCGCCTGGAGAAGGGTGAAAGGGATCGGCGCTTCTACCCCAGCGTCTCTGATGTCACCAAGGCGGCTATGCGCATGCGGGCCGATAATCCCGAGCGGCCGGTGTGGGCCATGGTATCGAAGGGTGCCTGGAAGTCCTTTTCGGAGAACCAGTTGAACGCATGGGAACTGGTGGACCAGTGCCCCGCTGCCTATGTCCTGCGGCTTCGCCAATGATCTATCTCGATAACAACGCCACCAGCAAGCCTGCACCAGAAGTGGTGGGGCTCATGCTTCCCTGCTTTCAGGAGTTTTTCGGGAACCCCAGCTCCGGGCATCTCCTGGGCATCGAGGCGGAAGGTGCTCTGGTGCTGGCCCGTGAACGGGTGGCCGCCCTCCTGAATGCCTCGCCTGCGGAGATCGTCTTCAACAGCGGGGGGACTGAAGGGCTGAACCACGCCTTCAAGGGCGTCTTCGAGTCCTTCCCCAAGAAGCGGCACTTCATCACGACGGCCGTGGAGCACAGCGCAGTCCTGGCCCTGGGCCGCTGGTTGCGGCGGCAGGGAGCCGAGGTGACCGTCCTGGGTGTGGATGGAGATGGGATGCTGGATCTGGCCGAGCTGGAAAGAGCCATCCGTCCTGATACGGCCATGGTTTCCATCATGGCGGCCAATAATGAAAGTGGCGTCATCTTCCCGGTAGAAGAGGCCGCCGAGCTGGTCAAGTCCAAGGGGGCCCTCTTTCATGTGGATGCCACCCAGGCAGCAGGTCGTCTCCCCCTGGACCTGGCGAACCTGCCTGTGGATCTCCTGAACATCAGTGCCCACAAATTCCATGGACCCAAGGGCGCCGGGGCTCTCTTCATCCGCCGGGGCCTTCGCATCAGCCCCTTGCTGCTGGGGGGGCATCAGGAGCGGGATCGCCGGGGCGGCACGGAGAACCTGCCGGCCCTGGTGGGCATGGGACTGGCGGCTGAAATGGCCCAGGCGGGGCTGGAGGGTATGGCCGGGGTGGAGACTCTCAGGAACCGATTGGAGTCCGCCATTCTCTCCAGGGTGCCGGATACCCGCATCTTCGGGGCGAACGCCCCACGCCTGCCCAATACCAGTCTCGTGGGCTTTGGCGGCCTGGACGGGGAGGCCCTTCAGTTGCGCCTGAGTGAGCGGGGAATCTGCTGCTCGACGGGCAGCGCCTGCACCACCGGCCAGAAGGAGCCCAGCCACGTCCTTCAGGCCATGGGCCTGGGGCCCCTGGGCAAGGGTGCCCTCCGCTTCTCCCTGAGTCGCTACACCACCGAGGGGGAGGTCGATGCCATGGGCTCCCTTCTGCCGGGGCTGGTTTCGGAAATCCGGGGATTGGGCGGCGGGCTGCGCTAGAATTCAGCATCCACAGGGTGCACCCCAATATGATTGACCATCTCGGCAAGTACGAAATCCTACGCTCCCTCGGCAACGGCGCCATGGGTGAGGTCTATCTGGCCCACCATCCGGTCATCGGCCGGGAGGTGGCCATCAAGACCATTCTTCCCGGCGTCGCCCGGGGAGATGACGCCGAGGCCCGTTTTCGTCGCGAGGCCACGGCGGCTGGCAAGCTCAACCACCCCAACCTGGTCACCATCTACGACTTCGACAAGGATCAAGGGGTCCTGTACCTGGTCATGGAGTACGTGAAGGGGGAGGACCTGGAGGATCTGATCCGGAACAGGTCCCTCTCCCAGTCCCAGTTCCTGGAGGTCCTGGCCCAGGTCTGCGACGGTCTGGGCTACGCGCACCGGAATGGCATCATCCACCGGGACATCAAGCCCGCCAATGTCCGGGTCATGCAGGATGGCAAGCGCCTCCAGGCCAAGGTCATGGACTTTGGCATCGCCCGGATGGAGGACAGCAACATGACCTCCACGGGCATTGTCATGGGAACCGTGAGCTACATGGCCCCGGAATACATCCAGTCCGGCAAGGCGAGCAATCTGACGGATCTCTTCGCCGTAGGGGTCATGCTCTACGAGTGCATCACGGGCATCAAGCCCTTTCCCGGCGACAACACGACGACGGTGCTCTTCAAGATCGTCTCCGAGAATCCCAAGCCCGTGGACCTGGAGGCCATCCAGGGCATCAGCCCCAGCGTCCGGGACATCCTGGATCGGGCCCTGTCCAAGGAACCCGGCCGCCGGTACCAGAGTGCCGAGGAACTGGCCAAGGCCCTGCGGGCCTGCAAGGATCCCAGCTGGACGGGGACTCTGGAGGAGCTGACCTCTGCCCTGGACCGCCGGCAGACTGCCATGCTGGATCAGGCGGCGGTCCAGGGCACCGTCATGCTCGGGGCCGCTCCGGCGCAGCCCACCGCCATGCTTAGCCCCCAGGCGACGCCTCCGGTCCCGTCCCCCTCCCCCAAGTCCCGCACCGGGCTTTACGTCGCCGCGGGTCTGGTGCTGCTGGCGGCCATTGGGGGCGGAACCTACATGGGCATGCGGAAGCATGACACGCCGACCCAACCCTCGGTGGAGGCCCCTGTCAAGGAGGCCACCCAGACCGATGCGCCTACCTCTCAGGCCAAGCCCCCGGCGGCCGAGCCTGCCCGGCAAAGCTCCCTCCCCGCAAATCCTGGGGTGACCCCGCCGCCTGCCAAACCGACTGAAACCAAGACCCCGGCGCCTGTGCCGGCCTCGGCCCCCCAACCACCTGCGGCTACCCCCAAGCCCGCCGAGGACCCCGCCGCCAAGCTCGCCCGGGGCGTCTCCCTCATCCAGTCTGATCCGCGCCAGGCCGCGGCCATCCTGCGTCCCCTGGCGTACGCCCAGCTGGACGATGCCCAGCTCCAGGGAAACTACCTGGCGGCTTTATACAATGCCCGACAGGTTGCGGAATTCGAGCGGGTGCTGGCCACCGCCAAGGGCAAGGGCCACGGCGCTTTGAAGCTGATCCAGGCCTCCCCCGCCTTCCGGCAGGCCTGCGCCCAGGAGCGGGCCGCCCAGAAGGCCCGGAACGGCACCAGCGTCTGGACGGTGGAGGAGTTCGCCCGGATGATGGTGCCGTAGGGCCTGATACGCATTCGCAGACAAAAGCATAAATTCCACCACAAAGACTACAAGGGCACCAAGTTTCACCAAGAAAAGCCTGATGTGTCGACCAGGACACTCGGGCCTGGTTCCGGGAGGAACAGGCGGCGGAGGCACGCAGGCGTGCCATAGCCACCTGTCCCTCCCGGAACGTGTGCGGCGCCGCCGCACGCCCCCGCGTAGCGGGGCGGCCAGAGTGTCCAGCCAGTGGCGCGCGGCGGTGGGAGTTGGCTTTCACATTGACCCGGGGCGCAGACGTGGATCGCCAGTAAACCCTTGGTGATTCCTTGGTGTCTTCGCGCCTTGGTGGTGGAAGTCGTTTTTGTCCTTTAGTTTATTGATTGCAAATCGGTATGCTTCAGCCCTGAATGGGGGACCGCCTGCTCGCTACGGCTCGCGACGTCCCCCCTTTGACCATCACGTCTGCGTCCTACCAGATGGTGGGCCTGTCCTTCTCGGCCCGGAGCAGGGGGCTGCCCTCGCCGCATCCGAAGGCCTGATGGAACTCGGGCAGATCGGACAGGGGGCCGTTGACCCGGAACTGGGCCGGGCTATGGGGGTCGGTCTGGACCCGGAGCCTCACGGCCTCGTCTCTGCCGTGGTAGCGCCAGGACTGGGCGTAGCCCAGGAAGAAGCGCTGCTCGGGGCTGAATCCATCCAGAGGGGCCGGTTTGCCCACCTTGGCCCACTGCTTCTTCAGGGCCTCGAAGGCGACCTTCAGGCCTCCCAGGTCCGCGATGTTCTCACCCAAGGTCAGTTTGCCATTCACATGGAGGCCCGGGAGCGCCTCGTAGGCGTCGTACTGCTTCACCACTAGGTCCGTCTTGGAGGCGTAGGCCTTCTGGTCGGCTTCGGTCCACCAGTTCTTCAGGTTGCCCTGAGCGTCGAACTGGCAGCCCTCGTCGTCGAACCCATGGGTCATCTCGTGGCCGATGACCATGCCGATGGCGCCGTAATTCACGGCGTCATCGGCCTTGGGGTCGAAGAAGGGGGGCTGGAGGATGGCTGCCGGGAAGACGATCTCGTTCATGGTCGGGCTGTAGTAGGCGTTCACCATCTGGGGCGTCATGCCCCATTCCGAACGATCCAGGGGCTGCCCCAGCTTGGCCAAGTTGCGCTTGAACTCAAAGCGGGCCCCGGCCATGACGTTGCCAAGGTAGGCGTCCCGGGTGATCTCCAGGCTGGAATAGTCGCGCCACTTGTCGGGGTACCCGATCTTGAGCCCGAAGGATTCCAGCTTCCGGAGGGCCTGCAGCTTAGTCTCAGCTCCCATCCAATCGAGGCCTTGGATGCGTTCCCGGAGGGCAGCTTTCAGGTTCCCCACCAGTTCGACCATCTTGGTCTTAGACTCGGGGCTGAAGACCTTGGCGACGTAGAGTTGTCCAACAAGTTCGCCGAGCACGCCATCGGTGGCGGCCTGGACGCGCTTCCAGCGCTCCTGACGCTGCTTCGCGCCGTTGAGGGTGCGTCCGTAGAAGTCGAAGGAGGCCTGGCCGAAGCGATCCGGCAGGCCACCCGAAAGGCTCCTCACCACATGCCAGCGCAGGTAGGTTTTCCACTCGGCCAATGGCACATCCTGAGCGGTCTTGCTGAACTCCTTGAAAAAGTCCGGCTGGCGCACCAGCAGTTCGGTCTGTTCCTTCATGCCGATGCCCTGGAAGTAGGCGGACCAAGGGAAGGCCGGGGCCACGCTCTTCAATTCGGCTGGGCTCATCTTGTGATACATCGCCACGGGGTTCCGCAATTCGACCTGGGTCTTGGAGGCCCTGGCCAAGCCTGATTCCAGTTTCAGAACGGCCTGGGCGTGAGCCTTGGCTGTGGCTTCGGTCTCACCCAGAAGCTGGAACATGGCCGCCACGTGGGCCTGGTATTTGGCCAGGAGCTCCTGGGACTTGGCATCGGTCCTGGTGTAGTAGTCCCGCTCCGGGAGCCCAAGGCCGCCCTGGGCCAGCTGGGCGATGTACCGGGTGCTTTCCTTGTCATCCTGATCCACGGAGAAATTGAATCCTGCGCTGACGCCCTGAAGCTGGAGCACGGCGAGGACCTTGGCGAGGTCCTCTGTGGAGCGCATCTCCTCGATGTGCTTCATCAGGGGCTGGATGGGCTTCAGGCCCGCCTTCTCGATGGCGGCTTCGTCCAGGCCGGATGCATAGAAGTCGCCGACCTTCTGAAGGGCGCTTCCCTTCGGGGCCTTGGCGTCCCGGGCTTCTTCCAGGAGACTCCTGAGGAGCTTGCGGTTGTTCTCGTGGAGTTCGTTGAAAGCACCCCAGCTGGTCTGATCCGCCGGAATGGGGTTCCGCTTGAGCCATTCACCGTTGGCATAGCGGAAGAAGTCCTCGCAGGGCTTGACGGCAAGGTCCAGGTTGGCGGGCTGGATGCCGTGCCTGGGTTCCTGGGCAGACAGGGGGGTATTGGACAGGACCAAGGCCAGGGCCAATCCGGACAAAGGGGCGGCAGTCAGCTTCATGGGATCTCCGGGTCGCAGGCTCAGGGCTGGCCTGGAACATGCCTGAAGTATACCTAGTGTTGAGATGCTTGAGGGCTTCCTACCTGGTGGTGGCTTTGGCCCATAGCTGGAGGCAATCCACCAGTACCCGCTGCATTTCCTTGATGTGATAGGGCTTCTGGATGAAACCTGCGGGGCCGTCCCCCGTGAAGGCGTGTCGGATGTCCTGCTCGCTGTATCCGCTGCTCAGGATGACGCAGGCCTTGGGGTCGATGGCCCGGATCTGCTCGAAGGCCTCCTTGCCGTCGAGATGGGGCATGGTGAGATCCATCAGCACGGCCCGGATCTCGGTCCGGTAGTTCTGGAAGACTTCCACAGCCTCCCGTCCATCGGCCGCCGTGAGTACGGTGAAGCCAAGGGTTTCCAGGGCGATGCTGGCGGTTTCGCGGATATCGGCCTCGTCATCCACTACGAGGATGGTGCCTTCGGCCGTAATCGGCAGGGAAGGGGAGACGTAATCCGGGGGAAGTACCGCATCCTTGGCGGCGGGGAAGAAGAGTTTGAACACCGTTCCCCGATTCACTTCGCTGTAGATCTTGATTCCGGCCCGGTGGCCCCGGAGGATACCCAGCATGGCCGACAGTCCCAGGCCCTTGCCGTTGCTCTTCGTGGTGAAGAAGGGGTCGAAGATGTGCTCCAGCACCTTGCGGCTCATGCCGCAGCCGTTGTCGCTGACCTCCAGGATCACGAAGAGTCCGGGTTCGATGGTCTGATCAGGGAAGGTTGCAGAAATGAATCCTTCATTTATTTCGGTACAGCGCGTGGTGATGCTGATGAAGCCTTCCCGCTCCCCAATGGCATCGCTGGCATTGGTCACCAGGTTCATGACGACCTGCTGGATCTGGGCGAAGTCGGCTTCAATCAAGGGCAGGTGCTCTGCGAAGCGATAGTCCAGGCTGATCTTCTTGGGGATGGAGACTTCCAGCAGCTGGGTCATTTCGTTGACCACCTTGCTGAGATCGAGGGGTTTGACCACGAAATGGCCCCGGCCGGAATAGGCCAGCAGCTGCCGGGTGAGATCCGAGGCGCGCACCACGGTCCGCTCGATGTTCTCCAGGAAGTTGGCTGCGGGACTGGCATCCCCGAGCCTCACCTGGGCCAGGTTCAGATTGCCGAGGATGGCGGTCAGCAGGTTGTTGAAGTCATGGGCGATACCCCCGGCGAGGATGCCGAGGCTCTTGAGTTTCTGGCTCTGGCGGAGGGCTTCTTCGGCGGCCCGGGCATCGGTGATATCCCGGTTGAAGCCCACAAGGTGCTCGATGTGGCCGGTGGCATTGGCCATCGGGACGAGCATGATCTCCAGGGTGCGGGGGCTGTCGCCCTTCATCATGGTGGTGTGGATGGTGCTGGGTTTGCCCGTGCTCATGCAGAGGCGGAAATGGGCCAGGGCCCCTTCCGCGTGTTCTGGGGGCAGGACTTCCTGGGGGCGCTTCCCCTGCATCTCCGCCTTGCTGACGAAGTTGATGCGCTCGAAGGCGGGGTTGATGTCCTCGTACACGAACTCGGTCTCGGAAAGGGGCCTGATCCAGAAAACCCCATCGGGAATATGCCTTTCCAGGTTCTGAAAACGCTGCGCGATCTCATCGGAATGGGCCTTGGCCTTGCGGAGCTGACGTTCCCGGATATCCAGGCGGACGCCCAAACGCTCAAAGGCTCTGGCCAGGCGGCCCACTTCGTTGTTGCCAGTCAGGCCAGTCTTCACGGTGAAACTGCCCTGGGCCATACGTTGGGCAACGACGACCAGACGGTCGATGGGGGCGGCGATGAGGGTGGCTCCGATCCACCAGGCCAGGGCGATCAGCGCCAGAGTGATGGCGGCCATGATTGCCAGGTTCTGGTAGAGAACGGCCTGGGTCTTCTGGAGCAGGGGCTTTTCGGGCAAAACGATCCGGAGCCAGGCTGCCTCCTGGCCGTCGGGATTCAGGTCCAGGCGGCGGACGCTGTGCAGGAATGCTTCACCGTCCTTGACCTCCCGGAGGGTGGCCAAGTGTTGTCCCTGGAGGAGTCTGGCCATGTAGGCGGGCTCTTCCCGATCTCCCCTGAACCGGGGGGGGCCCAGGGAACTGTAGAGGAGCTTTCCATGGAAATCCAGAACCTCCAGAGCGGCATGCTCCCCCCACATCTCGGCGGAGATGGGGCTGCCCAGAGCGTCCAGGGAGATGCCTGCCACCAAGACCCCCACCAGTCGACCCTGGTGGTCCTCCACCGGGTAGGCCAAGGGCATGATCTGGCGCTGGGTCCCCCGGGATACCGTGTATCCCCCCGTAAATGGGTGCCTTTGCGTCAGGACATGGCGGAAATAGGGCCGATCGGCGATCCTCACGGGGCCCTGCTCGTTGCCGGAGATGAGGACCCTGCCTTCCAGATCGGCAAAGAAGAGGTTGTCGATGGTGGGGTTCTGCTGGAGGATCTGGCGGAAAAGGGTTTGGTACCGATTCCGATCGGCCTTTTCAAGGGCCGGGAGGTGGGCCATGGCGGAAAGCACCTGGCGGACATTGCCCACCAGAGCCTCCTCTCTGAGGCCCACGGATTCGGCGGTCGCCTGCATCCGTTGCTGTGCGGCGAAAAGGATGTCCTTCCGCTGGCGGACCTGGCCATGGATGATGAGACCCAGGGATGGGAGAATCACCAGGGCAACGAACACAAGCAGGTGTGTCCGTATGGACCACGAGTTAAAGGACTTCAAGGATGACTCCTGGACAATTGGAAAATCCGTTGGGATGTCTAGGTATTATCCTAATCGGATGGAGCCCATTCTCCAAGGGTGGAGCTTGGGTTTCGGATAGGGGAAATGGTTATTAATTCATATGTGCCATTGGCAGAACGGATGCGTCCCCAGGGTCTGGAGGACGTGGTCGGCCAGCCCCACCTTTTGGGGCCTAAGGGCGCTCTCCGTCGTTTGACGGGGGGTGGTCGGCTTCCTTCGATGGTTCTATGGGGACCTCCGGGCACCGGCAAGACCACCCTGGCCAGGCTCCTGGCCCAGGCTACGGGTCATGAATTCATAGAATTTTCCGGAGTGACCGGAAGTGCGGCGGAGCTCAAGAAGTTCCTGATGGATCATCGTGACATGCCCCTCTTCCAGAGGATGCCCCCGGTAGTCTTCCTGGACGAGATCCATCGCTTCAACCGGAGTCAGCAGGATATCCTGCTCCCCTTCCTGGAACGCGGCGATGCAATCCTGGTGGGGGCCACGACTGAAAACCCCGCCTTCTACCTCAATCCTGCCCTCCGGAGCCGCTGTCAGCTCGTCGCCCTCCGGCCCCTGGCTCCTGAATCCATCCGGGTGGTGCTGGCCCGGGCCTGGGCGGCGGAGCGACCTGATGGGGCGGAGGCCTCCGAGATCCTGGATTGGCTTTCCCAGTGGGCCGGCGGTGATCTTCGCGCAGCTCTCACGGGTCTCGAAACCTGGATGAACATTGAAGAAGGGCACCGGGATCTGGCGAGCCTCCAGGAAACCCTGGGAGGGCGGGTGATGTACGACCGCGCCGATGGGCACTACGACCTGGCCAGCGCCTTCCAGAAGAGCATGAGGGGATCGGACCCCGATGCGGCCCTCTACTACCTCTCGCGGATGATCCGTGGTGGGGAGGATCCCCGCTTCATCGCCCGGCGCCTCATGGTCTGCGCTTCCGAGGATGTGGGGAACGCCGATCCCACGGCCTTCATCCTGGCGGAAGCCGCCAGCCGGGCGGTGGAGCAGATCGGCTGGCCCGAGGCCCGTATCCCCCTGGCCCAGGCCGTGGTCTATGTGGCCCAGGCCCCCAAGTCCAACGCGGCCTACCTGGGAATTGACGCTGCCCTGGAGGCGGTCGACGCCCCTGTGCCTGAGTCATTGCGGGATGCGAATACCAGCACCAGCCGCCAGGCCGGGCGGGGCAGGGGCTACTTCTATTCCCACGATGACTACGATCGCCCCCAGACCTTTCTGCCGGATGCCCTGAGGGGCCAGCGTTTCTTTGAACCCAGGCGGCCCCAGGAACGGAACTGGCTGGATCGCCAGGAACCCGAGGCCCAGGCCTTCCTGAGTCTGTGGGGGGCATGGCTGGAAGCCCATCCGGAGGGCGGGGAGCCGCCGATGGAGGCCTGGTGCGAAACCCTCGCCTGCAGCCGGGAAGCCCTGGCGAGGACCCTGGCCAAGGCCTGCGGCACGCGCTTCCGCCTGAGGCGGACCCTGGTAGTCCAAGCTTCGCCGGAAGACTGAAACCAATTCCTGATCAATAAACCAAAGAAGAAAACGACTTCCACCACAAGACACGAAGGCACCAAGGCGTCACCAAGGACTCACCAGCGCCCAATTGCTTTGCCCCAGGGTGGGTGTGAAAGCCAGCCTGTGCCATATCGCTCTGCGGGATTGGACACTCAGGCCGGGAACAGGAGGGCCACCCGGGCCTCCTGGGTCGCCAGGACTCGGTGGAGCATCCTTGTGCGGACACGGTCCATGTGCAGGGCTTCCAGGCTCCTGCGGGTCTGTTCAAGGTCAGCAGGGCCGCTTTCGTCACGCATCAGGCGGCCCAGGCCGTCCACCAGTCGCAGAACCTGGGTTTCGGTGCAGTCCTCGCCTTCGGGGAGCATGGCCTCATGTTGGCGGCGGCACAGGTCCACCAGGTGAGGGGGAAGGCCCCAGATGCCCAGGGCCTCGCAGCCGATTTCGGTGTGGACCTCTTCGAGCAGGGTGTCCACCTCGGCGTCCGGGATCTCGGGAGGCACCTGCCCAGCCATGATCAGGCGCGCCAGGGACCGCAGGGCCAGGGTTTTCCCGATGTCCACGAACATGCCCCCCAGGAAGATCCGGTCCGGGCGGCCGTGGTGCTGCTCGAAGGAGAACTGGCTGGCGGCGAAGGCCGTGGTCATGGTGGTGAGGAAGAGCTTCTGCCAGCGATCCGGGAAGGTCTCGTATTCCACCCGCACTGCGACGTCGAAAAGGGAGCGTCCCGCCACCCCGGCGGCGATCTCCCCCACGCCCCGCACTCCGATCTTCATAACTGCGGTGCGAAGGTCCAGCACGTCCTGCCCCCGGTGATAGAGGGCCGAATTGGCCACCCGCATGAGGTTGGCCGAGATGGCGGGGTCGGGACCGATGGTCTTCAGGAGATCGTGGATCTCCACCTCGGGCTGGGAGACCAGATCCATGATCTGGATGGCCAGGGCAGGGAAGGAGGACGGTGAGGGCTTGTTCCGGGTGAAGTGGGTCCTCACCATGTCCGCCAGTGGCTTCAGGTTCTCCGGGAATGCCTGGGGTAGCTGGGGTTCTGGGCTGACGAGTCGGGTCCAGATGGCATCGAAGGGGCTTTCCTCCGCCGGGGGCTCCTCCGGCACAGGCTGCGGGGAGACTGCGGGGGGAGGCAGAGGCAGGACCTCTCCCGCGGGGACGGGACGGCCTCGGAAGATGGAATGGAGCCAGGAGAACACCCGTCGAGCTTAGCCGGGTACCGCGAGGCAAGCTATCCGGATTGTGGATCTCGGTTTACCTACTTCAGCAGGTGATTCTGGATGAACAGCACTTCCGCGGCGAACTGGATGTCCCGGTTCTTCTTTTTCGCGAAGCCGTGACCCTCGTCCGCGGCCTCCAGATACCAGACCGGGCCGTGGTTTCTGCGGATCTGCTCCACCATCTGGGTGGCCTCCGTGACTGGCACCCGGGGATCGTTCTTTCCCTGGACGATGAACATGGGTTTGGTGATCTTCGCCGCCTGGGTCGCAGGGCTGATGCGGGTCAGGAAGGCCCGCATTTCGGGATCCCGCTCGTCCCCGTACTCGACCCGGCGGAGATCCCGGCGGTAGCCCTGGGTGTTCTTCAGGAAGGTGACGAAGTTGGAGATCCCCACCACATCCAGGCCACACCGAAGCCGATCATTGAAGTGGGTCATGGCAGCCAGGGTCATGTACCCTCCGTAGCTGCCGCCGGTGACCATGATCCGGTGGCGGTCCAGATCGGGCTGGCCATCGATCCAATCGAGAAGGGCGCCGATGTCCTGCACGCTATCCTCCCGCTTGAGGCCGTTGTCCAGGTCCAGGAAGGTCTTGCCGTAGCCATCGGAGCCCCGGACGTTGGGAAAGATCAGGGCGCAGCCCAGCTCATTCACCAGGTAATTGAGGCGTCCCAGGTAGCCTGGGCGGGACTGGCCCTCGGGTCCGCCGTGGATTTCGATGATCACGGGGCGGGGACCGGAAAAAGCCTTTCGCGCAGGCCGGTAGAGGAAGCCGCTCAGGTCCAGGCCGTCCTTGGCCTTCCAGTGCACTAGCTCCGGCTCCACGAATGCGGTGGGATCGACAGGGCCCACTTCGCTGCAGGTCCAGCGAAGCAGCTTCCCATCGGCAATCCGGATGCTGAAGGCGTCCGAAGGGCTCTGGGCGCTGCTCAGGGTGAAGGCCAGCTCCCGGCTGTCCGCTCGCCAGCTCATGCTCCCCACGCTGCCTTTGGGAAGGCGGGGCAAGGGAAGGTCCTTCCGGGTCCGGGTGTCCATGATCCGAAGCACCGAAACCCCGGCCTCGTTGGCGAGATAGGCCAGGAATCGGCCGTCCCGGCTCAGTTCCAGTTGCTCGATGCTCCAGGGGATCTCTGGGCGCAGGAAGCTGATCCTGCGGGTTCTGAGGTCCAGGTGGGCCAGTCGGCGGAACTCGGAGCCCTGGTCCGTACTCAGGTAGAGTCCCTGGCCATCCCCGGTGAAGACCCCATCGCCCCAGGCAGCCTGACCCTCCGGGCTGATTCTTTCCTTCTTTCCGGTGGACAGATCCAGGAGGTAGAGCTCACTTTCCGTGGCCCGGAGGTACCGCGAGACCAGGAGGCTCCGGCCGTCCGGCGACCAGGCTGATGGGGCCCAGCCCCCGCCCTGGACCTCCAGGACCTGCCTGGCTCCTCCGGGCTGGAGGGGATCCATGATCCAGAGGTCGGTGTCCGTGCCATTGCGACGGGTGCTGGCAAAGGCCAGGGAACGTCCGTCCCGGCTGAACAGGGGGGAGGTGTTGCGGCTCTTTCCGTCTGTCAGGAGCGTGGTCTTCCGGCTCCCCAGATCCAGGCGGAAGAGCTGGAAGAACTCCCCGCCCCCCACATCCTGGGAGTAGACAAGGTAGTCGCCCCGGGTGGGTTCGAAGGTCCCTGAACTGATGCGCTCCTGGCCAAAGGTGAGCTGGGTCCGAGCCCCCATGGGCATGGCCACAAGGTGGAGCTGGTTGACTTCTCCGAAGCGGGTTGTGATTAGTAGTGAATTATTTGTCTTATTCCAGTCCAGCACTCCAGCGCCCCGACCTTCTCCGTATCGCGCCAGGTCCTGCATGAGGGACTGGGGCAGGGGTGGCAGGCCCTCGGTCCTCAGGTTGGCGGGCAGGGGAAGGGCATCCTGGGCCAGCAGGGTCGAACCTAGCAGGACAGCCATCAAGGTAGTTCGCACAGGACCTCCGCATCGGATTGGGGCAAGCATAGCGCGGGAACAAAGGCCGGGATACAGGGCTGAAGGGGTGTCAGCGGCAGTTCCGCTCCACCCAGGTGAAGAGTTCGTCCAGGTCATAGTCGCCGCCATGGCCACGGTTCCAGGGCAGGGCGAAGTCCACTTCCTGCCCGTGTTGCGCCAGGGCGGCGGCCAGGATGGCGGGGACAGCCAGGGAGGTGTCGCGGTCGGCGGTGCCATGGCGGATCCTCCAGTGGGTGGCCACCTTGGCTCCGGGTTTCCCAATGAAGTCCATGGGATTCATCAGCCGGATCAGTTCTGCTTCCGCCGGTTTCCCGCCCTTGGTGCCATGCCGTTGTCCGTAGGCCGTAAAGTGGCGGGCATTGATGGTCTCATTGCCAAAGAGGCTGTTCTCTCCGGTGCCGAGATCCAGGCCGTCGAAGGCGGAAGTGGCCTTCATCCGGCCCACGGCCTTCAGATAGCCTGGGAAGTCGAGGCCTACCACCTTGTGGTCAATCACCTTGAGATAGGGGAAGGCCGAGAGGTCTCCGCCCGCGTCCAGGGCCTTTTGGGCTGAGGCCATGATCAGGCTCTTGATCCAGGACTTGAAACTGCCTTCTCCCCGGGGATTCAGGGTGAGTCGGCGGCCATTGGAGGCCTTCAGGCCCAGGCCGTTCAGGTAGGCGGGAAAGAGCTTCCTGAGGGCCGCGGCATGGGCGATCTGGGCGGCATCCATGGTCCTTTGGGTGGGTGGCGGGAGCCTGGACGGATCCATGGGCCCCTGGGCCCCGGGAGGGGGCACGGGGCCACCCCCCGTGGGAGGGAAGCGCATGCCCTGATATTCGTTGAACCCACTGAAGAGCCACTCGTAGGCTGCATCTGCGTGATTCAGGTTGGTGATGGGGCAGTAGGCGGAGACGGCGAAGACATCGTCGCGGGCCTCGGCGGCCCCGAGGGCCTTCAGGTAGGGGGCATAGGCCGGAGCGTTGCCGGTAGCTCCCAGGAGCGCAGATAGTGCGCCTCCGGCACTGGTTCCGTTGGAGATGATCCGCTCGGTGTCTCCGGGAAAGCGGCCGACGTTCGCCCGCAGGTAGCGCACCGCCGCCTTGAGATCCACGATGGCCGCCGGGGCCTTGCCGGTGTAGCGGCCCTGGGCATCGGTCAGGGTACGCCCCCGGGCACCGGGGGCCGCCACGACCAGACCCCGGGACAGGGCCACCAGGGCGGCGTTGGGCTTGCCGTCGAAACCGGGTCCGGGCCAGCCCGCAGGCCCAGGCATGTAGCCGCCGACGGTATTGGGCAGGAAGATGGGGGCGGTCTGAGCATTGAAGGGGCCGATGGTCTTGCTTTCGAAATACTCCACTGGCACGAAGATGTTCAGGGTCTGGTACCGGGTGTCCACGGGATTCTGGACATAGACGATACCCTCGTAGGCCCGGTAGCGGATGGTTCTGCCGTTCAGGGTCGATTGCTGGACGGTGTAGGTCTCAGGATTGAATACCAGATTGCCGTTGGTGCTCGGCTTGGCCTCAGCTCCCAGCATGGCCGGGGCAATAGCCAGGACGAGGCAGGGAACGGCCAATCGCCGGAATACGCTTGCGCGGTTCATTGCTTCCTCCACGGTGGCCTCGAATGGGGCAAGGCCTCGGTTCAGTGTAGTGTCCTGAGGGGCGGACAGGGTGGCTTGCCAGTCGGATTGGACCTGGGGTGCGATGGATGGACTCCTGGTTTCGCCCTAGGCTGGACCTCGTCTCCCTGAAAAGCGAAGGGGCCACCCGCGGGTGGCCCCTTCCGCCGGTGGCGAGCGCTGGAACCTATTCGTATTCGATGGTCGCCGGGGGCTTGCTGGTGATGTCGAAGACCACGCGGTTGATGCCCTTGACCTCGTTGACGATGCGCTGGGCGACCTTCTCCAGGAGTTCGTGGGGCAGGCGGGCCCAGTCGGCGGTCATGAAGTCCTCGCTGGTGACGGCCCGGATGGCGCACATGTTCTCGTAGGTGCGCTCGTCGCCCATGATGCCCACGGTCTGCACGGGCAGCAGCACAGCGAAGGCCTGACTGCTGAGCTTGTACCAGCCGCTCAGCTTGAGCTCCTCGATGAAGATGTCATCGGCGTTCTGGAGGATCTTCACCCGCTCGGCGCTGATGGGGCCGGGGATGCGGACCGCCAAGCCGGGGCCGGGGAAGGGGTGGCGCCAGACCATGTCCTCAGGGAGGCCCAGGGCCAAGCCGGCGCGGCGGACCTCATCCTTGAAGAGTTCCCGCAGAGGTTCCACGAGCTGCATGTTCATGCGCTCCGGCAGGCCGCCCACGTTGTGGTGCGATTTCACCAGGACGGCACCGCCGATGCCGCTGGATTCGATGACATCGGGGTAGAGGGTGCCTTGGCCCAGGAACTTGGCGTTGGTGCCCTTGGCTTCCTTCTCGAAGGTTTCGACGAAGAGGCGGCCGATGATCTTGCGCTTCTGCTCGGGGTCGCTGACTCCATGGAGTTCCCGGAGGAAGAGTTCCGAGGCATCCACCCACTTCACCTTGAGGTCGAAGGGGGCGAAGGCTTCCTGGACATGCTTCATCTCGTTCTTTCGCATCAGGCCCGTGTCCACGAAGACGCAGGTCAGGCGGTCGCCGATGGCCTTGTGCAGCAGCAGGGCCGCCACGCTGGAGTCCACGCCGCCTGAAAGGCCCAGCACTACGGTGCCGTCCCCCACCTGCTTGCGGATGGATTCGATCTTCTGCTCGATGAAGTGGCCGGCATTCCAGTCCAGCTTCATGCTGCAGACATGCAGGAAGTTGAGGAGCAGGGCGTTGCCGTGGACGGTATGGGTGACCTCAGGGTGGAACTGGATGCCGAAGCGCCGCCGGGCCCGGTCTTCCATGGCGGCCACGGGCACGCCGGGGGTCTTGGCCACGATCTTGAAGCCTTCGGGGGCTTCTTCCACGTGGTCGCCGTGGCTCATCCAGACCACCTGCTCGGAGTTCATGCCCTGGAAGAGCACGCTATCGGCATCCGTCACCTCGATGGTGGCCTTGCCATACTCGCGCTTGGCGGCGCGGTGGATCTGGCCGCCGAAGTCGCGGCTCATGAGCTGGAGGCCGTAGCAGACGCCCAGGACGGGAACGCCCAGTTCGAAGATCCTTGGATCGACACCTGGGGCACCGTCCTCCAGGACCGAATTGGGGCCGCCGGAGAGGATGACACCCCGGAGGTCAGCGCCGCCGATCTCTTCGGCGGTAGCGGTGGGGCCGTAGACGAGGCCGAAGGCACCCAGTTCGCGCAACCTACGGGTGATGAGCCGGGTGTACTGGCTGCCGTAGTCGAGAATCGCGATCCGTTCGTGGTGCATGGGGACTCCTTCTAGAACCATCCAGTCTAGCGGAAGGAGCCTTTCCGTGGGCAACTCGGGTTGCAGACGGCTCACCGTGCAAGGAAACCGTAAGGATCCTGTTGGGGTGAATCAGGATTGCATCACGCTTCACCCGGACAGAGCGATTCGCCGCTGAGCTGTTTGTAAATGAAATAAAGCTGTTGGCAGCCTTGCATACTAGCATTGATGGCTTTCGGATTGGTACCAAGATGGTGTCAAGATCTCGTTAAGATTTTATCAAGATTGCCTTTACAGGGTGGAACAGCGGGTTTTGGCCTGGATAATCCAAAGTTCAACTTTGTGAAGGTGTCCATGCTCGACCTCAGACGCGCTCTTCTCGGTCGTCGCCTCGCCAGCGACGAATCCCAACACACCAAGGTCAACAAGTTCGTGGGCCTTTCGGTGTTCAGTTCGGATGCCCTCTCCTCCGTGGCCTATGCCACCCAGGAGATCATGGCCAGCCTGTCCAGCAATGTGCACATGGCGGGAGCCGCTGCGGGGGGCGCTGCGCTGGCCCTCTTCGGGCTTTCCATTCCGGTGGCCCTGAGCATCGTGGGCCTGCTGCTGATCCTGGGCATCGGCTACCGACAGACGGTGCTGGCATACCCGGGCGGTGGGGGTGCCTACATCGTGGCCAAGGAGAATCTCGGCGAACTGGCGGCCCTCACGGCCGGGTCGGCGCTTCTCACGGATTACATCCTGACGGTGGCGGCCTCCGTGTCCTCCGGTGTAGCGGCTATCACTTCGGCCTTCCCGACCTTGGCCGGCTGGAACGTCAGCATCACCATCCTCTGTATCGTATTCATCGCCATGGCCAACCTCCGGGGTGTCAAGGAATCCGGCGCCCTCTTCGCGGTGCCCACCTATGGCTTCATCGCGCTCATGCTACTGCTGCTCGCCACGGGCTTCGTCAAGGTGATGATGGGGGGAGGCCCAACCGCCGCCCAGGCCCATGAGTCCGTCCGCATGGCCACCCACGCCTCGGCCTTCGGGGTGGTGTGGATCTTCATGCGGGCCTACAGCGCTGGCTGCACCGCCCTGACAGGCGTGGAGGCCATCTCCAACGGCGTCCAGGCCTTCCAGGAACCTTCCTCCAAGAACGCCGCCAAGACCATGGTCTGGATGATCACCCTCCTGGGGGTCATGTTCCTGGGGATCACCTTCCTGGCCCACAAGCTGGGGGTGACCTACATGCACAGCACCGATCCCTCACTGGTGGCCGAGACCCTGCTCTCCAAGCTCATCAAGGCGGTCTATGGCGTCCCGGTCGCCGGGCTGCCCAAGGTCCTCTACTACGTGACCCAGGGCTTCACCTTCGCCATCCTGGTGGTGGCCGCCAACACGGCCTACGCGGACTTCCCCCGTCTCGCCGCCATCCAGGCCGCCGACGGCTTCCTGCCCAAGCAGCTGGCCAGCCGCGGCGATCGCCTGGTCTTCAGCAACGGCATCTTCTTCCTGACGCTCGTGAGCTGTGTCCTGGTCTGGGCCTGCCACGCCAACACCGATCTCCTGCTGCCCCTCTACGCCCTGGGCGTGTTCATCGGATTCACCATCAGCCAGGCCGGCATGGTGATGCATTGGGTCAACTATCGGATGACCGAGAAGTCCTGGCGCATCAAGGCCTTCATCAACGCGGTCGGCGCCGTGGCTGCTGGCATCGTGATGGTGGATATCGGGCTCACCAAGTTCGCCCATGGGGCCTGGATCGTCGTGGTCCTGATCCCCATCATGGTGGCCACCTTCTTCCGCATCCACCGCCACTACATCTCCGTCCGGTCCCGCCTCGCCGCCAGCCGTACCGAGGACATCCACCCCAGGCCGAACCGCGTCGTGATCTTCGTATCCAAGATCCACCGGGGCACCCTGGAGGCCCTCCGCTACGCCAAGGCCATCGCCGGGGATAACGAAGTCGAAGCGCTCACCGTGGACTTCCCGGACGACCACGGACACCCCAGCCCCGAGCGCGGGAAGCTGGAAGCCGACTGGAAGAAATACTGCGAAGGGGTGCCCCTGCGGGTCCTCAACAGTCCCTTCCGCAAGGTGGTGGAACCCATCGTGGACGAACTGGAGCGCATGGCCGAGGCCGAGCCTGAATACACCACCACCGTCCTGCTCCCGGAGTTCGTGCCGGATCGCTGGTGGGGCAACCTCCTTCACAACCAGACCGCGTGGCGCCTCAAGGCCGTGCTGCTGACCAAGCCCCGGACTGTGGTGATTTCCATCCCCTACCACCTGGATGTGGCTGGCGAGTAGTCAACGAAGCAGGTTCTCCAGGGCCCCTTCGAGTTCCGGGAAACGGAATTCGAAGCCCCTGGCGAGAAGACGGGCGGGGCGCACAAAGGCCCCGCCCAAGATCATTTCTTCGGCCAGGGGACCCAGGGCCAGGCGGAGCAGGGGGGCCGTGACCCAGCCGGGCACTGGGATGATCGGGCGGTGCAGGACCCGGCCAAGGATCTGTGTGAAGGCCTCGTTGCTCAGGGGGGCGGGGGCCACGGCGTTGTAGACCCCCTCCATGGCCGGGTCCAGGGCGGCTTCCACCAGGATCCGCACCAGGTCTTCGATATGGATCCAGCTCATCCCCTGTTCGCCGCTGCCCAGCCTGGAGCCCAGGCCCCAACGCACGATCCTGGCGAGACGGGGCAGGGCGCCCCCTTCCATGCTCAACACCGGACCCAGGCGGAGCTTCACGACCCGGATGGGAGAAGGGGCGGCGTCGGCTTCGGCCTCCCAGGCCCGGCAGACCGAGGGCAGAAAGCCTTGGCCCAGGGGGCTTCCTTCGTCCACCGGACGCCGGTCCCGGGTGCCATAGAAGCCGATGGCGCTCGCGTTCACCAGGACCCTCGGGCCTTGCACCTGTCCAAGAGCTTCCACGATGCGACGGGTGCTGAGGGTCCGGCTCTCAAGGATGCGAAGGCGTTGGGCCGGGGACCAGCGGCGGCTGGCGATGGGTTCGCCGCAGAGGTTGAACACTGCGGCCGCACCCATCATGGCCCCTTGGATATCTTCCCAGGGGTGGAGCGCCACCCCTGGGGCCAGGCGGCCTGGGGCGGGCCGGCGGGTCAGCAGGAGGACCCGGTGCCCTTGGTCGCGCAGGGTTTCGGTCAGTGCCCTGCCCACCAGTCCCGTCCCCCCAGCGATGACGATCTTTCCAGGGGGAGGGATCATGGGCATACCTCGCGAATTATTCGGCCATCACCACGGTACCGGGCTCGATCCGGGTCTTGCGCAGCAGAAAGATCAGGGGGAGCAGGACGATGCAGAGCACGCCCATGACCCAGAAGGTATCGGAAAAGGCCATCATGGTGGCGTTCTTCATCATGGTCCCATAGGCCGCACCCTGGGCGGCGTGGGCCGCATCCGCCGGTGAGAGTCCGCCCCGGACGGTGTAGAGCGGGGCTGCCCGGTCCAGGAATCCCTGAAAGGCCGGATTGCCCGGACTCAGGTTGCCGATGAGGCTGGCCTGATGGAACTGGGTGCGCCGGGCCAGGATCGTGCTGACCATAGCGATGCCCACGCTGCCGCCGATATTGCGCACCAGATTGAGGAGGCTTGCGGCATAACTGGTCTTTTCATGGGGTACGGGGGCGAAGGCCGTCACGTTGATGGGGATGAAAAGGAAGGCGAGACCCACGCTCTGCACGATGCGGGAGGTCATGGCCGTCTGGAAATCCACCTGCAGGTTGAAGTTGGCCATCTGGAAGAGCCCCAGGGCGCAGATGATGAACCCGAACCCGATGATCCACCGGGTGTCGAAGCGCTTCATAAGCTGGGCCACGATGGGCATGCCGATGAGGATGGCCACGCCCCCCGGGCTCAGGACCCAGCCGCTCAGCATGGAGGTATAGCCCAGGAGGGTCTGGAGGAAGATGGGCAGCAGGGCCAGGCTGCCGTAGAGCACGAAGCCCAGGATGAAGAGCATCAGGGTGGAGATGGCGAAGTTCTTGTTCTTGAGGAGCCGGAAGTCCACGATGGGGTGTTCTTTGCGCAGTTCGTAGACCACCGCCGTCACGAGCCCCACTACCGCCAGGATCGCGAAGATGACGATGAAGTTGGAGGAGAACCAGTCCTTGCGCTGGCCTTCATCAAGGACGATCTCCAGGGAGGCCAGGCCCAGGGTGAGGATGCCGATGCCCAGGTAGTCAAAGCGACCTTCCTTCTTGAGGGAGAGCCGCTTGAAGTTCGGGGGATCGAAGACCAGTGAAGTGGTCAAGGCGACGCTGATGAGACCCACCGGGATATTGATCAGGAAGATCCAATGCCAGCTGTAGTTGTCGGTGATCCATCCGCCCAGAACAGGGCCGATGATGGGAGCCAGCACCACGCCCATGCCGTAGACCGCCATGGCCACGCCCCGGCGCTCGATGGGGAAGGTCTCCACCATGATGGCCTGTGAAATGGGCTGGAGACCGCCGCCACCCAGACCCTGGAGGACCCGGAAGAAGATCAGCCAGCCCAGGGAGGGGGCGATTCCGCAGAGGAAGGAGGCCACGGTGAAGAGGATCACGCAGGTGATATAGAAACGCTTGCGTCCGAAGAGGCTGGAGAAGTAGCCGCCGAGGGGGAGGACCACGGCGTTGGCCACCAGATACGAGGTGAGCACCCAGGTGGTCTCTTCCACGGTGGCGGAGAGATTGCCGGCGATGTGGGGCAGGGCCACATTGGCCACGCTCGTATCCAGCACCTCCATGAAGGTGGCGATCATCACCACCATGGCGATGAGCCACGGATTGATCTGGCGGTGCGGGTGGGTTTGGGTCATGGGGCTCTACTTGGTGAGGATGGTCGCTTCGACGTTCATGCCGGGGCGGAGCTGGACCTTCTTGGCATCCTCCTCGTCGATGCGGATCTTCACGGGGATGCGCTGCACCACCTTCACGAAGTTGCCGACGGCGTTCTCCGGGGGGAGGAGGCTCATGCGGGCCCCGGTGGAACCGGCGATGGAATCCACCTTGCCCTTAAGCACCATCCCGTTCATGTCCACCTTGATCTCGACCTCCTGGCCCGGGTGGACCTTGGCGAGCTGGGTCTCCTTATAATTGGCGGTGATCCAGGTCTGATGCAGGGGGACCAGGGTCATCATGCCCTGGCCCGGTTGGACCACCTGACCCGTTTCCACGAACTTCCGGGTGACCACGCCTTCCACCGGGGCTGTGATCCTGGTGTAGCTGAGCTGAAGCTCCAGGGCTTCGAGGTTGGCCTTGGCCTGGGCAATGCCCGCCTGAGCCTGTGCCAGCCGGGCTTCCTGGGCGGCGACGTTGGCCTTCCGGGCCTCGGCTTCCTGGCGCAGAGAGTTGAGGCGGCGCTGGGCGACCTTCCACTCTCCTTCGTTGACTTCGGCTTGGTTCCGGTAGGCGTCATAGGACAGGGCCGAGATCTCCTGGCGTTCCGCCAGGGGGGTCATGCGCTGGTAGTCGACCTTGGCCTTCTCATAGCTGGAGCGGCGTGCCTCCAGGGTGGCCTGGGCGGCTTCCAGGTCTGAGCCTTTGGCCTGGGCGTAGGAGACCGTCGCCCGCAGGTGCTCAGCCTTGGCGACCTCCACCTGGGACTGGGCCTGGACCAGGGCTGCCCTGGCCTGGTCCACCTTGGCCTGGAGATCCCTGGGGTCCAGGTCCACCAGGGACTGACCCTCCTTCACGGGCTGGTTGTCCTCCACCAGAACCTTGCCCACATTCCCATAGACCTTGCTGGAGATGGGTACCAGATGGCCATCCACCTGGGCGTCATCGGTACTGACCCGGTTGCGGTAGTAGAAGAACATGCCCAGTCCGGCAAGAACGGCCAGGGGCAGGACCACCTTGAGGGCCTTCATGGCCTTGGACTGGCCGGGATCCGGTGTCTCGATGGGCGTGTCGTTCGGGGTGATCTCGGGGCTCATGGGTACTCCGTCAGCGTGCGAAAAGGGATTCCAGCTCACCCGTGGCCTTGGCCAGATCGGCGCGGTACTGGTTGAGGCGATAGAGGGCGCTGATCTGGTTGTCATTGGCCTTGGCCAGATCGTCCTGGGCGTTGATGAGTTCGACGTTGTTGCTCACCCCTGCCTCGAAGCGGTGCCGGGCCTGGAGCAGGGCCTCCTCGGCGAGCTTCACCGCCAGATTGGCGGTTTCCACTTCGCTGCGGGCTGCGTCCATTTCAGCCTGGGCCATGTGGACTTCCAGTCCGACCTGGGACTGGACTTCGCGCCGGGCCTCCTTCACCTCGTCGAGCTCGACCTTGGCCTTGGCCACCCTGGAGGAGATGAGACCGCCGGTGAAGAGGGGCACCTTGACGGCAAGGGTGAGCTGGTAGGTGTCGGCCCAGTTTTCGGGGCGGAGAACGGTGGAGCCGTAGGCGCCCGTGGCCACCAGGGAGGGATATCTCAGGCCCTTGACGGCATCCTGCATGGCCGTGGCGGCCTTTGCTCGGGCATCCAGGGCCTGGATCTCCGGGCGCTTCTGGAGGCCAGCGTCGAAGGCGGCCTGGAAGGCCTGGGATGGGATGGCGGGATTGGCCAGGGTGTCGGTCAGCTCCAGTTCGGTCTGGGGCTCGAGGTTCAGGAGCTTCACGAGGCCAGCCCGGGAGGTGATGGCCTGGGTTTGGGCCTGGATGAGCCACTGCCGTTCGACCTGGAGCCGGACCTGGGCCCGCAGGGTGTCCAGCCGGGTGCCGATGCCATGCTTCTGCTGGTCTTCCGCCAGCTTCTCGAGGGCTTTCGCCAGCTCCACCCGCGACTGGGAGGCCTTCACTGAGGCGTCGGCCCGAAGGGCCCGCAGGTACTGGCCGACCACCAGGGCAGCGACTTCCTCCCGGACCACCCGGGTCTGGGCCCTGGCGGAATCCTCGGCGTGGCGGGAGGCCTTCCAGCGCTGGTAGGTGTTCAGGTCGAAGAGGGTGGCCTGGGCCTGAAGGCGAGCCTGTCCCCAGGTGTAAGGACCGACCATGGTCGGATTGCCCGGTTCCCGCATGCCCAGCATGGCGTCCATGTTGTATTTGTTCCGCTGCCCGAATGCTTCGGCGGAGACCTGGGGCAGGAGGGCCGAAGCGGCCATCCTGCGGTCTTCGGAGCTGGCAGCCAGGGCCAGGATGGACTGATGGACCCTGGGGTTCTGGTCCAGAGCTGTCTTCAGGGCCTCCTGCAGGGTCAGGTGGACTCTCGGGGATTCCGCGCTCATCACGGTGCAAAGCCCCATGAGGAGTGAAGCCAATGCTCGGTTGGATCCCATGTGCACCTCCGGACTGCGAGTGACCCACCTCCTGACATGAATCCGCATGCGGTTTCACCCTCGGGAGGGAGGTTATTGCTAAAGCAACATTGATAGAATATCGGTCACCTAGCCTCGTATCAAGGGGTAGCTCCACCTGGCGGGGGTGAAAGCGTCTGAACTCGGGTTCCTCGAGCGCCGGCCGATGCACTTGGTGTGACAACGATGCTATTTCCCGCATCGAAGACTGGTGATAAACCTCTAGATTGCCTTCCGGAGAGCCCTTGCATGCACGGACTAGATCGCGCCCTACGCTTCGTCCTGCCCCTTGGCATCCTGGCTCTGCTTGCCACGGTCCTTCTGGTGGGCTGGTTCGCCCAGCCCGACCGCTATGCCCAGGGTCTTAGCGTGCCCCAGCCGATCCCCTACTCTCACGCCCTCCACGCTGGAACACTCAAGATTCCATGCCTCCACTGCCATTCCGGGGCGAACCGATCCCGGATGGCCGGGGTGCCCGCGGTATCGCTCTGCATGAACTGCCACCAGGTGACCCGGACGGACCGTCCGGCCATCCAGCGGCTGGCGGAACTCCAGCGCACTGGGCAGCCCCTGGTCTGGAACCGGGTCCACGCCATGCCTGACCATGTCTACTTTGATCACGGACCCCATGTGGCGGCCGGAGTTGCCTGTCAGACCTGTCATGGCGAAGTCCAGACCATGAGCCAGGTCTCCCTGAGGATGTCCATGAGGATGGGGAACTGTCTGGGCTGCCACCGCGATCCCAAGGCGGCGCTCCCCAAGGACTCCCCGATCCGCAAGGGGCCTGAGCACTGCAATGCCTGTCATCGGTGAAGGACGGAGCGAGACCATGGACCTGAATCCCCTTGATCCCACCCCGCGCCAGTGGCGTTCCCTGGAGGAACGTGCAGGTTTATGTGATGAGCAGGGCGAATTCCCAGCCGATGCCTGCGAAGCGCCCCGGCCTGGGGTGAGTCGCCGGAACTTCCTGCAATTGATGGGGGCTTCGGCCGCCCTGGCCGCCACCGTCGCCTGTGACCGCAAGGGCGTACCCCTGGTGCCCTACACCAGGCGTCCCACGGAAGTTGTGCCCGGGGTTTCCAACCTCTATGCCAGCACCTTCTCCGAGGCCGGGCGGGCCTACCCGGTCCTGGTCCGGACCCGGGAGGGCCGTCCGATCCACGTCTCGGGCCATGACCTGGGGGGGAAGGCGCCCCTGCGGGCCACAGCGGATCTGCTTGGACTCTATGATCCCGATCGCCTGAGGGGTCCCCTGGCCGATGGCAAGGCCATCGCCTGGGACAAGGCCATGGAGCGCCTCGGTCAGGAATGCCGAAGCGGCAAGCCTCTTCTGCTGGTCACCGGTGCTTCAGCCTCTCCGACGCGCCTGCACCTTCTGCGGGAACTCACCCAGGCCCTGCCCGGCCTGGATCTGCTTGTCAGTGAGGGCCTACCGAAGGCCCCGGAGGACCTGCGGGCCTGGAAGCCCCGGCTGGACCAGGTCCAGGTAATGCTCTCCCTGGGGGCCGATTTCCTCACGGGGGACGACCCGGGCCTCATCGAGGCCTATGCGAAGCGCCGGGAGCCCGGGGAGGCGATGCTGCGCCTCTGGGTGGCCGAAGGTCCCATGAGCCTTACGGGGGCTAACGCCGATCACCGTCTGCTCCTCAGGCCCAGCCGGGTTGCGGCCTTTGCCACCGCTCTGGGTGCGGCCCTGAGGGAAGGCCCAGGGGCCGAACCGGCGCCGCCGGAGGTGGATGCTAGGCTCTGGAAGGCCCTGGTGCAGGAGCTGCGGGCCGCCGGGCCCAGGGCCCTGGTGCTCTGCGGAGCGGTTCTGCCGGAAGCCGCCCATCGGGCTGTCCATGCTCTCAATCGTCAGCTGGGGACCCTTGGGCTGGTCTTCGAGCCGGAGGGGAAGCCCTCCGGGCTGGTCCCCGCCCAGGCCCTGGTCCGCCTCGAGGCCGGGCATTACGGAGGCGTGATCTTCTGGGGCTGCAACCCGCTCTATGCCTCTTCGGAAGCCGGGCGGTGGAAGAAGGCCCTGGCCCGGGTCCCCTTCCGGTGCTGGATGGGGCTGCGGGAGGACGAGACCTCGGCGGTCTGTTCCCTCCTGCTCCCCGAGCACCACTGGCTGGAGGCCTGGGGCGACCATGCCGCCCCCGGCGGGCACCTGGCCCTTCAGCAGCCGGTGGTGGGCGCCCTCTATGACACCCGTCAGGGCGAGGACGTGCTTCTGGCACTGCTTCGTGGCCTGGGCAAGGCTTCGAGTCCGGATTACCTCACGTACCTGAAGGAGCGGTGGCGTCGGGAGGTGCAGGTTTCCGGGGCTTCGGTGCCCTTTGACCGCTATTTCGAGGCTGCTCTGCACGACGGCCTGGTCAAGGTCGCTTCGCCGATCCATCCCCCCCAGAGCCCGGATCGGAGCTTCCCGGCTCCGGGGCCCGTACCTGCCGGTTTCGAGCTTCTCCTGGAGCCGGACCGCCGGGTCTTTGATGGGCGCTATGGCAACAACGGCTGGCTTCAGGAATTGCCGGAGCCGGTGTCCAAGACGGTCTGGGGCAACCCGTTGATGCTGTCCCTGGAGGACGCCCGCAGACTCTCCCTAGAGGATGGGGACCTGGTGCGGATGGATGCCGGGGCCGAGCACCTGGAGCTTCCGGTCTGCATCCAGCCCGGTCAGACGCCAGGCGTCCTTTCCCTGGCCCTGGGCTACGGGAGGGCGCACGGACGGGTGGCCAAGGGGGTGGGGTTCAACGCCTTCCCGCTGCTGGACCCCTCGGGTAGCGGCCTGCGGCTGGGGGTCGAGCTCCGCAGACTCGGATCGCGGCGGGAGTTGCCCCGCACCCAGGGGCATCACCGCCTGGCTGGGCGGGACATCCTGCGGATCCAGGAGGCCGGGGAGACGGCTCACGGGAACCATCACGCCCATGAACTTCCTTCCCTCTACCCGCCCCAGGTCTTCGGAGAACAGCGCTGGGGCATGGTGGTGGACCTCAACCGTTGCGTGGGCTGCAGCACCTGCGTCCTGGCCTGCCAGAGCGAGAACAACATCCCCATCGTCGGCCCCGAGCAGGTGGCCAGGGGCCGGGAGATGCACTGGCTGCGCATCGACCGCTACTACGACGGCGATCCCGCCAATCCCCGGGCGGCGCACCAGCCCATGATGTGCCAGCACTGTGATCACGCCCCCTGCGAGAACGTCTGCCCGGTGAACGCCACCAACCACAGCCCCGATGGCCTCAACCAGATGGTCTACAACCGCTGCGTGGGCACCCGGTACTGCGCCAACAACTGCCCCTACAAGGTGCGGCGCTTCAACTTCCTGGAATTCAACAATGCCAAGAAGGAGCCGGAGCTCCTGGCCCATAATCCCGAGGTCACCGTCCGCCCCCGGGGCGTGATGGAGAAGTGCACCTTCTGCATCCAGCGCATCCAGGACGCCCGGGTCCGGGCCAAGCTGGAGAAGCGGCCCCTGAAGGACGGGGACATCACCCCGGCCTGCGTGGCGGCTTGCCCCGCCGGGGCCATCGTCTTCGGCGACCTCAAGGATCCCCATTCCCGGGTGGTCCACCTGGCAGAGGATCCCAGGGGCTACAAGGTCCTGGAGGAACTGGGTGTCCGCCCGGCGATCACCTACCTCGCCGCTCTCCGCAACCCCCTTCGGGGAGGGAAGTCATGAGTGATCAGCTGACACTGCCCGAGGTCCTGCGGGAACCCGCCCTCACCATGGGCACCGTGACCCCCGGCTCCCTGGATGACCAGGTTCTGGCCTTTCCCGAACGCCGTCCGCCCCTCAAGTGGTTCGTGGCCATCGCCTGCACATCCCTCATCGCCGCCATCGGCATGGGCTTCATCGGCTACACCGTCGCAACGGGCATCGGGGTCTGGGGCAACAACAGCCCGGTCTTCTGGGCCTTCGACATCATCAACTTCGTGTTCTGGGTGGGCATCGGCCACGCCGGAACCCTGATTTCCGCCATCCTCTTCATCTTCCGGAAGCGGTGGCGGAACGCCATCGCCCGCTTCGCCGAGGCCATGACCATTTTCGCGGTCATGTGCGCCGGGCTCTTCCCCCTGATCCATGTGGGACGCCCCTGGCTGGCCTTCTGGCTCTTCCCCTATCCGAACCAGCGGGCCCTCTGGACCAACTTCCGGTCCCCGCTCCTGTGGGACGTCTTCGCGGTCAGTACCTACTTCGCGGTGTCCGCCATGTTCTGGTACCTGGGACTGGTGCCGGATATCGCCTCGTTGCGGGATCGCACCACCTGCAAGTGGCGCAAGCCCATCTACACCGTGCTGGCCGTGGGCTGGCGGGGGGCGGGCTCCCACTGGCAGCACTACGAGAAGGCCTACCTGCTCCTGGCGGGGCTGGCCACGGGGCTGGTGCTGTCGGTGCACAGCGTCGTCTCCTTCGACTTCGCCACTTCCCTGGTGCCGGGCTGGCACATGACCATCTTCCCGCCCTACTTCGTGGTGGGCGCCATCTTTGCTGGCTTCGCCATGGTGGTGATGGTGCTCATCGTGGTGCGGGAGTCCATGGACCTCCAGAACCTCATCACCGACTACCACCTCGAGGTCATGAACAAGGTCATCCTGGGGATGTCCTGCCTCATGGGCTACGCCTACCTGATGGAGGGCTTCACGGCCTGGTACAGCCAGAACGAGTACCTCCACCACACCTTCATCAACATCATCTCCGGCACCTACGGCTGGGCCGGCTGGCTCACCATCGCCTGCAACGTGGTGATACCCCAGCTGCTCTGGTTCAAGCGCTGCCGCACCTCCTACTTCTGGATGATCCTGGTGGCGGTGGGCGTGACCGTGGGCATGTGGTTCGAGCGCTTCGTCATCATCGTCATCTCCCTGCACCAGGACTATCTCCCTTCGGCCTGGCGGATCTACAAGCCCACCCTGGTTGACTTCGGCATCCTCTTCGGTTCCCTGGGGCTCTTCTTCACCCTGGTCCTGATCTTCGCCCGGGTCCTGCCGGTCATCGCCACCACCGAGGTGAAGGGCATCCTGCCGGGGGCCCAGCCCGAGCATCACGGAGGCGATCATGAGTAAGCCGCCGACCTTTGCCGTCCTCGGCCTCTTCGATAGTGCCGATGCCCTGCTGCACGCCATTCCCAAGGTCCGGGAAGGGAAGCTGGGGCGCCTGGAGACCTATACGCCCTATCCCATCCACGGACTGGACGAGGCGCTCCAGTTGCGCCGCTCACCCCTGGCGGGAATGGTCGTGGTGATGGCCTTCCTGGGGGCCATTGTGGCCCTCGCCATGCAGGGGTGGATGAGCGCGGTGGACTACCCGGTCATCACCGGCGGCAAGGCGCCCTTCTCCTGGCAGGCCTTCGTGCCGATCATGTTCGAGCTGATGGTGCTCTTCGCCACCTTCACGGCCGGGCTGGGGATGCTCTTCCTGCTCAATCGACTCCCCTTCTTCGGGCATCCGGTGCTTTCCTCCAGGGCCATCCAGGGCATCACCCGGGATCGCTTCGCCCTTTCGGTGGAGGCGGAGGGCGGAAGTCTGGATCCTGAAGCCGCTACCGCCTTGCTGAGCGCTGCCGGGGCCAAGGATATTGAAGTCCTGTCTTTGCCTGCCCGGGCGGAAATCCTGGACGCCGCCTTCATCCTGCGGGCCCTCGGGGGGATCGTGGTGGCCTGCGTGGTGGCTGGAGGGCTCATGTTCGCGGCCATCAAGCTTTTCCCGCTGCTGCCTCCCATGTCCCACATGCAGGAGCAGGCCAAACTCAACCCCTACAAGCCCAGCCATTTCTTCAAGGATGGCCACGGGATGCAGTCCCCGGTGCCGGGCACCGTGGCCCGGGGCTACCTCCCCATGGGCCCCCGGACCCCGGAAGAGGCCAACGGCTTGGTGAATCCTCTTCCACGCACCCGGGAGAACCTGGAAAGGGGCAGGGAGGCCTACACGAATCGCTGCGCGGTCTGCCATGGCCCCCTGGGGGATGGGGTGCCGGCTCTGACTGCAGCCTACAACGCCAAGCCCGCCAACCTGGTTTCGGATGAATTCCGCAAGGCTCCGGATGGCCGGTATTACTGGGCCATTGTGATGGGGAAGAACGCCATGCCCTCCCACGCCGCGGATATGCCCGAGGAGGATCGCTGGGCGTCTATCCATTATGTGCGCGTCCTCCAGCGGGCCCAGAACGCCAAGGACTCGGATCTTGAGGAGACCAAGCCATGAGCCTGAGCGCCAAGCGTCTCTGGGGTGTCACCCTGCTGGGTCTGCTGGGCATCCTGGCAGTCTATTTCGTGGCCGGGCCCGCGCGGTTCTGGCTCAACTGGGTGCTGTGGTTCGTCTTCCTGCTCACCCTGGCCCTTGGGTCCATGTTCATGGTGGCCCTTGAACACCTGGTCTCCTCCCGCTGGAGCGTGCCCATCCGGCGCATTCCTGAGCGGCTGTCGACCCTGCTCCTGCCCCTGGTGCCGGTTGGCATGATCGCCCTGGGTGCTGTCCCGGTGCTCTACCCCGGGGCCCGCCCCGAAGCCCTGGCCAACAAGCTGCTGGCGGGGAAGGCCTTCTGGCTGGGACTGCCCTTTTTCTCACTGCGGGTGGCCCTGTGCTTCCTGGCCTGGCTGCTGGCCCTGAGTGTGCTGGTGAAGGGCTCTCTGCGCCAGGATGAGAGCCGGGATCCCCAGTTCAATGTCCGTGCCCGGCGCTTCGCACCCCTGGCCATGGCCTTTTTCGGGTTGGGGATCACGGCGGTGGCCTTCGACTGGATCTCGGGGCTCGAGCCGGAGTGGTACAGCGATATCTTTGGCATCTACCTCTTTGCGGGGGCCTTCCTGTCCGCCCTCTCGGGCACCCTGCTCATGGTGCTCCACCTCCAGGGGCGGGGTCGGCTTCCGGAGGTGCGGAGGGATCATCTCTACAACCTGGGCGGCTTCATCTTCGCCTTCACGGTCTTCTGGGCCTACATCGGGTTCGCCCAGTACATGCTCATGTGGTACGCCGATCTGCCGGAGGAGGTGGTCTGGTACCAGAAGCGGACCCAGGGGGGCTGGCTGGCCGTCGTGATCCTCATGGGGCTCCTGCACTTCGTGATCCCCTTCTTCGCCCTGCTCACCCGGGATGCCAAGCAGGCGGGCCGCCGCCTCCACTGGGTGGCCTGGTCCATGCTCGCGGCCCATATGCTGGACCTCTATTGGCTGATCTTCCCCGTTCTCATGCCGAACCCCGTCCTGTCCTGGCCGGAACTGAGCTTCGCCCTCTTCTTCCTGGGAGGGGCCTTCCTCTGGGTCCGCAGGGTCCGGGAGCTTGGGGCGGACCTGCCGGTGGGTGACGCCTTCCTGAAGCAGGGCTTGGAGTTCCGCCTATGATCGAGCGCTACCTCTCCCCCTCCGAACTCCGGCGACTGCTCTCCGCCCTGCTGGTGGTGGCGCTCTTCCTCTGCATCCTGACCCTTTTCGCCTTCCTCATCGTGCCCGGGACCCGCAACGCCAACGCTCCGGCGGCCGAGGTGCCTGTGGCTGCGCCCCAGGGCCAGTCCGGTTGGCTGGACCCCACGGCCTACCTGGCGGAGAAGGGGCGTACCGTTCCTCCCATCGATCCCAGGACCGTGATGAGCCCCAATCCCGAGCTGATGGCCCGGGGGAAGGCCATCTATGTCCAAACCTGCGCCACCTGCCACGGGGCGGAAGGGCAGGGGGACGGGCCCGGTGCCAAGGGGCTCAATCCTGCCCCCCGTCGATTCACTCAGAAGGAAGGCTGGAAGAATGGCCCGGGCATCCCGGCAATCTTCCAGACCCTGGAGAAGGGGGTTCCCGGATCCTCCATGGTCTCCTACAACTACCTCAGCAAGCGGGATCGCATGGCCCTGGTGCATGTGGTCCAGTCCCAGGGGCGCTTCGAGCGGGCTCCGGAGGACCCAAAGGCCTTGGAAGGTCTGGCCCGGCTCTTCGCCACCGCCGGGGAAACCATCCCGAACCGCGTTCCGGTGGCCAAGGCCCTGACCCTGATTGCGAAGGAGTCCCAGCCTGTTGCGAGGCTCGATCTCCGTGATCCGGCAGTCCGGGCTGCCGTCCTGGATCCCGAGCGGGCCGCCCAGACCTTGGCCCTCCTGCCGGGCTGGCGCCAGAGCTCTGAGCGCCTGGCTTCGGCCCTTTCCCAGGGTCTCCCTGGGAATGGCTTCTCTCCTGCGGTGGCCACCTACTCCCGGGAGGAGTGGGGGGCGCTGCACCGGGCCTTGGTGAAGCCATGAAGCCCCTTTCCCTTTGGAGTCTTTCCATGAAACGGATGGCCTGGCTGCTGCCACTCTTCCTCAGCCTGGTTCCCCTCCAGGCCCAGAAGGCCTATACGCCGCTGGAGGCGGGGGTCGAGGAGAAGCTGGGCCAGCCAGTCCTGGCCGAGGTGGTGCTGAACGATGAAGACGGCAGGCCCGTCAAACTGGGGAGCCTCATCGACAAGCCCACCATCCTCACCCTCAACTACTTCAGATGTTCCGGCATCTGCACGCCCCAGCTCATCGGGGTGCTGGAGGTGGCCAATCTGGTCCAGGCCGAGCCCGGCAAGGACTTCCAGATCATTACCGTCAGCTTCGATGAGCGGGATACTCCGGAAATGGCTTGGCAGAAGCGCAGCAACTTCCTCAAGGAAATGACCCGGCCCTTCCCGCCCACGGCCTGGCGCTTCCTGACGGGCAAGGCCGCTGACACCAAAGCCGTCTGCGATTCGGTGGGCTTCCGATTCAAGCGGGAAGGGGACAGCTTCGCCCACGCCGGGGTGCTCATGATCCTATCGCCCAAGGGGAAGATCACACGCTACATGTACGGCGTGAACTATCTGCCAGCGGAGCTTCAAATGGCCATCACCGAGGCGGCCCGGGGCGAGGCCCGCCCCTCGGTCAACAAGTGGTTGAAGTTCTGCTACACCTCGGATCCGGCCGGGAAGAACTACGTGTTCAGCGCCACCCGCCTGGTGGCCGTCCTCACGATTCTCGCTGTCGCCCTTTTCGTCGCCGTCCTGGTCATTTCCAGCCGCCGCAAGTCCCGTCGCAACCATGGGGATCGCCTATGAACAGCAGCACCACTTCAGCCGATTTGGGCTTCCTCGTGGACGAGGGTCCCCGCAGAGGCCTGATGGCCTGGCTGACCTCCACGGACCACAAGCGCATCGGCATCCTCTACCTCTGGTCCATGCTGGCCTTCTTCATGGTGGGTGTCGGGGTAGGTGTCCTTATGCGCCTCGTGCAGTTGGATACCTTTCACCACTTGGTGACGGCACGGACCTATAACGCCCTCTTCACGGTCCACGGCGTCATCATGATCTTCCTGTTCGTGGTGCCGGGGCTGCCCGCGGTCTTCGGCAACTTCTTCCTGCCCATCCTCATCGGGGCCAAGGACGTGGCCTTTCCCCGTCTGAACCTGGCGAGCTGGTATTTCTACATCGCCGGGGCCATCCTCGCCCTCCTCTCCCTTTTCACCGGGGGCGGGGCGCCGGACACCGGGTGGACCTTCTACGCCCCCTTCAGTCTCCAGACCGGCACCAATGTCACCCTGGCGGTCTTCGCGGCCTTCATCCTGGGCTTCTCCAGCATGCTGACCGGCATCAACTTCATCACCACCATCCACCGCCTGCGGGCTCCAGGGATGTCCTGGTTCCGCATGCCCCTCTTCTGCTGGTCCCTGTACTCCACCTCCTGGATCCAGATCCTGGCCACCCCGGTACTGGCCATCACCCTGATCCTCGTGATGCTGGAGCGCATTTTCGGCATCGGCATCTTCGACCCCACCAAGGGGGGCGATCCGCTCCTCTACCAGCATCTCTTCTGGATCTACAGCCACCCGGCGGTCTACATCATGATCCTGCCGGCCATGGGGGCCATTTCGGAGATCATGCCCACCTTCAGTCGCAAGCCCATCTTCGGGTACACGGCCATCGCCTTCTCCAGCATGAGCATCGCCGGGGTCGGGAGCCTGGTATGGGCCCACCACATGTTCACCAGCGGCATGAGTGAGTTCGCCAACATGGTCTTCTCGCTCCTGACGATGATCGTGGCCATTCCCAGCGCCATCAAGGTGTTCAACTGGGTCAGCACCCTCTACAAGGGCTCCATCGACGTCCAGCCCCCTCTCTTCTACGCCCTCACCTTCATCTTCCTCTTCTGCATCGGGGGACTCACCGGGGTCATGCAGGGGGCCCTTTCCATCAATGTCCATGTCCACGACACCTACTTCATCGTGGGGCACTTCCATTACGTGATGTTCGGCGGGACGGGCTTTGCCTTCTTTGCGGCCCTGCTCTACTGGTTCCCCAAGATGTTCGGGCGGATGTATTCCAAGAAGCTCATCATCGCGGCCTGGTTCCCCCTCTTTGTGGGCTTCAACATGCTCTACTTCGGCATGCTGGTATTGGGAATGCAGGGCATGCCCCGCCGCTACTTTGAGCATCTGCCCATGTTTCACGCTGGGCACCAGGTGGTCACGGTGGGCTCCTGGCTTCTGGCCCTGGGTCTGGTGATCTATCTGGTGGCCCTGATCTGGGCGGCCCGGAAGGGGCCTCGCGCCGAGGGGAATCCCTGGGGCGGCGTGACCCTGGAATGGACACTGCCATCCCCTCCCATCAAGGAGAATTTTGAGGAGATCCCGGTAATCGACCATGGCCCCTACGAGTTCCGGAAGGGAGGTCACCATGGTTGAGCATCGGGACGATTTCGGTTCCAAGCTGGGCATGTGGCTCTTCCTGGTGACGGAGATCCTGCTCTTTGGTGGATTATTTATAGCTTATTCCTATATGCGGGCCCGCTATCCGGTGGAGTTCCACCATGCCGGGGCTGAGCTCAATGCCACCCTGGGCGTGACCAATACCTTCATCCTGCTGACCAGCAGCCTCAGCATGGCCCTCGGCATCGTGGCCATGCAGCGGGGGCAGGAACTCTGGTCCAGGATCCTGGTGGGGTGCACGGTGCTTCTGGGCCTGGTCTTCCTCTGCATCAAGGGGATCGAATGGGCGGCCAAGTTCCACCACGGCCTCTACCCGGATTCAGCCCGGATCCTCACCCTGCCCCAGGGCGAGCGGATCTTTTTCGGGCTCTACTTCAGCATGACCGGGCTCCACGGGCTCCATGTGATCGCAGGCATGGGCGTGCTCTCCGTCATGCTCGTCATGATGTTGCGGGGACGCATTCATCCGGGGCAGTACACCCTCCTGGAAAACGGCGGCCTCTATTGGCATCTGGTGGATGTCATCTGGATCTTCCTGCTTCCCCTCTTCTACCTGGCGGCTTGAATGGATACCTCCCATCCCTCCTCCGAGCACGGCCACCCCGGCTACGGCACCTTCATCGCGGTCTGGGTCTGCCTGGTGATTTTCACCCTCGCCCTGGTGGGCCTCAGCCACCTGGGGCAGGGGGCCGCCGTATGGGGGCTGCTCACGCTGACCCCCCTCAAGGCAGCGCTGGTCTTCTACTTCTTCATGCACCTGCGCTATGAGGGCCCCCTGCTCAAGGGGGTGGTCTTTGTGGCCCTGGGCACCCTGCTGATCTTTTTCGCGCTCATGTTTTCCGATGTGGCGTTTCGCTAGGAGGTCCCATGGACTGGATGACCCAAGCCTCGACCTCGGCCCAGCGCTCAGACCTCGTTTTCCTGGCTGTGCTGGGGATTTCTGTCCTGGTACTGCTGATCATTACCCTGGCCATGATCTATTTTGTGATCCGGTACAGCCGGAAGCGGCACCCTGTCGCGGATCAGATCGAGGGAAGCACCCCACTGGAAATCACCTGGACGGTCATCACCGGAGCGATCTTCCTGGCGATCTTCTACTTCGGTTGGACCAACTTCGACTACATGCGCTCCGCCCCCAGGGATTCCATGGTGGTGGAGGCAACAGGTCGCCAGTGGAGCTGGTCCTTCAAATACCCCAACGGCAAGCAGACCGGGGTGCTCTATGCCGTGCTGGGCAAACCCATGAAGGTGGAGATCCGGTCCGCCGATGTGATCCACGGATTCTTTGTCCCGGCCTTCCGTCTCAAGATGGATGCGGTGCCCGGGAGGGTGAACACCACCTGGTTCGAACCCACCAAGCTGGGGGCCTTCGATATCGAGTGCACGGTCATCTGCGGTGTGAGCCATTCGGTGATGCTCTCCAAGGTCGTGGTGGTGTCCGAGGATGAGTTCAAGGCCTGGTACTTCGGGGACGAGAGCGCCCCCGAACCTGGGCGGAAAGCCCTGGCCCAGGGATCCACGGCACCTCCCCAGGCCATGGACCCTGGCATCAAGGTCATGCAGGCCAATGACTGCCTCTCCTGCCACTCCCTGGATGGCACGCCCATGGTGGCGCCCACCTTCAAGGGGATGCTGGGACGCAAGGAGGAGATCCTGATCGACGGAAAGCCGCGCCAGGTGGTGGTGGACGAGGCCCAGATCCGGAAGGCCATTCTGGATCCCCAGGCCCAGCCGGTTCGGGGTTATCCACCCTCCATGCCCCCTTACGCCCTGGATGCCAAGGACCTGGACGCCGTGGTCGCCACCATCAAGGGCGCCAGGTGAAGGGCTATCGCTTGGACTCCCTGGCCGTCCTTCCTGCGGAAGGGGGGTTGAGCCTCCTCCGCCATTGGGCAGTCCTGACCAAACTGCCCATCGCCCTGGCCTCTGCCCTCACGGCCCTCATTGGGTACCGCCTGGCTGGGAGTGCCTGGGGTGGGGGCTGCCTCGCCCTTGCTGGGGCCACCCTCCTCCTGGCCATGGGAGCCGCCGGACTGAACGAGATTCAGGAGCGCGCCTTCGATGCGCAGATGGAGCGGACACGGCATCGACCACTGCCCTGCGGAAGGATATCCCTGGCCGGGGCCTGGATCGGGGTCGGGGTCTTGGTGGCCGCAGGCCTGGGGGGGCTGGCCTGCTTTGGTTTGGGCCCCGCCTTGGCGGGCCTGCTGACCCTGGTCTGGTACAACGGCGTATACACGCCCATGAAGCGGCGAACGCCCTGGGCGGTCCTTCCGGGGGCCCTTGTGGGCGCCATTCCCCCTTTTATCGGATGGATGGCGGCCGGTCGATGGCCCTTCGAGGCTTCGGTCCTGGCTTTCGGGCTCCTGATCTTCCTCTGGCAGGTGCCCCATTTTTGGGCTCTCGTGCTCATGTATCGTCAGGACTATGCCCGGGGGGGATTTCCAACCCTGGATCAGAGGCTTTCTGGACGAGGCTTGGCGCGCCTGACCTTCGTCTGGATCCTCCTCCTGGCCTCCGCCTCCGCCATGATCCCCGTCGCTGGGCTGGTCCTCAGCCCAATGGGTTTGACGCTTCTGGGCCTGGCCAATCTGATCCTTCTGGGGGGTGGCCGGGAGCTTTTTCTGGACGAGCCCCGAGAGGGCAGGGCGATGTTTCACGCCGTAAACGTTTACGCCCTCATGGTCGCGGCCCTGCTCCTGTTGGAGCCCTGGCTCCGCTGATCAGCGTCCCAGGGGGATCTTGAAGTCCGGTGGCAGTGGCGGCTGCTGAGGGGAGATCTGGGTCGGCACCGGGGGAGGGTTGCCCAGGGGCGGCGGGACGGCGACGGGTGGCGCCGCCAGGGAGCCACCCGCTTCCCGGCCGCTGCCGGAGCTGATGGCCATGCCGCGTTCCATGTTGGAGCGGGACATGTCGGCCGTGGAGTTGATGCCTTCGAGCTTGAGCTTGAATTCGCCGACGTTCGTGGCCCGCTTCAGGGCCTCCTCGACGGTGATGAGCCCTTCGCCCAGGAGGAAGTAGAGGCTCTGGTCGAAGGTCTGCATGCCGTACTGGCTGGTGCCCTGGGCAATGACATCCCGGAGTCCCTTGGTCTTGTCCTTGTCCTCGATGCAGGCCCGGACGGTTTCGGTGGCGATCAGCAGTTCCACGGCGGGGACCCGGCCCTGGCCGTCGGCTCGGGGGACGAGGCGTTGGCTTACCACGGCCTTGAGAACCTGGGAGAGCTGCAGGCGGATCTGCTTCTGGTGGTGGGGCGGGAAGACCGAGATGATGCGGTTGATGGTTTCCGTGGCATCCAGGGTGTGGAGGGTCGAGAAGACCAGATGGCCGGTCTCGGCGGCGTGGATGGCGGTTTCGATGGTCTCGAAGTCGCGCATTTCGCCCACGAGGATGACGTCCGGATCCTGGCGAAGCGCGGCCCGCAAGGCGGTGGCGAAGCTCTTGCAGTCCGCTTCCACTTCGCGTTGGTTGACGATGGACATGTTGTCCCGGTGCAGATACTCGATGGGGTCCTCAATGGTGAGGATGTGCTCGCTGCGGGTCGCGTTGATCAGATCGATCATGGCCGCCAGGGTGGTGGACTTGCCGGAGCCGGTGGTGCCGGTCACCAGCACCAGGCCGCGCTGTTCTTCGCAGATCCTGGTGAGGGCCTTGGGCAGCATCAGGTCCTCGATGCTGAAAATGCGCCTGGGAATGACCCGGAGCACCATGCCCACGGTTCCCCGCTGGTTGAAGATGTTGCACCGGAAGCGACCCAGGGCCGGCACCGAGTAGGCGATATCCAAATCCAGATTTTCCTTGAACTTGGACTTCTGCCGCTCTGAAGCCATGATGCTGTAGGCCATGGCGATGGTGTCTTCCTGGACCAGCTTCTTGAACTGGGTGAGCGGGGTCAATCGACCCTTGACCCGGGCGATGGGATAGTTGCCCACCTTGAGATGGAGGTCGGATCCGCCAAGGTCCACAACGGTGGTGAGCAGCTCATTGATGTGCATGGCGAACTCCGTGTGACTGGGCAATTTGAAGATTCAACGGGTGATGATCCCCATTTTATGCCAGGAAGGTGGCAGGCCAAGTGAAAAGGCTTACCTGATTTACAGAATCCTTTCTCGGCTTTTTTGTCTTCCGCTGGTAAAATCAGGGGTTCGGCCAGTCCAAGGCTGGCGGTGCCCCCCCGATGTGGGGGTGGTTCGGCGCGGCCCGTTCTTTCCAGGAAACGCATGACTCCCATCGATAAGATCCGCAATATCGCCATCATCGCCCACGTGGACCACGGCAAGACCACGCTGGTGGATGCCCTCTTCAAGGGCGCCCACATGTTCCGGGACAATCAGCGGGTCCAGGAACGCGCCATGGACTCCAATGATCAGGAACGTGAGCGCGGCATCACCATCCTGGCCAAGACCACTGCTCTGCACTGGGGCGGCTACCGCTTCAACATCGTGGACACCCCCGGTCACGCCGACTTCGGCGGCGAAGTTGAGCGGGTGCTCTCCATGGTGGACTCGGTGCTCCTGGTGGTGGATGCCTTCGACGGCCCCATGCCCCAGACCAAGTTTGTGACCCGCAAGGCCCTGGCCCTGGGTCTGCGTCCCATTGTCGTCATCAACAAGGTGGATCGCCCCGGCGCCCGGCCCCACTGGGCTCAGGACCAGGTTTTCGACCTCCTCATCGAGCTGGGCGCCACCGACGAGCAGCTGGACTTCCCCTGTGTCTTCGCCTCCGCCAAGGAAGGCTACGCCATGATGGACGTCAATGATGCGTCCGACACCATGGATCCCCTCTTCGACGCCATCGTGAAGAACTGCCCCAAGCCCACCGGCAGCGCCGAGGCCCCCCTGCAGATGCTCCTGACCCTCATGGACTGGAGCGACTTCGTGGGCCAGATCGGCATCGGCCGCATCGTCAATGGCACCCTCAAGGTCGGTGAGACCGTCTCCCTCGTGAAGCGTGACGGCAGCATTCAGCAGCACCGGGTGACCCAGCTCTACGGTTTTGAAGGCCTGCAGCGCATCGCGGCCACCGAGGCCGCCGCCGGTGAGATCATCGCCCTGGCCGGTATCCCCGATATCCGGGTGGGTGAGACCATCGCCAGCCTGGAGAATCCCCAGCCTCTCCCCTACGTGGAAATCGACGAGCCCACCATCTCCATGATGTTCATGGTGAACAACGGTCCCTTCGCCGGTCAGGACGGCAAGCTGGTTCAGAGCCGCCGCATCCGCGAGCGTCTGACCAAGGAGCTGCAGTTCAACGTGGCCCTGCGGGTGGAAGACACCGAGAGCCCCGACTCCTGGAAGGTCAGCGGCCGTGGCGAGCTTCATCTCTCCGTGCTCATCGAGACCATGCGTCGTGAGGGCTTCGAGCTCTGCGTCAGCCGCCCCGAAGTGATCATCCACACGGATCCTGTGACCGGTGAGAAGCAGGAACCCTACGAGGACGTGACCATCGACGTGCCCGAGGCCACCATGGGTGTGGTCATGGAGCAGATGGGTCTTCGCAAGGCCGAGATGCAGGACATGGGCAACGAGGGCGGGCGTGTTCGCCTGCACTTCAAGATCCCCAGCCGTGGCCTCATCGGCTACCGCTCCCAGCTCATGACCGACTCCCGTGGTGAGGGCATCATCAACACCCTCTTCAGCCACTACGGCCCCTACAAGGGTGAGCTGCCCGGCCGCAAGAACGGCGTGCTCATCTGCATGGAACAGTGCGAGTCCGTGGGCTTTGCCCTCATGAACCTGGAGGAGCGTGGCGTCATCTTCATCCATCCCCAGACCAAGTGCTACGAGGGCATGATCGTGGGCGAGCACGCCCGCGAGAACGACCTGGTGGTGAACGTTGCGAAGGGTAAGAAGCTGAGCAACATGCGCACGACTTCCAGCGATGAGGCCACCCGTCTCACGCCTCCCCGGGAGTACACGCTGGAGCAGGCCCTTGAGTACATCGAGTCCGATGAGCTGGTGGAAGTGACCCCGAGCTACATCCGTATGCGTAAGCGTGTGCTGGACGAGAACGAGCGCAAGCGGGCCGAGCGCAGGGGGTAATACTATTCCGGGGGACCGCCCGGCCGCTCCGCGGCCTCTGCGTCCCCCGGACCCCGCTCCTCGCCCGGCGGAGCCGGGCTCCTCGCCGAGACTATTCCGGGTGACCACCCGGCCGCTCCGGGCCTCTGCGTCCCCCGGACCCCGCTCCTCGCCGAGACTATTCCGGGTGACCACCCGGCCGCTCCGCGGCCTCTGCGTCCCCCGGACCCCGCTCATCGCCGAGACTATTCCGGGTGCAACTGGAGCAGGTGGCTCACGACACTTTTGAGTTCTCCATCATAATCCGTCGGTTTCGCCTGGACATGGGCGATGCCGGCGGATTTGGCCATCAGGGTGGTCTTTACGCCGGGGCTGTCCGAAAGCATGACCACCGGGGTCCCTTCCCAGTCGCCCTGGCTGCGAAGCCTCGATAGGAAGTCCCGGGCCTCGGTGTTTCCGATCTGCTGCTCGATGATGACGAGATCGGGGGGGAGCTTCCGGCAGGCCTGGAAGGCCTCGATGAGGTTGCCCGCTTCCAGAACGCTTGTGTAGCCGTCCACGAACAGGGTGCCGGACATCATCGCCCTGTCCATGTCGTCTTTAGCGACGACCAGAATGCGTTTGCCCCGTTTCCGGATGGCCAGGAGCCTTTGGTGGTGGTCCTGGAGGATGGGTGTGGAGTCTTCAGCTTCTTCTGGCTCCTGGGGGAGGAGTTCATCCTCCTCTTCGATTGGGTCGGGAGTGGCATCCTCCAGGGGATCGATGTGGAACTCAGCCCAGCGTCGCTTGACGGGGAAGCCCCGCCCGAACCTGGGGAGGCGTCGGGTCATGATCTGCTCGAGGATGATTTGTTCGGCCTCCCCCACGCAGTCGAGTTTCATCCCCATCAAAACCCCTCCTGGGGTTGTGGAAATGTGGGCCACAGTGGCGCCGCATTCAATGGTGGGAGTCTGGGGAAGGTTCTGGATCCGGACCAGGGGAAGACTCCTCCCCACTGGGAACAGGTCTGCATTTACCGGGAGTTTCCGGTCTTCGCGGATGGATATGGCCCGCTCAATCTTCATGCACAGGCCTTCCATGCTCAGGTTGACCAGGCTTCCGGATACGCCAACTCCGTCGAAGATGCCTTCCAGGACGGTTGCCGACGCTTTTTCCCGGTGACTGAATCGCGTCCTCAGCTTGCAACGCCGCTCGGCGTGCTGGACTTGTTCCGGTACCTGGAAGCAGGCCTTCAGATATGCGTCGCGTGTCTTGAACTGGATCTGGGATCGGAACCTCTGTCCGTCAATCATGAAGACCATCTCCATGACGCATGCGCTGATAATATCTCCAGGTATGGAACGCTGAATGGCTAGAATGAAATTTACATCATCATCTCTTAGCGCATCGACCCTGGCCGTTGTCGGCGATATATCCCCTTTCTTCATCCATAGCTGAATTGGTGTCCTGAGGCGAATAAGCTCCTCGAGATAGGCCAATATGGTGGGGCGATCCCGGAGTACAGGTTCACCCGCCTCTTCCTCCCTGGATTTGATAAATCCAAGCAATGCCATGGCTCACCGATGAATGAATTTGGTACATCGTATGGGATATGTAATGGTTTTGCATTAAATGATTTTATTTGAGGTGCGGGCTCATGACCCTTAGTGCCAAAATTGTCATTTGCGTAAGTCGATACCTACAAAAATGTATCTTATGTCTAGGTTTCATTGCTGGCGATTGGTTTTAATTGTTGATATTTAATTACTTGTAATCAATGGCACCAATCCTGCTGAAATCCCGGTCGGGGGATTCATGGCCAGGGTTTTCAGTGATACGCACATGCTGGAGCTGGAGGCGCTCCATGCCATTTCCCGGCTCCTCTCGGCCACATCCCTTCAGCGCGAAACGCTGAGGGAGATCCTCCGGGTCCTGGAGGACCGGCTGAATCTTACCCGCGGTACTGTGACGCTCTTGACCATGGATGACGCAGAGCTTGTGGTGGAGGCTGTCGGGGAGGCGGACGTTACGCCCGAGCAGATGGCGGCCACCTACCGGGAAGGGGAGGGCATCCTTGGTCATGTTCTGGCAACGGGGCGATCGGAAGTCGTGCCCATCGTCTCCCGGGAGCCCCGCTTTCAGGACAGGATTCATCGAAGAAAAGGGAAGGGCGAGTTCAGCTTCATCTGTGTGCCGATCCTATTGGGGAGCGAGGTCCTCGGCACCCTTTCCTGCGACCTGATGTTCAATGCCAAGTTCGATCTGGGCAATGCTGAACGTTTTTTGGGAATCGTGGCCAGCATGATCGCGGGCGATGTTCAGAACCGCAGGGTGCTGCGTCTTCAGCGGGAAGCGCTGGAAAGCGAGAATCGGCGTCTCAAGGAAGCCCTGATCTGCGACTACCATCCCGAGCACATCATCGGCAATGCCCGTGAGATGAAGGAGGTCTATCGCAAGATCAAGCAGGTGGCCTCCTCAGATACCACCGTGCTCATCCGGGGAGAATCGGGTACCGGGAAGGAGCTGGTGGCCTCGGCTCTCCACTACAGCGGGGCGAGGTCTGATGGTCCCCTGGTCAAGGTCAACTGCGCGGCCCTGAGCGAGAATCTCCTGGAGAGCGAACTTTTCGGCCACGAGAAGGGGGCCTTCACCGGTGCCTACCAATCCCGTAAGGGCCGCATCGAGGAGGCGGAGGGCGGCACCCTTTTTCTGGATGAGATCGGCGAGTTCTCCCCCCTGACTCAGGTCAAGCTGCTTCGGGTCATCCAGGAGCGGGAGTTTGAAAGCGTCGGCAGCAGCCGCACCAAGCGGGCCAATGTGCGCATCCTGTGCGCCACCAACCGGGATCTGGAGGCGGCGGTGGTTGACGGAAGCTTCCGAAGGGACTTCTACTACCGCATCAATGTCTTTCCCATCTTTCTGCCCCCGCTGAGGATCCGGAAGAGTGACATCCTGCTTCTTGCGAACCATTTCGTCCGGAAATACGGAGAACGCTTGGGGAAGCCCATTCATCGCATCAGCACCCCCGCCATCAACATGCTTCTCTCCTATCACTGGCCCGGCAACGTGCGGGAACTCGAGAACTGCCTGGAGCACGCCGCCCTGGTCTGTAATGGGGAGGTCATCCATGGGCACGATCTCCCCCCGACGCTCCAGATGCCTGAGGTCTCGGAAAGGCTAGTACAGACCAGCAATCTCAAGCAGCGGGTGGCCATTCTGGAGAAGGAGATCATTATCGATGCCCTGAAGCGCACCAACGGCAAGGTGGTGGACGTTGCTCAGGAACTCGGGATTACGGATCGCATGGTGCGCTACAAGATCAACAATCTGGGGATTGATGTAAAGGCGATTACCCGGAATCCCTGATGCTTCATCCTGGGCAGTTATGGGGGTGGACCCAATGCACTGGCAGTGCTGAGGGGCTGCCCCTTTTGGCTTGCGTGGCGAAATATCCAGCCTTCATTGAATGCTGGTCCGGGTGGGATGTTGCCCTTTCTCGGGGGTAAGCAGGCTTCGGTCATGGGGTGAGGGTTGAAGATGGTTAAAACATTAAAAACTCCCAATGAGCGAAGGGAGGGGGAGAGTTACTCCTGTGTTGATCGGGGTTGGGATCGGGGCGGAAAAATATTTCCTTTGGCCCACTGGGGCGACATAAATTTCCAAAAGATTACAACAAGAATAATAACAGTAGATAGCTGCGTGTATTTATTCCGGACTGTCTGCCACAGCACATTCCTTTCCCCGCTGGTTGGAGGCCAGGTTGGCTTGGCACTGTCCTAAGTGTTGTAAATGCACTGGTAATTGTTTTTGGAGTTTCTGGCACGGCTTTGGCTCTTAGGGAAGTGCCGCTGAGGCGAAGGAGAAGTCAGATGAGAAAAGTCGCAATCTACGGAAAAGGTGGCATCGGCAAGTCCACGACGACCCAGAACACCGTCGCTGGCTTGGCTGAGGCTGGCAAGAAGGTGATGGTGGTGGGATGTGATCCCAAGGCTGACTCCACCCGCCTGCTTCTGGGCGGCCTGGTGCAGAACACCGTGCTGGATACCCTGCGGGAAGAGGGCGAGGATGTGGAACTTGATGACGTCCTCAAGGTCGGCTTCAAGAACACCAGCTGCACCGAGTCCGGCGGACCCGAGCCCGGCGTCGGCTGTGCCGGCCGCGGCATCATCACCAGCATCAACCTGCTTGAGCAGCTGGGTGCCTACGATGACGACAAGAAGCTCGACTACGTCTTCTACGACGTGCTCGGTGACGTGGTCTGCGGCGGTTTCGCCATGCCCATCCGGGACGGCAAGGCCGAAGAAATCTACATCGTCTGTTCCGGCGAGATGATGGCCATGTATGCCGCCAACAATATCTGCAAGGGCATCATGAAGTTTGCTGAATCCGGCACGGTCCGTCTGGGCGGCCTGATCTGCAACAGCCGCAACGTGGACAACGAGCGGGAGATGATCGAAGAGTTTGCCCGTCAGCTCGGCACCCAGATGATCCACTTCGTGCCCCGCGAGAACCAGGTGCAGCGCGCCGAGATCAACCGCAAGACTGTCATCGAGTTCAGCCCCGAGCACAGCCAGGCCGACGAATACCGCGCCCTGTCCCAGAAGATCGACCAGAACAAGATGTTCGTCGTTCCCACGCCCCTGCCCATCGACGCCCTTGAGAAGCTCCTCATCGATTTCGGTATCGCCAACTAAGGACATGATTTTCATCTTTTATCCTGGCCATCCTGTAAATCCTGTTTCAAAAAGCTATTCAACAGGATGGATAGGATATATAGGATAAAAACTAAAACAATAATTTAATCCTGTAAATGCTTAGGAGAAATCATGTTGATGATCCGTTCCATCATCCGCCCCGAGAAGGTGGATGCTGTCCTCGCCGCTCTCATGGAAGCTGGCTTCCCTGCGGTGACCAAGATGAATGTTGTCGGCCGCGGCAAGCAGCGCGGTATCAAGATCGGCGAAATCGTCTATGACGAGATCCCCAAGGAACTCCTGATCACCGTCGTTGCCGACAAGGACAAGGACCTGGTGATCAAGACCATCACCCAGGCTGCCCGCACCGGCTCCAAGGGTTCCTTCGGCGATGGCAAGATCTTCGTCTCCCCCGTGGAGGAGGTCTACACCGTGTCCTCTGGCCTGAAGGAGACCGGGGCCGCCCTCTCGGAGGTCGGCGTATGAAAGAGGTCATGGCAGTTGTCCGCATGAATATGATGAACAAAACCAAGCGCGCCCTCGCGGATGCTGGCATCAGTTCCATGATGGCCAAGGACGCCCTGGGTCGCGGCAAGGGCCTGGTGGACTTCAAGCTTCTGGAAGGTGCCGAAAAGGGCTACGAAGAGGCCATTGCCCAGCTGGGTCAGAGTCAGCGCCTCATCCCCAAGCGCGTCATCAACGTGATCGTTCCGGATGAACTGGTGTCCAAGACGGTGGAAACCATCATGGCTGCCAACCAGACCGGCAAGCCCGGCGACGGCAAGATCTTCGTCATGCCGATCCTGGATGCCTGTCGCATCCGGGTCAGCGAGCCCGGCGAGAGCGTCCTCGACGAGGCGTAGAGATAAAAACAACTGAGTCAACACAGAGGGCACGGAGAAAGAAAAAGAGAGGGCACAGAGGAAAAACATCAAGAGCAGAGGCTTGGTTTCGATCCGGCATTACCTGTTGGCTCTTGATCCTTGCCCCTCGGGTGGAAGAGCCCCTTTCGTTTTTCTTGTTTTTCCTCTGTGCCCTCTCTTTTGAACCTCTGTGCCCTCTGTGTTGATCAGTTTGTCTTTTGAATCGAATTCATTATCAGGAGTCACCATGCCCTCGAAGCTTACACCCGAGGAACTGAAGCAGGAGCTGCTCAAGGCTTATCCTGCCAAGGTCGCCCGGAAGCGCGAAAAGCAGATCATCATCAACAAGCACAAGGATGAGACGTCGGCCAACGGCCTGCCCACCACCACTGAAGTCCTGGCCAACGCGCGCACCATCCCGGGCATCCTCAGCATGCGCGGCTGTGCCTACGCCGGGTGCAAGGGCGTGGTGCTCGGTCCCACCCGCGACATCCTCCACATCGTCCACGGCCCCATCGGCTGCAGCTACTATGCCTGGCTGACCCGCCGCAATCAGACCCGCCCCGTGTCCGATGAAGATCCCAACTTCATGACCTACTGCTTCTCCACGGACATGCAGGAAGAGGACATCATCTACGGTGGCGAAAAGAAGCTGAAGAAGGCCATCGACGAGGCCATCGCCATCTTCAAGCCCAAGGCCCTGGACATCTTCTCCACCTGCCCCGTGGGTCTCATCGGTGACGACGTCCACGCCGTCGCCCGAGAGATGGAAGCCAAGTATCCCGACGTCAACATCTTCGGGTTCAGCTGTGAGGGCTACAAGGGCGTCTCCCAGTCCGCCGGCCACCACATCGCCAACAACAAGGTCTTCACGGACGTCCTCGGTCTGGGCGACCTCAAGAAGCCCGGCAAGTATCGGGTGAACCTCCTGGGCGAGTACAACATCGGTGGGGACGCCTTCGAACTCGAGCGGGTCTTCGAGAAGTGCGGTATCACCCTGCAGGCCACCTTCAGCGGCAACTCGACCTACGAGGAATTCACCTCAGCCCACAACGTGGATCTGAACCTAGTCATGTGCCATCGCTCCATCAACTACATGGCCGACATGATGGAAACCAAGTACGGGATCCCCTGGTTCAAGGTGAACTTCATCGGGGCCGAGGCCAGCGCCAAGTCCCTGCGCAAGATCGCCCAGTACTACGGCGACCAGGAACTCATCGATCGCGTTGAGGCCGTCATCGCCGAGGAAATGCCCGCCATCGAGGCGGCCAAGGCTATCCACCGTCCCTCCCTGGAAGGCAAGACGGCTGTCCTCTTCGTGGGCGGCTCCCGGGCCCACCACTACCAGGAACTCTTCCACGAGCTGGGCATGGAGACCATCAGCGCCGGCTACGAGTTCGCTCACCGGGACGACTACGAAGGTCGCCACGTCATCCCCAGCATCAAGGTCGACGCCGATAGCCGCAACATCGAGGAAATCGAGGTCCACCCCGATGCCGAGCTCTACAAGGAGCGCGTGACCCCGGAGCGCAAGGCCGAACTGCTGGCCATGGGCATCGAGATGAACGGCTACGAAGGCATGATGCCCGAAATGAAGGAAGGCGCCCTCATCATCGACGACCTCAACCACCACGAGGCCGAGGTCCTGATCGAGAAGGTCAAGCCCGCGATCTTCGGTGCCGGCGTCAAAGAGAAATACGTCATCCAGAAGAGCGGCGTGCCCCTCAAGCAGCTCCACAGCTACGACTACAGCGGCCCCTACGCCGGTTTCAAGGGTGCCATCAACTTCTACGCCGAGATTGACCGCCTGGTGAACGCAAGCTGCTGGGGTTTGGTCAAGGCCCCCTGGCAGTCCAGCCCCGAGCTGAGCGCCTCCTACGCCTACGTCGGTTGAGAACGGAGATCCCATGCTACTGAGACATACCACTGCTGAATCGATCGTCGAGCGCGAAGCGCTGACCATCAACCCCGCCAAGACCTGCCAGCCCATCGGCGCCATGTATGCCGCCCTGGGCATCCACAAGTGCCTGCCCCACAGCCACGGCTCCCAGGGTTGCTGTTCCTATCACCGCAGCATGCTGACCCGGCACTTCAAAGAGCCCGTGATGGCCGCCACCTCCGCCTTCACGGAAGGTGCCTCGGTCTTCGGTGGCCAGGCCAACCTGGTGGAAGCCCTGGGGAACATCTTCACCATCTACAACCCTGACGTGGTGGCCATCCACACGACCTGCCTCTCCGAGACCATCGGTGACGACTGCGGCCAGATTGCTTCCAAGGCCCAGGAATCCGGCAAGATCCCCGCCGGCAAGGTGGTCATCAACACCAGCACCCCCAGCTATGTCGGCAGCCACATCACCGGCTTCTCCAACATGGTCAAGAGCATGGTGACCTCCCTCTCCGAGAGCACCAAGCCCGGCAAGGACAATGTCGTCAACATCATTCCCGGCTTCGTGGATCCCTCCGATATGGAAGAGATCAAGCGCCTGGCCGGTGAGCTGGGGGTGAAGACCATCCTCTTCCCCGACACCAGCAATGTGGTGAACACCCCCATGACCGGCAAGTTCCACATGTATCCTGCCGGTGGCACCACCATCGAGGATCTGAAGGCCACGGGCGACAGCAAGGCCACCCTGGCCCTGGGACCCAGCGCCTCCGGCGCCGCCGCCAAGGCCCTCGATACCAAGTGCAAAGTGCCCTGCTTCGATCTGGAACTCCCCATCGGGCTCCAGGCCACGGACCGCTTCATCGACACCCTGCGCCGCGTCGCTGGGGTCACGGTGCCCGAGAGCCTGAACCGCGAACGCGGTCAGCTCCTGGACATGATGACCGACATGCACCAGTACACCTACGGTCGCAAGGTCGCCATCGCCGGGGACCCCGATCACCTGGTTTCCCTAGTGGAGTTCCTGGTCAGCCTGGACATGAAGCCCATCCACATCGTGACCGGGACCCCCGGCAAGAAGATCGCTCCCCGCTTCCAGGCCTCCCTGGACAAGGTCGGCCGTCCCGTGAACCTCAAGGTGCCCGGCGATCTCTTCCACCTCCACCAGTGGATCAAGCAGGAGCCCGTGGATCTGATCCTCGGCAACACCCACTGCAAGTACATTGCCCGCGATGAGAAGACTCCCCTGGTCCGCGTTGGCTTCCCCATCATCGATCGGGTCGGCCACCAGTACATGCCCACCCTGGGCTACAAGGGCGCCATCCGCCTCCTCGAGAAGATCCTCGGCGCCATCATGGACCGCCAGGACGCCGAGGCCCCCGAAGAGAGCTTCGAACTCGTGATGTAGAAGAACACGGAGTTAATGCAGAGAACTCTGAGGAAAGTGCTTAACACCTAGCTTTACCTCCGCGCTCTCCGCGACTCCGCGTGAATCCAATCTTTAAAAGAAGGTCTCACGCGGAGCCGCGGAGGAGCGGAGAAAAGACAAAGCGATAAGCCTTCTTTCCTCTTGTTCCTCTTTGCAGCTCCTTTGATTTTTAAGGATTTTTATGGCTGGCCTCAAACTGCTCGACGAAAGACGCCGCCAGGTCTTCGAGAAGGGCTCGGAGCCAGCGGATTTTGAGATCGCCTGCGGCAAACCCAGCCTTTCGGGCGCGGTGAGCCAGAGGGCATGTGTGTTCTGCGGTTCCCGGGTGGTGCTCTACCCCATCGCCGATGCCCTCCACATCGTGCATGGCCCCGTGGGTTGCGCCGCCTACACCTGGGATATCCGGGGCTCCCGCTCCTCGGGCCCCGAACTCCACCGCATGAGTTTCACCACGGATCTGCGGGAGACCGACGTGATCTACGGCGGGGAGAAGAAGCTGGAAGCCGCCCTGCGCCAGCTCATCGCCCGCCACAACCCCAAGGCCGCCTTCGTCTACGGCACCTGCGTCGTGGGTGTCATCGGTGATGATGTGGATGCCGTCTGCAACAAGATGAGCAAGGAAACCGGCATCCCCGTGATCGCCGTCCACTCCGAGGGCTTCAAGGGCACCAAGAAGGACGGCTACAAGGCCGCCTGCGACGCCCTGTGGCGCATCGTCGATTCCGGCGAGGTTACGGGCGAGGAAGACGGGCTTGGCCCGGATTCGTCGCGGGGAGTACGAGGGGGACGCAGAGCGAGCTCGGCGAGCGGGCGGTCCCCATCGTCTGAGTTGGGGAAGCGTCCCTATTCCATCAATATCCTCGGGGAGTTCAACATCGCCGGGGAGGCCTGGATCCTGAAGGAATACTTCCGGAAGATGGGGGTCGAGGTGGTCTCGACCTTCACCGGGGATGGCCGGATCGACGAGATCCGCAATGCCCGCACTGCCTCCCTCAACCTGGTCCAGTGCTCCGGCTCCATCACGTCCCTCGCAAAGCGCATGGAGTCGGAGTACGGGATTCCCTTCATCCGGGTCTCCTTCTTCGGCATCGAGGATGTCTCCAAGGCCCTCTACGCCGTGGCCGACGCCTTCAAGGACAACAAGGACATCATGGCCCGGACCCGCGCCCTGGTGTCAGAAGAGCTGGCCGCCCTGCTGCCCCAGCTCGAAAAATACCGGAAGGATCTGACGGGCAAGAAGGCCGCCATTTATGTGGGAGGCGCCTTCAAGGCCTTTTCCCTCATCGTGGCGCTGCGGCACATCGGGATGTCCGTGGTCCTGGCCGGTTCCCAGACCGGCAACAAAGACGATTACGAGACCCTCAAGGAGATCTGTGACGATGGCGCGGTCATCGTGGACGACACCAATCCCGTCGAGCTCTGCAAATACATGCTCGAAAAGAAGGTCGACCTGCTGATCGGCGGCGTGAAGGAACGCCCCCTGGCTTACAAGTTGGGCGTGGCCTTCTGCGACCACAACCACGAGCGGAAGATCCCCCTGGCGGGCTTCGAGGGCATGGTGGCCTTCGCCAAGGAAGTCCATGCCTCGGTCATGAGCCCGATCTGGAAGTTCGCGCCCAGGATGGCGTCGGAGGTGAAGGCATGAACCTCAAATCCACCTCCAAGACCAAGTTCACCACCGAACCCGGCCGGGAAGTCACCCAGGATGCCTGCCGTCTCTGCTCCCCTCTGGGAGCCTGTCTGGCTTTCAAGGGCGTCGAAGGCGCCGTCACCATCCTCCACGGTTCCCAGGGCTGTGCCACTTACATCCGGCGCTACCTCATCAGCCACTTCCGGGAACCCATCGATGTGGCCTCCACCAGCTTCACGGAGGAGACTGCTGTCTTTGGTGGGAAATCCAACCTGCTGGCCGGGCTGGACAACGTCTCCCGCCAGTACTCCCCCCAGCTGATCGGTGTGGCCACCACCTGCCTCTCTGAGACCATCGGGGACGATGTGGCCGCCGTGCTTCGGGATCGGGTGCCCGCCAATCCGGAAGAGACCTGCAAGGTCCTGAACGTATCGACCCCCAGCTACTGCGGTTCCCACGCGGACGGCTTCTACCGCGCCGTGCGATCCCTGGTCACCAGCCTGACGGAACCGGCCCACGAGACCTTCAACCGTCGCCTGAACGTTTTCCCGGGTATGGCCTCCCCGGCGGATCTCCGCTGGCTGAAAAGAGTGCTCAAGGATTTCGGGCTGGAAGCCACAGTTCTGCCGGACTACTCCGACACCCTGGACGGTGGCCTCTGGTCCAGCTACGAAAGGATTCCCTCCGGTGGCACGACTCTGGAAGCCATCCGGGCCATGGGCTCCTCCGAGTGTTCCCTGGAGTTCGGCCACGCGCTGAACCCCCTCGACTCCGCTGCTGTCTGGCTGGAGGAGAACCGGGGCGTGAAGCGTCTGCTCACGGGCGCCCCCCTGGGCGTTGCAGCCTCGGACCTCTTCTTTCACCGGCTCCAGGCCCTTACCGGGTGTGATTTTCCCGCTGAACTCCAGGCCGAGCGTGGACGTCTCATCGATGCCTACGCTGATGGGCACAAGTATGTCTCCGGGAAGCGGGCCGCCGTTTACGGTGAGGCCGATCTGGTGGCCACCCTGGCCCTCTTCCTTCTGGAGATTGGCGTGATCCCCGTGCTCTGTGCCGCGGGTGGTCCCGTCAACGCCTTCCGGGATGTGATGAAGGGACTGGTGCCTGATCTGGAGGAGCGCGGCATGGAAATCATGTCCGATGCCGACTTCGACCACATCGAGCAGGCTACTGCTCGGATCGGCGTCGACTTCATGATCGGCAACAGCAAGGGCTACAAGGCCGCCAAACGCCTTGGGGTCCCCCTGGTCCGGGTCGGCTTCCCGATCCACGACCGTTTCGGAGCCGCCCGCAACCGCCTGATGGGTTATGAGGGCACCCAGCGACTGTTCGACGACCTGGTCAACACGCTGCTGTCCCACAACCAAGAGGCCTCCGGCCTTGGCTATTCGTACATGTAGAAGAGGTTTCCCATGAACAAGAAGACCCACCCCTGTTTCGATGCCGACTGCGCGGGCACCCACTCCCGCCTGCACCTTCCCGTGGCCCCCAAGTGCAATCTCCAGTGCAAGTTCTGTGACCGCAAGTTCGACTGCCTGAACGAGAGCCGCCCTGGTGTCTCCAGCGCCCTGCTGACCCCCTGGGAGGCGGCGGACTATGTGGACCGCATGGCCACCAAGCTGCCCAACCTGTCCGTGATCGGCATTGCGGGTCCCGGCGATCCCTTTGCCAACCCCGACGAGACCCTCAACACCTTCCGTCTGGTGGCAGCCCGTCACCCTGGGCTGAGCCTCTGCGTCGCCACCAACGGTCTTGAGCTGCTTCAGTACGTGCCCAACCTCAAGTCCATCGGCGTCAGCCACGTTACGGTCACCGTCAACGCCGTGGATCCCGAGATCGGTCAGAACGTCTACAGCTGGTTCCGGGTCGGCCGTCGGGCCCTGACGGGCGTCGAGGGTGCCACGATCCTCCTGGAACGTCAGGAGGCCTCCATCAAGGCCCTGAAGGAGGCCGGGATCCTGGTGAAGATCAACTCCATCGTCATTCCCGGCGTGAACGAGCACCACATGGAAGCCATCGCTGCCCGTATGCAGGAACTGGGCGCGGACCTCATGAACTGCATGCCCATGCACCCCAGCCCCAACTCCACCTTTGCTCCCCTCGGTGAGCCGAGCCCTGAGATCATGACCCACATCAAGGAGATCTCGAAGCGCTACCTGGGCCAGATGGAACACTGCAACCGCTGCCGCGCCGACGCGGCCGGGATCATCGGCCAGGATGATACGGAACTGGTGCACCAGGAGATGATGGCCGCCAAGGCCTCGGCCCGTGCCACGGAGGACGTGGAGGTGTTCGATAAGGCCGATGCCAAGCGACCCTGCATCGCCATCGCCACCCGCGAGGGGCTCCTGGTCAATCAGCACCTGGGCGAAGCCGAGAGCATGCGCATCTACCGCATGGAAGGGGACCGCATCGTGCTGGTCGGTGAGCGCCCCACCCCCGAGCCCGGTGGCGGGCAGTCGCGGTGGCAGACGCTGGGCGCCAGCATTGCTGACTGCCAGCTGGTCCTCTGCAGCGGGGTGGGCGAAATGCCCAAGACCGCCCTGGAGGCCTGCGGACTCAAGGTCCTGGTCCTGGAAGGCCTGGTGGACGCCGCCCTCAAGTCCCTCTTTGCCAACGAACTCCCCACCCACATGCTGGCCCGCTGCTCCACCCAATGCGGCGAGAAGTGCTCCGGCACCGGCGCTGGGTGCGGTTGATCTGACAAAAGATCAAAAGAGTCAACACAGAGGGCACAGAGGTTGAAAAGAGAGGGCACAGAGAAAAGCAAAGCAGTAGGAAATGCCTTCAGCCCTCTTCATCACTCAATTCATTTCTCTTTCCCTCTGTGCCCTCTCTTTTTTCTTTTTCTCTGTGCCTCTGTGTTGAATCTTTTTTCTTTTTCAAGGAGAGCGTTATGGAAAAACCCCAACACCACATCATCGTCTGCTGCGGTTTCCGCACCACCGGCTCACCCCAGGGCTTCTGCCACAAGAAGGGCGCCATCAACCTCCTGGGCTACCTGGAGAACGAGATCAACGACCGCGGCCTGGAGGGCATCCAGGTGACCAGTTCGGGCTGTCTCAAGGCCTGCGACCGCGGGCCCGTGATGGTGATCCAGCCCGAAAACCTCTGGTACGGCAAGGTCGAGAGCGAGGATGCCATCGATCAGATCCTGGACGCCATGGAAAGTGGCTCCGTGGTTGAGGACTTGGTGCTGAGCTGAAGCTGCTTCTATCGCTGTCCATCGCCGTACATCGCTGGCTGGTTTTGCCTTCAAAAGAGATTCAAGCCAGCGATGGACAGCGATAAACGGCGATGAAAAACGACAATATCAAGGCAGCTTGTTCTGCCTTCTTGAACGCCCAGGCAGGTCACCATGCTTCCCGAGTTTCCCCGATTAGACTTCCAGGCTCCCGGCTTCGATCCCGCCCGGATCTGGATCACGGATTCGACCTTCCGGGAAGGGCTGCAGGCCATGGCGCCCATCTCTACCGAGCAGGCCACCACGATCTTCGGGTTGATCTCCCGCATTGGCGGCCCCGAGGGGCTCATCCGGGAGTCGGACTTCTTTGTCCACACCCCAGCCCAGCGGGAACGCATGGAGGCCTGTCTGGACCTGGGTCTGGAGTTCCCCAAGACCAGCCTGTGGATCCGTGCTTCCGCCGAGGATGTCCGTCTGGTCCGGCCCTACGGCGGTGGGCGGGTGAGCGTGGTCATGCCCTGCTCGGACCTTCAGATCCGCGAAAAGCTGGGATTCACCAGGGTCCAGGCCATTCAGCAGTACATGAGCCTGGTGGCCACCCTGCTTGGCCTGGGATTCGCGGTCCGGTGCTCCATGGAGGACATCACCCGGGCCGATATCCGGGGTTTCGCCGGGCCGGTCATGGAGAGCCTTGCGGCCCTGGGTGGGAACCAGGTCTCCTTCCGGCTCTGTGACACGCTGGGGCTGGGCATGCCCATGGAGGGGGCCGGGCTGCAACGCAGCGTTCCCACCCTGATCCGCTGCCTGCGGGAGGATTACGGCATCTCGGGAGAAGCTCTGGAGTGGCACGGACACAACGACTTCCACATGGCGGTGGCCAACTCCGTGGCCTGCTGGGTTGCCGGAGCCTCAGGCGTCAACGGATCCTTCCTGGGCCTGGGCGAGCGAAGCGGCATCGCCCCTCTGGAGGCTCTGGTGTTGCAGGCCTACCAATTGAAGGGAGCTGTCGATCCCGAGGCCATGACCGCCATCGTGGCGTTGCGGGACTACATGAAAGCCGAACTCGGAGTGTCCCTGGAGCGTTGCTACCCCATCCTGGGCGAGGAATACCTCAACGTGCGTTCCGGCATCCACGCCGATGGCCTGGAGAAGAACCGGGAGGCCTATTACCCCTTTGATGCGGAAGGCCTGCTGGGGGCCCCGCTACGACCGGTCATCACGGACCTCTCTGGGCTGGCCGGTCTGGCGGCCTGGGTGCGGAACACCGGCCGCCAGGATCCCCGCTATCGGGGCAAGAAGGACGAGCGCCTGCTTGCCATGAAGCGGGAGATCGATCTCGCCTACACCCAGGGCAGGACCCTCGAGTTCACGGCATCTGAACTGGAGGCCCTGTATGAGCGTCACTTTCGGAACATGTCCCTCCATGCAGCTTCCTGACATGAGGATTTCCCATGCCGAACCGAAAGATATCCCCGCCATGGTGGCCCTGCTGGGCGATCTGTTCTCGATCGAGCAGGACTTCGTCGTGGACCCGGCCCGTCAGCGCCAGGGGCTCTGGGCCATGCTGGAAGACCCCATCCGTTCGATGGTCCTGGTGGCCCATGCGCCCCGGACGGAACAGGCGGTGGGGATGGTCACCCTTCAGATCCTGGTTTCTACCGCCGAAGGTGGCCAGGTCGGACTGGTGGAAGATCTGGTGATACACCCGGAGTGGAGGGGGCAGGGCCTTGGTGCGGCGCTTCTGGCGGAGTTGCAGCATCAGGCCCGGCTCCGGGGACTCACCCGGTTGCAGCTCCTGGCGGACCAGGAGAATACCCTGGCCCTGGGGTTCTACGAACACCAGGGCTGGGCTCGCACCCGAATGATATGTTTGCGTTTGAAGGAGGACCGCAATGCAGCAGCTCTTTGATCTCGGACGAGTGCAGAACGCCGTCAAGGCCGCTACTGGCCTGGAAGTCACCCATGCCTACCAGGATCTGGTCTTCGTGGAACACTCGGCTTTCATGATCCAGTTTGATGCGGATGATCTGAAGCGCTTCCTGTGTCATTTCAACGAGGAGTGCCCCCCTGCGGACCGCGCCAAGCTCCTGACCCATCTCCAGGCCGCCGCCGAAAAGGAAGGCCTGACCTGCGCTGAAGGGAAGGTATTCAGGCTGGAGCAGGTGCCGGACAAGGAAGAGATCCAGATCCTGTTCCAGTGAGTTTCAGTCCTTCTTCTTATACACCTCGTCCGTCTCCTGGAGGATCCACTTGCGGCCTTCCTTCTTGTAGGTGGCATGGCGTTCGGTGGTGCCGCCGATGCGGGCCTTGTGGAGTTGGGCGTAGAGTTCGAAGTGCTCGGTGGGCTTGGCCAGGCGGATCTGGTAGGTGACCTTGGCGCCTTCCCGGGTGGGCTCGAACTTGACGGCCTTCACGAACTCCGCCTGGGCTGCCGGAACTTCGAAGCCCTTGGGGGTGGTCAGAACCGATTTGGGCGCCCCCGGCAGCAACTTGAATTCAAAGCGCTCCCGGTCGCCCTGGGGCGTACGGAAGACCATGAACCAGCCGCTTTTGGTGGTGGATTCGGCCATGGCCACCAGCTTGGCGAACTCGGGGGAGCCTTTGACGGCACTGGCGGAATTGGGCACCCGCAGGGAGACCGTCACAGGGTAGTCCTGTTTGATGTCTCTCTCAGCCTCCCGTTTGGAAAGCTGGCCGTTGGAACCGCAGGCGAGGGTGGCGATCAGGGCCGGTACGAGTATCAATCTGTGCATGATCACACCAAGTCGAAGGCGCTGAAGAAGTAGTGGAGTTCGCGCTCGGCGCTTTCCGGGGCATCCGATCCATGGACCGCGTTACGGGTGATGCCCTTGCCGAAGCGATTCCTCAGAGTTCCGGGCGCGGCCTTGGAGCTGTCCGTCACCCCCATGAGCTCCCGCCAACGGCGCACCGCATCTTCCCCTTCGAGGACCATGAGGATCACTGGGCTCTCCATCATGAAGGCTTCGAGTTCGGGGAAGAATGCCTTGTGGATGTGCTCCCGGTAGAAGCCCTCGATGAGCTCCGGGGTGAGATGGGCCATCCGGAGGCCGTGGATCACGAAGCCTGCCTGCTCGATGGCCGTGATGATCTCGCCGATGTGGCCATCCTGTACCGCATTGGGTTTGATGATGGCGAAGGTGCGTTCCAGTGCCATGGACTCTCCGAGGTGACTCCAGCAGTGTAGCGGTTCATCGACAGGATGGTTCCGGTCCCCTTTACATGAAGTTTCGTGTTCTTCCGCACTTTCAGTTCCGGGTCTTGGGTGCCAGTAGGGCCTCTGGCTGGGAATTCACCGCAATCAGAGGTACACTCAGTGGTTTGATGCGATTGGATCCAGAATGCTCGACAACCTGTTGAAGAAACTCATCGGCTCCAAGAATGATCGGGAGCTCAAGCGCCTGTGGGCCAAGGTCCAGCAGATCAACGCTTTGGAGCCCGGGATTCAGGCCCTGTCCGATGAGGATCTCAAGGCCCGGACCCCCCTTCTCAAGGAGCGGCTGGCCAACGGGGAGACCCTGGACGACATCCTGCCGGAGGCCTTTGCGGTCTGCCGGGAGGCTTCCCGCCGGGTCCTCAAGATGCGCCATTTCGATGTGCAGCTGGTGGGCGGCATGGTGCTCCACGAGGGCAAGGTCTCCGAGATGCGCACCGGTGAGGGCAAGACCCTCACGGCCACGCTGCCTCTCTACCTCAATGCGCTGGCTGGGCGGGGCGCCCACCTGGTGACCGTCAACGACTATCTGGCCCGCCGCGACGCCGAGTGGATGGGGCGGCTTTACAACTGGCTCGGACTCTCTGTTGGCATCATCCAGCACGGCCTCTCCGACGAGGAGCGCCGCGAGGCCTACGGCAGCGATATCACCTACTGCACCAACAACGAACTGGGCTTCGACTACCTCCGGGACAACATGAAGTGGTCCCTGGAGGACTTCACCCAGCGCGGCTTCGCTTTCGCCATCGTGGACGAAGTGGACTCCATCCTCATCGACGAGGCGCGGACGCCGCTGATCATTGCGGGTTCCAGCGAAGAGGACACGTCCAAGTACTACCGCATTGACGCCATGGTGCCCAAGCTCCGGGCGGATGTGGATTACAAGGTCGACGAGAAGGACCGCCAGGTCATGCTGACGGACGAGGGCATCCGCCACGCCGAGCAGCTTCTGGGGGTGGCCAACCTCTACGATCCCAGCGCCATCGATACCCTGCACGGCCTCAATCAGGCCCTGTTGGCCCACAACCTCTACAAGCTGGATGTGGACTACATGGTGCGCCCCAAGGAGGACGGCCGGGGCCAGGAGATCGTCATCGTGGACGAGTTCACGGGCCGCATGATGCCCGGTCGCCGCTGGTCCAACGGCTTGCACCAGGCCATCGAGGCCAAGGAGGGTGTGGAGGTCAATGCCGAGAACCAGACCCTGGCGACGGTGACCTTCCAGAACTTCTTCCGCATGTATGAAAAGCTGGGCGGCATGACCGGCACGGCCGAGACCGAGGCCCGGGAGCTGCTCCAGATCTACAAGCTGGAAGTGGTGATCATCCCCACCAACAAGCCCATGATCCGCAAGGACTTTGCCGATGTGGTCTACTCCACGAAGAAGGGCAAGGTAAAGGCCATCGTCGAGGAGATCAAGGAGCTGCACGCCAAGGGGCAGCCCATCCTCGTCGGAACCGCCAGCATCGAGTCCAGCGAGTTCCTGGCCGAGGAACTCAAGCGGGCCAAGGTGCCTCATGTGGTCCTGAACGCCAAGCACCACGAAAAGGAAGCCGAGATCATCGCCCAGGCTGGCCGCAAGGGTGCCGTCACCATCGCCACCAACATGGCCGGTCGCGGCACCGACATCCTGCTGGGCGGCAACCCCGAGGGCCTGGCCAGGATCGAGGCCCGCAAGAAGGACATCGAACTCTACGACGAGGATGGCCTGGAGACCCCGGAGTTCTCCGCCCTGGTGGAGGCCATGGCCGCCCAGACCGAGGCCGAGAAGCAGGAAGTGATCGCCGCAGGCGGCCTTCATATCCTGGGCACCGAGCGTCACGAGAGCCGCCGAATCGATAACCAGCTGCGTGGCCGTGCAGGCCGCCAGGGCGATCCCGGTTCCTCCCGCTTCTATCTCAGCCTTGAAGACGACCTCATGCGTATCTTCGGTGGGGATCGCATCAAGAACATGATGTCGACCCTGGGCATGAACGACGAGGAGCCCATCGAGGCGGGCATGGTGACCCGGGCCATCGAGCGGAGCCAGAAGCGTGTGGAGACCCACAACTTCGAGATCCGCGAGCACCTGCTCAAGTACGACGATGTGATGAACAAGCAGCGCATCTTCTTCTACAACCTGCGTTGCGACATCCTCAAGGGCAATACCAAGGAATACGTGCTCCGCATCGCCGGAGAGGTGTCTGAAGGCCTGGTGCACGACTACCTGCCCGAGAAGGGAGAGAAGGATCTGGAGGGCTTCAAGGAGCGCTTCGAACAGCTCTTCGCCAGCTCCGACCTGGACTTCGAGGCCCTGGCCTCCATGCCCCAGGGACAGGCCATCGAGACCCTCACCCAGTTGGTCCAGGCCGCCTACCAGGAGAAGGAAACCCGTCTTGGGAGCGAAGAGATCCTTCGCTGGCACGAGCGGGTCGCTATCCTCCAGATCATCGATTCCGCCTGGAAGCGTCACCTCCTGGTCATGGACCACCTGAAGGAGGCCATCGGCTTCCGGGGCTACGGCCAGAAGGATCCCCTGGTCGAGTACAAGAAGGAATCCTACGAGTACTTCGAGCAGATGCGCTTCGGTTATGAGGACGAGATCATCTCCTACCTCTACCGCGTGGAACCCCAGCCTGCCTATGTTCCGGATGGGGACTACTTCCACGAGTCCAGCGACATTCACGAGCTGGGACCCGACGAGACCGGGACCCTGGTGGATCTGGGCGAGGGCGGCCAGGATGGCGTCCAGCGGGTCCTGCGTTTCAACGTCGGGGGCGTCGACGAGGAGTAGGCGCCATGGAACTGGTGGTCGTCACAGGTCTTTCGGGAGCCGGGCGCCGGTCGGTGCTGAGCTCCCTGGAGGATGCCGGCTGCACAGCCCTGGACAATGTCCCCGCCCGTCTCCTGGAGCCCCTTCTCGAGATCGAGACTAAGCTCAATCCCACGCGTCTCCGTCTGGCGGTGGGCATGGACAACCGCCATCCCGAGTTCGCCGAGGAGTTCGCGCCGCTGCTGACCCGCCTCAAGGCGGGCGGTGTCCGGGTGCAGGTGGTCTTTGTGGAAGCTGATGACGCGGTGCTGCTGCGACGCTTCTCGGAGTCCCGGCGTCCCCACTATCTGGCCCAGGACGGGGATGTTACGGCTGGCATCCAGGCGGAGCGGGCACTGCTGGCCCCTGTCCGGGACGCTGCCAGTGCCGTGGTGGACACCAGTCAGCTCAATCTGTCGCAGTTGCGGCGCACCATCTCCGAACTCCTGCCGGACTTGCCGGTTCAGGGCACCACCCTGCGCCTCGTGAGCTTCGGCTTCAAGCATGGCCTTCCGGCCGATGCGGATATCGTGCTGGACGCCCGCTTCCTGCCCAATCCCTTCTATGTCCCCGAACTGCGGCCCATGACCGGCAAGGATCTGCCGGTCCGGGACTACCTCCTGAAGTCCGATCTCTTCGGGACCTTCGTGGCCATGGCGGAGAACTGGATCCGCTGGACCTGGCCCTATATTGAGAGCGAGGGCAGGGCCTACCTCACGGTGGCCATCGGCTGCACCGGGGGGCAGCACCGCAGTGTGGCGCTGGTGGAGAACCTCGCCCTCAACCTGCGGGAAACCGTGTCCAGGCTGGTGGTCCAGCACCGGGAACTCAGCTAGTGGCCCGATCCAGTCTTTCCCTGCGATTCCTGGCGGCGACCCTGGCCCTGGCTCTCATCCCCGGTTCAGCCCTGTGGACCCTGATGCGCCAGGGACCCCTGGACCATCCGGCGACCATACTGGTCCGGAAAGGGGCGACCCTCGATCAGGTGGCCCAGCAGATGGAAAGGGAAGGGGTCATCCGCTCGGCGGCCCTTTTCAAGGTCTGGGCCCGGGCCCGCAAGCTGCAGCTCCTCCGGGGCGAATACACCTTCTCTCCCAGGTCCAGTCTCTCTAATGTCGCGGGCAAGCTGAAGCGGGGCGAGATCCACTACACCCAGGTGGTCCTGGTGCCAGGGATGCATGCCTGGAGCGTCCAACGGCGCTTGAAGGCCTTCGTGCCCGAGGAGGTCTTCTGGACCCTCTGGAAGAGCGAGCGGCTGGCCCGGGCCGCCGGTTTTCCCGAGGCTGAGAGCCTGGAAGGACTCCTGGCCCCGGCCACCTACCGCCTGCACCACGCCATGGAGCCTGAGGAGATCATGCTCATGATGGTGGAATCCTTCCGGGACAAGGTCTATCCCAGTCTGGAGGGGGGCGTCCTGTCTCCCTATGAGACCCTGAAGCTGGCCTCCCTGGCGGAAAAGGAAACTTCCCTGGAAGAGGAGCTGCCCAAGGTCGCCGGGGTCTATTACCAGCGCCTCAGGATCGGGATGCGCCTCCAGTGCGATCCCACCAGCCAGTACGCCCGCTGGCTTACGGGTGATCTACGCTTCACGGCGCCCACCCGGGAGGATGTGAGGCGGCCCCATCGTTTCAACACCTATACCCGTGAGGGCCTGCCGCCCACCCCCATTGCCATTCCCGGGCCCTCGGCCATCGAGGCGGCCAGAGCGCCGGAAAATGGCGGGGATCTCTATTTCGTGGCTACGGGGAGGGGGGGGCACCGCTTCGCGCCTACCCTGAAGGACCACAATCGCAACGTGGCCGCCTATCGCCGTGAGCTGGGGAAGCGCTAGCTGTCTCCAGCCCAAGGCCCGGCCTGATATGATGTTTCGATGCCCCCACTCCGTGGCGGGGCCTAGGAGAGTCTGATGAGAGCAGTCATTACGGTGCTGGGTTGTGATCGGGTGGGTATCATCGCCGGGGTGACCGCGGTGCTAGCCGAGTCCGGCACCAACATCCTGGATATCTCCCAGACCCTCATGGGGGAGATCTTCACCATGATCATGATGGTGGATGCCACGGTGGACTGCCGGGAGCTCCAGGAGAAGCTGAGCGCTAAGGGCAAGGAGCTGGGCGTTGAGATCCGCCTCCAGCGGGAGGACATCTTCCAGAGCATGCACCGGATCTAGCGACCCCATCCCCAGGACTGGCCTGCAGGAATGTACGAGACTGAAGAAGGATTCTGAATGTTCAATCGCAACGAGATTTTTGAAACCATCAGCATGATTGAGCAGGAGAACCTGGACATCCGCACCATCACCATGGGCATTTCCCTGCGTGACTGCGCTTCCGAGAGCTCCCTCAACTCCCGTCGCCGGATCTACGAGAAGATCACCCGCTATGCCGAAAAGCTGGTGAGGACCGGAGAGGACATCGAGCGGGAATTCGGAATCCCCATCATCAACAAGCGCATCTCGGTCACCCCCATCTCCATGGTGGCCGAGAGCAGCGATGAGCTGGACTACGCCCGCTTCGCCGAGACCCTGGACCAGGCCGCCAAGGCCGTGGGCGTGAACTTCATCGGCGGCTTCTCCGCGCTGGTGCACAAGGGCTACACGAAGGGCGACCGCGCCCTGGTCCGGGCCCTGCCCGAGGCCCTGGCCAACACGGAACGCGTCTGTGCCTCGGTCAATGTGGCCACCACCAAGGCCGGCATCAACATGGACGCGGTCCGGGACATGGGCCTCACCATCCGCGAGGCCGCCCGGCTCACCGCCGACCGTGGCGCCATCGCCTGCGCCAAGCTGGTGGTCTTCGCCAACGTCCCTGAGGACAACCCGTTCATGGCCGGCGCCTTCCATGGGGTGGGCGAGCCCGAGTGCGTCATCAACGTGGGGGTCAGCGGACCCGGCGTGGTGGCCAACGCGGTCAAGCGCACCAAGGGCGCCGATTTCGGGGTCGTCTCCGAGGCCATCAAAAAGACCGCCTTCAAGATCACCCGCATGGGGCAGCTGGTGGCCCAGGAAGCTTCCCAGCGCTTGAACGTGCCCTTCGGCATCGTGGACCTCTCCCTGGCGCCGACCCCGGCGGTGGGTGACAGCGTGGCCTACATCCTCGAGGCCATGGGCCTGGAGAAGTGCGGTGGTCCCGGTACCACGGCGGCCCTGGCCCTCCTGAACGACGCGGTGAAGAAGGGCGGCGTGATGGCTTCCTCCTATGTGGGCGGACTCTCGGGAGCCTTCATCCCCGTCAGCGAGGATGCGGGCATGATCGCCGCCGTCCAGTGTGGTGCCCTGACCCTGGAAAAACTGGAGGCCATGACCTGCGTGTGCTCCGTGGGCCTGGACATGATCGCCGTCCCCGGCGACACCTCCGCGGCCACCATCTCAGCCATCATCGCCGACGAAGTGGCCATCGGCATGGTCAACCAGAAGACCACGGCTGTGCGTCTCATCCCTGCCCCCGGCACCGTGGTGGGGGATGTGGTGGAGTTCGGAGGCCTGTTGGGCTCTGGTCCCGTCATGAAGGTCAATCCCTTCTCCGCCGAGGAATTCATTGCCCGGGGCGGACGCATCCCGGCTCCGCTGCACAGCCTGAAAAACTAAAACGGTAAAAGAAAAGATTCACCACCAAGGCTCCAAGGCACGAAGAAAAGCAAAAGAAAGCAAAGAAGGGGTGTCCACGCGGGCACCCCTTCTTTATTTCTCTGTGCCCTCTGTGTTTACTCTTTTGATCTTTTAGAAGACCGGCCCGGGTTCCTTCTCCAGCCAGCGCTGGACGATGGCCGAGGATACGCCAAGCTTGACCAGGTGTTCGGAGGCCATCTTGAGGCTCTGGCCCTCGTCGCGGCAGATCAGAAGGCGCTGCTTCCAGGCTTCGACGGCGCGCTCCTTGAGCTGGGACTCGCCTTCAGCCATGCGCTTTTCCAGCAGGAATCCGAGATTGTTGGCGGCCTTTCGGTGCTGCGGGGCAAAGGCCAGGGCCTTCTCATAGGCCTCGGTGGCTTGGGCCAGTTGGCCCTGCATCTCCAGGGCAACCCCCTGGGCATTCCAGACATCGGGATCGGCAGGGGCCAGGGCCATGGCCTCCCGGACCATGCGGCACTGATCCTCGCCCCGCTGCAGTTGGCGGTAGCACTCCGAGAGCCCCAGGTAGGCGCTGTATTCACTGGGATCCGCCTCCAGGCTTTCCATGAAGCACTTCTCGGCATCCTGGGGTAGGCCCGTGTGGAGCAGCACATAGCCCAGCTGAACCTGAACGTCCGCCGCCTCAGGATCGCGGGCCAGGGCTTCACGGTAGCAGCGGAGGGCGTCCTCCCAGCGTTCCTCCTCCCGGGCCAGATCCCCCATGGCTGACCAGGGGTTGGGGTCCTCGGGGTCGGTCTCGGCGGCAAGGGCGAAGTAGGAGATGGCCGTCTCGGAGTCTCCCATATCCTTGCGGATCTCTCCCATGAGGCTGTAAGCCTCGGCCAAGGTCGCGGCATTGGGGGAGAGGAGGACAAGCTTGTGCATCTCCGCCAAGGCCATTTCCAGGTGTCCTTGCTCGGAGAAGAGTTCCGCAAGGATGAAGTAGCTGGTGGGCTCCATGGGCATGAGGGCCCGGGCGCGGTGGATGCAGCGCAGGCCGTCCAGCAGCTCGCCCTGCTTGATGAAGAGTTCCCCCAGGCTGTGCCAGCCCCAGAAGAAATTGACATCAACGTTCAGGGCGGCCAGGAAATGATTTTCAGCGCCCTTGGGATCTTCCAGGAGTTCGCATACCAGGCCGAGGAGGCGCAGGGTCCGGGGGTCCTTGGGCTGTAGGCTGAGGGACTTGAGCAGCCAGGTCCGGGCCTCGGCCGGGTGATCGCGCTGGAGGCAGATGAGTCCGATCAGCTCGAGCGTTTTGGGATCATGGCCGTCCAGTTCCAGGGCCCGCCTAAAGGCGAGCTCGGCCTCATCCTCGCGGTCGAGGAGCAGCAGGGCGTAGCCCAGGTTCCTGAGATGGGCGGCTTCCTTGGGGTGTTCGGACCTCAATGCCTCCAGATCCTTGTGGAAGGTCTCCAGCTCGTCTCCCGCGACTTGATCGCCGAGGGCCAGCAGGCGCTCAAACCAGAGCTCACCATCGCATCGGTTGTCCGCCAACAGCTGGTCCAGGACCTCGGCGGCCTCCTCGTGCCGACAGCGGGAATTCAGGGCGCGGGCAAAGCGCAGGCTGTCGGCAGGGGAATGCTTAGCCACGTGCTGAAGGTCGTGAATTTCGGGATCCAGAAGTCGGAGCCAGGGTCGGGGCATGATGTACCTCGTCTGATTGAATGACAGCTTAGCAGCCCAGGGAAATTATCGCTGTAACGCCTTCAAGGCCATTCTGATGGCCTGGTCGAGAGGGGGGCGGTCCACCTTCAGCTCCTTGACGAGGGGCAGAACGAGGTCCTCCTTGAATCCGAGATTGGTGAGGGCTGAGCGCAGATCGGACTCCCAGGAGTCCTGGAGGATGGTGGCCCCATCGAGACCATCCAGGCCTCCCAGGCCGCCCAGCTTTTCCGAGAGCTCGAAGCAGATTTTTTCTGCCGTCTTCTTGCCGACGCCGGGGATCCGGGTGAGGGTCTTGACCTCTCTGGAGCGAATGGCCTGAACCAGGTCCTCCAAGGGCAGGGCTCCAAGGGCCGCCAGGGCCAGCTTAGGGCCGATGCCGTCCACCTTCACCAGCAGCCGATAAAGTTCCTGCTCAGGGTGGGTGGCGAAGCCGATGAGGGACAGTTCGTTCTCCCGGAGGATCAGTTCCGTGTGAAGGATGGCTTCCGCCCCTTCCTCTGGCAGCAGCCCATAGGTTCCCAGGGAGATGGCGCAGACATAGCCTACTCCGGCACACTCCAGGATGGCCCGGTTGGGCTGTTTTCGAATCAGGGTTCCCCGCAGTCGTCCGATCATGCCCCTAGTGTGACCCGCCTGGACGGAATCTACCAACGGGCAAGACAAAAACCCTTCTTCCGGGAATCAGGTGGGCAGAGCGTCCAGGATGGCGCGCACCTTCTGGTTCAAGGTTTTCATGTTGAAGGGCTTCTGGAGAAATTCAGCGCTTTTGAGCTCGCTTTCCTGGTGGATGATGGCGCCATCCGTGTAGCCGGATACGAAGAGAACCCTGAGGTCCGGACGCTGCTGCAGAATGCGCTGGGCGAGGTCGGGTCCATTGAAATAGGGCATGACGACATCCGTGATGAGCAGATGGATGGGGTCGCTATGGGCGTCGGTGATCTGGAGCGCCGCCAGCGGATCCGCGGCCTCCAGGACCTGGTAGCCCCAGCTGGCCAGGGCGCCCACCACAAGGGCTCGCACCGCGGCGTCATCCTCCACCAGGAGGACCGTTTCCCATCCGGGGCGAAGGGGCAGGGAGGGGAGCGCCAGCGAGGGGGCCTCCTCGGCGCTGTTCAGTGGGAGGTAGATCTTGAACTGGGTGCCGCGACCAGGTTCGCTATAGACCCATACATGTCCCCCACTCTGCTTGACGATGCCATAGACCATGGCGAGGCCCAGGCCCGTCCCCTTGCCCTTCTCCTTGGTGGTGAAGAAGGGCTCGAAGATGTGATTCAGCGTGGCTTCATCCATGCCGCAGCCCGTATCGGCCATGGCGATTACCGCATAAACGCCCGGCAGAACGTCCTGGTGCTTCGCCCGCTGGTGGTGTTCCTCCACCAGAGTCCTGGAGGTCTCCAGTAGGAGATGCCCACCCTGGGGCATGGCATCCCTGGCGTTGATGGCCAGGTTCATCATGACCTGGGAGAGCTGGCTGGGATCCACGACCACCATGGACGGATCCGGGGCAAGATTGATCTCCAACTGGATGTGCTCCCCAATGATGCGCTGGAGCATCTTGCCGGTTTCACTCACCACCTGATTGAGATCGCAGAGCATGGTCTCCATGGGCTGCTTGCGCCCGAAGGTCAGGAGTTGGCGTGTCAGATCCTGGGCTCGCTGGGCCGCGAGCATGATCTCCTCCAGTCCCTTGGGGGGAGGCTCCCCCTCTATTCCAAGCATCTCTGCGTTCAGATTGATGATGGTCAGGAGGTTGTTGAAGTCGTGGGCGACGCCGCCAGCCAATTGCCCGATGGCGTCCATCTTCTGGGCCTGGAGGAGCTGGGCCTGAAGCCGCTCTCGCTCCTGTTGAGCCTGTTTGATCTCTGTGATATCGATGGCCATGAAAAGGACGCAGTCCTGACCCTCCACCTCTACGGCGACCATGGAACTCAGGGTTTCGACCAGGCTTCCATCCTTCCGGTGCACAGGCAGCTCCAGCAGATGGATCGATCCAACCACCTTGAGCCGCCCCATTACGCTCCGGTAGGCCTCAGGCTCGGGCCAGATTCCCAGTTCCAGGGAGGTCTTACCGATGGCGTCCTCTAGGGTGAGGCCGAGGGTATGGAGGAAGGTCTGGTTGGCTTCCAGCAGACGTCCGTCCTCCAGGGCCGACAGGCACATGAGAGCCGGATTTGCCTGGAAAGCCAGGGCAAATTTGCGTTCGCTGGCCTCCAATTGCTGGATACGCTGCTGAAGCTCGGCGAAGTGGCTTTTGTGGATGGAGTTTTCGCCAAGGCCGAGGATCTTCTGGCGCAGGTGATCCCACTCCTCTGGTTGCTCAAAGCGCCGCGGCATAGACTGCCTCGATTTCCTGATGGGATGGACGCCGGGGGTTGGTCACCAGGCAGGGATCCCGCATCGCCTTGGCCGCCAGGGATGGGATATCCCTTTGGCTCACGCCAAGCTGACCAAGAGTCTGGTGTATGCCCACCCTTTCGTTGAGGGCCTGCAGGGCATCCACCAGGGTTTGGCGGGCCTTTCCGGTGGGGCTGGGTTCAAGCCCCAGGTGAAGGCTGAGTTTCCCGTAGGCTTCCGGGGCGGCCTCAAAGTTGTAGGCGACCACGTGGGGCAGAAGGATGGCATTGCAGAGCCCATGGGGGAGGTCCAGGAGGCCGCCCAGGCTGTGGGCCATGGCGTGGACCGCCCCCAGGCTGGCGTTGGAGAAGGCCAGGCCTGCGAGGAGGCTTGCCTGCATCATCTGCTCCATGGGCGCTGGATCCGCTAGATCCGTCGTGACCAGGGGGAGATTGGCCGCAGCCAGGCCCGCCGCCTCCAGGGCCAGAAGATCAGTCAGGGGGCTGGAGGCGTTTGAAACGAGCGCTTCCACAGCATGGGTGAGGGCGTCCATGCCCGTGCAGGCCCGGAGGAAAGCGTCGGCGGTCTCCAATGTCCGAGGGTCTATAAGGGCGACATCCGGAACCACCTTGCGGCTGATGATGGCGAGTTTCCGTAACTCCTCCCGGTTCGAAATGATTGCGAACTGGGATACATCAGCGGCGGTGCCGGCGGTCGTGGGAAGGCAGATGAGGGGAGGTCCCGGTTTGCGGACCTCGTCCACCCCTTCAAAATCGTTGATGGCGCCTCCATTGGCAGCCAGGACCGCGATCCCTTTGGCGCAGTCCATGGGGCTGCCCCCGCCGATGGCGACGATCAGGTTGGAACCGGTGGCGCGGAAGCAGTCCACGCCCTTAGCGCATTCGCCGGTCCGGGGATTGGGACTGACCTCGTCGAAGATCGTCCATTCCAGGCCGTCCCCTTCCAGGGCTTCGGTGACTGCCCGGGTCCAGCCTGCCTTGCGGACGCCCGGATCGGAGACCACCAGCACCCGCTCTGCCCCCAGGTTCGTGGCATAGCGGCCCACCAGTCCGAGGGCCCCGGCCCCTTGGATGAACTCGGGAGCCAGGAATTTTCGCAGCTCCGCGGACTTCTGCAGCTCTGGACTCATGGGGTACCTCGATTCTCCATCGACTTGCCTTGGAGCGGTCTAAAGTTCCGGGCGGCCTCCTTGGCCAGTCTGATCAGAGGTTGGGGGTTGCCGGAGCCATAGGTGGCGGCGTCCACTTCATCAGCGAGTTGCAGTAACGGGGCTTGTTGGTCGGGGCTCAGGGTCGCCAGACGCTTCAGCCAGGACCGAGCGCTTTCCCCTGGGGCAGGAGGGCAGACCTTCCGAGCCTTCCTGATGAGGGGCGCCAGCTCTCGTATTCCGACGGGGTGGCTTGAGCCTGTCCATCGCCATTTCCAAAGCCAGAAAGCTGCACCAGCGAGGCCCAGGGCCGCTGCCAAGCCGATCCCGATGCGCTGGAAGGGCCAATGGGCCAAGTGTGAGGCCTTCCCCTGGAGCCAATCCATTCCAGTGACCTGATCCTGGTCCGAGAACCTGACGACATAGCGGTCCCATCGGTATTGGAGGGCGTCCTGGATGTTCCGGAGTCGGCTCAGGAAGGGGGACGCTGCGGCTGGGGCGGCCGGGGTGGGGTCGGCGACGCACCACTGGCTGGTATCGGCATCGTAGTATTCCACCCAGCTGTGGGCCTCGTTCTGGGTCACCAGCCAGTAGCCGCCTTGCGGATTCCAGGCGCCTAGGCGATAGCCCACCGCCACCCGGGCGGGGACATGGCGGGAGCGCAGGGCGCAGGCCAGGGCGGAGGCAAAGTACTCGCAATGCCCTGACTTCGTGCGCTCCAGGAAATCCTCCAGAGGGTTGGCGGCCCTTCCCGAGGGGTTGTCCAGGGTGTACCGGTAGCTTCTCAATTCGGAGCCTAATCTGGCAGCCAGAACCGAGGCCGACAGGTCCTGCGGGACGATGGTCCGACTCCACCGCTCGGCGACCTCTGTGCCCTCTCCCATGAGGGTGAGCAATACCCTCCGATCCAGGGTCAGGGCTTCCTTTTCGGGCTGCTCCTCCTGTAGGGACACTTCCAGGGGTGTCATCTGGCGGGGGGGAACATTCCAGCCGATGGCCCCCCCTTGCTGTGGGCCCAGAAGCCAGGGGCGGGGGCTCTTCAGGGTCAGTTTGCCGTAGGGCAGGGGGATGGGGCCGCTCCCGGAGGGGGCGAGCTGGAGCTCCAGACCCGGGCCCCGAGGGAATTCCGCATCCTCTTGTCCGGATAACCGGATGCTTCTCCGGTGGGGAGTGTCCCGGCCGAGCTCCCACCGGGCGCCGTCCAGGGCTTCCAGGCTGAGCCCTTTCAGGAGGGCGAGCCGCTCCGCAAGCTTGGCTCTAAGGTCTGGGTCCAGGGCCCCCTGTGGCACCAAGCGGAGGACTACCCCGCTCTGCCCCCTCAGGGGGCCGCGATCCGCCAAGTCCAAAGCATCCGCCAATCCCACGGCAGAACCGAAGCCTCGGATCCCCCAGCCTGAGAGTTGGCTGGCACTACCGACGCGAGGCAAGGCCAGAAAACAGAGGGCAGAAATCAGAAGGATGACCGCGGTCCAGGCCCCGAGAGAGCGCAGGGGGGGCCCGCTCCCGGGCATCGACCAGGCCTGATGGGCTAGGGATCGCGCCGTCACCACCGTCCACAGCGCGGCCCATAAAGCGAAGTCCAACGATGGCAGGCTCATGGCGGCCATCAGTAAGAGTAGAAAACCCATAAGCAGCAGCTGGCGCCGCTGGGCCAGTGTCCGTGGGAGAGCCAAGCGGATTCCGCAGAGCAGGAATACGAGGTTGGTGAGCAGCTGGATCAGGCTGATGTGGGCGGCCCCCATCAGCAGCAGCACCAGCACCGCCATCAGTTCCAGGCTCCTCCGCCATGGTTTGAGGTTCCACCCACGCCATTCCACCATGGCGGCCAGGATCAGCGGCAGGCTCATAATCATCAGTTCGTTTGCGCCAAAGAGGCCCGAAGGCGCCAAGGCCATCAGTGAAAGCCAGGGAGGCAGATGGTCAAGCCATCGGGCACTCATCACCGGGGACGCTCCCTGGCCGCCTCGAGGCTCCTGAAGGGAGTCCCGGATGGGATTGATTGATCCTGTGAGGGCATGCCGGACACCAGACGATACATCATGCTACCTGGGACATGGTCGAGCCAGCCCCCCCCTCTGGATTTTCCAAAGCTGTCGGTTGTCTCAATGCTCATCGGGGTTAAACTTCAGGCTGTGACACTCGGCCCGGTCGGGGCATCGTAGTAGTGTCACCATGACTATGCTTGTCTAATGGTCTACATCCCTACCAACCTTCATGGAGGTATCATGCGTAAATTGGCTCTTCTACTCGCCCTCGGGGCATCCGTCGGTTTGATGGCTCAGGAGGGGCAGAAGTGGGGCGTCGCTCACATCGTGGGTGATCGCTTCGACGAAACCTCCGAATTGAAGAATCGGATCGGCGGTGGTCTTGGCGTTGGCATGTGGACCGATAACCTGATCGGTCTGGATCTGCGCGGCATCTACATGCCTGAGAAGTCTGAGACCGGTGCCAAGTCCAAGGAAATCCACGGTCTGCTCTCCCTCATGTTCAATCTCCGCCCCGGGGCGGAGAACTGGTACCCCTACCTCGCCCTCGGTCCTGGTCTGACTCGCGCCGGTCGAGGCGACGGTCCCAATGCGAGCTATACCGGGAAGCTCGAAACCGCCTTCAACTATCACGCTGGCTTTGGTTTGATGGGGCGTGTGTCCGAAAACCTCCTCGCCCAGTGCGATGTGAAATGGATGCGGGTCGACATGCCCAATCCCGTGGATCGCAACGAACTCCTGGTGTCCCTTGGTGTCGGCTACACCTGGGGTGGCCAGAAGGCAACTCCTGTGACTGTCACCGCCCCGACTCCTGCGCCGGCCCCCGTGGTCGTCCCTGCGCCTGCGCCGGCCCCTGAACCCGTGGTTGTGCCTGTTCCCGCGCCTGCTCCTGTGCCTGAGCCGGTGGTGGTCAAGCCCGCTCCAGCTCCCGAGCCCATCAAAATCGTCCTGGACGAGGCAACCCTCCACTTCAAGAATGGCCAGGCCAACCTGAGCCCCAAAGCCATCGAGGCCATCAAGCGTGTGGCCACCGGTCTCAAGGCCTACAAGGGTGACTATACCCTGGTGGTCAGCGGCCACACCTCCAGCGTGGGAAGCCTGGCCCTGAACAAGTCCCTCAGCAAGCGGAGGGCTGATGCCGTGGCCAAGATTCTCGTGGAGAGTGGTGTGAAGGCCTCTGCCGTGACCACTGAAGGCTACGGACCGGAGAAGCCCATCGCGGACAATACGACGGCTGTGGGTCAGACCAAGAACCGCCGGGTGGAGATCGACGTCAATCTCCTCGGAGCCAAGGCTGAGATCCGCAAGAACGAGGTCGGTCTGGAGGAGTCCGTCTCCCCGGTCAAGCCCGCTCCCAAGGCAAAGGGCAAGAAGAAGTAGTTCCAACCGGTAACACGGAAAAGGCGGTGGGGATGACCCACCGCCTTTTTATGCCTGGAGAACGGCCATGAGGGCTTCGCGCTCCTGCCCTCGCCTTTCGCTGGAGATCGCCTGTTTCAGGGCGGCCACGGAATCCTGAGTACCGATCGCTTTCAAGGCCCTGGCCACCGCAACCCGGAGTTCCTGGGGCTCCGCGCTGGTGAAGATGCGTCCCCTGCGCTCAATGAGAGCGGAGAGAACCGGAATGGCGGTGGGGTGGGCGAGAAGGGTCAGGGTTTCCACCGCCTTGACCCGCAAGGCGAGGGGAGCCCTGGTGTCCGTGGCGAGGGCGCCGATGGCCGGAATGGCGCCGAATGCCTGGATTTGTCCCAATCCGAACAGGACTTCCACCTGGGTTTCGGGGTCTGTTTCGGGGAGCAATGCCTGGAGAGGGCCTGCTGCGGCCTGGCCAGCCAGCTTCCAGGTCGCCCGTACCCCGGCCTGCCTCACCCGGCGGTCTGGATGGCGCAGGCATTGGGACACGGAATGAATGAGCCCAGCGTCGCCCAGGTCCGCGAGAAGATTGAGGGTATTGCGGACCAGATACCAGGTCGGAGCGTGGAGACTGCGTTCCAGGGCCGGGAGGGCGCGGTGGCCCATGGCTCGGATGGCATTCATGAGGTGGGACCGCCGTCGGCGGTCGGGTTCCTCACCCAGGCGTTCGACCAGATAATCCACGCCTCGGTCGCCCAGTTGCTCGAAGAAGGGGATTGCAAGTTCGGTCAATTGGGTGGGGTCCCAGAAGGCCGGAATGAGGAGGGCCTGATTCAGGAGTTCGCGGTCAGCCAGGCGATCCTTGATCCGCTGGATGCCGGCGAGACGCCAATCCTGGTCAGCTTCTGTGAAGGCGCAGAGAGCCTCCAGTTCCGTGATCAGAGCCAGGGGCGCGCTCAACTCTCCCTTTGCGATCAGACTCGCGCAAACCGCTTCCATGGCTTCCGTTGTGGGGCGGTGGATATGGGGGAGGGGCTCCCAGGCGAAATGGGCTTTTAGTCCGCCGATGAGGGGACCCTCTTCCTCCATGGGGAATTGAGGGAGTTCCATCCAGTGCGCTACACCGGCCAGAGTGTTGGCGGCTATTTCCCGGCGGGGCGTGTCTCCGATGGAGAGGGCTTCCAGAAGAATGTCGATAAATCTAATTAATAGTTCATGTCTGCCCGTGTCCAGGAGTTCCCGAAGAAAGGCCATCCGGTCATCCAGGGTGAGGTCCCAGAACGCGCCACTTTCTGCCATCCGCTGGATCCTTGTTTCGATGGAGAGGTTTCCCCATTCCAGGCGCTGAAGCAGGAGGTTGAGGGCATTCCCCTGGAGTCCGGGAAGGCCGACCAGGGCTTCAGCCAGGGCCAGGCGAAGTCCCGCCGGGTGGTGGGGAGCTGAAGGCAGGCCCGCGGCGATGGCCACTTGCCCCTCCGAAGGAAGGCTCTCCAGGGCTGTCTTGAACCCCTCAAGAGTCAGGGAGTCCGGTAGCCCATCCCCCCAGCCCAGGGTCATGGCTATCGGCCCCAGAGGGCTCAGGTTTGCGGGGGGGCCACTGGCCAGAGCCGCCTCCAGAGCCTCCATCCAGACCGCCGGGTCAGCGGCTGGCTGGGGAGGAGCCACCGAAGGAGCGGAATCTCCCTCCTCCTCACCGCCCTGGCCACCCTGCACGGCCTTGTATTGGGTCTGGCTGAGGAGGATGAACTTCAGGTTACGTTGGGCGAATACGGATGCGATCCCGCCCTGCTCCTCGATCCGTGCTGGCTTGAGGATGAGGACCTCCAGAAGGGCCTGAAGCTCCTCGGGGGGGACACCGCGCTGAAGGATGACGCCACTGATCTGGCGCTCAGAAAACTGGCGGTGGAGGGCCGTCAGATGCAGGCTCTGGGCCTCGATGGGGCTGCCGTCCAGGAATACCTTCTGGGCCGAAATGGCGATATGGAGGCTGGGCTTGTCCTGGAGCCATTCCCCAAGTATGCCTGCTAGGTTTTCCAGGGCCGATCGCGACCTCGGATGGGTCCCGGTATACATCTGCAGGGCCTTGAGGGTCGCCTGCAAGGAGGTGGCAATGTCCTGAAAACTGCTCATGGCTTGGTCGCCTTCATCGGATCGCTCCATTCCCGGCGCAACTGCATGTAATGGTTGGATATGAACGCAAAGCGGCGCTTGGCCTCCCTGCGGGCGACCTGGGTATTCATGCACTTGACAATGCCCCTGGCCAAGTCGAGCCAAGCCTCGCCGCGTTCCAGGATCCGCTCTGTGGTGGTGGGCTGGAACGCGCCGGAAATGCTGGTGAAATGGACGAGGCTGGCGGCGCCCAGCTTACTCAGTTTGTCAGCGTCCCAGAGGCAGGCTGTTTCGATGGGCTTGAGGCGCTTGGCAAGCCGCAACCCCACGTGGTGCTCGATGGCGTGGCGCACTGCCGGGATCTTTTCCTGGGGGAAATCCGAGCCAGCGAGGATTTCCTCCACCACGGCACTGGCCGCCTGGGCATGGGTATCCTTGCCCAGCGCGTCCTTCAGATACTTCCGGACATCGTGCAGCCAGGCTGCGCACTCCACGACCTCAGGGTCAGCTTCCACCTGGGGGGCGAGCCATCGGGCGATTTTCACTACCGCCAGGGTGTGTTCGTATCGGTAGTCGAACACCGGCTCCTGGCAGCCACCGATCTCGTGGCTGATTCTCCAGAATCGCAGCGCGTCCGCTGCCGAACTGGTCCGGATCGCCGCTTCGCATACCTCCCGCCACGCATTCATGTCGTTCTCCACCCTCAACGAATCTACATCGAGTTGGATGTTTGTTCCCTTTAAAACGTTTTTTTCAACCTTGTTTCAAAATGATCAGTGTCAATTCCGGGGGCATGAAGAGTCGGTTGGGAGGCCCCCAGAAGCCCGTGCCGACGCTGGTGTAGACCCACAGATTGCCTTCCCGGCTCAGGCCCCTGGGGTGCTTGAAAATGGCTGAAACGGCGAGATTCCAGGGGAAATACTGCCCTCCATGGGTATGGCCGGACAATTGGAGATTCACGCCAGCCCGCTCGGCCTGGGCGGTTCCTGAAGGGGGATGGTAGAGCAGAATCCTGGTTGTATCCGGAGGTGCCCCCGCCAGTGCTGCCTGGAGATTCGGCCCCTGATGTCCTGGCAGGGAGCGGGCTGCCGGATCCGGCATTCCCGCGACAAGCAGGTCGGCGTCTCCCTGTCTGAGCAGGAGCCACTGGTTGTCCAGCACCCTCCAGCCCATGCCCTGGATGACTTCCAGCCAGCGGGTCACCCCTGAATAGTATTCGTGGTTGCCAGTGACGAAAATGACCCCGTGACGCGCTCTCAAGGCCCTCATGCGTTCAGCCAGGGGGCGGACCCCGTCGGCTTCTCCGTCCACCATATCCCCGGTGATCGCGATGAGATCCGGCTGCTGGCCGAGGCTTTCCCGGACCACATGGTCCACCTGGGCCTGACTCACCAGAGGTCCCAGGTGCAGATCAGAGATCTGGATGATGCGAAAGCCATCCAGATCTCTGGGCAGTCCCTTGATGGGAACCTCCACCCTTTGCACCCTCACCGGACTCAGGGCCACGATGGCGCCCCATGTGCATCCGACGAAGGTCAGAGCCAGGGCACCCATCACCGCCCAGGGGCCAAGACGCCAGCCCCCCAGCCTCAACAAGGCCTGGAGGATGTCAGCCAACACCAGGGAGATGAAGTAGGTGGAAACCAGGCTGAAGAGGATGTGGGTCAGCCAGAAGAGAGGAGCCACATGGGCTCCGAGTCCCGGAATCCGCTGGAGGATGGGAGCCAGGAAGAGGAGCAGGGTGAAGGCCCCGAAGAAACCCCACACCCAGAACGAGTGCCTTTCCAAGCTGGGCCACAAGGCCATGGAGCGCAGGGCCATGTACGTGCCCGTACCTCCCAGGACCGCCAGGAGCACTGCCAGGAAAAGGGCGAGACGCCAGGCCAATGGAGGGGCTACTTGACGGCCAGGACGACCCGGAAGCCGGTTCGGTCAGTGGCAGTCCCAGGGCTCAACAGGGAACGGGAAGCGGAGCTGCAAGACTCACCCGACTGGGCCCAGGAACCACCTCGAACTACCTTGAAGGTGCCCGATTCGGGTCCGGTCGGGTCGGTCTGGGGGCTTTCGGGGTAGAGGGCGAACCAGTCCTGGCACCACTCACTGACGTTGCCATGCATATCCTGGAGCCCCCAGGCATTGGCCTTCTTCTGGCCGGAAGGGTGAGTCGAATAGGAGGCGTTCGCCTCCGTCCAACCCACGGATCCCACCAGGTTGGCATTGTCGCCGGAGGCGAAAAGGGTGGTGGAACCAGCTCGGCAGGCATACTCCCATTCCGCCTCCGTGGGCAGGCGGAACACGGTAGATGCAGGCCTGGCCGCCGCAGTGGCCCCGTTAAGGGCCTTGATGAAGAGCTGGGTTGCCTCCCAGCTGACACTTTCCACGGGGCGCTGGGGGTCTCCGGAAAACTGGCTGGGGTTCTTGCCCATCAGGGCCTGCCACTGGCCCTGGGTGACCTCGCCCTGGCCCATGTGGAAGCCGTGGGTGAAAGTGACTTGGTGGATTGGCTTCGCCACGCCCTCTGCGCCCATGGTGAAACTTCCCGCCGGGATAGCCTTGAGCACCAGCGCGGAAGTCCCTGGAATGGGGATGGATAGATCATTGTTTTGTGCGTGGCTCTGGATCGGAGCGCCCAGGAGGGCCAAGGCTGGAAGGATGTGGCGAATATTCACGAGATGGCCCCTGGGAAAGATGGATGAACACCTTCGGCAGGCGAACAGCCTGCAACGTCAGATTCATTGTAGGCTAGGTGCCCCTCCGGTTTTCGCTCAATGCTCCAGGCCGACGCCCATGATCTGAAGGAACAGGTCCACGTTGGGGTTGGTGACTTCCTTGGACCAGAGCGCACCGTATTCCGAACGGCAGTCTTCATCCTCGATCGGAACGATATGGATTCTGGGAGATGCATTTTCCTCCACCACCTGTTGGGCGTAGCAGGCAATGCCGACCCCCGCCTCCACTGCCATGAACAAGGTCATGAAGCTGGGGAAGGACTGGACGATATTCATGTTGAAGCCCCGCTTTCGGCACAGCTTCTTGCGCCACTCCAGCGCCTTGCTCCCCAGGGCCGGGTGGATGGTCACGAAGTGCTGGTCCTTCAGATCCGCCAGATGGAGGCTTTTACGGGAAGCCAGGGGGTGTTCTGCGTTCATCGCCACCACGGAAGGGTCCGAAAGGAGTGGGTGGCACCGCATGTGGGGGGGGCGTTCCCCTTCGAACAGCATCGTGAAGCCCAGATCGATCTCGCCCTTATCAATGGCCTCGGGGATGAAGTCCATCCAGTAGTGGGAGATCTTGACCTCGACCTTGGGGTAGCGATGGGAGAATGCGTCGATCCAGTGGGGCAGGGGCTTCATTTCGTAGCCCCCCACGACGCCGATGGAAAGCTTGCCCGTTACCTCCGTCCCCAGCAGGCGGGTTTTCAGGACAATCTCATCGTAGTTCTCCACCAGGTCGCGGATGGCGCGGTGGTAGAAAACTCCGGCTTCTGTGAGCTTCATGGCTCTAGGGCTGCGATGGAAAAGCTGGACCCCCAGGCTGCTTTCCAGCGAGGTGATCTGATAGCTGACTCCGGATTGGGTAAGGAAGAGGTCCGAGGCTGCCTTCGTGAAGTTCAGGTGCTCCGCCGCAGCGAGGAAGCAACGCAACTGCCGGATATCCAATGAGATACCTCGTAGTGGAAATGGTTAGTCCTTCCGGACGGGAACGGTCGAACGGGGATTTTTTACTTGTTGATTGCTCCCGGATGATAACGGAGAGAAATGAGGGTGGCTATCGTCTTGTTGTCTAAACGTGGATAAGTGGTTTTGGTGACTTGATATAAATCGGTTAAGCCATCTGGTGATATGATATTTTGTTCTGTCCTATCTAAAAAACCGGGTGTCACCCCCAGGATTTCCCGTTTTGGAACGGCAAGGGTTCCCCATAGGCTTGGACATCAACTCAAAAAACCCAGGAGGGATAATGTCTGCCACACAGATGACAGCAGAGGAGCGCCTTGTCGCAAGCATTGCGCTGCAACCGGTGGACCGGGTCGTATGTGCCCCCATTATCGAGCAGTATGCGGGGCAGTATGCCGGTATATCGAATAGGGAGTTTATGTGGGATTGGGAAAAGTGCATGGCCGCCACCCACAAGGTCTGGGAGGATTTCCCGGTATGGGATAGCAATCCCATTCTGATTCACGGCCGCCACGCACCGGTGGGCCAGAAGTGTGGCCCCGGCCAGTTCAAGATGCCGGGCACGGAACTGGCGGAAAACGAGCAGTACCAGATGCACGAATACGAAGCCATGACCCGCGACGATTACGCCATCGTCCGGGAAAAGGGCTTTATGGAATACCGCATGACCTTTCTGGAGCGCATCCACAATGCGACGCGGGAAGAGGTCCTGGCGGGCATGAAGCAGGCGGCCATCCTGCGGAAGGACGAGATCGACCGGAGTCTGGCCCGTGGTCAGAGTGTGACCTGGGGCGCGATCATGGGCGTACTCCCCTTCGATGCCTACTCCCTCATGCGGTCCATGACGCCCTTTTATAAGGACATCTTCCAGATGGGAGACCAGATGGAGGAACTCCTCTGGGCGGTCAACGATGCGGTCATCGCCGGCAGTGAAGCCGTCACAAAAATGGTGGGCAACAATCGCGTCTTCGTGGGCGGCGTCCGGGGCGCCGGGGAGTTCATCTCCATCCGCCAGTTCAAGCGTTTCGTCTGGCCCATGCTCAAGGTCATGGTGGAGAAGATGGCCGAGAAGGACATCGTTCCGGTCCTCCACTTTGATGGGAACTGGACGGCCAACCTGGAATTCTTCCTGGAACTGCCCAAAGCGAAATTCGTGCTCGAGCTCGATAGCGCAACGGACATCTTCAAGGCCCACGAAATCCTCAAAGGACACTGCTCCATCAAGGGGGACGTCCCGCCCGCCTTGTTCGCATCGGGTACCGCGGATGATGTGGACGCTTATGCCCGCAAGCTTCTGGGCACCTTCAAGAACGGCGAAGGACTGCTCTACTCCTCGGGCTGCAACCTTCCCATGAACGCCAAGCTGCCCAACGTGAAGGCCTTCTTCGACGCTGTCGACAAATACGGCCGCTACAACTAGCCCCCCAGGTTTTCGCTTTTCCCCCAACCTGCTCCTGGTTTTCGGGAGCCCCCTTTTGGAGAAGTTATGAAGAACCGCTTGGCCTTCCTCCTCGCCGCTGGTGCACTCGCTGCTCCTGCTTTCGCCGGGGATCTCGATTACAACATCTACGGCACGATCATGACCTTCGTGGACAACGTCAAGACTGCTGATGCGACCAAGCCCGCTGCCGCTGCACCCAACGCCCTGGTCCTCGCTGGCGCCTTCACGGGCGTCAACGACCCCAACCGGATGCGGATCACTTCCGGCACCTCCAACATCGGCTTCAAAGGCGCCTACAAGGTCACGGAAGACCTCAGTCTGACCTGGCAGTACGAGAGCGCCATCGATGTGGATTCCAAGGACACCTCCGCCACCAATGTTCTGGGCGGCCGCAACAAGGGCATAGGCGTGGCCAGCAAGACGTTTGGCACGGTGCTGGTGGGCTCCTGGGATACCCCCTACAAGGTGTCGATCCTCATGACGGGCGCCCTCCGTGGCCTGGATCCCTTCGACGCAAGCCTCGTCGGCAACCCTGGCTTTGGCAGCATGGCCACCGTCACGGACTCGGGGCCCGCGTCCTCCAAGAACGATGCCTGTTTCAACCGTCGGCAGGGCAACAGTATCCAGTACTGGTCTCCCACTGTATCTGGCTTCAATGCCAAGGTGCTCTACTCCGTCAATGAGCAGAAGACCCCCACCGACAATTCGGCTGTGCAGACCAGCCCGACCGTGATCTCAGCCCTGTTGACATACAAGATCAGCACCTTGACCCTGGCCCTCGGCTACGAAGAGCACAACGACTACTTCGGCCTGTCGCAGTTCGGGGCTGCCTCCGGTGCGGTCGGAACGGTGGGCTCGGCCACTAATCAATCCTCCAAGGACACCGCTCTGGCACTCGCCGCCTACTATGTGATCCCCACCACGGGCACCCGCTTGGTGCTCCACTGTGAGCAGCTGAAATATCACAACGACGACACGGTCTCCGGCAATATTGACGAGTTCAAGCGGAACTCCATCTTCTTCTCTGCACAGCAGACTTTCGGTGCCCATAAAGTCTGGGTGAACTACGGCCAAGCCTCCAAGGGGGAAGTCTCCCGCGTGAGTGGCGTGGGCACGACTTCCACCGATGGCCTGGGTGCCAAGCAATACTCCCTGAACTATGCCTATGCCCTGGGCAAGAAGGCTGATTTCTTCGCCTCCTACTACACCGTCAAGAACGACAAGGCCGCCACCTACTCCTGCTTCCCCCCGCCCATGAATCCCACCACCGGCGGCCCGACCGCTGTGAAGCCCGGTGCGGACACCACCGGCCTAGGCATTGGCATCCTGTACACCTTCTAGTTCGGTTTCATGCGATACCGGTCCGGGGCAGTCCGCAGTGGGGTTGGGATGGGTTGGACCCGCTTTGCCCCGGGCCAGGTGCAGGTCAGGCGGCAGCGGTTCCGTCCACTGACGTCTGGCCTGCTTGACTCAACGGACTACCTTGGGAAGTAAAGATCGTATTCCCTGTTAAAAACCAGCAAGGCTTTCCTTAAGGAGAATGCCGCATGGCACGCACGGTTTCCGTTTCAGAAATACTTGATAATAATCCCTTTTCGCCGTACCAGATCTGGGTCTGCACGCTCTGCTTCCTCATCATGTTCTGCGAAGGCTACGACATGATGGTCATCGGCGTCACGATGCCCGGAATCGCAGCTTTCCTCGGCTGTAAGCCTAACGCTCTGGGACTGGCGGTCAGCGCTGGCCAGCTGGGCCCCCTGGTGGGCGCGGCTCTTCTGGGCATCGCGGCCGACAAATGGGGCCGCAAGCGGACCCTCATCCTCTCCACCATCATCTTTGCCGTCTTCACTTACTGCATCAACTTCATCACGTCGCTGGAAACGCTGGCCCTTTACCGCTTCCTGGCGGGCATTGGGCTCGGCGGGGCCATTCCCAATGCGCTGGCCTACGGCAGCGAATGGGCCCCCTCCAACAAGAAGGCCACCCTGGCCACCACCATGTATGCCGGTGTCGCCGTGGGTTCCATGGCCACGGGCTTCCTGGCGGCCTCCATGCTCTCGCGCGGAGGCTGGCAGTCCATGTACAAGTTGGGCGGCATCATGCCCCTCGTCATCGTGATTGCCGTGATGTTCCTGCTGCCTGAGACCCTGGAATACACCCTCCGGATTTTCGGTCAGGACAAGGCCAGGGCCGTGGTCGCCAAGATCGCCCCCTCCCTTGCAGGAGAAACGGATCTGCAGATCGTCTCCTCTGAGAAGAAGATCGTAGGCTCCCCCGTGGGTCAGCTCTTCAAGGAAGGGCGCAGCTTCCCCACGATGATGATCTGGGTGGCCTTCTTCTTCAGCTTCTTCCTCCTGTGGTTCATCGCTGCCTGGGCTCCCAGCCTCCTCAAGAAGAGCGGCGCCACGCCCAAGCAGTTCGGCATTGCCTTCGCATGCATCAACATCGGCTCCCTCATGGCCACCCTGCTCATTGGTCGGCTCATGGACAAGTTCAACAAGTTCAACATCCTGAAAGTCTTTTTCATTCTCGGCTTCGTCAGTGTGGTGGTCTTCGGGTTCAGCTCCAGTGCCCCCCTCATGGTCCTCTCGGCGCTCTGTGTCGTTATGGGCTTCTTCGTGATCGGCGGCAACTCCGGTTGCATGGGCTTGGCGACCCTCTCCTATCCCACGGATCTCCGTGGCACCGGCATCGGGTGGGCCTACGGTGTGGGCAAGATCGGATCCCTGGCCGCCCCTGCGGTGGGTGGGATGCTGCTGGCTCGGCAGTGGGGCGTCTCGAAGATCTGCAACGTGATGGCCATCGCTTCACTGGTCGTGGTCGTGATCGTCTTCATTCTCCAGGCCTATATGAAGGGCGTTTCGGCCAAAGCGGCCGCCGCTGCCCCGGCCAAGTAGCAAGCACTGAACGGTTTCGATAACGGGACCGACTGAAGAACCAGACCTTCCGCTGCCCAAAAATAGCGGGAGGTCTGGGTTTCTCAAGGGCCACGGGGCCTGGGTTCCGGTTGGCCTCGCACCTGGCCATGGACTTGAACAAGGGGATGTCGTGAAGGGTTCAAAGACTCGAGACTGGCTGAGGGTCGTGGTTTTCCTGCTCCTCTCGGGTGCGGGGCGGCTTCAGTCTGCCCAGGCACCGATACAGGTGGAGGGCGGCGAATGCCTGTTCATGAGCCTGCAGTTGCTGGCTGAGGTATACCGGGCCAAGGAACCTGGATTCGCCATGGATGTGCGGGTGGACGCGGAGGCGAAGGCCGTCCAGGACCTCACCGGGGGAATGGTGCAGATGGCGATGGTGGCCCGGGACCTCACCTCGGCCGAGGTCGCCGGTTTCCAGGCCAAATGGGGCTATCCGCCGACCCGCATTGCCGTGGCCCTGGATGCCCTGGTGATCGTCGTCCACAAGGACAACCCGGTGAAAAGCATGCGGGTGGAGGAGACCAATGCGGTCTTTACGGAGGATCGTGGCTTGGGATGGCCCAAGGATATCCTTACCTGGGGGGATGCAAAGATCACGGATCCCGCATGGGCGAACGAGCCCATCAGGATCTTCACAAGAGCTCGGGATTCGAGCGTGAAGAACCTAATTATCCAGTTCCTTTACCCCTCCTACCACCTCCGCCCGGCTATGGTTGTGCCCGATGCCATGGCCATGACGGAGGCCATTGCCGCCAATCGCAACGGGATCTGCTGCGCCAACATGGTGGATGTCTTCGACTCCCTGAAGGCCATCGGCATCCAGCCCACCGGAGGCAAGGCGGTTTATCCCACGCCTGAGAATGTTTCCAGCGGGGCCTATCCCTGGTCCCGGTTCCTGTACGTATACGTGAACAAGCACCCCAGGACCGGCCTGCCGCCGGAGATCCGGAAATTCCTGGCCTTCGTGCTTTCCGCCGAGGGGCAGCGTCTGGTGCAGGCGGTGGGGCAGGCTCCCCTGCCCAAGGATATCAATGCCCTCAACGTGCTCAAGGTGATGGACACCTTCGATGCGGATCCAGCCGCGCTGCGCGGGAACTAATCCCGTTATTGCCGCGGCAAACCTGTAAAAACAAACACGAAAACTGTCTCCGGGAGGCCCCATGGCCAAGACCACCATCTTAGAGAACGACAACATCAGCCTCTGGTTCCATTCCGATTCTCGGATTGTCCATCACCAGATGCACAAGTTCACGTCCGGGAATGCCCTGCGGGAAGCCCTTCTGAAGGGGGCCGAACTCATGGAGAAGCACCAGGCCACCAAGTGGCTTTCCGATGACCGCCTGGCCGGGCCGGTGCCCCAGGAAGACAAGGACTGGAATGCGGTCAACTGGGTTCCCAGGGTCATCAAGGCTGGGTGGAAGTACTGGGCCGTCGTGCTTCCGGAAAAGACGGTGGCCCAGATGAACCTCCGCCGTTTCCAGGACGAATTCGCTCAGAAGGGGGTTACGGTGCGGACCTTCACGGACCCCGAAGCGGCTCTTGCCTGGTTGGCGAGCGTCTGAGGGGGGCGGTCATCGGGTTTCGACCCGTTCCATATTCAAATGGGCTCGAAATTAATTCCTTTGATTGTATCTGACGATGAATAGCCATCTTTTTTCATGACTGTTCATTTCCGAGGGCTCTTCCTATGTCCGAATCAGGTTTGCGCCGATGGTTCCATTCCCTCTCCGGCAAGGTGCTCATGCTCACCCTGCTGCCGGTGGTGCTCTTCGTAGTCATGAATCCCGTCTTCATCTTTCCCAAGGTCCGGCGGGTGATTCTGACCGAAAAGGAATCCGCCATGCGAGAGGTGGTGGACACGGTTTTCAGCCTTATTGATCAGTACGACAAAGAGGTGCAGGCTGGCCGCATGAGCCTGGCGCAGGCCCAGAACTTGGCCAGCGGCCAGATCTCCGGGCTCCGCTTCGACGGGAAGAACTATATCGTCGTGCTTGGGGCGGATGGGGCACTGGTGGTGCATCCCATTATGAAGGACCAGATCGGCCAGTCGCCCGAGAAGGCAGGCACCGTCAAGCTGGTGGAGACCTGGCGGAAGGCCTCTGCCAAGCCCGAAGGGGGCGTGCTGACCTTCATGACCACCAAGCCTGGCAAGACAGGGAAGTTCCCAAAACTGTCCTTCATCCGGCGCCATGAGGCGTGGGGCTGGATGGTGGGGGCGGGTGTCTACGTGGATGATGTCGAACAGACGATTCAGGCTTTCGCGCTATCGACCCTCCTGGTGATCCTGGGCGTCACGGTGGCGGTGATTTTCGCCGCGGTCCGTCTGACCTCCCGCATGACCAGGCCCCTCCAGGAACTGGTGACTGGGCTCCGGCAGAGCGACCTCAACAAGCAGCTGAAGGTCACTACCAGGGATGAAATCGCCGAGGCCGCGATCGCCTTCAACGCCTACAACGGACGGATCAGGGACACCGTGTCCCAGGTGGACAGCTTTGCGGAGCGGGTGGCCTCGGGCAGCACCGAACTGGCGGCCTCCTCGGAAGAGATGGCCCGCACGGTGCAGGATGTGGCCAAGGTCAGCGAAGATCTGAAACATGCCGGCGAGCAGGTTTCTGCAGCCATGCGGCGGCTCGGTGGGAATGTGGACGTCATGGCCACCCAGACCAAGGCCACCGGTGATCTGAGTGAGGAGGCGGTCAAGGATGCCGCCCGGGGCACCGAGGCCGGGCAGGGCACGGCCTCCGGCATGGACGAGATCCAGCAGGCCACCAGCCAGATCGTCCGGGCCGTCCAGGTCATTCAGGACATCGCCCGCCAGACCAACCTCCTGTCCCTCAATGCGGCCATCGAGGCCGCCAAGGCCGGGGCCCAGGGCAAGGGTTTCGCCGTCGTGGCCGAAGAGGTCCGGAAACTGGCCGAGCGAAGCCGGGCCAGTGCCCTGGAGATTGAGACCCTGATCCAGAAGGCCCAGGAGGTGGTTCTGGGCGGGGCGACCAGCGTGCGGGTCACCCTGGAGAACCTGGAAGCCATCCGCAACCGCATCTCCGGCATCGCCGAAAGCATTCAGGAGGTGGGAGGCCTTAGCCACCAGCAGGCCGCCACCAGTCAGGAAGTGTCCCACATGATGGACCAGACCAATGCCCGCCTGGTCCAGAACGCCGCCTCGACCCACGAGTTGGCGGCCACCGTCAGCGAGATCGCCAATACGGCCGAGGAACTGGCCAGGGTCGCCTCAGGCCTCAAGGGCGTCGTGAACGGATTCAGGTCCTGAGCCCGGCATAGGCCCTCAAGACGGCCACGGTGGCTTCGATCTCCCGGAACATCTCCCGGTCTTCCCAGGGCGGGCAGGCCTCGGAGAGCCGGGAGATGAGGGGCTGAAGGCCTTTGGCGGCCTGAAGCCCCACGAGACGCACGCCTTCCAGAGCCATTCGGGCCTCGATGGCCAGGACCTGTTCCAGGGCGTCTACGGCCCGGAGCAGCTTGCGGGCCGCGATGGGTCCCATGGAGCAGTGGTCCTCCTTTCCGGCGCTGGTGGGGATGGAGTCGACGCAGGCCGGATGGGCCAGGCCCTTCATCTCGCTCACCAGGGCGGCGCTGCTGACATGGGCCATCATGAAGCCGCTCTCCAGGCCGCCGTTTCGGCAGAGGAAGGCCGGCAGGTCCGAATAGGCCGGGTTGGCCATGCGCTCCTGGCGTCGCTCCGAGATGCTGGCCAGGTCACAGACGGCGATGGCCAGGAGATCGCAGGCAAAGGCGGGGTACTGGCCGTGGAAATTGCCGCCGGAGCGGGATTCCTGGGTGTCCGTGAAGACCATGGGGTTGTCGGTGGCGCTGTTCAACTCCCGCTCCAGGATCTCCCCCGCGAAGCGGAGGGCGTCCCGGGCCACGCCGTGGACCTGGGGGACACAGCGCATGGAGTAGGCGTCCTGGACCTTGCGGCAGTTCCGGTGGCTCTCGCAGATCTCGCTGGTGTCTCCCAGGATGTCCCTGAGATGCGCCGCCACTTCGATCTGCCCGGGATGGGGGCGTTGGGCGTGGATCCGGGCATCGTAGGCCAGCCGCGAGCCTCGGAGGGCCTCCAGGGAAAGGGCGGCGATCTCATCCGCGAGGGGGATGATCCGCTTCAGCCTCGCCAGGGCCAGGTTTCCAAGGGCGGTGATGAACTGGGTGCCGTTCACCAGGGCCAGGCCCTCCTTCGCTTCCAGGTGGATGGGGAGGAGCCCCGCCTCGGCGAGGGCTTCGCCACCGGGCCGGGACCCTCCGGGGCCCCAGGCCAGGCCTTCGCCCACCAGCAGCAGGCCCATGTGGGCCAGGGGGGCCAGATCCCCGGAGGCTCCCACGCTGCCCTGGCAGGGCACCACCGGCAGGACGTCCCGGTTCAGGCAGGCCGCCAGGAGCTGGATCGGTTCGGGCCGGATTCCGCTGTGGGCCTTCAGGAGACAGTTGATCCTTGCGGCCATGAGGGCCCGGGTCTGGGGCCGGGTCAGGGGCTCCCCCACGCCCGCCGCGTGGCTGCGGAGCAGGTTCAGCTGCAGCTGGCAGAGCTGGTCCGGGGGGATGATCACGTCGGCGAACTGTCCAAAGCCCGTATTGACGCCATAGACCGTGCGTCCTTCCTCGACCATGCGCTGGATGACCCGCCGGTTGTCGGCCACCAGGGCCAGGGCTCCCGGATCCAGGGAGACCTCTTCACCCGCTGCGATACGCTCCAGCTGCTCTGCGGTGAGGGTACGCCCATCGAGGTGGATCATGCTGGCCCCCTGAAGATTGGTGATTCTGCTTCAGCTTTGCGATTTTTCCCTGCCTCTTGCGGAGTTATCATAGCTTCGAATCGCTCGGAGGGCCCGGCAAGGCCTTTCGCGGCACATCCGGTTCGAGCCCAGGGGAGGGCAGATGGCACGTCCAGGTTCCAAGAAAGTTCTGCTCTGCGCGGTCACCCTGTGTTTCTGGTTCGCCCAGTACATCTACATCCCCTTCCTGACCCCCTATCTGATGACCCTGGCTATTTCGGCGACGGTGGTGGGCGCCATCGTCGGGGCCTATGGGCTGACCCAGCTACTGCTGCGGATCCCCCTGGGCATCACCCTGGACCTTTTCCGGAATCACCGGCTTGTGATCATCCTGGGCGTCTTCCTCGCCGGGATCTCCTCCATCGGCATGCTGGTCTTTCCTTCGCCCTTGATGCTCTTCATCTCCAACGCCCTGTCCGGCGTGGCCTCCTCCACCTGGATCTCCTTCACGATCCTCTACGCTTCCTACTACGAGGGCCAGCACAGTACCAAGGCCATCGGCATCATCAATGTCTGTTTTCAGTCCGGCATCCTGCTCGCCTTCCTGGCGGGAGGCATCCTCTTCGGGCGCTTTGGCATCCAGTCCCTGTTCAAGACCAGTTTCGCCTCCGGGATGCTCGGAACCCTCCTGGCGCTGTGCATCCGCCACGAACCCTCCGCCAAGGGCACGAATGTGACCGTGGCCAGCCTGCTCAAGGTAGTCAAGGATCGCCGGGTGATCTGCTTCTCGCTCCTCTGCACCGTGGCCTGGTTTGTGGTCTTCGCCACCGTTTTCTCCTTCTCCACCAGCACGGCCAAGGCCCTGGGGGCCACGGGGCCCCAGCTGGGCGTCCTCTCCATGCTCTACAGTGTCGGCACCATCGGGGGAGCCTATTTCGTCGCCACCCGGGTTGCCCATGCCTTCGGAGAGAATCGCCTGCTGAGCGCGGGCTTCCTGATCCTGGCGGTGTACTGCATCGGCATTCCCCTGACGAGGGATCTCCGGCTCTTCTACCCCTTGCAGCTCCTCTGCGGGCTCGGCAATGGCGTGCTGCTGGCGGCCACCATGGCCTTCGCCGTCAAGGACGTCGAACCCGAGAAGAAGACCACGGCCATGGGTTTCTTCCAATCCATCTACTGCTTCGGGATCACCCTGGGGCCGGTGGTCATGGGAGTGCTGATCGACCACAGCACCAAGCTGGTGGCCTTCCTCTTCGTGGGTGCCCTCGCTCTGGCCTGTGCCATCCTGGTGCCCCTGATCTATCGTTCGGGCTACCTGGGGGGGCGTCCTGCTTCGGAAGCGGGTCTGCCTAGTCCATCAGGCGATTGAGGGCGCTGGTCAGTTCCTGCCGGATATACGGCTTGCGGATGAATTCGCAGCGGGTCTTGGAACGGAAGGCGCTCAGTTCCTCATCCCTCGAGAAGCCAGAGGAAATGAGGATTCTAGCCTCGGGATTGATTTCGCGGACCTTCTCGAAGGTCTCCCCGCCGCTCATCCTTGGCATGTTCATGTCCAGGATTACCACATCGATGCTGTCGGCTAGGTTGCGGTAGATTTCGAGGCCTTCCACGCCGTCTTCAGCCGTCATCACCCGGTGCCCTTGACGCTCCAGGATGGCCTGGAGCGTCGAGCGGATCATGACCTCGTCGTCGATCACCAGGATGAAGGCCTTTCTCTGGCAGACCTCTGCGGGCTTGTCTGGCTTGATGGACACGCCCGAGGCCAGGGGAAGGTAGATGTGGAAGGTGGTTCCCTTCCCCTGTTCGCTATAGATGTTGATGGCTCCGCCATGACTCTGGATGGTGCCGTAGACGGCGCTGAGCCCCAGGCCTGTGCCTTTTCCCGGCTCCTTCGTGGTGAAGAATGGCTCGAACACCCTTCCCAGGTGCTCGTGGGGGATCCCGACACCCGTGTCCCTGACCTCCAGCTCTACGTATTCCCCGGGGCACAGCTCAAAGGAGCTGGCTGCACAATCGGCTTGGTCCAGGAATACGTTCCGGGTGGTGAATTCGAGCGTTCCGCCTTCGGGCATAGCGTGGCTGGCATTGATGCCCAGGTTCAGGAGGGCGCTCTGCAGCTGGGCGTCGTCGCCATCGATGATGCTTCGGGCCGCTTCGGCGGAAACCCGGATGGCGATCTTCTTGTCAATGGAGTGAGAGAGCAGGGTGGCCGTGTTGTTGAGCAGGGCATGGAGGTTCAACTGAGCCTTGACGAGCTGCTTCTGGCGGCTGAACACCAGGAGTCGATCTGTCAGATTGGCTGCCCGGCGGGCGGCGTCCAGGATGATGTTGAGGAAGCGCTTTCCCTGACTGGATGTTTCCGTGTCGAGGAGTTCGGCGGCTCCGGTGATGCCCATCAGGACATTGTTGAAATCGTGGGCGATGCCTCCGGCCAGCTCCCCTACGGAGCGGAGCTTTTCAGACTGCCGGAGCTTTTCCTGAAGGGCGAATTCCTCCGTGGCGTCGCGGAAGACGACCACTGCGCCCTGGATCCGGTCCTCTTCGTCCCGGATGGGAGAGCAGCTGTCGGCGATATGCCGTTTCCGGCCTTCCGGAGTGAAGAGGATCAGATCATGCTCCAGGCAGGCCACGGCTCCAGTCTGGATCACCTCCATGACGGGGGATGGCATGGGGCTTTCGGTTTCGGAACGGAAAAGGACGCAGACTTCGTCGAAGTGCATCCCCCGGGCGCTTTCGATGCTCCACCCTGTCAGTCTTTCCGCCGCAGGGTTCATGCTTGCCACCCTTCCATCCGTATCCGTGGTGATGACCCCCTCGTTGATGGAGGACAGCGTGATGGCCAGATCCCTCCGGCTCCGGGTCAGTTGGTCCTTGGCGGTCTGCAGCCTTCTACGGTTGATCGCCAGGACGATGATCATGCCCAGGAAAAGCAGGATGGTGCCGATGACCCCCCAGACCAGGCCCCTGTATGTCCCATAGAACGAGAAGGGCCGGTGGTAGATGCGGCTTCCTGGGGGCAGGGCGGCCTCAGGGATGCCGAAGCGCTTCAGTTGCCGGTAGTCGAACATGTATTCATTGGTGCTTTGGGTGATGATGGGCGTGCTGGCCGGCGTTGCCTCACCCTTGAGGATCCTGAGGGCCATGGCCCCTGCCTCGCGCCCCTGGGTGTTTCCGCTGTTCATCTTCCCGCCGACGATGCCGAGATCGATGAGCATATCGATCAGGCCGAAGATGGGCACGGGACAGTTCTGAGACATCAGCGGGTTGATGTCTTTGTAGGCGATGAAATTGCCATGTTTGTCCCGGAACCACACGTTCATGAGGACCACGCTGGTGGGACCAAGCTGTCGGAGTTTCTGGATCAGCTCCTCAGTGCTCAGTTCCTCACCTTTGAGATAGATGAACCGGATGTCTGGGAAATCCTTGGAGGCCTCATCCATCAGGGGGCGGAGAGCCAGGCCCGTGGTGGTGCCGTCACTCACGATGTAGATCCGCTCTGTTTTCGGGCACAGTTTCCGGATCAGTGCCAAAGTCTCCTTGACGTCCAGGACCTCCACCAGGCCGGTGAAGTGTTGGCGGGATATCCCGCGTAAGTTCTCCTCGCCATTGATGCCGCAGAAGACGACGGGCACTCCGGGGAACAGGTCATCGTGGAAGCGCCGCATGAACAAAAGGGCGTCGTCATCGGAAGTGACGATGGTGTCGATGTGGATGTTCCGGTACTTGAACCTGAGGTTTTCGAAGATGTTCTGCGTCAGAGCTTCGCTCTGAAGCCGCTTGGCATCCATGCTTTCAATGTAGAACTCGATGTTTTTGAAGTGGGGCGCAACCTGCTCCCGGACGGCATCGGTGATCTGATCCGTCCACAGATAGCCCTGGTGGTACGAATTGAGGATCAGGACCCGCTTGAAGGGATCCTGATTCGATGCCGCATGGAGTGGAGCGCCCAAGGCCAGGACAATCCAGACAAGAATGAAAAAAAATCTCACTCTGGGCAGATGCAGGTGCACCGGAATGGATGAACGGGTAGGCATGCTTCATGTGCTCGCTGGTTGAGTGCTGCAATTCTGGCACAACCAGCCCCTCTGCAGTGCGCTGTCGCCTGGTTTCCCGAGCAAAAGGCACGTTGCAGACTCTCCCCACCTCACAGCGGAGGGCTGCTGGACTTCCCTGAAGCTGGATTACCTGCTGGCTTTGGCCTTCTCCAGCAATGGTTTGATGGCGTCCCGATGCACCATGAAGGTGAGCATCTTCAGGCGCACGTAGTCGTCACGGTAGAAGTAGTAGCCGGGCACCCCCCGCTGGCCTGAGCGGGCGCTGTCCCGCACCAGGAACCAATCCCGCCCGTTGCGCTTCACCAGGCCAACGATATGCAGGCCGTGATCGTCATCGGAGGTGTGGTTGTCGATGCGGAATTCGCGGCTGGACTGGTCGATGGCTTCCTGGGGGATGTCGTAGCTGGGGACGATGGCGATGTCGTTATCGCCGTCATAGCCGGGCTCGCTCACGTCTCCGCCGATGGCCACGGTGTAGCCCTTCTCCACGGCGCCCTTGAGGGCGGCGTACCAGTCGTCAAGGGGCACGTTCAGGTAGTCCTTGCTGTGCCACCAGTTGTCCGGGAACTTGTACTCGCCCATCTGCCAGAAGGGTTCGGACAGGGTGGACATGGGCTCCACGTAGGCCTCCAGGTCCAGCTTCACCACCTGCTCCAGGTATTCCTTTGGGGTGAGGTTCCGGCCATCCACCTTCACGGCCACAGGGGGCTTACCCAGGTGCTTGTCCAGGATCAGGTGGAGGGAACCGAGCACCTGTTCCTCGTTCCAGAGTTGCTGCTTCTTGACGTAATCCAGGTAGCTGGTGATCTCACCGATCAGCCGCTCGTGATTGAACACGGTCTCCCCGGGTTTCAGACCCGTGAAGTCCTTTTCCGGCACGATGCCGTACTGTTTCCAACGCGCCAGGACGGCGTTGGACTCCGAGCCCTCCGCCACCAGGCTGGTGCCCTTGGTGCGTACGAACTCCCGGACCTTTTCCACGTATTCCCAGTAGACCGTGTACATCTCCGAGAGCTTCAGGTCCTTTCCATGGAGGCGATGGATTTCCGACTCCAGAAAGGACGTCGTGGAGAAGCACCAGCAGGTGTTGGTCCACCACTGGCGCTTGGGTGGGTTATGCCAGATGGCCTTGAAATCCGAAACCGCATGGGGGCGGTCCAGGCGGGAGAAGTCCAGGGAGAGGCGCTTGCCTGCTTTGGGCTCGGCCTGCTTGTAGGGCTCGCCCTTAGCTTCGGCCAGGAAGCGGTCTCGGGCCTCCTCTTCCTGTCGCTCCCGCTCGAGCAGGGGGTAGTCCTTGTAGAGGGCCTGATCCTTCTGGGGGGTGCCGGCCAGAGCGGGCAGGACCCCAATGGTCAGACAGAGGCAAAGGGCAGGAAAAGAGCGGCGCATGGGACTCCTGATGCAAATCGGACCCTATTAATGTATCGCCTTGCGAGGCACGTCGCAGCGCTATTCCCCTTTGGCCCCTGTTCATCGTGCCCCAGGCAGGGGAGAATCGCTCCAGGACGACCCGTGAACGTGCTGCCGGAACCCCAACAGTTGATGGAAGCCTTTGCCGCCTTCACGGCGGCCTCGGAGCAGCTCCAGAATCGCTACGAGGCGCTCCAGGGGCAGCTTTCGCGCCTCCAGGATGAGATCCAGACCGTCATCGAGGCCGTCCCTTTCGCCATATGGGTGCTGGGCAAGGATGGGGAACTTCGCTTCTCCAATCGTCCTGAAGGGGTCCAGGGAGAGTTCCTGAACGGTCCTGCCCCCTGGGTGGCGGGCTCACCTTCCGGTTTGCGGCACATGCGGGATTTCAAGGGAAGGGACCGCTTCTTCGAGCAGGAGGTGCGTCCCACGGCCGAGGGCAAGATCATTACGCTTCGGGACGTCACCGAGGCCCATCTGCGGGCCCAGCAGGCCACCCGGGAGGAGCGTCTCCAGGCCATGGGGCTCATGGCCGCCGAACTGGCCCACGAGATCCGCAATCCCCTGGGAAGTCTTGCCCTCTTCGCGGGCATGTTGGTGGAAGACCTCCAGGCCCAGGCGGACCAGCTGGAGCTTGCTCAGCGCATCCAGGAGGGCGTGCACCGGCTCAATACGCTGGTGACCAATACGCTGACCTTCAGCCGGGACCTGGTGCCAACTCCCAGCTCCATCCCTCTGGCTGAATTCTGGGACGAGGCCCGGAAGGGCATCCACCTCGGTGAGGGCGTCCACTGGGAGAATCGCATTCCCAAACTGGCCACCTGGCATGGTGATCCGACTCTTCTGCGGCAGGTTGCCGTGAATCTGATCCAGAATGCCGTCCGTGCCACGGAAGGCCGCCCCGAATCCCGTCTGCGGGTGACGGCCACGAAGGAAGTGGTGGAGGGGCAGCTCCACTGGCACGTGATCCTCCAGGACAACGGCTGCGGCATTCCTGCGGAATCCCTGGGGCGGATCTTCGATCCCTTCTTTTCCACCTTCGGGGGCGGCACCGGCCTGGGCATGGCCGTGAGCCATCGCATTCTCGTGGCCCATGGCGGACTGCTTTTCCTCGAAAGTGAGGAGGGGCAGGGCACCAAGGTCCATCTCAGGCTTCCCGCCCAGGTATCCTGATTTCAGGGATTTTGTGATTAATTAATATAAAATAGGTTTGAATTTGACGTGCCACTGGCTTCGGACCAAGTCCGATGTTTTGGGTTTGCATTGTTTATTAATATATGCTTAAAACCTCCAAAAAACCAAGCTTGGGGAAACCCTGGCAGGATCCTAGAATCGACTACACCCATGCCGACGCAACCTGAGCTTTGCCATTTCATCGAACTCTTTCATCGGGCTTTGATGGCCCAGATGCACTATGTTCAGGATCACCCTGAGGCCTTGCGCCACATGGAGGTCTTCCAGAACTGCCTGGCCGGACTGCTCGAACAGGAAGCCCCTCTGTTTCTGGCCTGTCGGGAGCAGGGACTCCTTTACCGGAATGAACCCCTGGAAGGTTCGCCCCATGCCGCCCAGATGCTGGCCCAGATCCTGGAGGCTAGGGGGATCGGCGGTCTCGCCTTCCATCAGGGCCTGGAAGCTGATGATATCCAGCTCCTCTTCTTCGCTCTTCTTCTGCCTCCGCATCGGGTCCTGGAAATGGGCGGCGCCTCCATCCTCCTGGGGGATGGCGGGCACGTCCAGATCCTGCCCTCCCTGGAAATTCCGGCGCCCGAGAACTGGGCCTCCGATGTGCAGGAGGGCTATGCCGCAGGAGTCCTGGAGAGCCTTGAGGACACCCAGATTACCGCTCCGGGACCCACCACCCCGGCGGTCCTGGCTTCGGATCTCATCACGCTCTTCTCCTCGATTCTCCAGACGGCGTCTTCCCAGCCCGGTGTCGGCTCCAGGTCTCCCTGGTCCAGGGAGCAGCGGGAATCCCTTTCCCACGCAGGCTTCCTTCACCCTGATTTCTCCATACTGGCCGGAGCCGGTGACCAGCTGGGCCTCGGGAGTCTGGATGCCCAGACCATCCGGGCCTCCCTGCGCATCGCCCTCTCCTCCCTGGATCCGGTTCACCAGGGCTCCATTGTGCTGGGGCTCACCTCCTTCCCCTGCAGTGAACAGGCCCTGGCGAGCGCTCTGGACTACCTCGCACCGGAACTGCTGGCCCAGGCCGTCGCAGACGTGTCCCTGAGGAATCGGGTTTCCATGTTCGAGCTGGCCCTGATGATCTCGGCGATGTTCGAGGGTATCAAGGATCGGGTCGTCGCCCTGGAAGCCATCCGGGGGAGGATGCAGCTTGAAGGCTGGAGCATCGAGGACCTGGACTCCCTCCAGGAGGCCATCCTCTGGGAGTGCCAGGGCACGGACACCAAGGTGCGGCTTACCCTGCTGAACAAAGGGCTCTTCGATCTGGATCCCCATCAGGCCATGACCTTCACCCGGCAACTGGTGAGGAGCAAATCCCTGGACCCAATCCGGGATCTGGTAGCCCAGTTGGAGTCGGGCTTCGCCAGTCCGGAGATCGCCCGGAGGCGTTTCGCGGCCCAGGTCGTGGCGGATCTGGCGGAATGTGTGGAGGACCCCGGGCTTCCCGCCGAGTTGGGGCGGCGGCTCCAGAAGGCGCTTCACGATCACATCGCCCTGGACACCGATGAGGCGGCCGTCCTCTGGAGCGCCCAAGGGTTGGAGGCCCTGCTGGTCCATTGGATGCACGTGGGGGATTTCGAGGGGATCTATCAGGAGATGATGGCCCTCAGCGAGATCATCCTGCTCCAGCGCGGCGGACCCGGCTGGAAATCCTCGGCGGTCCGCAATCTGCTGGCCCGTCTCGCCAGCCCTTTGAACATTGCGGCCCTGACGCCCTCCCTGCACCAGCGCGAGAATCGTCGCGCCCTTACCCAGCTCCAGGCCCTCCTGTCCCTCATGGGGCGTCCCGCGGCGAGCTACCTGATGGCCTGCCTGGAGGTGGAAGAGAACCGCGAGCGCCGCACCCAGCTCCTGGATGCCCTGAAGGCCATTGGCCGCAACGCCGTGCCTGCCCTGCAGGAGGCCCTCAGCTCCCCCAGCTGGTTCCAGGTGCGCAACGCGGTGATGCTCCTGGGGGATCTGGGGGATGACGCGGTTTTCAACGATGTGGCGCTGACTCTGGGCCATCGTGATCCCCGGGTTCGCCGGGCCGCCATGGCCGCCCTCTCCGATATCGGTTCCAAGGATAAGGCCGCGGGTGCGATCGCCGCCCAGCTCCCCCAGTGGGACCTTTCCTCCCAGCTCGACGCCCTGGCGGTTCTGGGGGAACTCCGCTCTCCCGCCGCCATTCCCGCCATCTCCGAGATCATCCGCCAGGGCAAGTCACCCCAGGAGGACAACACCCGGGTGCGCCTGAGGGCGGTGGAGGTCCTGGGTCTCATCGGCACCTCCGAGGCCGTGGATCCGCTCCGGGAGCTCTTCAAGAAGAAGGGTCTGCTTGGCGGCCGCGAAAGCACCGCGGTCCGGCTATCCGCCGCCAAGTCCCTCGCGGCCGTCAACACCCGGGAGGCCCGGGAGGCCATCGCCCTGGCTCTCGACATGGAGCCCCACGAGGACGTCCGGAGCATCCTGCGGCAGTACCTGGTCAACTGAAAACCGATTCAGGCGCTGGCCCATTGGCGCAGCGCCTCGGCCACGGTTTCGATGAGCTCGGGCCAGGCGTCCATGGCGGGCTGCCGGAAGAGGCGCATGGTGCCCGGGTACCAGGGGGAGTCCTCCCGCCCCCTGAGCCACCGGGCGTCGGTCTTGTAGGCGGGCAGGAGGGTCCAGCAGGGCTTGCCGAGGGCGCCCGCCAAGTGGGCGACCGCCGTGTCCACGGAGATCACCAGATCGAGGGTGCTCACCAGGGCGGCGGTATCGGCGAAATCCCCTATCCACGGCGATGCATCGAAGAGCGCCATGCCCTCGGGTGGCAGTTGGGCCTCCTCCTCCCCCATGCCCTTCTGCAGGCTGACGAACTGGACCCCCCTGGCGCTCGCCAGAGGAGCCAGGAGGTTCAGGTGGGCCAGAGAACGATCCCCGTCGTTCTCGAAGGCCGGATTGCCCTTCCAGGCCAGGCCCACCCGAAGACCACCGCCCGGAATCCGTTTCCGCCAGGCCGCGATCTCTTCCGGGTCGGGGTGGAAGTAGGGAATGGGCGCGGGAATGGAGTCTAGCCTGGTTCCCAGGTGCAGGGGAATGCTGAAGGGCAGCACCCAGCAGTCCCATTGGTCGTCGGCGACGGTCTCCCCCAGGACCAGGACCTCATCGATCCCGTCCAGGGTCGCAAAGAGGCGCTTCAGGGGGGGATGGCAGACGAATCCGATCCTGGCGGCCCCCCGGCGCTTGAGCTCCGGGACGAAGCGCGCGTACTGGATCAGATCTCCCAGGCCCGCTTCAATGGCGATCAGCAGCGACCTGCCCTCCAGGCTCTCTCCCCGCCAGCGGGAGTCCGGGATATGGGCCATCAGCTCAACATTGCGGACCCTGGATTCCAGGGCCTCCCAGCCCTCCTCAAAGCGGCCCTGCCGGAGCAGGAGATAGCTGAGGTTGTACCGGGCCTTGTGATAGCTCGTATCCAGACCCAGGGCCTGCCGGAAGCAATGCTCACCTTCCGCATCGCGATCCAGGCCGGTGTGCAGAGCCCCCAGGTTGGACCAGAGCGCCGGGGAGTCCGGGAAGCACTGGAGACCACAGGCATAGAGCGCCTCGGCCTCCTGGAATCGCTTCTGGCAGACCAGCAGGGCTCCCAGGTTTACGTAAACTTCCGGGCATTCCGGGTCGAGGGCCAGGGCGCGGAAATTGGAGGATTCCGCCTCCGCCAGGAAACCCTGGCGCTCGAGGGCCAGCCCTAGATTGACATAGGCTTCGGCCAGGTCGGGGGAAGCCTCGATGGCCTTCCTGAACCAAGCCTCGGCACCCGGGTAATCCCGCGCCTGAAGACGCTCGTTTCCCTGCGCAAAAAAGGATTCGGCCTGCGCCCGGTCTTCCATGCCGATCAGCTCTGGGCCAGGAGCGGCAGTGCGCTCGCGAGGCCCTGGGCGAAGAGCCCGGGCTCCGGCAGGAGGCTGAGCACCAGGAAACTTTCGCCCGGAAGATCGAAAAAGTGGCCAGGGTGCACCAGCACTCGGGCTTCCGTGAGGAGCCGGAGGGCGCAGTCCTCCGCCGAATCGATGGCGGGGCGGCGCAGGAGCACGGACCAGCCCCCTTCCACCGGCAGGCGCGAGAGGGAGGGGAAGGGCTGCAACTGTTGATCCAGTTCCTTCAGGTTTGCCTTGAGGCGGTTCCGCAACTGGGCCTGGAGGGCAGGAGCCGCCGCCAGGGCGACCTGAGCCGCGGACTGGGCGGCGGCGGAGACCGACAGGAACTGGTCTGCGATGAAGCCGAGATGTTCCAGCAGGTCCCTGGCCTGTTCCCCCCGGGCGATGATCCAGCCGAGCTTGATCTGGGGGAGGGCCGCCACCTTGCTCAGGCCCGAGAGTACGAAGACCGGACAAGATGGCTCCAAGGTTTCGAGGGCGGTCGGGAGGTGGTCCTCCGGGGCCTCCATGGCGTAGTCCGCGAAGACTTCATCCACGATGAGGGCCAGCTTCCACTGGGTGCAGAAGTCCAGGATCTGATCCCACTCCTGACGGCTCAGGAAGTGGCCCGTGGGGTTGTTGGGGTTCACCAGGATCAGTGCCCGGGTCCGAGGGCCGCAGGCATCTTCCAGGGCCTCGAGGTCCAGGTGCCACCGCTCATGCAGGTAGGAGGGAAAGGTGTTGGCGCTGATGCCCTCCAGGCGGGCCAGCCAATCGAAGAGCGGGTAGCTGGGAGAGGGTACCAGCACCTCATCCCCGGGGTCGCAGAGCAGCTTGAAGAGCCAGGTGTAGGCCTCGGAGGTCGAGGCGGTGAGAAGGATATCCTCGGCGCGCACACCCCGGCCATGCCAGGCCGCCACGGCATCCCGGGCCAGGGCCGAGCCCCGGCTGTCCGGGCGATAGGTAAGGGTATCCTCAGCGCCCAGGGCCTTCGTGAGCGCTTCGGTCGGATAGCCCAGTCCGCAGGTCGTCGGGTTGGAATGGGTGAGGTCCAGTATTTCCATTCCCCCAGCGCGGGCCTTCGCAAGGGCCGCTGTGAGCGGATTCGGGGCGAAGGAGGCAGGGAGGCGTTGGCTGTGGCGAGGGTGCATGGGTGTCTTCTCTTTGGCAATTATGGCAAGGGGCGGCGCAGGGGGGCGCTCCTTTCAGTAGACTGTCAGAGTCAACATTCCGAGCAGAGGAGGGCGGATGCTCCGCACAAGAACGATCATCAAGGGGACTGGAAGCTGCATCCCACCGCGATTGATCCCCAACGAATCGTTTGCAGGACACGCTTTCTTCGAGGACTACGGTCAGCCCTATCCCACCGACAAGACCGCCCGGATCATCGCCAAGTTCCAGGACATCACGGACATCGCCGAGCGGCGCTACGCGGCGGAGGACCAGCTGGCCTCGGACCTCGCCTTCGAGGCGGGCCGCGCCGCCATTGAGGATGCGGGCATCGACCCCGAGACCCTGGACTACGTGATCGTGGCCCACAACTTCGGGGATCTGCGCCCGGACAACCATCGCACGGACCAGGTCCCCACGCTGGCGGCCAAGGTCAAGGCCAAGCTGCGCATCGCCAATCCGGAGTGCGTCGCCTATGACCTGCCCTTTGGCTGTCCCGGCTGGGTCCAGGCGGTCATCCAGGCCCACTACTTCCTCCAGTCCGGGGATGCCAAGCGGGCCCTGGTGATCGGCGCCGAGACTCTCTCCCGGGTCTCGGACCCCGCCGATCGGGACAGCATGATCTATGCAGATGGCGCCGGGGCCGTGATCCTGGAGGCCCAGGAGCACGCCGAGGCCGTGGGCATCCTTTCCCACGCCACCCGTTCGGACACCCTGGAGCACGTCGGCCTGCTCTGGCTGGGCACCACCTTCGATGAGGATTCGGAGGACCGGCAGCTCTACATCAAGATGAAGGGCCGCAAGCTCTACGAATACGCCGTCAGCCATGTGCCGGGGCTCGTGAAGCGGAGTCTGGAGAAGGCGGGCCTGAGTCTTGCGGACGTCAACAAGGTGCTGATCCACCAGGCCAACGGCAAGATGGACGATGCCATCCTGCGGCGCATCGGCCGCCTCTACGGCGTCAGTGAACTGCCGACGGACATCATGCCCATGACCGTCTCCTGGCTTGGCAACAGCTCCGTGGCCACGGTGCCCACCCTGCTGGACCTGGTCCGCAAGGGGAAGATGGAGGGACACAGCCTCAACAGTGGCGATGTGGCCGTCCTCGCTTCCGTGGGCGCCGGGATGAACATCAATTCCATCGTGTACCGGATGCCGTAAAAATTCCACCACGAAGGCACGAAGGGCACCAAGAAAAGCGAAGGAAAGAAAGGCTTTCCTCTTTTCTTAGTGCCCCTTCGTGTCCTTGGAGCCTTCGTGGTGGAATGCTTCAGTTCGCCTGCGCCTGCTGCACGAGCTTGATGAACTTCTCGGGCACCAGGCTGGCGCCGCCCACGAGGCCGCCCGCCACATCGGGGATGGTCAGCAGTTCCGCGAAGTTGTCCGGGGTCACGCTGCCGCCGTAGAGAATGGGCACTTCCTTGCCGGGCTCGCCCAGAAGGCGCACCAGCTCCTGCCGGATGAAGGCGTGGACCTCCCTCACCTGGTCCACCGTGGCCACCTTGCCGGTGCCGATGGCCCAGACAGGCTCGTAGGCCAGCCAGAGGGGGCCCGTGCCCACTTCAGACAGGATGGACAGCTGCTGCCGCAGGACCTCCAGGGTTTGGTCAGCCTCCCGCTGGGGCAGGGTCTCCCCGATGCAGAGCAGGGGCAGCAGTTCGTTCTCCCGGGCGGCCTTGATCTTGGGAACCAGGGTGGCTTCGGTCTCGCCGTTGAACTGGCGGCGCTCACTGTGGCCCAGGATCACGCCGTCACAGCCGGAATCCTGGATCTGGGGCATGGAGACTTCCCCCGTGAAGGCTCCCTTGGCTTCGGCATGGCCGTTCTGGGCGAAGACCTTGACACCCGAGGAGGTCACCCGGTTCTTGACGGCCCGGATGAGGGGGAAGGAGGGGGCAATGCCCACCTCCACCCGTCCCTTGGGCTTGTAATCCTTCAGGAAGGCCTCGCAGAAGGCGGCGGCATCCTTGCGGAGCAGGTTCATCTTCCAGTTGGCGACAACGATCTTCATGGGTGCTCCTAGTGTGGTGTCCCAGTGAAATGCGGACCGTTTAAGCGGATCTGACACCACACTGGGCGGGGGGTTGGGGGCACGGCAGTGCCCCCAAGGGGGTGACAGAAAAACACGCACCGCGTGCTTTTCGCCAAAGGGGCCATGCCCCGATGGAAGTGTGGTGGCCCGTCTAGGAGCTGGCCCCAGTCCTTCCGGGCCACCACACTAGAGGGCCAGCGCGGTGACGCCGGGGAGTTCGAGGCCCGAGAGGTATTCCAGGCTGGCGCCGCCGCCGGTGGAGACGTGGCTCATACGGGGGGAGACCCCGGCCTTGTTGGCGGCGCTCACGCTATCGCCACCGCCCACCACCACAAAGGCACCCCTGTCGGCGCAGGCCGCCATGTGCTCGGCGATGGCCAGGGTGCCCGAGGCGAAGCAATCCATCTCGAAGACCCCCATGGGGCCGTTCCAGAGGATCGTCTTGGCCTTGCTGAGTTCCTCGGCGAAGAGGGCCACGCTCTCGGGGCCGATGTCCAGGCCCATCTGTCCTTCCGGCACTGTCTGGTCCTGGGTGATGGTGCACTGGGCATCGGGCTTCAGTTCCGCCGCCACCACGTGGTCCAGGGGCAGGAGGATCCTGGTTCCCTTGGCCGTGGCCTCGCTGAGCAGTTGGGTAGCCAGCTCCAGCTTGTCGTGTTCGCAGAGGCTCTTGCCAATGCCGATGCCCTGGGCCTTCAGCAAGGTGTAGCTCATGGCTCCCCCGATGATGATGGCGTCGGCTTTGCCCAGGAAGCCCCGGATCAGGTCGATCTTGTCGCTGACCTTGGATCCGCCCATGACCGCCACCAGAGGCTTTTCGGGATTGTGCAGGATGCGGCCGAGGGCCTTGAGCTCCCGCTCCAGGAGGAAACCAGCGGCGGTACGATCCTTGGGGAAATCGGCCACCATCCCCGCAACCGAGGCGTGGGCGCGGTGGGCGCAGCCGAAGGCGTCATCGACGTAGGTATCCGCGAGGCGCGCCAGGGCCTGGGCGAATTCGGGCTTGTTCTTGGTCTCGCCCTTGTCGAATCGCAGGTTCTCCAGGAGGAGCACCTGGCCCGGCTTCAGGGCCTTGGCTTCGGCTTCCACGGCTTCGCCCGTGACGCCGCTGGCCAGCTTGATGTCCAGGCCAGCCTGATCCTTCAGGTACGCTGCCACCGGGGCCATGCTGTAGGCGGCCTCGTAGCCCACGCCTTCGGGGCGTCCCAGGTGGGAGGCCATGACCACACAGGCGCCGCCATTCAGGAGGTGCTTCAGGGTGGCCAGGGTCTCGGTGATCCGGGTGGCATCGGTGATCCCGCCATCCTTGATCGGTACGTTGAGGTCAGCCCGGAGGAAGACGCGGTGACCCTTTACATCGAGTTCCTTCAAGGTTCTGAATGCCATTGTTTCCTCCTCAGGGTGGGGCCCTGAAAACCCTATCAGACCAGGGGCCGATGGAAAATACCGATCCACCGGGGTGAAGAATCCGTGCGGAAGGGCAGCCCATCATAGTCGCCCACTTCGGCGATAAGGGAAAGGCCGCAATCCTTGCCCAAAGCCACCAGTTCGCCCGGTTCGTAGACCCGCACAGACTCCACCGCCTCCCGAACATCGCCGGTGGCCAGGTGGGTCAGATGGATCCGCTTGACGACCCGGTGACCTTCCAGGCTGCGCCGGACGTGAATCCTGAACCCGGACCTCTCCTCCCGATCCTCGGGCATCAGGTCCCGTCGCACGAGATGGGCGTTCATGAAGTCCAGCAGGAGGATGCCTCCGGGGCGCAGCAGCTGTCCGATGCGCGCCAGGAGGGCGCGGTTCTGGGCCTCTGCGAAGTACCCGAAGGGGGTGAACCATAGGCAGACCCCCCAGAGGCTTCCATTCTTGATCGGGATGGAACGCATGTCCCCCCGGAGCAGCCAGGGACGGAGTTCCGGCGTAGCCGATCCCAGCAGGGCAGGCGACAGATCCAGCCCAAAGGCCAGGGGGTTGTAGCGGCGCAGGGCCGCCAGGTGGCGCCCGCCGCCGCAGCCCAGGTCCAGCACCGGCCCCTTGGCCAATTCGGGTGCAAGCCGGAGGGCCATCTTTACCGCCCGCCTGGCCTCCCCCTCGTCCCGGTGGGCGTAGAGGGTCGCGTAGTCAGCATCGAACCATTGGGCGAACCAGTCGGACATAAGGGAGTCTCGCATGGCCATCGGGGAATCCGGCAGGGTCGGTATCGGGTATTCCTTCTGACCCTAGGCTCCGCCCAGGGCCATCTCCTCCAGCAGGATCGAGAGCCCGGCCTGGCTCCCGTACCAGCGGAGATCGCTGCCCAGGGCGGCGATTCGAGTGAGGAAGTCCCGGAGGTTCCCGGCGATGGTCAGGCGGTCGACGCTTTCCGCCAGTTCCCCGTTCCGGATCCGGACACCGCTGGCCCCCACGCTGAGGTCGCCAGAGACCGGGTCCACGGTGTGCAGGCCCATGATCTCAGTGATGAGCACCCCGTTCCCCGCCAAGGCGTAGAGCTGTTCCGGGGTCTGGCCGCCCGCCTTGGGGAATAGGTTGTAGGTGGTGACTCCAGGGTTGCTGCCCAGGCCGCGACCGGCGGTGCCCGTGGGGGCCACGCCCATCTCGGCGGCGGTCTTGAGGGTGTGGAGGTAGGTCTGGAGCACCCCGTCCTGGAGCAGGACATTGCGGCGGGTGGGTAGGCCCTCCCCGTCCCAGGGCTCGCTGCCCAGGCCTTCGGGAAGCCGTCCGTCGTCCACCAGGGTCAGGAGGGGTGAGGCGATCCGTTGTCCCAGCTTGCCCGCGAAGAGGCTGCGCTGCTTGAGGACCGATTCGGCCGAGAGCATCCCGGCGATGACCCCCAGGAGATCCACCGCCACCTCGGGATGGAGGACCACGGGGTACTTGCCCGCAGGCAGGGCCTGGGGTCTCAGCTTGCGCTCGCCCTTGAGGGCGGCCTCGCGTCCGATGGCCTCCAGGCTGAAGGCCTCGGGATGGCGTCCGACTTCGTAATGCCAGGAGGCCTGGCGGTCGCCTTCCTCCTCCACTGCCAACTCGATGGAGGCGCTGCAGGAGCTGCCCAGGTCATAGGCCCGCACCCCCCGCTGGGTCAGAAGCAGGGAGGCGCCGGCCCCATCGGACCAGGAGGCGTCCCGTACTGCGCAGACCTTCGGGGAGGCCTTCCGGGCCTCGGCTTCCAGGCTCAGGGCCCGCTGGATGCGCTCCTCGGAGCTGAGGGCTTCGGCCCTGGGGTCATAGCGTTCCAGCAGGTCGTCCACCCCCGAGGGCTCAGCCTGACGCAGCCAGGGATCCTGGTCCCCCAGGGCCGCCAGGTCCCAGGCCTGCTGGAAGATCTCCCGGTAATCCGTCCGCTGGAGGTCCGTTGTGGTGGCCAGACCGGCCCGCCCCTCCCGGAGGACCCGGATACCCAGGCCGCCCCGCTTGCTGGTGGTGAGGTCTTCGAGAACCCCATTGCGCACCTTGGCTCGGCGGCTGCGGGAGACCGTGAGGAAGGCTTCGGCCCCATCCGCCCCCAGGGACATGGCGTGGCGGATGCCCTCTTGGAGCCGGTCTTCGAGGGAGGCTGGGACGAACTGGGTAAAGACTGGATTCATGGGTAGCTCTGGATGAATTTTTAGTGAATAAAATCGTTTGGTGAAGGAGATGCCCCACAGGGGATAGTCTGTTTTCCCTCTGTGCCCTCTCTTTTTAACCTCTGTGCCCTCTGCCATGAAAGGGGGGACCGCCTGCTCGCTGCGCTCGCGATGTCCCCCCTTTGACCACCACGTCTGTGTTGGCTCTTTTGCCACATCACGGCAGGGCCGCCTTCAGTGCCCTCTGATAGGCCAGGAAGGTATCGGTGTCGTAGCAGACCATCACGACCTGATTGGGATAGTCGTGGCTTTCCAGAAAGTTGAGGATGGCCCCGACCGCCACCGGGGCCGCCTCCTCCAGTGGAATCTGGGGTTGGCGCCCGGCGCCCAGGCTGGGAAAGGCCAGGGTGGAGACCCGGCGAACTTCGGCCAGACGGAGGGCGTTTTCATAGCAGGAGGACAGGGCTTCCCGCTCCCCCTGCGCCCCATCCAGCCAGGTGGGGGCCACGGTATGGATCACCAGCTTGGCCGGGAGCTCGTGGCCCTGGGTGAGACGGGCCTCCCCCACGGGGCAGTTGCCCACCAGTTCGCACTCCATGGTGAGTTCGGGTCCGCCCACTTTGTGGACGGCCTGATGGACAGGTCCACCATCCAGCATCGTCGTGTCCGTGGAATTGACGATGGCGTCCGTCTCCATGGTGGTGATATCGCCGAGCTGAAGCTTGAAGCGGATCATGACACCTCCTGGAGGGTGGATTCGATGACCCCGAGGGTATCTTCGTCGAAGGCTACCATCAGAATGCTCATCGGCATTTCATTTGTGGCCATGAAGTCCCGGATTTCCTGGATGGCGATCCGGGTGGCCCGGCGGAGGGGAAAGCCGAAGGCCCCGGTGCTGATGGCGGGGAAGGCGAGGCTCCGAAGGCCATGCTCCGCAGCCAATCGCAGGCAATTGCGGTAGCAGGAGGCCAGAATGGCTTCCTCCTCGGCCTGGCCCCCCTGCCAGACGGGTCCCACCGTGTGGATGACGTGGCGGGCAGGGAGGCGGAAGCCAGGCGTGATGCGGGCCTCGCCGGTGGGGCAGCCCCCCAGGTCCCGGCAGTAAGCCAGGAGTTGGGGGCCCGCGGCGCGGTGGATGGCGCCATCCACGCCCCCTCCGCCCAGCAGGCTCTCATTGGCGGCATTGACGATGGCATCCACCGCCAGGCTCGTGATGTCACCTTGGACAGCCATGAGCTGGTGTGGCATCAGGCCTCCCCCTCGCTCGCCGTGCCTCCCACCACCAGGGCGGGACAGAGGATCGTCGGGAGGGCGTCACTGACGGGAACGCCCTGGCCATCCTTGCCGCAGGTGCCGATATCGAAGTGTTCCAGGTCACCGGCGATGCGGGTGATCTCCCGGAGGACTTCAGGCCCACAGCCGCTGAGGGTGGCGTTCTTCACGGGGTAGCGGATTTCCCCCTTCTCCACCCAGTAGCCTTCGGTGACCTGGAAGACGAAGTTCCCGGTGACCGTATCCACCTGGCCCCCGCCCATGCGCTTCACCAGGAGGCCCTTGTCGAGGTCCCGGAGGATGGCCTCGGGGCTGTCGCTGCCCGGGGCCAGAAAGGTGTTCCGCATCCGAGGGATGGGGAGGTGCTTGTAGCTCTCCCGGCGACCGTTGCCCGAGGGGGGCACGGCCATCTTCCGGGCGGTTTTCCGGGACTGGAGGTAGGCCTTGAGGATGCCGTTCTCGATGAGCACCACCCGCTGGGCGGGCTGGCCTTCGTCGTCGATGGAGGAGCTGCCGCGCTTGTGGGGCAGGGTCCCGTCATCAATGATGGTGACGCCCTCTCCGGCCACCTGCTGACCGAGTTTGCCCGCAAAGGCGCTCATGCCCGCCAGGGCCAGGTCGGCTTCCAGGCCGTGGCCGCAGGCCTCGTGGATCATGGTACCCCCGGCGCTGGAGCTGAGGATGACGGGGAAGGTGCCCGCGGGGGCCGGGCGGGCCTCCAGGGCCTGGATGGCCAGCCTGGTGGCCTCCTTGGCGGTATGCTCCACGGCCTCGTCCGTGAAGAGCTCGAAGCCCCGGGTCTCCCCCAGGGGGTGGTAGCCCATCTGGAGGTTCTCCCCATCCCCGGCGGTGACGCTGAGGCGCAGGACCCCCTGGGTGCGCCGGTCCGCGTTGAGTTCCGTCCGCCAGCCCTCGGGGCCGCCATCCGCCGAGGCGATCCAGACGCTCTGAGTGGAATCGCCGTAACCCACGGCCACTTGCTTGACGGCCCCGGCCTTGAGGGTTTCCCCGTGGCTGCGGGCGATGGCCTCGGTGCGGCGCACCAGAGCCACCTTCTCCTGAAGGGGGACGCCGGAAGGGTCCCGCTCCACGGGGCTGGGGCTGGGGTGCTCCCGGACCACCAGGGGCGGAAGCACTGCGCCCTCGCCCTTGCCGGGGGCCGCCAGGGTGTGGGCCGCCTCCAGCAGCTCCTCGAAGCTGGGGGAGATGAGATCGGCGAAGCGGGTGGCCTCGCCCTCCATCAGGCGCAGGCTGCCCCCGAAGGTCTCGCTGGCCAGGACATCCTCCATGCGGCCATCGTCCATTCCCAGGGCACAGGCCCGGCGATGCTCCAGGTAGAGTTCGCCGTAGTCCCCGCCTCGGGACAGGAGGGCTCCGAGGATCTGGCCCATCTGTTCAGGGGTGAAGGGTGCGCTCATGCCGTGTCTCCAACGCTCAGATCTTAGATGTCTCCAGTGTGACAGAATCCCCGCTTCGGCCTGATCGAGCTGGGGAGTCAGATCCCGGCCATCGTTGAGGATGAGGGCGTCCGCGTGGAGCCTCCGCTCCGCCGATTGGACCTGGGCGCGCAGGCGCTGGCGGGCCTCGGCTTCGGCCATGCCATCCCGCCAGGTGAGGCGCTGAAGCCGGAGCGCCTCCGGCGCCTCCACCACCCATAGGGCGTCGAAGCGATGGCCTTGGCCGATCTCCACCCAGAGGGCGGCGTCCAGCACGACCCCCAGGGTGTCCTCCGGGAGTCGGGCCGCTTCTCCCTCCATATGGGCCAGGATCCTGGGGTGGAGGATGGACTCCAGGCGTTTCCGACCCTCGGGGTCCTGGAAGACCCGGGCCCCCAGGGCGGCCCGGTCCAGGGCGCCCTCCGCCAGGATGCCGGGACCGAAGGCCTTCACGATGGCCTCCAGCCCTTCGGTGCCAGGCTCCACGACCCGGCGGGCGGCCTGATCGGCATCCAGCACCACCCAGCCCCGCTGGCGCAGCAGCTCGGATACGAAGGATTTACCGGAGGCGATGCCACCGGTGAGACCAAGGACAGGGAAGGGGAAGCGCATGCCTTAACTATCCCCCAAACTCAGAGCCAGCGCTTCTTCCGGAAAATCACCACCTGGATCACGATGACCAGGGCCAGGAGGCCCACGAATTCCAGGAAGGCCTTTTCGTTCCGGGACCCGGGGATGCCGCCGATGTTGATGCCCAGGAGGCCCGTCAGGAAGCCCAGGGGCAGGAAGAAGGCGGTGAACACCGAGAGCATGTACATGCGGCTGTTGAGCTGCTCCGAACTGCGCTGGGCCAGCTCCTCCTGGATGACCACGAGGCGGTCCTTGAGGCTGTCCAGGTCCTCCAAGTGGCGGGTCAGGCGGTCCATGGTCTCGTGCAGGTCGGCGCGGTTCCGGGTGGTGAAGTGGACGTTGTCGGCCGAACCCAGCTTCAGCAGGGCTTCCCGCTGGGGGGAGAGGTAGCGGCGGAGCATGAGGGACTGGCGCCGAATGGAGGCGATCCGGCTGCGGAGCTTGGTGTCGCCGCCCTTTTCAATCTCCTCCTCGATGGTGGTGGTCAGGGCGTCCAGATCGTCCAGGGTATCCTCCACCCGGTTGGTCAGCTGATCCAGGAGCTCCAGCAGGAAGTCGCCTGGGGTGCGGGGACCCCGCCCGCGGACAATCTCATGGGCCAGGGTCTCCAGGGACTGGAGCTTGCGGCGCTGGGTGCTGATGATCCGGCCTTCCTCGATGCAGAGCCGGATGGAGATCATATCTTCGGGATCGGACCCCGGATTGAGGTTGACGCCCCGGAGGGCGATGACGAGGGTGTCGCCGAGGAAGACGGCTCGGGGCCGGGTCTCCTCCGCCAGAAGGGCCTCGACGGCAATGGGGTCCAGTCCGCTGTCCTCCATGAGCCAGCGCTGGGCTTCAGGGTTGGTGTAGTCGAAGTGGAGCCAGAGCACACCCTGATCCGGACCCCAGTCCAGGGGGGCCGGTGCCTCCAGCGGGCAGGCGCCGCCCTGGCCGTCCAGTCGATAGGCATAGGTGGCTGTGGTCAACGGCACTTCAGCGCTCCAGGGTCTTGTGGGGGAGGCTCTCGATGCGGCCTGCGTGGGAGACCAGGACGTAGTTGAGCTTGCGTTGGAGTTCCCGGATCGTGTTGGCTCCGGCGTAGGTCAGACCCGAGCGCAGGCCCCCCACGATATCGGCGATGATCTCGTCCTCGTCCTCCCGGCAGGGCACCGTGGTGGCGACCCCTTCCGAGGTCTTCCAGCCCGTGAGGCCTCCCAGGTGGTCGTCTGCCGCCTCTTTGCTGGCCATGCCCCGATAGACCTTGCAGGGGCGGCCGTCCTTGCCGAGGACCGCTTCGCCCGGTGTGGGCCGGGTGCCCGCCAGCATCCCGCCGATCATCACGAAGTCCGCACCGAAGGCCAGGGCTTTCACGATGTCTCCAGGGGTGCGGATGCCGCCATCCGCCACGATGGAACGGTCCGCCCGGGCGCATTCCAGAATGGCGGTGAGTTGGGGCACCCCGAAGCCGGTCTTGATGCGGGTGGTGCAGACGCTCCCGGGGCCGATGCCCACCTTCACGATGTCGGCCTTTACGGAAGCCAGGTAGTCCGCTCCGGCGTAGGTGGCCACATTGCCCGCCATGATGCAGGCTTCGGGGATCATCTGCCGGATGCGCTTGACCATCTTGCCGACGTAACGGGCGTGGCCGTGGGCCACGTCCACGCAGAAGTAGTCCGCGCCAGCGTCCCGGAGGGCCTCCACCCGCTCCATCTCGCCTTCTGCGGTGCCCACCGAGATGAAGGCCGGATAGCGGCAGCGCCGGAACATGGCCAGGTTCTCCTCCACCGAACAGAATCGGTGCAGGATGCCGATGCCGCCCTTGGCGCCGATGAAGTTGGCCATGGCGTCTTCGGTCACGGTATCCATGTTGGCCGTCATCACCGGGAGTTCCAGTTTCAATCGGCCGCTCTTGTCCGTCACGCTGGTGTCCACCAGCCTTCGGGATTCGTGGTGGTTGTAGGCCGGGATCAGGAGGACATCATCGAAGGTGATGGCAGTCTCGGCCATGGCGTTTACCTCACGGGCTGGGGCAGGGGAATGGTGGGGAGCAGCTTGTCGGCAAAGGGCTCACCGTTCACGATCTTGATGTCGGAGGCCATGTCCGTGCCGCCGGGCTGGAGGTCGGTGCCCAGGCAGACCAGGAAATAGGAGTCCTGTTTGGTGTTGAAGCGCATGGTGGTGCTGCGGCCATGGCGCACTTCTTCCGTTGGGCGCGAAACGTAGGCCCGATAGAAGAAGGGGTGCCCCCAGGGGGTCTCCGGGACCTGCTCCAGGTAGTCGGGTGCCAAGGCCCGGAGCTCCGTCGGGTATTCGCCGTGCTTGTCCTTGTAGCGGGTGAGGGCGTCGGTGGTGCGTTTCATGATGCTGCGCACCTGTCGCTGGCGCTCTTCCAGCTCCCGCTTGACCTGGATTTCGATCAGGAAGACATCCTGCCGGGCGTGCTGGCCTGCCGGGGTGTCGGGGTACCGGGCCGCCAACTCATCCAGCATGGTCTTGGCTTCCAGCAGCTTGCCCTGCTGGCTCATGGCCACGGCATCGTCATAGAGCTTCTGGGGAAGACGGGGGTCTTCGGAGCTGCAGGCGGTCAGAAGGACCAGGATGGATGCAGTCAATAAGGGGCGCATGGCCGAACCATAGCACCAACCTGTCGCGGGAAAAAGGCTCGGACTCATTCTTTGGGGGGCTCTTTCGGGTCTTCCTGCTCCACCTCCCGGTCGAAGACCAGGGCGACATCGGTGCGCAGGCGGCAGCGCAGGGCCTCGCGGCGATCAGGGCAGTAGCTGCAGATGGCCTCCTTGCAGCGCAGTACTTCCTGGCCGTCCTCAAGGCGATGCATACGAAGGCTGACTTTCATTTCCACTCCCCTGCTTTCTTGGATGCCGGGGCCCTAAGGGCGTTAAAATGAGAGAATGCGCCTGATCGCCACACACTCCCCCGGCTTTGATCCCGAGACACCCTGGGAGGATCGCGGTTCCAGGACCACGGCCGAGTCCCGGCTCTTCAGCCAGATCGCCGCCCGGCGAAGTTCGCCCCACACCGCCCGGGAGCATGTCTTCACCCGGCTCATCTGCCCGGACTGGGTCAATGTCATCGCCTTCACCGAGGCGGGAGAGCTCCTGGTGGTGGAACAGTACCGTCATGGCATCGATGCCTCCACCCAGGAGATCATCGGCGGGGTATGCGAAGTGGGGGAGGAACCGCTCCTCTCCGCCCAACGGGAGGTGCTGGAGGAGACTGGCCACGCCACAGACCATTGGGTTTCCCTGGGCTTCTGCGAGCCCAATCCGGCGGTCCAGAACAACAAGTGCCACTTCTTCCTGGCCTTGGGCTGCCGCGAGGTGGCCCCTCTCGACCTGGATCCCTCGGAAGAACTGCGGGTCTGGGCGTACCCCTGGGATGAGTGGCAGGAACGCATGCGCTCCGGAAGCGTGACCCATGCCCTGGTGCTGGCGGCCTTCCTCCGGCTGACCCTCTGGGAGGGCTGGGAGGCCTTCGAAAAGACCCTTTTCCGCCCCTAGACCCGGCAGAAATAAACAGGCAACCCGCAGCTCCCCTTCGAGGTCTGCGCCGCTACTGGTAGATTAGATCCATCCAGATGCAGGGAGGACCACATGGCCAGTGAATGCTCATTTGATGTCGTATCCAAGGTGAACATGGACGAGGTGAAGAACGCCATCGTCCAGGCCATGAAGGAAATCGGCCAGCGCTATGACTTCAAGGGATCCATTTCGGACATCGAGCTCAAGGACGACAGCGTCCTCGCCCTCAAAAGCGATGACGAGGCCCGGCTCACGGCGGTCATCGATGTGCTCCAGTCCAAGCTCTTCAAGCGGGGCGTGAGCATCAAGAACCTGGAGTACGGCAAGGTCGAGCCCGCCACCAAGGGCACGGTGCGCCAGGAGGTCAAGATCCTCCAGGGCGTTCCCGGCGAGAAGGCCAAGGCCCTGGTGAAGGTCATCAAGGACGCCAAGCTCAAGGTCCAGGCCTCCATCCAAGGGGACCAGGTGCGGGTCACCGGAAAGAGCAAGGATGACCTCCAGGAATGCATGGCCCTGCTCAAGAAGAACGACCAGGGGCTGGAGCTCCAGTTCACCAACTTCAGAAGCTAAGCTGATGAAACGCCTGAGCCTCGCCCGCTACTTCGCCCCCATCCAGTCGAGGCTCTCGGCGGTGGAGGAGGAGCTGGAGCGCACTCTCCAGAGCGATGTGCCCCTGGTCCAGAAGCTGGCGGACCATATCCGCCAGGGGCAGGGGAAGCGTCTGCGCCCCGCTCTGGTGCTGCTTTCCAGCCGATTCTGCGGGAACGGCTCAGACCTGGATGTGCGTTTCGGGGCGGTCTTCGAACTGGTCCACACCGCCACCCTTATCCACGACGATGTGATCGACCACGCCGAGGTGCGGCGCTCCAAGCCCACCCTCAACACCATCTGGGGCAACACCCTGACCGTGCTCTTCGGGGACCTCCTCTATCTCCACTCCATGTCCAGCGCCATCCAGGCCCGGTCATGGCGGATGATGGAGATCTTCGCCGAAGTCACCACCCGGATGATCGAGGGTGAGCTGATCCAGAACCACGTGCTCTTCCGCATGGACACCTCTCGCCAGGACTACTTCGATATCCAGGAGCGGAAGACGGCCCTTCTCTTTTCAGGCTGCACGGAGTCCGGGGCTGTCCTGGCCCAGCGCTCCCAGGGGGATTGCGAGGCCATGCGCTGCTATGGGCTGGAGGTGGGCCGGGCCTTCCAGTTGGTGGACGACCTGCTGGATTACACCGCCACCAGTGAGCAGCTGGGCAAGCCCACCTTCTCGGATCTGCGGGAGGGCAAGCTGACCCTGCCCATGCTCACCCTCCTGGAGCGGGCCCCCGAAGCCCGGAGTATCGTGGAGCGCATCTGGGCGGCCGGGGAGTCGAGCCCCATCTCCCAGGCCGACGAGGCCGAACTCCGGACTCTCATCCAGCGTCACGACGCCCTTTCGGAAACCCGGGCCCTGGCCCAGGCCGCCAGTCTGGCTGCGGTAAAGGTTCTTGAAGGCGTGCAGGGCGACCCGGGCATCCGCAAGATCCTGGTGGAAATCCCCGAAGTACTGCTGGAGCGGAGCAAGTAGGCGACGCTGGAATAAAACCGAAGAAATCCGGGAATGGGAAGGCATTGCGCCCATGATGGGGAAAGACCCGGGCCTATGCGGAGCGGTGTCGCCCAAGAGGACCTATGTCCAACGATAAGAAACCCAAAAAAGCCAAGCCCCCCGTTGTCCACGGAGCCACCCGGGGAGGCGCGATCATGGACAGCAAGTTGCTGGCACCTGTTGTCAAAACGCCCTTGATGCCTGCCAAAAAGAAGAAGTGATACTCCTTCGCAAACGTATTAAATCCACCACCAAGCAGCCCCGCCGCGCGGGGCTGCTTGGTGGTGGAAGTCATTTTTTTGCTTTAGTTGATTGATTTTGAATCGGTATGAAGCCTGGATGGGTGGATCCCGGATCCGCGCATCCCGCAGGTTTGTTTCCATGTGCTCGGTGTGTTCCGTGGCCATGCTTCCTTTGATCCAAAGCCTCCGATGCCAGGATCGATTAGGATCGCTGTAAGGCGGAATCATGAAGCTTGTCCTGGCGGCCCTCCACATCGAACCCTCTCCCCGGGCCGTGCCCCTTGGGCCCGCCATGCTCGCCTCGGCGCTCAGACTGGCCCTCCCTGAGATCGAGACCCGACTCCTGGACCTGTTCCTGGGCCAGTCCGCCGCCGAATGCGCGGACCGGATCCTGGCTTCGGACCCGGACGCCGTGGGGCTTTCGGTCTATGTCTGGAATCGGCCCCTCTTTCTGGAGATTGCGGCGATCCTGAAGGCCCGCAGGCCCAGCCTTGTCATCTTCGCCGGTGGCGCCGAGGCCACGGCGGATCTGGCGGGGGTTGCCGCCGAGCCCTCCATCGATTTCGTACTGCCGGGGGAAGGGGAGCTCATCATCCAGGAGGCCATGGGGCGGCTCCTGGCCGGGGAGCGCATCACGGACTCCCTCCGGCCTGTCCCTGTGGACGATCTCGGCGCCCTTCCGTCCCCCTACCTGGACGGCACCATGGACCTCGGGAACTACACCGGGGCCCTCTGGGAACTCTCCCGGGGCTGCCCCTTCAAGTGTGACTTCTGCTTCGAATCCCGGGGGACGGCGGGCATCCGCCGCATACCCATGGCGCGGGTGGAGGCTGAGCTCGCGATCTTCGCCGAGAGCGGGATCCGGGAGGTCTTCGTCCTGGATCCCACCTTCAACTTCCACAAGGATGAGGCCAAGGCGATCCTCCGGCTCATTGCGGAACGGGCCCCCCACATCCACTTCTTCTTCGAGATTCGCAGCGAGTTCATCGACCGGGAGATGGCCGAGCTCTTCGCAGGCATCCGCTGCACCCTGCAGATCGGTCTCCAGAGCGCCCACCTGGATGTGCTCAAGCGCATCGGCCGCAGCTTCGACCCCGGGGATTTCGAGGCCAAGCTCCTGCTGCTGCACCAGGCCGGGGTGCCCTACGGATTCGACCTCATCTACGGACTGCCCGGCGATTCCCTGGACGGCTTCTGCGCCAGCCTGGACTTCGCCATGAGCCTGGTGCCCAACCATCTGGATGTGTTCCGGCTCTCGGTCCTGCCGGGCACCCGTCTGGCCGAGACCGCCACGGGCCTGGGGCTGAGCTACGAGGCCCAAAACCCCTACCAGGTGCTCTCCTCGCCGGGCTTCCCCGCCGAGGACCTGGCCCGGGCGGGGCAGATCGCCCTGGGGTGCGACGCCTTCTACAACCAGGGGAGGGCCGTCCCCTGGTTCAGTCTCGTCCAAGAGGCTCTGGAGACCAGCGCTTCGGAGCTCTTTGAGGCCTTCGCCACCTTCATCGAGGGGCGGAACGGTGAAGACCTCACCCTGCTTCAGCGGGATTTTGTGATCGCCTGCTTCGGGGAGCGGGGGGATGAGCTCATGGGCAGTGTCGCTGCGGATCTGGTCAGCTATTTCGGCTTCGCCGGGGAGCTGATGGAGTCCGCGGAAGCCTCGGAATACCTGGTCTCCTTCCATCACCATCCTCAGGAACTGCTGGGTCAGCTCCAGGGTGGACCCCCCAGCCTGGAGGAACTGGTCTTCTGCCTCCAGGCCCATCCCTGCCAGGCCCGACTTTTCGTGCAAGATGGAGAGGTGGACCTGGAGGTCCTGGAGGGATAGCGACAGCATGGTGGACGAAAGCCAACCGCACAAACGACGGCCGCGCTACAAGGGCACCCACCCGCGTCGCTTCGAGGACAAATACAAGGAGCTGGATCCCGCCAGCCACGCCGAGGAACTCCAGAAGGTCATGGAGCGGGGCCACACGCCCGCCGGCATGCACCGCTCCATCTGTGTCCAGGAGATCCTGGAGGTGCTGGACCCCAAGCCCGGGCAGATCGGCCTGGATGCCACCCTCGGCTTCGGGGGGCACACCCAGGAGCTGCTGGGCCGCATCACGCCGGGGGGACGAATGATCGGGATCGATGTGGATCCCCTGGAGCTGCCCCGGACCGAGGCGCGCCTGCGGGCCCTGGGCTTCGGCGAGGAGGTTCTGACGGTCAAGCGGATGAACTTCGCCGGGATCGTGGCCCTTCCCGCCGAGATCGGCGGCGGCTTCGACTTCGTCCTGGCGGACCTGGGGGTCTCCTCCATGCAGATTGACAATCCCTCCCGGGGCTTCACCTACAAGGCCGAGGGGCCCCTGGACCTGCGCCTGAACCCCCGGCGGGGCCAGCCCGCCTCGGCCCTGCTGAAGTCCATTTCCCAGGAGGACCTGGCGGAACTCCTGGCGGAGAACTCGGACGAACCCTACGCGGATCTCCTGGCCCAGGCCCTTCACGGCCAGGCCATCACCACCACCACCCAGCTGGCCAAGCTGGTCCGGCAGACCCTGCAGGACGAATTCTCCGCCGAGGAACGCCAGCAGGAGATGCGCCGGGTGCTCCAGCGCACCTTCCAGGCCCTGCGCATAGCCGTGAACGACGAGTTCACGGTGCTGGAGCAGTTCCTGGCCCTGCTGCCGGGCTGCCTCAAGACCGGTGGCCGGGTGGCCATCCTCACCTTCCACTCGGGGGAGGACCGGCGGGTGAAGAAGGCCTTCCAGGCGGGTTGCCGGGAAGGGGTCTACCGGGAGGTGGCACCGGAGCCCATCCGCCCCTCCGCGGAGGAGCGCCGGGCCAATCCGCGTTCGGCCTCGGCCAAGCTCCGCTGGGCCATCAAAGGTTGATCGGGCCTTCGGTTCCCCGGGGATCCCAGTTGATGTTGTTCCGCTTGAGGGCGGCCATGTAGCTCTCCTTGTCGGGGCACTTCATGTAGCCCTCGGCGGGGTCGATGGTGTTGCTGTGGATCAATTCCACCAGGGCGTCGTTCATGAGCTTCTGACCGTAGGCCCGGCCGGTCTGCATGGCGGAGGTGATCTGAAAGTTCTTGCCGTCCCGGATCAGGTTGGCGATGGCGGGGGTGATGAAGAGGCTTTCGATGGCCGCCACCCGCCCTCCGGTCTTCTTCTTGAGCAGGGACTGGCTGATGCAGGCCTTGAGGCAGTCCGCCAGCATGACCCGGATCTGCTGCTGACGATCCGCCGGGAACTGGTCCACGATGCGGTCGATGGTGCCGATGGCGCTGTTGGTGTGGAGGGTTCCGAACACCAGGTGTCCGGTGATGGCGGTCTCCAGGGCGATGGCGATGGTCTCCAGGTCCCGCATCTCGCCCACCAGGACCACGTCGGGATCTTCGCGGAGGGCCGCCCGCAGTCCGCTCTTGAAACTGTCGGTGTGGGTGCCCACTTCCCGCTGGTTCACCAGGCAGTTCTTCCGGGGGTGGACGAACTCGATGGGATCCTCGATGGTGAGGATATGGTCCCGACGATGCTGGTTGACCAGGTCGATGATGGCCGCCAGGGTGGTGGACTTGCCGGAGCCCGTGGGCCCCGTCACCAGCACCAGGCCCTTGGAGAGGTCCGCCAGGTTGCGGATATGCTCGGGCAGGCCGAGCTTGTCCGGATCCGGGATCTGGTTGGGGATGAGGCGGCAGACAAAGCCAGGCCCTACCCGGTCCATGAAGAAATTGACGCGCAGGCGGCAGTTGCCCGTCTCAAACGGGTAGGCGAAGTCTGCGTCGTTCCGCTCCTTGAATTGTTCCCAGGCCGGGCCGGGGGCGATGGCCTCCATGACCTCCATGAGTTGGTTGGGGCCGAGGATTCCGAAGTCCATCAGGTCCTCCATGTCCCCATCAATGCGCAGGATAGGGGCCTCGAAGGAGGTGCAGTGGAGGTCCGAGCCCTTGTGATCCAGGAGGGCCTGGAAGAGCTTCTCCGCCAGGGGATGGGTGCCGCAGGTGGGCTGGGCCTTGGCGGGTCGCCGGGCGGGTGCGGTCGCTGGCTCGGGTGAAGGGGCGGGGGCAGGCAGCGGTTCGGGCGCAGGGGCTGTGGCTGAGAGCTGGGTCACGGGGAAGGGCTGGGTGCCGGGCCGCTCGTGGGGCCGGGCCTGGATGAAGGTGCCCAGGGGGGTGCGGCCCAGCTGGATGTGGAAGCCCTGATCCCCGGTGCTGTAGTCGAATTCCGCTTCGCCCGTCACCTGCCAGGTGTTCAGGACTTCGGAAGGCACCAGTTCCCGGGCCAGGAGTTCCAGCATGGTGGCGGGGACCGGATTGGCCAGCAGGGGCGACTGGATGCCGGAGGGCATGTGGAGCATGGGGGGCTTGTTGGCCTCCAGGCGCAAGGCTTCGGCACCCTTCGGCAGGATGTGGATGAGTAGCTTGTCCAGCTGAGCCATGATCTCTCCCGGAGGGAAACGAGTTGATTGTAGCCGTTCCCGCATCAGTGCAGGGGCTTAACCGAAGGGGATGCACTACACTGGGTCCGCCGGCATCCCAGTGCGGGGAGGGAGTGGATGAACATTCACGAGTGGCAGGCCAAGGAGCTTCTTTCGGCCCACGGGGTGGCGGTACCGCGGGGAGCGGTGGCGACGGACGCCTCGCAGGCCGCGGCGCTGGCGGAATCCTGGGGCGGCCGGGCCGTGGTGAAGGCCCAGATCCACGCCGGGGGCCGGGGCAAGGGGGGTGGCGTCAAGCTGGCCGCGAGCCCTGCCGAGGCCTCGGCCATGTTCGAAAAGATGCTGGGGATGACCCTGGTGACCCCCCAGACCGGCCCCAAGGGACGGGTGGTCCGCACCGTCTACCTTTCGGAGACCGTGGACATCGAGCGGGAGCTGTACCTCAGCATCCTGGTGGACCGGGGGAGCGCCCGGGTCTCCCTGCTCGCCTCCACCGAGGGCGGGGTGGAGATCGAGAAGGTGGCGGCCGAAACACCCCAGAAGCTCTTCCGTCTGGCCATCGATCCCGCCACGGGCATCGGGCCCCATCATGCCCGGGATGTGGCTGCGGCCCTGGGCTTCCATGGGGAGGTCTTCAAGCAGTTTCAGGGGTTTTTGGTCAATCTTTATTATTTGTTTATTAAGATGGATTGTTCCCTGGTGGAGGTCAATCCCCTGGTGGTGACGAAGTCCGAAGCTGTCCTGGCCCTGGACGCCAAGATCGCCCTGGACGACAACGCCCTGGGGCGGCATCCCGAACTTGCGAAGCTGCGGGATCCCCACGAGGAATCCCCGGAGGAAGTCGAAGCGGGGCGTTTCGGCCTCAATTTCATCAAGCTGGATGGCAACATCGGCTGCATGGTCAACGGGGCCGGGCTGGCCATGGCCACCATGGACATCATCAAGCTCTGCGGCGGTGAACCCGCCAACTTCCTGGATGTGGGCGGCGGAGCCTCGGAGGAGGCGGTCAAGAACGCCTTCGGGATCATCCTGCGGGACCCGGCGGTCAAGGCCGTCCTGGTGAACATCTTCGGCGGCATCATGCGCTGCGATATCGTGGCCCGGGGCATCATCAACGCTGCCCGGGAGATGGATCTTCGGGTGCCGGTGGTGGTGCGCCTGGAGGGGACCAACGTGGAGGAAGGCCGCAGGCTCCTGGCGGAGAGCGGGCTCAACCTCCGGGTGGCCGAAGACCTGGGTTCGGCAGCCCTGGCCGTCGTGGCCGCGATCGCGTGAGGAGAGAGGCATGAGCGTTCTGGTTGGCCATCACACACGCCTGATCGTGCAGGGCATCACGGGGAAAGAGGGGCTTTTCCACGCCAAGGGCTGCCGGGACTATGGCACCCAGGTGGTGGGCGGGGTGTCGCCTGACCGGGGGGGCTCGGAGGTCGAAGGCTTCCCCATCTTCGATACGGTCCACACGGCCCGGGAGCGCACCGGGGCCAATGCCACCATGATCTTCGTGCCTCCCCTGGGGGCCGCGGACGCCATCCTGGAGTCCATGGAGGCGGGCATTGAGCTGATCGTCTGCATCACCGAGGGCATCCCGGTGCTGGACATGGTGCGGGTCAAGCGGGTCCTCATGGACTACCCGGGCTCCCGCCTCATCGGCCCCAACTGCCCGGGCGTCATCACCCCCGGCCAGGCCAAGATCGGCATCATGCCTGGGCGCATCCACAAGCCCGGCCCCATCGGGGTGGTCAGCCGTTCCGGGACCCTGACCTACGAGGCCGTGGGCCAGCTGTCGGCTCTGGGGATCGGCCAGAGCACCTGCATCGGCATCGGCGGTGATCCCGTCAATGGCACCAGCTTCGTGGATGTTCTGAAGCTCTTCCAGGAGGATCCGGAGACCCAGGGCATCATCCTCATCGGCGAGATCGGGGGAAGCGCAGAAGAAGAGGCGGCGGCCTTCATCCGGGCCCACGTCACCAAGCCTGTGGTGGCCTTCATCGCCGGGCAGACGGCCCCGCCCGGGCGGCGGATGGGACACGCGGGCGCCATCATCTCCGGCGGCAAGGGAACGGCGGCGGAAAAGGTGGAGGTGCTCCAGCAGGCGGGGGTGACCCTGGTGGCGAACCCCGCTGAAATGGGGCTGGCCATGAGTCGCAGGATGCTCTGAAAACGGGATGGCCCGGCGATCGAAGACTGCGTTTCCGGTCGCCGCGAATGGAAACGCCTGATCTATCATGGGGGTATGCCTCTCCTCGCCATGCTCCTGCATGAACCGGCCGCGTCCACCGTGCGCGGCTGGTGGGATTTGCTGGAGCGGGAGCTGGGGCTGCAGGGCTTGCGGCGGGTGCCTTTCCCCCACGTGACCCTTCTGGGCTATTCCGGTCTCGACCAGGGGAGATTCCGAAGGGAGCTGGAGACCCGGGCGGAACACCTGGGGCCCATCACCCTCCGGACCTCGGGCCTCGGCCTCTTCTTCCAGCCGCTTCCCGTGATCTATCTCCCGGTGGTCCGCTCCCGGGCCCTCAACCGGCTCCATCGGGAGATGTGGGAGACGGTGGAAAGTCTGGAGGGAGAGCTGAGTCCCATCCACGCCCCCGACGCCTGGAGTCCCCACCTCACCCTGGCCCAGTTCGATCTGACCCCCGAGCTTCAGCAGGAAGCCGTCCGCATCCTCTCCCGCCAGGACCTGAGCCTGGAGTTCGAAGTGCGGAACCTCACCCTCTTCGAATGGATCGGTCCCCGCTTCGAGCCCCTGGACCGCTATCCCCTGCTGGGGGAAAGGGTCGTTACCCCCGGCTAAAGCTGCCCAGGGACTTTCCGTCGCTCAGGCGTACACTTGAGACACGATCTCTTGCGGGAGGCGGCGATGAGACGTTTCTGGCAGTTCCTTTTCCTCATTCCCTTGGCCCTTCTGATGTCCGGCTGCTCGGGTTCCTCCGGCGGGGGAGGAGGGGTCAACGTCAAGCTGGTGGATGCCCCCACCCGCGACTACCAGGAGATCAACGTCCACATCCTGGCGGTGGATATCCATACGTCAAGCGGCTGGGTCACCCTGGGAAGCCCGGATCTGACCGTCAATCTCCTGAGTCTGACCGGCGGGCTGACCCAGACCCTGGTGTCCGGAGCCTCCCTGCCGGAAGGGCAGTACGAGCAGATGCGCCTGCTGCTGGGCACCGGCAATACCGTCCGTCTTTCGGATGGCAGCCTTCAGGAGCTGAAGGTTCCCTCGGGGCTACAGACCGGAATCAAGCTGCCCCTCAGCTTCACTGTGGCGGCCGGGACCACCAAGGATATCTTCATCGACTTCGATGGGGCCCATTCCGTTCAGGTGACCCATGCTGGGGGGTCGGGCCAGTACCTGCTGAGGCCGACGGTCCGGGCCTACGATCAGGTCGTCACGGGGTCTATCAGTGGCACCCTGACGGATTCGGGCAGTGCGGCGGCCCTGGGGGGTGCCACGGTCCTGGCGGAGACCCTGGACGGCGGAGTACCAACCCTGGTGCGCTCCACCCTGACCGACACCGCCGGGGCCTATGTGCTGGACCTGCTGCCCGTGGGCGCGACCTACTATGTGGTGAGCATGCCCAGGGTCGGGAGCCCGGTCCAGGCCTATGATCCCCTGGCCAGCGGCGGCATGGCGCTCAGCCCGAGCAGTCCCCTCTTCACCTACAGCGCGGCCTTCACCGCCAGCTCAGCCGTGGGAGCCATCGCGGGGGGGATCACGCCTGTGGTGGCCAGCGACCAGAGTGATATTGTCTGGCTCCGTCGGCTGCTCGCCGTGCCGTCGGCCTCCACCCAGCTTTTCATCGTGGACTCGGCCATGGCCACGGTGGACAGCTCTTCGGAAAGCTATGGCTTCACGAGCCTGCCCCTCGGGGACTACTCGCTGCTTGGCGTGCGCACGACCTGGCTCTCGGGTGGAGACAGCAGCACGGCGGACTCCGGGGCCGTGGACGCTACGGTGACCGCGGACACCACCACGACGGCGGATCTCGTTTTCTGAAGGGTTCACGGAGTCAAAGGCGAAGTGCAGTCCGGGCTGGAAGCCTGGGCTGCGCTTAGATCACTGGCTGAGCCCACGGGTTCCGGGCTTTGCCTCACCCACACCCGGAATGGGGGATAGTATTCATATTCAATAATGGGGAGGTGTCCGTGCGGGATCGTCGGCCTTTCTTTGGGAGTCTTCTGGTGTTCGCCAGTCTGGGCCTGCTGCACTGTGGGGGAGGGGGAGGAGTCAGCGCGGGACCTGGTCCCGACGGAGGCGGCATCACCTATGGCAATCTCTCGGGGGCTGCCCTGGGGGCCGGGGCCGACCTGAACGGGGCCATCCCCTTTCCGGCCGATAACGCCTGGAACACGGATATATCCTCGGCTTCGGTGGATCCCAATTCCGACGCCATTCTGGCCAACATTGGCCTTGGCACCGGGCTGCACCCGGACTTCGGGGCGGGACTCTACAACGGTGCGCCCATCGGCATTCCCTATGTGGTGGTCGCCGGCACCCAGCCCAAGGTGGCCGTGACCTTCCTGGACTACCCCGACGAAAGCGATCCCGGCCCCTATCCGGTGCCCGCGGATGCGCCCATCGAAGGGAAGCCAGCGGACGGCTCGGCCTTCACCGGGGATAGGCATGTCCTGGTCATCGACCGCGGTGCCAACCGCCTCTACGAACTGGGCAACGCCTATCCCCAGGGCGATGGCACCTGGAACGCGGCCTGCGGTGCCCTCTTCCACCTGGATTCCAACACCGTGCGCCCCGGCGGCCAGCCCGGCTGGACCAGCGCCGATGCGGCAGGCCTTCCCCTCTTCCCCGGGCTCGCGCGCTACGAGGAGGCCACCAGCGGGGTTATCCGCCACGCCCTCCGCTTTACCGTCAGCACGACCCGCAGGGCCTACGTGCCACCCGCCACCCATTGGGCCTCCAGCAACACCAGCGTGGATCGCCCCCCCATGGGGATGCGGGTGCGCCTCAAGGCGAGCTACGCCATTCCGAGCAACTTCAGCACCGAGTCCAGGGCCATCCTGCAGGCTCTCAAGACCTACGGGATGCTCGTGGCCGACAACGGCAGCAACTGGTTCATCAGCGGTGCTCCCGATGATCGCTGGAACAACGAAAAGCTGGTCAGCGAGCTTGGGAGCGTCAAGGGCTCGGATTTCGAAGTGCTTCGGATGGACGGCCTGGTGACGCCCTGAATCCGGGACGTCCCGGACCCGACCCCCTATACTGGAAGGCCTGTGGGAGCACCCATGTCGGCCCTCGTCAAAGCACATCTGGATCATCGGCGCAGCTGGTGCCACTTCGATTACTGCTACCCCGTCATCTCGCGGCGCAGCAGGGGGGTGAGCCTGGGGGTCAACCTGAACCCGGACAAGGTCTGCAACTTCCACTGCGTCTATTGCGAAGTGGATCAGGCGGCCCCCATCCGACGACGGGATGTGGACCTGGATCAGCTGGAGCAGGAGATGGCGAGTCTGCTGGATCTGGTGGCCTCGGGGGAGCTCTTCGAGACCTTCCCCTTCAGCTCGGCCCTGCCAGAGCATCGTCGCCTGAACGACATCGCCTTTTCGGGGGAGGGGGAGCCCACCACCTCCAAGGCCTTCACTGCCTGCGTGGAGCGCCTGGCCGCCCTGAAACGCGCTCGGGGCCTGGACGAGGTCAAGCTGGTGCTCATCACCAACGCCACCCGCCTCCAGGACCCGGAGGTGGTCAAGGGCATTGATCTCCTGATGGCCAACGGCGGGGAGATCTGGGCCAAGTTGGATGCGGGTCTGGAGGCGCCTTACCGGACCTTCAACCGCTCGGCCGTGCCCTTCGATCGCATTCTGGAGAACCTGGCCTTCGCCGCCGCCCGCTGGCCGCTTTACATCCAGACCCTTTTCCAGGAGTGGGAGGGGCAGGGGCCTTCGGAGGAAGAACTGGCGGCCTACGTGGAGAGGATCGAGGCCCTCCGGGCTTCCGGCAAGCTCCTGGGCCTCCAGGTCTACACTGTGGCCCGTCCCACCCCAGAAAGCGCTTCCAGGCCCCTGGGGGCGGCTGCCCTGAACGCGCTGGGCGAGAGCCTGCGGCAGCGGCTGCCGGGCCTTCCCATCGACCTTTTCCACGGACCCGCAGCCTGATGCGCCGCGCCTCCCTCGCCGGGCTGGGGCTCCTCGCGCTCCTGGGCTGCCAGCGGAAGACCCCGCCTCCTCCGCCGTCCGCGCCCCGGACCGAGCTGCGGCTGCTGGCCGTGGGGGACATCATGATGCACCAGGATGTGAAGCGGGCGGCCCTCGAGGCTTCCGGTGGATTCCCGGAGCTGTGGGCGGACTTGGCCCCCCTCTTCCAGCAGGCCGACCTGGTCTTCGGGAACCTGGAGACTCCGGTGGCGCCCCGGACGGGAGGCGCGGGTCGCCCTTTCCTCTTCAATGCCCCGGAGGCCCTGGTACCGGCCCTCAAGCAGAGCGGCTTCCAGATCCTGGCCACCGCCAATAATCACGCCTATGACCAAGGCCCCCGGGGAGTGACCGAGACCCTCGAACACCTGGGGAGCCAGGGGTTGCGGGCCCTGGGCAGCGGCCGCGACCGGGCAGAGGCTGAAGCGCCGCAGATCCTCGAACGGAAGGGGCTGCGCATCGGATTCCTGGGTGCCACGGACCTCTTCAACAGCAATCTGAACCGTTCGGAACAGGGGCCCTGGGTCTGTGGCCTGGAAGGGGATCGCCTAGTGGAGGCGGTGCGCCGTCTGAGGCCCCAGGTGGATGGCCTGGTGCTGAGCCTCCACTGGGGTATCGAGTACCAGCATCGGCCTTCACCCCGCCAGCAGGAGCTGGCCCGCCGCCTGGTGGAGGCCGGGGCGGATCTCATCATCGGCCACCACCCCCACGTCCTCCAGCCCCTGGCCTGGGTGGAGGCCGGAGGGAGGCGAGGGGCCGTGATCTACTCCCTGGGGAACTTCATCAGCAACCAGGACCGGACCTACAACCCCCAGACCATGCCCGAACAGGCCGGAGACAGCCGGGACAGCGCCGCCCTGGAAGCCACCTGGATCAAGGAGGCCCCGGGCCCGGCCCGCCTGTCGGCGGTCCATCTGGAACCCCTCTGGACGGACAATGCCTCCCGCGGTGGCAAAAGGGTGATCCGAGTCCTGCGCATCGGCCAGCAGACCGATACCCTGGCCCAGCTCCGCCAGCGCCGTATCCAGGCGACCCTCGAGGACCGGCTGCCCCGGGCCACGCTCCAGGCTGCCCTCAGGCCGGTCCGGGTGCGCCCCAGGCGTCCCAGCCCGGCCCCGGCCGAGGTGGAGCCCATCGCGGAATCGAGCCCCGAGGCGACCCCACCCCCGGAGCCCCAGCCATGACCTTCCGCACCTGGACGCCCATCGCCCTCCTGGTGGTCTCCAACATCTTCATGACCTTCGCCTGGTACGGGCATCTCAAGAGCCAGCGCGACGCCCCCCTGATCCTGGCCATCCTCGCCAGTTGGGGCATCGCCTTCTTCGAATACGTCCTCATGGTGCCCGCCAACCGCATCGGCTTCGGCCGCTACACCCTCCCCCAGCTCAAGGTGATCCAGGAGGTCGTCACCCTCTGCGTCTTCGCGGCCTTTACGGTGTACTACATGAAGGGGCGGCTCACCCTGAACCACGCCTGGGCGGGGCTGTGTCTGGTGGGGGCGGTGTACTTTACGTTCAGGAAGTGAACTTCGCGGCACCACGGCTATCGGGTTTATAAGTTCGGTTGATTATTGTCTTATGGTTGGCTGATGGCTGTTTCAATCGTCGGAGCCGTCCATGAGCCTCCTGGATTCCACCCTGTCCATGTCAAGGAATTGCCTTGCAGATTCTGCACTCAAAAAATGCAACGAAGTTTTCGGTTACCCTTGGATGTTCATAATCAACCGGAGATTCTCATGAGACTTCATGCCATTGTTTTCTGTATCGCTGTTCCAGCTCTTATCGCAGCACCCCCCAAGGAGAAGGTTGATAAGCCCGGAAGCCAGGATCACACCCTCTTCACCCGCATGCCGGGCTTCATCATCGATCGCTACAAGACTTCCGACTTTGATCGCGAGGAGTTCACGGTCAAGAGCGTCAAGAAGGGTGAGAAGCGGGAAGTGGAAGGTAAGAAGACCTTCATCGACTACCAGCTGAGCAAGGGCGCCGACATGCCTTCTCCGGTGGAGGTGGTTCGCAACCACGTGCAGGCCATCAAGAAGGTGGGGGGCGAAGTGATGTGGGAGAAACAGGGTGGTACGGCCGTTACCCTGCGCCTGAAGAAGGGCTCGGCGGAAACATGGGCCTACGTCTATGCCTACGGCGGGTGCAAGAGCTACAACGTGACCGTAGTGGAAAAGGGCCAGATGGAACAGAAGATCAGCTCCAGCGCCATCTTAGACGCCCTCAACAAGGACGGCTTCATCGCCTTGGATATTCACTTCGATACTGCCAAGGCCACCATCAAGGCCGACAGCACCGCCCAGGTGGATGAGATCGCCAGTCTGCTTAAAGCCAATTCCAAGCTGAAGCTGAGCGTGGAAGGCCATACGGACAACACGGGCACCCCCGAAGGCAATCGCAAGCTTTCCGATGAACGGGCCAAGGCGGTCAAGGCGGCTCTTGTGGCCAAGGGCATCGAGGTAGGACGTCTCCAGTCCAAGGGTTTCGGGCAGGACAAGCCTGTTGCGGACAACCGAACGGAGGAAGGTCGTGCCAAGAACCGCCGCGTTGAACTGGTGAAGTTGTGAGGCTGACACTGCTGATCCCTGTGCTGGCCGCTTCGCTGGCGGCCCAGGAAGTCCCCGGGCTTTCCTTTGAATCCTTTCAGGCCTGGATGAAGGTCACGGCTGTTCCAGGCTACAAGCTGGCGGAATGTGAGCAGGATGGTGGCGAATACACGGCCGCCTTCATGGGGGCGACGCCCCAAAAGGTGCTCATGGTGCGTTGCAGCCCCCTGAGTTCTTTTGATGATGCCATGCGCATGCCCGGTGCCATCCAGAACCTGAAGGAGGGCCTGCTCCACGGCCTGCGCACCCGCAGCTACGCTATGGCTGGCATGCCCATGCTGCAGATCGAACTCAAAGCAAAAGGCTGTACCATCGGTCTCGCTGGTGGCGAAGGCATGGGGGCAGGCGAACTCAACAAGTTCGCAGCAGGCCTGAAGCTGGCCGAGAAGGCCAAGTAGCCTCGGAGATCCCATGTTCTGGCCTATCCTCCCTCGCCTCGGATGTATCCTTCTGGTTCTTCCCCTGTCCGCCCAGGCGGGCAAGGGGGTGACCACAGAGGTGGAGGTGCGCTCCGAGCAATCGCGCCGCAATTTTGAGGACGAAGAGAAGGCCGGTGCGAGCCGCAGCAGCGCTCATACCTGGGGCTCGGATGGGTCCGAAAGCTTCAAGTTTCGTCGGGCCACGGACAACTACTACGAAGTCACCGAGGATGTGACGCTCAGTGAACCGAGCGCCAAGGGCTTTTCACGGGTGACCCGCACCCGGGTCTATTTCCGGGATCCCGCGACAGGTGACTACATGCGTTACGAAACTTGGGTCTACTACGACGCCAAGGGTGAGCCCTCGGTGGTGAAGGGTTCCACCGAGGGTAACAAAAAGCTCTGGAGCAAATTGCGGGCAGAGCGCGAGAAGGGCGAGAAACAGCTGGACGAAGATCGGTCCAAGCTAGACCACGCGACTTCCGAAGAGACTTCGGGCGGCGACCAGGTCGGAGGTGGTGCCGGGGAGCTGGGGGGAGGTGGTGCCAACCCGACACCTGACAACGGCGGCTCTGGAGGGACGGCTGCGGAAAAGGGGGCCTTGGCCGCGGCCAAGGTTTTGGTGGAGCGGTGGGGCGAGCGCGTCCGCTTCGAAAAGATCGTCCACGACATTCTTTCCCGCTACGTGGACGGTGCACGATTGGGCAAGCCTGATCTGCTGGCAAATGCCTGGGCGAATATGCCGGGAAAACGAGCGGAGGCTCGGGCCCTCGCATCCAGCGAATCGAACCGCAACCGGGCCATCCACGAATTCGGACCCATCGAGTGGGACGATGCTGGGCGGATCGAGACCAGCGCCTGGGCGCGGATGATCGATGATGAAGGGGCAGCCAAGACCTTTCGCTACGATGCCCTGATCATTCCCTACCTCGGCGAATGGGGGCTCTGGACCCTTGCGATCATGCCGGAGGAGTAGTGCAAACTTTGGAAGGGTCCAGGTTTTTACATGAGTGTTTCAAACCACTGCGTGAATCTGCTACTCCGATTATTCGAGTCACACAGTAGTCCTCATTGCTTCGCGACCACCTGCTCGAATTCCCTATCAATTCCGAAGACCGGCCTGAATCGGTCCCGTCTGCTTTGGATGAGTGTGCGGTTTGTTGTGAGTTTTCCAGAAACAAGTGCATGACTCCGCTGCTGAATTTGTCTGGGATGGCACGAAGCTTTCCAGGCCCCGGGTGTTTTTTGTGGGTGGAGACAACAGAGCAATCGTTGCAAAAAATGGGTTCTTCACGGATCTGCGGGGTGTAACGAGGTAGGCAGCGAACTTCCTGAGATTCTGTGTTTGTCGAGAACGCAGAACGTGGAGGCTCGCTGCCTATGTTTGAGGTTATGGCCCAGTTGGGCGG
>Ga0316602_10000033_pt1 | contig 150680 bp, 121 predicted proteins | sample OWC_soil_day10_C_FD_203103 | JGI IMG/M metagenome (GOLD analysis project Ga0316602, IMG submission 203103) | Wetland soil microbial communities from Old Woman Creek delta, Ohio, United States - OWC_soil_day10_CT | ecosystem: Environmental > Terrestrial > Soil > Wetlands | place: USA: Ohio...
TTCATTATCAATATATTGTCTGCACTGGCAGCTTATTCTTTTTTCGACAAGAAACCATCGATAAACATCAATCAAGACATTGTAGATCAAACTAGATTGACAAATGCTTAGGTCGAACTCACGTTAAAGTTACCAAACATAGAGAAGAACATGTGTCATTGGGCAAATTATTTGTCCACAGGTCGACAGTACAAATATGACGAGTGTAATACGAGGTTTACCATTTAAATTGAGAGAAGATACCGCTACTATTATTGATTTTCATTTTGATTGTTGCTTTTTGGATATCATTTTCTGTATGCATACTTCTGTTTTTGAAAACAAGGACGAAGCAACACGAATGGTCAAGCCTATCTGAAAGCGATACTAGAAGGAAAGCCTCATTTTGAAGCAATGCAGGTCGCAAACACCGTTCTCCATACCGATCTGGTGTGTTCGCCAATATCCTACTTTCTGTAATTCTATGAGGAGGAAAGATGCAGGGTATTAGGCGATGAACAGGCAATGGCGATCTGCAAGAAAGCCAAACTAATCTTTGACAAGTATGGGAAGGGAGTTCAGGGCTTATGGGATGAGCTCTTACTTATCGTAGAGTTGAAGCTTTATACGAATATGTGATTCTGTAATTATGTGAAAATATTATTCGATAAATGCTTTTGGTCTCATGATATAGAAAATATTTTACCGTTAACTAAAAGTTCTCTGAAATGAGAGCTTTTAGCTTTTATAAAAACAGGCTTTGGGTTTAGTTCTGTTTAATGCGTCTGTCGTAAATAAAAAAATTGAAAAACGTATGTAACTTATTGATTTCTAAGAGCGGAAAACGGGACTCGAACCCGCGACCCCCAGCTTGGGAAGCTAATGCTCTACCGACTGAGCTATTTCCGCAAAAAGGTACTGCAAAGATATATTTTTTTTGAAAAACAACCGTGTGGATTCATAAATCTTTACTCTTAATATTGTTCATTTTGAAATGGAATAAATCTTAAAATAGAATCATTGAGATAGATACCTAAAGTTCTATACCGTAAAGATGGATTTTGTTGTATAGTGTTTTACGGTCTATATTCAGCAATTGGGCAGCTAAAGACTTGTTGCCTTTTGCCATTTTGATTGCATTTTCAATCTGCTGTTTTTCGTCTTTCGGCTTCAATGACAACTCGGTTGCTATTTCCTGTTCGTGTTTTTTTTGCAGTAAGTCGGGCAGATTATCTTTCGTAATGTACTCCGATTGGGCAAACAAAGCCATCCGTCTGATAGCGTTGCGCAATTCACGCAAGTTTCCCGGCCAATTGTAAGCTTCCAGAGCTTTCATGCACTCGGGGCTGAAGCCTTTCAATTGCTTTTGGAGTTCTTCGTTTGCTTTTTCCAAAAAGTGCTCTGCAAAATGGGGCAAATCTCCAGTGCGTTCCCTTAGCGGTGGCACTACGAGTGAAAACTCGTTGAGGCGGTGAAAAAGATCCTCGCGGAATCGTCCTTCGGCGATAGCTGTTTCCAAATTTTCGTTGGTGGCCACAATGATGCGGACATTCACGTCTATGTCGGAAGAAGAACCAACGGGACGTACTTTCATTTCCTGCACGGCGCGCAAGAGTTGAACCTGCACATCATACGACAGGTTTCCCACTTCGTCGAGGAACAATGTCCCACCATTTGTTTGCTCGAAAGCCCCTTTTTTGTTGTCGATGGCCGAAGTGAAAGAACCTTTCAGGTGGCCAAAGAGTTCACTTGGAGCAAGCTCTTTGGAGAGGCTTCCACAGTCGATCGCTAGAAAAGGCTTGGCATTTCTCCTGCTTTTTTCGTGGATGGCTTTGGCGGCATATTCTTTTCCTGTACCACTTTCGCCGCGGATCAAGACTGAAAGTTGGGTAGGTGCCACAAGATTTATGTATTCATACATTTTCTGCGAAGCTTTGCTTTCCCCCCAGACAACCTCGATTTGTTTTCTTGGAGGTGGTGTCGCCGATTTTCCTGTGGACGGCAAATTCAGAGGGGATTGTTTTTGTACCAATGCCTGTTCTATTTTTTGCGAAAGCACCGATGGGTTTATCGGCTTCTCCAAATAATCAAAAGCTCCGAGTTTTATGGCTCGCACTGCATTTTGAATTTCCGCATAGCTTGTCATGATAAACACCGGGACAGGCGATATATTGGGTTGCTCTTTGAACCAAGAAAGCAGGGAAATGCCATCTCCGTCGGGCAAACGGTAGTCAAAAAGTAGTAGGTCAAAAGTTTGCTGAAGTAGTATTTTTTTTGCTTCCTCTTGTTTTGCACAAGTTTCCACCTCAAACTGATTTCGTTGAAACCAAGTTCGAAGCATAAGTGCAAAAGCCGTGTCGTCCTCTACTATCAGAATTTTTTTCTTCATGTTGATATAGTAAAGTGAGGGTGTATTGATATTATAAGTGCTATTTATGCAAAAAGGGCTGAAATTAGTGGGGAATGTACGATGGAACGTTTTCTTCGATTTTGGCTGAAACGGCATTGCTCTTTCCCGTTGGAATAAATTCTTTGGACTTGGATGGTTTTCCTCGGTTGAGGGCTTGCAGCATCACGTCTATACCTACCCGTATGCCCGCCTGATACAGGTTTTGCTCCACCGTTTTGTATGCCAGCTCGGGGTGATTGTTGTCGTTGCTCAAATGGCAAAGCCAAATGTCGGCCAACTGTTCCGAATAAACCTTTACCACAAAATCGGCTGCTTCGCGGTTGCTCAAATGACCTGTGCCGCATGTGATCCGTTTTTTTAAATATGCTGGATAGCTCCCGTTTTGGAGCATTTCTTCGTCGTAATTGCTTTCAATCACCAAGAGTTCCGCTTTTTTCGAAAAATACTCAATTCTATCGGTAATCCGCCCCACGTCGGTGGCCAAAGTCAAAGAATGTCCTCCAAAATTGATATGGTATCCAACATTGTCGAAGCTATCATGGGGTACCTCGAAAGCCGTCACATCAAAGCCATGCAATGAAAACATGCTTTCCTTCTCAATCACTTTTTGGGAAGCTTGAAGTTTATCCTGCACATAGTGGCTTCTGTTGATGGCTTCGTGCGTGGCTTTTGTGGCATAAATCGGGATATGAAGTTTTTCACCTAGGCATCCCACTGTTCGTATATGATCTGCATGATCATGCGTAACAAGCACTGCCATAATATTCTGTAACGCTATTCCGTGTTCCCGAAGTGACTTCTTTATTGTGCGCAAGCCTATACCGGCATCAATCAGAATACCAGAAGACGATTTGCCAAGAAAGTAGCAATTGCCACTGCTCCCGCTGGCCAGACTTAAGAATATATATTTATCTTTTAAAGGGAATAAATTTAGCTCCATAATTTGCAAAGATACGGAAATTAATGAAATCTTAATTCCGTCTCAAATAGATATTAAAAGCTCAGCTCTGCCAGCTGTGATTTGTTTTTGTTAAATTCGGCTATTATTGTTTCTACAATCTCGTCAGCGGATGGTAAATCGTCGATCAACGCTGATATTTGCCCGATTTCTAATTCGCCTTCCACCAAATCTCCTTCAAAGATTCCTTTTTTTGCCCGGCCTCTGCCAAGCAATTCTTTTAGCTCTTCGGGCGTAGCACCACGGCTTTCGGCTTCTTGCACCTGTTTGAAGAATTCATTTTTCACCAAACGGGTTGGTCCAATTTTCTTCAAGGAGAGCAGGGTGTCTCCTTCTTTCAGATCAACACACAGTTTCTTAAATTCTTCGGAAGCAGAACTTTCCTGGCTTAGTGCAAAACGAGTTCCAATCTGAACCCCTTCCGCACCCAACGCAAAAGCAGCCAGCATGCCGCTACCTGTGCCAATGCCTCCGGCTGCAATCAGGGGAATGGTGATCGCTTTTCTCACTTGAGGGATCAGTGTCAAGGTCGTGGTTTCTTCGTGCCCGTTGTGTCCTCCGGCCTCAAATCCTTCTGCCACCACTGCATCCACTCCTGCTTCCTGGCACTTCAATGCGAATTTGGAACTTGACACCACGTGCGCCACTTTGATCCCATTTTCCTGAAGCTTTTTCGTCCAAGTTTTCGGGTTTCCGGCAGATGTGAATACCACGGGAACTTTTTCTTCTATGATGATCTGAATAATTTCTTCGATATTTGGATAAAGCATTGGCACATTCACACCAAAAGGTTTGTCGGTGGCGGCTTTGCATTTTTGGATATGCTCGCGCAAGACCTCGGGATGCATCGATCCTGCGCCAATAAGCCCCAAGCCACCCGCATTGCTAACAGCAGAAGCCAATCGCCAACCACTGCACCAAACCATTCCGCCTGATATGATAGGATAGTTTATCCCAAATAAGGAAGTTATTCTGTTTGCCATGTTTTATTTCTTGATTTTAAATAGTTCGATGAAAAAAAATGTTTTATCTGCAAATTTAAGAAAATGAAATCGCATCGGAAACTTATTCTATGAAGAAATCCAATTGTAACAACAATTTTTGCGACGAATGATATAGGCGAATTTGGTCGCTTATTTTTCGTGATTCTCTTCTTTCGTTTCAAATTTTAGAAGCACAGCTTTTCCTAATTCGATCAAATCGCCATCACGCATAGGAAACAACATGCTTATGTCCCGAAGCTCCGATACCTCTATTTCATTTCGGAACACTTTTGTGGAGCCGCCTCCCAACGGGCGGCATCCCCCGGTCAAGGCTTGCAGGCAAAAACCAGCTCCTTCCTTGAAAACAATCCGGGCATGTTTTCGGCTGACGCAATTGTTGTTGGAGGCCTGTTCGTTGTCGTTATCCCTGATAGCTATGTGGTTGATGTGTATTCCATTATCCCGTACTATTTCGCATCTTCCGATGTTGTATATCCGTTGTTCAGTGGAGTCGAGCAATACGGTTTCCTTGAAAAGCGATCCCGTTCCACCCACCAAGCTTATTTGGGCTTTAGTGGCGGTTTGGATTGTTCTAACTTCCAACGGGCGGATTTCGATAAATACCCCTTTGGTCACTTCTGTCCAAGCTCCATTTTGGGGTGGTGTTTGGGTTTCGAAAAGGATGGCTGCATCCACCAAGGCCTCCAATTGTCGGTTTTGGAATTCCCTGCGCAAAGCTTCTTCGAATTCTTTTTCCCGGACTTCGGCTTGCAGGAGTTGTTGTTCGTTGGCCACCCAAATGACGATTGTTTCCTTGAACTCCTGTTTCCCATAGTAAGGCTTGAAGTAACCGGCTATGGCATTCAGCAAATTTGCCTGTACGTCGATGATATTGTCTTCACCTGCAATGGACAAATTCTGCCCGTTTCCCAGCTTTTCCTCCAGGGCTTGCTCTTGCGATGGGCGCTGAGAAATGTTTCCCGATGAATCGGATTCGGTATCGTCCTGCGGTATTAATAATTTAAGCAATTTCTTTAGCATAAGTCTTTCTTGTTATATTATGAAATCATCAAAAAAATACTCTAATTTCTTTTTATTTGAAATACCCAGCCTCTTCCAAAGTTCTCAACACCACACGGTCTGTCAGGCGGACTGCTTCTCCCGACCCTTTCCCAAAAAGTCGTTCCATGCGAACTGCTACTGCGAGAGGGGTGGGTGAATTCGTGAAAAATATATACCAGCCGTCGTTGGTCGTCAGGTTTTCGGTCACTAATTTCCCTTTTTTGTTCGTCCTGGGTTTTCCTGTCGGGTCAAATAGTGTGAAATGAAGTTCCCTTTCGGGCGTTCCTGTTTTGCCTCCAATGCTGCGGTTGAATGAGACACCGTTACGAGATCTTTGTTCTTGCATGGATTCCGTTGTCATATATTCCTTTAAAATCTGAGCATCGGCTGATGAAAGTACGGTGATGGGCTTGGCCTTTGGTATTTTTAAGTTCTCATTCCCTTTAAGTACATAGTGTGTAGGTGCCAGTCTGCCATCGTTGGCCACAATCGAGGTGATCCGTGCCATATTCAAAGGTGTCGCCCTGAGTGTTCCTTGTCCCCAAGCCCAGGCACATTCGTTCCATTCGTGGCCGCTGACCTTGTTGTATCCGCTCATTCTTTCGAAAACGCCGTTGCGGGATCGTTTTTCCACATAGTCCCGATAGATGCGGGTTGCATTTTCCCCTGCCGATCTGATTTCCGATTTGTATTCTTCCGTTGCAGGTTCGTAATTCAAAAAATAGGGTGTGAGTGACTTGAAGAAAATTCTGGAAGTTCCATTCTGTTTTCTCGTAATGTGTTTGTCTATTCGGATGCCCACCGTTGAATAGATACTATCCAATTCAGGATACAGGTTTTGGTCGTTCACCAGATTCACAAAATAGCAGTTGGACGATTTCACGATGGCATCTTCCATCGTCACCTGGTAGTTGCTTGGCTCAATGCCCGTTTCTATCGTTTCGCGAGAATCCACAAAGTATGTTTTGCTTGCCGCCGCTTTTCCTAATTTCAGCAATCCGGCGATGGCTGACATCACTTTGGCTGTGGAACCCGGAGCTGTTTGGAAAGTCAATCCCAAATCGCGGTCGGTGTAAGCTTTCTCGTTTTTGTCTTTTTCATCATATACGAAAGGGGCATTCTTAAGCCTGTCCTGGTTGGGCAAAGGGTAATTGGCAGAGCAAAGCAATTCGCCCGATTTGGCATTCAGCACCACGACAGATATCCGGAGCTTATTGTACGATCGGTTGTTGAAATTAGCAAGCGCATAGCCCCTTAGCCCATTTTGCATTTTCGTTTGCAGGGATGCGTCTATTGTCAAGGCAATGTCGCGGGTTTTGCGCATATCGTTCCATTCTTTGAGCCTGCTTCCGCCGATTCCTTCTTCGAGGATAGGTGCCAATGCGCTGTAATCGTAATCCGAATATTTGAACGTTTTCTCAATCGGGTGAATAAATGGCGAAGGTTTGTATTTCTTTGCCGTCAGCACCACCTTGTTGGTTTCCCCGCCTCCATCGTATTTCAAATTGTTGAATCCCCGCAAAGCGGCCAAGTGCCTGCGCTCTGCGAGGTATCCGTGCGGGTTGTCGTTGTCGTCGTTCCACAAGACGGAAGTGTTGTAATCGCCAACCATGAAAAACAGGTTGTCACCAAATGGGTAATACCTTTTTTTGCGTTTTTGAACTTCCGTTTCAATGTCTTGCTTGTGGATGCCTGCATTCTGAATCTTTTTCCTTATTTCAGGTTTTTCGAGCAATTCTTTTTCGTTGGTTGCAAGCAAGAGTCCATTACGGTCGTAAATATTACCTGCATATATTTGCTTCATTATTAGATTTATACGTGGGTTGTATTCGACGAATCTAGCTCCTTGTTTGTCGCTCGAAAATGCTGGACGAACAAGCGTTTCGCTACGCTCAAATAGCTGGTATCTGGCCAAAAATGCCAACACGATCAAGGAGGCGGCAAAGTAGGCAAGACTGCTATACAGCACCGTGTATTTGTAAATTTCTTGGTAGATGGCTTGCGTTTGTTTGGCTCTTATTTGCGAAATGGAAAATAGAATTCCGAACGCAGCAAGGTTGATAATCAGGCTTGTTTTTCCATAACTTAGAAATGGCACAGCGACACCTGTGAGCGGAATGAGTCCGATGCAGCCCGATGCAATCACCAAAAACTGCACAGCCGTGACAACAGCAATTCCCGTAGCCAAATAAAAAGCGAAAGGATTGCCCGCTCTTCTGGCAATAAGCAAACTTCTGTGAAGCAAAATTGCCATGCATGCAATCACAAACAGCAAGCCGATCAGCCCCAATTCCTCACCGATACTTGTCAGCATCATGTCGGTGTGGTAGGCCGGAACTAGATTCGGATTACCTTCGCCCAGGCCTTGTCCGGAAAGGCCTCCGGAAGCCAAACTCCACAATCCTTGCACTAATTGGTCGCCGCCGTTCACTTCATTGTCCCACACATTGGCATAAATGTCGTTTCTCTCTTGCAGACGTTGCCCTACTTTTGGGAGGTTGCTGCCAAATATAAAAGCAGCAATCACCAAATTCAGAAAGATGGCACTTTCAAACAATTGTTTTCGAGGCTTCAAGTAGCCGTAAGCAAGCCATCCCGCCAGCCATAAAACCGAGACACCTGCAGTAACTAATTGAGAACCATGACTCAACTTATATCCGCCGAAGAGCATTGCCCCAAAAATGGCCGTTCCGAGAAAGAGGTATTGCGTATCGCGGCGAGCCACGGAATAGATGATGATAAACGAAATGGTGAGCACCAGTGCTGGGCCCATGTCGCCCAGTGCAAGGTAGAATCCCAGCAAGATAACGAGACCTAAGATGACGCCAACTACTGTTCTTGCCTGCAAGGAGAACGATTTACTGCTCATCTTTTCTGAAAATGCTTGTAGTTTTTCTGCCCGTTTGTTCAGCACGAAAAATGAAGCCACAAAGAAAATTATCAAGTATTTTGTTATTTCACTTGGCTGGAAGAAGAGCAAGTTGACTTTCACGCCGCTTCCTTCTGGGCCGTCCCCAAAGGGAAAAAGGAGGCTGGCCAATGTGAGTGCCAGGATCAAGTAGCCACTTCCTTCGGTGAGTTTTATCCGTTGCAGATTTGGAGGAAGGTGTTTATACAAAGTTCTGATTGCCCTAAGCAGCAACTCGATAGGTAGCAATATCAGTAACACAAAAAGCCGTATGTAGAAAAATACACTATTGGGAACGTTTAGCTTGTCTTTGACCTTAATTTGTTTCACTTTTTCAGTGAATGGTTTAGCCATCCAAAAAAGGAATTGCAAGAAAAAATCAAACTGCAAATCGGGAAATTTTTTGTACTGGAATTCAGTTAGTTTTCTGAGCCATCCAAACCATTGGTAATGGGAATTAAAGAATTTCACAAAATCAATTTCCGTCATAACGGCAATCAGGATGATCCCGAAGATTGCCCCTTTCACCATCTCATTGCCAAGAAGAGTATCGACCAAAGGGTTGGCTGTCGAATACATCATCAACAAGCCTATTCCTGACAAGGCCATTAACACGGGGGCCAACAGTTGGTCTGTATCCTTTTTGCGGATGCAAAAAAAAATGTGCAAGAACCACCATCCCAACATAAAGAGTACAATATAGGCTATCGAGCTGTTTTCGAATTGTTTGGGTGTGCGAACTGTGAATATGTTATCGTCTTTGATCTGTGAATAAGTAGATGCATCGAACGGTGAAATGGTGTGTTCTTGCTGGGTGAAACTGAATTTTCTGTTCGAAGCACTCATTTTGCCTAAAGCTTTTTGGGCTGTTCCTTTTGGTGAGCCGTATTCAAAACCTTGCTTGATAGGCAACACGCTGTAATACCCGTCATTTTTCAGGCCAGTAAAGCTAGCCTTCCCGTTCGCTCCAGTCAAGGCATAGCCTACAACCGAATCGCATGCCGTTTGGAGGGAGTCGTAATAGTGTTCTTTCAGTTCGACAACTACCGATTTAGAAGGAACGCTCGTTTTGTGCAAAACATGTTGCTGGAACCAATTTGCCCTCTTGTTTGGCTGTTCGACTCTTACACTTAGGCTGCAATTGTCTTTGCTTCCTCCCGAAAAAGATTTTGTTATTCCATTTCCACCATATTCAAGTTGCCCAGTATGGCTGACCCGAAGGTTTTCTCGGGAGCTTTCCACCCTTTCATGCAAACCATTTCCACCATATTTAAAGGCAGAATCAGCCGCTACTTTGAAAGCGTTCAGGTTCAGCGTCCCCAAGTTGAGCAGCGGCGTAGTTTGGAGTTTCTTTGCTAAATGCTGTGCAATAAAACCTGCATCCTTTTTGTCTGACACATAATTGCCAACCAGAAGTACGTTTGCCAAAGCTGTTGGATTAACCTCTTTCGTCAGATTGACCACAGAACCATCCTTATAGCCTTTTTCGGTAAGTTCGAATTGTTTTTTCATGTTGCCATACAAAATGAAAAACCCGAGAGATAACACAACTGTTACTAAAATCAGGGAAGTGCGTTCTAAGCGGCGCCGATGTTGCTTGTTATTCATCTTTTTCTTTTTCTATGATTCTGGCTAAATGTCTGCCGCAAGACGGAAACCTAAGCTACGGTTGCAATCCGATGCTGGAACCTTGTCGCGAAAAGTTGTTTGGCAATAGGGTGCATCAAAATCCCATGCACCGCCTCGGCTCACCCGGTCTTGCCCGGAGGATGGGCCGGATGGGTTTGTTTCCGCATCAGAACTGTAATCACCATACCAGTCGGAACACCATTCCCTTACATTTCCACTCATGTCGTAAATACCCAACTTGTTAGGTGTCTTCCCTGCCACTGGATGGGCTGTTTGTTCGCTGTTGCTATCGTACCAGGCCACCTTCCCAATGACATTGCTTCCACTGTAGTTGTAATCGCCGTCTTGGCTACCTTCCTTGGTGGCAAACTCCCATTCCGCTTCGGTGGGTAACCGGTAGCTCTTGCCCGTCAGCGAGTTCAATTTGTTGATGAATTCTTGGCAATCTTCCCAACTAACGTAATACATCGGGTATTCGTCTCCTTCGCCGTACAAAGACTCGTCAGGCTTTACTTTGTCCCGTTGTTCTGATAAGCTTGTTCCCATTATTGCTTGCCAAAGTGCCTGTGTGACTTCTGTTCTTCCAATGTAATAGCTGCTTAGAGTGACCTCGTGTACTGGGCTTTCATTTATTTCTCCGTGCTTGTTTCCCATTTGAAAAGTGCCTCCTTGCACCGCAGCCATGTCAAAACTCACCTCGTTCACCGTCTCGGTGTAGCTGGAAATAACATCTTCCTGATCGGTCTCAGACACCGTATCAATCGGCTCGGGAATAGGCTCCGCGCGTGGTGCGCTCACAGTCGTGTGCTGCCGGCGCTTATTCATACTTTTCCTTATTATAAATATTGCACCGGCCAGAAATGACAAAAGTAGCACGAGCAACAAGGTTGGCTTCCAAACATTGCTGCTTTGTTTTCTGGCGCTGTTCTGGCTTGGTATATTTGGAGTCTGAATAGCCTTTTTTCTTACATCAGTTGGTTGTGCGCTGTCTGTGGCATTCTGCTTTGCTGCGACAGGAATTATTGCCGGTCGGTCTTGATGGCCGCCATCCGGTTTGTTGACGGTACTGCTTATGCTGAGAAAATGCTTTATTTCCGTATTTAATTCTTTTCCGTTTGCATACCTTTCAGCTGGTTTTTTGGCAAGACATTTTCGGATCACCTGCTCAAGCCAACTAGGAAAATCTTTTTTATACAATTTTCCCGGATTGGAGCTTTCGAAAGCTGTCCGGCGCAAAGTCTCAATCTCGGGCGGCAATTCGTTTTTATGTTGTTCGCTGAGTTTGTACTCGGCAGGCCATTGCGATAAGCTTTTGTCGTAAACGAAAGGTACTCTCCCGGCAAGCATTTCATACAGCAAGACACCAAAGCTGTATATGTCCGATTGTTCGGATATGATGCTGTCGTTGTCCCATTTTTCAGGAGCTTTGTATTCGGGTGCACCGCCATTCCGCTTGCTGCTTTTGATCACTGTGCCGTCTTGGATTGCCAATCCAAAATCGAGCAGGATGAAGCTCCCGTCGTATTTCTTGCACATGATGTTTTTCGAGTGCAAGTCGTTGTGAATAACCTTGTATTCACGGATCAGCTCTTTCCGCTGAAGGCTTGTCAATAGCTCCTTTGTCCCATCCTCGGGATCTGATTGAATGGTAAATGTTTGTCCTTTGAATGGACTTTCCAGTTCGTATTTGTACTCCTTGTTCCTGTCCAGGCAGAATTCAAAAATATCTTCGTGGCAATAAGCCAAAGCGCTGCTTATTTCTTTGGCAAAACGGATGACTTCGGCAATCGGAACAAAGCCGTTGTTTGCCTTCAAATAATCGTCCATGTCGCAGCCGTCGATAAAATCCATTTCCACCAACGCCCTGTTTTGAAGGAGGCGTGGACGGTAGATATGAACAATGTTGGGATGGCCGCCATTCCCTAAGCGAAGGAGAATCTTGCATTCCTCCAGGAAATTCTTGTAAATGGGATCGTTTTGGTTTTCGATGCTTCCATGCAATTCGCGGATTGCCCGGATATACCCCAGTTCCAAGTGCCTTGCCTTGAACACGGTGGCATAAGCTCCTGTTCCCAGTTTTTTTAGATATTCATATTCGTTCAGGTAGATCATAGATGTTTCTTTGCCTCATTTGTTGTTGAATCTTTTTTCAAAGTCCCTGTTTTCTCCTGACGTATGGTGTCGGCTCTCAATGCCGTGCCTGATATCTTTATTTGGAGCGAATCTTTGCTAGTTATCTCGATTGTGTCGGGCGGGTTTAGTCGCAACGAATCGTGTGTGGAAACTGGTTCGCTGGACGGGAAATAGTCGTGGATGAACCATCCAGCTAATCCACCCAGAAGTAACGCAAATGGGATTATTGTGGTTTTTGAAACGGTATTCCACGTTGATTTTTTGCCAATATTCGTTTGGATTTTGTCTGGCGGAGCGGTATCGATATGCACCGGTATGTCGATGGGTTTGTTTCCGCTATTTTCTTCGGCCAGTTCATCGTCTTGGTATTCCACCAAAACCACCGTGATATTGTCTTTTCCCCCTTTTTCATTGGCAAAATCAATCAATGCCCCGGCTTTTTCAACAAGTGAAAGCTCTCTTTCCAGCACCGAAACAATTTCAAGGGATTTCAGCATGTCGCTCAATCCGTCAGAGCAAAGCAAGAGGATTGAGTTGGGGCGCAATGGGAACGTTTTAGCTTCCAAAAAGTCGTTGTCATCCGCTTTGTGAGGTGCAGAGCCCACATCCCGCCCGATGATATTTCTCTGGGGATGGTTCATGGCCTCGTCTTCGGTAATGTCTCCGATTTCCTCCCGGTAGCCCACTAACGAATGGTCGTGCGACAATTTTTTCAATTTGCCCCGGTGGTATTCATACAGCCGTGAGTCGCCGACATGCACCATGTTGATCTGCTTTTTCTCCAGTTCTATCAAGCAGGCCGTTAGCACACAACTCATACTGGAATAACGGGGTTGCTTGATGCGTTCCTCCACGATCTTGTTGTTGGCCTCTGCGACAGCTTGTTTCAGCAGGCTGAGTCTTTCGCCGTTGGGGTATTTTTCGAGGTATTCCGCCACAACCTGTTGCGCTGTTGCCGCCGCCACTTCGCCTCCTTCGTAGCCTCCAACGCCGTCGATGGCGACAGCCAACACGTGTTTTTTGTCCCAAATGTATTTTGCGACAAAGCTGTCTTCGTTGTTGGTGCGGGTTTTTCCTAAATCGGTTTTTCCTTGAAATGTTATATCCATTGGTCAACTATTTTGGAAAATTCTTGAAATGCTGGATGAGCAAGTAGCCTGCCAAGCCAATTAGCGCGATGATAAATATCAATTTGACCATACTTATTTGTTTATGCTGAAGTTTATTTGGATGCGGCCGTTGAGAAATATGCTTGAATTGTTTGGCAAGTCCACCCAGCTGATATTTCCCCCGCTGCTTTTTGCTACTTTCCTTTCGTTGAGCATCACCCATTCTTCAAAAGCTGCCAGCTTGAAGCGTTTTTCAACGGGCAGGTACTTTATTTGTACATGGGAATCTTGGATGCCTTCGCTGTTTAGCCTCAGGATGTTTGGAATTTTGCGGATGTCATTCTTTCCCGAAATCTCTATAAATTCAGTCGTCATGTAGAACAGATTGCCTTCCTTTCCATCTGTCCCGATGAAATTTATGTCGGACTTTAATGTGGCCAATGTGATTCCCGATGAATGGGAATTGTTTTCTTTCGACGCTTCCACTATTTTGTCGAAGTTCTTGTTAAAATCAAACCGGAATCTGTCTTTGGCATCCATTTCCATCCCTAAGAACGCATCCCTGTTGATGTTCAGTTCTTCCATCCTGTCCGAACGCTTGTTGTGCATCGTGGCGCGGATGTTGATTTCATTGCCGATGTTGTTGTTGGCGAAATCTGTCGCAAAAATAGTCGAAATGGTTATTGGCTCCCCAACTTTTATCGCAGAAATACTGTCAACTATATTGCCTTCCGTAAATTTTGAAAACTGGAATAGCCAGTAAGTGGAGTGGGGCACATAGTTGGGATAGTTTGCCAATTGGGTTTTTATATGCCTGTGGAATTTATTCACCGCCTCTCTTGCCGTGAAGCTGAATGTTTGCTCATGCTTGGCATAATCTTTTTCATGCAAGTAGATGCAAAACGAGGTAGGAAACAGCATTCCTTCCGATGTGGTCTCTTCCTTGAACCGGGATAAAAAATGGTTGCAAATTTCATCAAGGAGTTGCTGCCTGTTGATGGTGCCGGCATCGGGAACAGTTGTCGTGGGTCCGCTGTTACCAGTCACGAATATTTTCAGTAACTTTTCTTTGAACTTCATATATAAACAATGAGAATGATTTATTGTGGAATTGATAAGCTGTTAGCCGTTAGTTTATTTTCTAATGGCTGCAGGCTAATCGCTAAAAGCCATTTTTTATACGGCAATTTATTTTGTGATTATGAAAATCAGAAATATAATCCTTCGTAAAAGTAGAAAAAATCAGCTTGTTGCATAGCTTTTTGCATCCTATTTTTATAGAATTTGCAATAAGGATCTTTTGACAAATGTAAAAAAAGAAAAGCTGGAACGTCCAAAGAGTTCCAGCTTTTGATATTTTGTGTTTGTTTGTTATTGTTTTCCGCTAGTTTGCACGGTCGCATTGATTTTCTTCACCAAACCTTGAAGCACGTTTCCTGGTCCAAGTTCCACAAATGCCGTAGCTCCGTCGGCAATCATGTGCTCCACTGACTGCGTCCATTTCACCGGTGCGGTCAATTGAGCAATCAAATTTTCTTTGATGGTGTCTGGATTTGTTTCTCCAATTGTAGTCACATTCTGATAAACAGGACATATCGGGGTGGAGAAGCTCGTTTCCTTGATTGCTTTTTCCAACTCTTCTTTTGCCGGATTCATCAGTGGAGAATGGAATGCGCCACCCACGCTCAACTTCAATGCGCGTTTTGCTCCTGCTGCTTTCAAGAGTTCGCATGCTGTGTCGATTCCGGCGTTTGTTCCCGAAATGACAATTTGTCCGGGGCAATTGTAATTGGCTGGAACAACCACTTCGTCTGTGATCGAAGCGCAAATTTCTTCCACTTTTTCGTCAGGCAATCCCAATACGGCAGCCATAGTCGATGGGTTCAGCTCACAAGCTTTCTGCATGGCTAAGGCACGTTTGTAAACAAGTTTCAAGCCATCCTCGAAGCTCAATGCTCCGGCTGCTACCAAAGCCGAAAATTCGCCCAATGAATGTCCGGCCACCATGTCGGGCTGAAACTCTTCGCCAAGCGTTTTTGCCAAAGAAACCGAATGGATGAATATGGCGGGTTGAGTCACTTTTGTTTGGCGTAGGTCTTCTGTCGTTCCGCTAAACATTAGATCTGTGATTCTGAATCCAAGTATTTCGTTTGCTTTTTCAAAAAGTTCTTTGGCCACTTCCGAGGTTTCGTACAAATCTTTACCCATGCCAACGAACTGGGCTCCTTGACCAGGAAACACAAATGATTTCATATTATGCTTTAATTGGTTATTAATTAAAATGTGTTGCAAAATTAGTCATTTATTTTTTTCAGGCAAAGGTTCGGATGGATTAGCTTTTTACTTGATCCTTATTTCAGGCGGATTCCATATTGTCAAAATAGCACTAGAACCTCTTCAAGTGGTAGTTGTTCTGTCGGTTTTGACTGACAACTTGGCTTCAAAACGCATCCTGATCTGCAAAATTGGGGGCGAATGGGAACAATGCGGGTTAAATTCTGTTAATTGTGAGTTTTATTAGTTAAAGCTGAAAAAAGTAAATAAGATTTAACTTTTTGTTTCCCGAAATTTGTATTTAATTTGGCATCACAAAATGATACGAATCATTAAACTAAATTTTACTATAATATGAAACGGACATGGAAAAAAATCTCTAGCTATGTTGCTGTTGCTTTAATAAGCACAGGCGTGACATTTGCGACTTACCGCATAATGGATTCGAACCGGATCAGTGGTGCGGATTCCTATAATTATGGAAATGACTTTGACCAAAAAAATGTGCACTTGGCTGCCCTGACCGGTCAAGGATACCCGGATTTCACCAAGGCGGCCGAAAGCAGTGTGCATGCTGTTGTGCATATTAAGTCTGTCGTGAAGGCACAACAGTCTCAAACGCAAAGCCGGAGGGGCGGGTCGATTGATCCTTTCGAATATTTCTTCGGGTTTGGAGATTCCGACAGGGGAAATCAATATAGTACTCCCCAGCCGCAGGTTGGATTTGGCTCGGGGGTGATTATTTCTGAGGATGGCTTCATCATCACCAACAACCACGTCATCAATCAGGCTAACGAAATTGAAGTGACATTGAACGATAACAGGAAATTCAAAGCAAAACTTATCGGGGCAGACCCTTCCACGGACATTGCTCTGTTGAAGATCGATGGTAAAGGTTTTTCGTATATCCCATTTGGCAATTCAGATAATTTGAAAGTGGGCGAATGGGTGCTGGCTGTTGGTAATCCGTTCAACCTGACCTCCACAGTGACTGCTGGGATCGTGAGTGCCAAGGGACGCGGCAATATAGGCGGAGGCCGAGATGCTTCTTCCATTCAGTCGTTCATCCAGACAGATGCCGCCATCAACCCTGGTAACAGCGGGGGAGCTTTGGTGAATACTGACGGCCAATTGGTGGGTATCAACACCGCTATTTATTCGCAGACAGGGAATTTTGCAGGATACGGATTTGCAGTTCCCATCTCGATAGCTGGAAAAGTGGCTTCCGACTTGAAGCAATACGGTGCTGTTCAACGCGCTGTGTTGGGGGTTCAAATTATGGATGTGAGCAATGCCGTTGAATTGGCAAACTCAGAAGACGAAAAGCAAGCAAAAGATTACGCTAAGGCTAAAAACGTGAAAGTGAATGAAGGTGCCTACGTGGGAGGTTTTGCCGATAGAAGTTCTGCCAAAGAAGCCGGAATTGAAGAGGGAGATGTAATTGTTGCTGTGAATAACGTTACCGTTCGCAGTTCGAGCGAGCTTCAAGATCAAATCAGCCGTTTCCGCCCAGGAGAAAAGGTGAAAATCACGTTCAACCGCTATGGACAGGAGAAAACGGTAATCGTGGAGCTGAAAAACAGCGACGGCAACACGGGCGTGGTGAAAAAAGTAGATGGAATCGAATCGGTGGGTGCTGCCTTCAAAGATTTGACCAATGAAAAATTGAAAGAACTCGGAATCTCACGCGGAGTCGAAGTTTCGGGAGTTGACAACAGTGGCAAATTCCAGAAAGCAGGCGTTTCAAAAGGATTCATCATCATGAAAATCAACAACGAACCCGTGTCTTCTGCCTCTGAAGTTGAAAGTATTATTCAAGACGTCGCCAAGTCGCAGGACAAGGGGCTCTTTATCGCCGGGATTTATCCGGCAAACAAACGCATGAGGTATTATGCGATCGATTTGAATGAATAAGGTTAGGAACGGTAATGGTAAATAGATGAAAAAGTTAAACCGAAAGACACCATCGAGTAGGTTTAACTTTTTTTACGACCGTTCACATAATCAAAACCAAGCTATAAGCGTTATTAAAAAGATGCAGGATGCTGTAAATTTATTTGTTTTGCAGTGATTTAGTATAGTAAATGCGATTAATCATGCTTTGTTCGTTTTTCTGTAAATTTTATAGGTGCAAAGTGAATAAAAAGCTGTATCTTTGCGTTCCAAATTTTTAATAAGAAGAAAAGATAGATGAGACAATTAAAAATTACGAAATCGATAACCAATCGAGAAAGTGCGTCTCTGGATAAGTATCTACAAGAAATTGGTCGTGAAGACCTGATTACAGTCGAAGAGGAAGTAGAGTTGGCGCAGGCTATCAAACGTGGTGATAAGGCTGCTTTGGAAAAACTAACAAGAGCAAATCTCCGTTTTGTTGTGTCTGTTGCTAAACAATACCAGAATCAAGGACTGAGTCTTCCTGACCTTATCAACGAGGGTAATCTTGGGCTAATCAAGGCCGCTGAGAAATTTGATGAAACACGTGGTTTCAAATTTATCAGTTATGCGGTGTGGTGGATTCGCCAATCCATTCTCCAGGCTTTGGCAGAACAGTCGCGTATTGTGCGTTTGCCACTCAACCAAGTGGGCTCGTTGAACAAGATCAGCAAGGCTTTCTCTAAATTCGAACAGGAAAACGAACGTCGTCCTTCTGCAGAAGAATTGGCCGACCAGCTTGACATTCCTGTAGATAAGATTGCAGATTCCTTGAAGGTTTCAGGCCGCCACATTTCGATGGATGCTCCTTTCGTGGAAGGGGAGGACAATAGCCTTTTGGACGTATTGGTGAACGATGACGCTCCCATTGCGGACAGGAAGTTGATAAACGAATCTCTCCAACAGGAAATCGACAGGGCACTATCTACTCTTACCGAACGAGAAAGCGATATTATCAAGATGTTCTTCGGCATTGGTTACCAGGAAATGACACTGGAAGAGATCGGCGACAAATTTCAGCTTACAAGAGAGCGCGTGCGCCAGATCAAGGAAAAAGCGATCAAGCGTTTGCGGAGCAACTCTCGTAATAAGCTTTTGAGAAGCTATTTAGGATAAAAACATATTGAAATATAATAATTGCAGAAAGGATGTCATTGTTGAAATGGCATCCTTCTTTGTTTTGTGCTGAGTATGGTTATAGTATGCTTGGATCAAATGAAGGTCATTTTCCCGCGACAAGTGTCGTGGATGGTGCAAATCGGACTGTTGCCTCCAGTGCGTAATGATCCGAAAGGTGGCTCTCAAAATTAGCTTCGGAATGGTAAAATTCCAAAACTTGGCGTTGGATGGATGCGATGCGGGACGTGTTCCGGGCAAGTATGTAGTCGATAACTTCTTCCTTGCCGTCTTTTTGCTTGGCAAGCGTGTTGTTGATTTCGTCGTAGGTGCTTTGAATATTTCCCGACAATGTCCCATTTTCAGCATTGAGTGTTTTCAACATGGTTTCGTAGCGGGGCTTATTGCTCATCTCCGTATTGAAGTCGCCGCATAGGATTTGAGGAACATCTACGGAACGAAATTCTTCTAGTAGGGCAGAAATTTCCTGGTATTGCTTTTCCCGTATATCTTGTGAATGCGATGATTGCAAATGGGTTGCCATTAATTGGAAACGTTTTCCATTAAATTCTCCTTCAAAAAGAGCAGCCCCTTTTTGGGCGATCATGTCGTAGCCGCTTGATTCTTTAAATTTAATACATTTCAGTTGGTTCAGTGGAAGTTTGCTCAACACCCACAAGCCGCTGTTGGATCTTAGCGACCACGAGGAATCGTTGCTTGGGCCGTATTGGTATGGGTATTGTTCCTGGAGGATCTTCTTTAAAATTCGCCTGCACTTCACGCTGAATGCTTCTTGAAATACAATGATTTGATAATCGGAATGCACCAATTGCTCTCCTATGATCTTAGCCCTGTGCCCATTCCCGTTGAACCAACTCAGATAGGGGAGCATGTAGATATTCCAACTCAGAATTCTAAGATTTTCAGATTCCATCGTGCGCGATTGAGAAATAACGTGAAAAGTAGAGACGAAACATAGTAAAACCGTTAATAATAGACTTCTTGTTTTCATAATTGCAGTATTTTGATTGCTACAACAAAGAAAACTGTTACAAATTACAAAATAATTGAGAACTATTGAGGATAAAGCAAAGATTTGGTGACGAAACTGGTTGTATATCTGAAAAATAATAAGATCCCATGTCGTATGTGAATTGTTTATTAACCTCAACCTCCATCTTGGGAGGGACGAATAACTTTTGAAAAAGCTTTTCAATTCTTCACACTGTGCCCCATATTGCCATGAAGTGGCCTATGCTTCCTCCAAGTACAAAAAGATGCCAAATGGCGTGGTTGTAGAGCGGTTTGCTGTTGGCGTAGAAAATAGTGCCCACGCTGTAGCTTAAGCCTCCTGCAATCAACCAAATGAATCCTTCCAACGGCAAAGTCTGATACATCGGCTTGATAATAAACACCACCATCCAACCCATTGCCAGGTAGAGGTAAAGGGAGATTTTGGGAAACCGTTTCCACCAGAACAATTTATAGATTGTTCCCAACACAACAATGCCCCAGGTAATGCCAAGAAATATCCATTTGACACTGCCCGAGAGGCATATCAAAATGAAGGGCGTGTAGGTGCCGGCGATCAGGAAATAGATGGAGATGTGGTCTAGCAGCCGCAAAAGCACTTTTCGTTCCATCTTCTTTTCTAAATGGTATGTGGTGGAGACGCAGTACATTTCCAGCATGCAACAAGCGAAAACCAGCAAGCCGATTCGATGAACAATGGGAATTCCCGAAATGGCAAAGCTGACGATGAGAACGCCTACGCCAAACAGGATGCCAAAAGCATGCGTGATGCCATTGGCAATTTCTGCTTTTCTGGGCGGGAAAATATAGGAATCTGTTGACATGGCAGTCTTTTTTATGACCAGGATAAGTCCTTATTTTTTTTGAGCAAGCTTCAAACCCATTTTTTCGGCTTTTTTAAGCAAGTAATCGTATGCCGCCTGGTATTCGTTGGAGATTACGCCGTCCATGATCGCGTCTTTCAAGGAGGTTTTCAATTGCCCTACTTCCCGTCCGGGTGTCAAGCCAAACATTTCCATGATTTGTTCGCCCATGATGGGCGGCTGAAAATTGCGCACATGGTCTTTTTCTTCAATTTCACGCAATTTTTCCTGCACTAGGTCGAAGTTTCGGAGATAGCGGCGCACCTTTTCCTTGTTTTTGGAGGAAATATCCGCTTTACACAAAGTCATCAAATCGTCGATGTCATCGCCAGCCTCGAAAAGCAGTCGCCGCACAGCCGAATCGGTAATGGTTTCTTCTACCAGAGTCACGGGACGCATGTGTAGCGACACCATTTTCTGCACATACTTCATCTTTTCGTTCAATGGCAGTTTCATCCGTTTGAAAATCTGGGGTACCATCTTTTCCCCGATGAAGTTGTGGTTGTGGAATGTCCATCCTAAACGCGGGTCGAAGCGTTTTGTGGCAGGTTTGGCTATATCGTGAAGAATGGCCGACCAGCGAAGCCAAAGATTATCGGTTCTTTGGGAAATGTTATCCAGAACGATCAGCGTATGTTCGAAATTATCTTTGTGTCCAACTCCGTTCTTTGTTTCGGCTCCTTTCAAAGCCACAAATTCGGGAAATATCTCGGGCAGCAATCCGGTTAAATCCAAAAGTTTGAATCCGACAGACGGCTTGGGTGAAAGCACAATCTTGTTCAGTTCATCGGCGATCCGCTCTTTTGTAATAATCTTTATCCGGTCTTTGTTGCGACAAATAGCATCAAACGTTTCGGGATAAATATCAAATCCGAGCTGCGATGCAAAACGAATGGCACGCATCATCCGCAAGGGATCGTCGCTGAAGGTGATGTCAGGATTGAGTGGCGTACGGATAATCAGACGTTCCATATCTGCTAACCCGTCAAACGGATCGAGTAATTCGCCAAAACGTTCCTTGTTGAGGCAAACAGCCAAGGCATTGATGGTGAAGTCACGACGGTTCTGGTCGTCTTCGAGAGTTCCGTTTTCCACAATCGGATTGCGTGAATCGTGTTGGTATGATTCTTTGCGTGCCCCCACAAATTCCACTTCGATGTCGCCGTATTTGATTTGCGCCGTGCCGTAGGTCTTGAATACCGACAAGTGAGCCTTTCTTCCTAATCTGTTTGAAATAGCTTCCGCCAACTGTATGCCACTCCCAACGGTCACCACATCAATGTCGGACGAAGGTCGGTGTAGAAAAATGTCGCGGACATAGCCTCCGATGGCATAGCATTCTAGTCCCAATTCGTCGGCCGTTTGAGAAATAATATCGAAGAGCTTACCTGTGAAATGTTTTTGTATATATCTTTCTTCCAATTGCATATTCGTTGTCATATCATCCATAAGGGAGTGCAAAAATACAATAAATGCGGGCTTCCCTCCAAATAATATTTGTTTTGATCTTGTTTGATCGTTTTCTGGTCTCAAAATCAAATTGTCTTGGCGCTCTCCTTTTTTCCGGTAGGAAAGGACTTTTCCCATGGGAAAGGGAGGGGTTTTAATAATCCGGGGGATATTCCTCTGTTCACGAACCGATTATTTTAAAGGTTTAATCCCACGCCCCCGCTAGGCCTATCCCGAACGACCGCTTCGGGCGGTCTGTCGGGTATAAAGACGCGATGCGTGGCGTCTCTACGGGTTTGCACCAACCTGATTTGTAATATTTCATTAACTATGCGGGTTGTTGATGACTGATGACTGCTAACTTACTTTTATTGTTTATATTTGTATTGAAAAAAATGATTTTGTGTAAGGGTTTCCTAAATGACAAAGCATGAAAATATTCCGTAAAGCAGTTTTTCTCATCTTCATTTTTCTCGTCTCTTTTTCTTGTAAGAAGGGCAACCCGCAAGCCGATTCTCTCCTGTCAGAAGCGCGTTCGTTGTATGCTTCGGGGCATTTTGCGGAAGCAAAAAGAACGTTGGACAGCATCCCCAAAGTCGCCCCTAAGGCATTTCCCCAGATGAATGCCGGATTGGCTTTGCTCGACTCGATACGCTATGGCGAAAATATCCAGGTTATTACCCAATCTGATTCCTTATTGAAGTTGATTGATGCTAAAATAGAACAACAAAAAAGACTGTTCACGTACGAAATCAATCCGAAATACCAGGAAAAAGGGAATTACATCCCCAAGGCTTATCCGAACTCGCTGGCGGGCATTGGCTTGCGCTCGGGGGTAGAAGCCGATGGGCAATTGTTTCTGGAAAGTGTTGCCGATCGCCCGATAAAGCATGTGGCCGTGAAAGCTGCTGCCTCGGGACTACAAGCCGAAACGATGGCGGTGACAGACGACGGTGCCAATTACCGCTTTCAGGTGGAAGGCAAAAGCGTTGAGGTGGTTCATTATTCCGGAAAACGAGAAAATGGAGTTGCCGCGTTCATCGCTGCTAATCAGGCGAAGAATATCACAATCACACTCAAGGGGAAAAGCCCCACATCGTTTGCCCTTTCTGCCCAAGCAAGGAAAGGAATCTCTGACTCATATGCCTTATCCAAGCTTTTCGCAGAGAGAGATTCCGTGCGCTTCAGCTTCGAAAAGAGCAAGCAGCTTGTCAAATATCTCGACCAAAAAAGAGCCAAGGAAATGATCCGGAAAGCCGAAAAACAAGTAAACAGGTGATCCAGTAATTCTATAATTTCATCATTTATCATTTATCATCCATCACTCATCATCTATGCAACCAACCGTTCATGTAGGCATTATGGCCGAAAAAGAAATTCGCTTTTATCTCGACAAAACTTTCCTTGTGGAAGGTGTGAAAACAACAGGAGATCAATTTGTTCAAGTCAAGGACAATCAGATTCAATGGTTTGGCGACAGATACGATGAACTTCGGTTTGTTCCGTCCGATACGGTATGTTCATTTGAATTGAAAGATGTTACGATTGGTATTGGATTTCATTGGGAACGGAAGGAAAACCAAACGTTTTTGGGAACTCTCAAGTTGGTGGTGGAAGAAGGTAAAATTAGAGCGATCAATGAGGTGAAGGTGGAAGATTACCTCAAAAGCGTGATTTCGTCCGAAATGAGTGCCAAAGCTTCGCTTCCTTTATTAAAAGCGCATGCCGTGATTTCCCGGAGCTGGCTTTTGGCACAGATAGACAAAACCCGCGAATTGAAATCACAAGACATCCCATACACCTCTTTTGTTGAAACAGAAGAGGAACGAATCCGTTGGTACGACAGGGAAGACCATACGCTGTTTGACGTGTGTGCCGACGATCATTGCCAACGTTATCAAGGAATTACACGTACCTCTACGGCTTTGGCCGTTCAGGCGGTGGAAGAGACTTTTGGTGAAGTCATTTCCTCGGAAGGAAAAATATGTGATGCCCGCTTCTCGAAATGTTGCGGTGGTGTCACCGAAGAATTTGAAGCGTGCTGGGAGCCTGTTCATTATTCTTATCTGGTAGAACTTCGTGACGATAAGAATGCCGCTCCACACCCCGATTTGAGGGTGGAAGCGCATGCCCGCGAATGGATATTATCTCGTCCATCAGCTTTTTGCAACAATTCGGAAAAGAAAATATTGGAACAAGTGTTGAATAATTACGACCAGGAAACCGCTGATTTCTATCGTTGGGAGGTGCGTTATACCACCGAGGAGATTTCTGCCTTGGCCAATCGCCGTTCGGGAATTGATTTCGGAACGATTCAGGAGTTGATACCGGTGCAAAGAGGTGTCTCCGGACGTTTGATCAAATTGAAAATCGTGGGCAGCAAGAAAACCATGACTATTGGCAAGGAATTGGAAATCCGCCGCATTCTTTCCGAATCGCACCTGTATAGTTCGGCATTTGTTGTGGACAAAGAAAACGATGCATTTGTCCTTCGCGGAGCAGGGTGGGGGCATGGTGTCGGGCTTTGCCAAATTGGTGCCGCCGTGATGGGCGAACAAGGCTACCCCTATGACGGGATTTTGCTCCATTACTATCCTGGAGCCGAGATAAAGCGGTGGTACGAGTAAATCTATTTCTTTTGGAGTAGGCCAACGATGTTTCCGGCGGCTCTCTCGGATGCTCCGGGAGTGTCGAGGATGGCGATCACTTCGTCGTAGTCTTTCAGCATTCGGCTTCTGTATTCGGCATTATTCAAAAGCAGATTCATCTCATTGGTGAGGGCTTGCAGCGAAAAATATTTTGCGAAAAGCTCCTTCACCACTACTTTGTCGGCGATGAGGTTGACTAAAGAAATGTATTTGGTGTGAAAAAAATGTTCGAACACATACGACACGATCTTTGGGATAGGAGTTTTGTAGCTCACGGCTTGGGGAACACGGAAGAGCGATGTCTCCAGCGTTGCAGTCCCGGAGGTGACGAATGCTGCTTCCGAATGGCTCAGTAAGCGGTACGTTTGTCCGAAAACGATTTTCACGGAGTCATTTGTAAATTCATTGTAATATTCCGGATCTATGCCGGGGGCTCCTGCGATCACTGCCTGGTATTTCTCTTGGAAAGGCTCGAACGCCTGAATCATGGTCGGGAGATTGTCTTTGATCTCTTGTTTCCGGCTTCCGGCCAGCAAGGCAACTATCGGTTTTTTTTGCAATTTGCTTTCTGAAATAAATAGCTCTTTCGTGTCGCCTTGATTTTCTTGCTTGTATTGTTCAACGGCATCCACAGTCGGATTTCCGACATAGGTGACAGGGTAATTGTGTTTCTTGAAAAAATTAACTTCAAAAGGCAAAATGCAAAGCATCTTGTCCACGTATTTTTTGAAGGATTTTACCCGATATTCTTTCCAGGCCCATACTTTCGGGGAAATATAATAAACGACGGGTATCTGTAACACTGTTTTGACATATTTGGCTATTTTCAGGTTAAACCCTGGATAATCGATGAGGATAATCGAATCCGGCTTATAATTCCGGATATCTTCCTTGCACAATTCGAGGTTGCGGAGGATGGTTCTCAGGTTGAGCAACACGGGAATGAAGCCCATGAAAGCCATTTCCTTGTAATGCTTTACGATTGTGCCACCTTGCAATTGCATAAGGTCTCCTCCAAAAAAGCGGAATTCAGCTTCCTTGTCCGATTTTTTGAGTGCAGCCATCAAGTTGCTGCCGTGCAAGTCGCCGGACGCTTCGCCGGCTATGAGGTAGTATTTCATCCGTTATCAGTTCCCTAAGTGGTAATAATCAGTTCCGAAGTAGTAATAACCAGTTTCGAAGTAGTAATAAGCAGTTCCCTAAGTGGTAATAACCTGTTTCGAAGTGGTAATATCTAGTTTCCGAAGTGGCAATATCTAGTTTCCTGAGTGGTAGTATCTAGTTCCGAAGTGGTAATAACCAGTTCTCTAAGTGGCAATAACCAGTTTCCAGCTATCAGCAATCAATTATCGATACTCACTAACCCAAGTAAATCACTGCTGACTGTAACTGATCAATACAGTCCTTCCCATTCTTTGAGGGAGGAGATGGTATCGTATGCCGTCATGTCTATTTTTACCGGAACAACGGCTGCATATTCGTGGCTCAAAGCCCATTCGTCGGTATGCTCATTTTCTGGTTCCGTGTTCGAAAATTCTCCGGTGAGCCAGAATATTTCACGTTTTGCACCGTCCTTGCTTCGCACAAATTCTTTGATCCATTTCCCCTTGGTTTGGTGGCAAACCCTGATTCCTTTCACCGATGTCGTGTTTGGCACATTCACATTCAGGCACACACCTTCGGGCAGTCCGTTTTTAAGGACTTGTTGGCTGATTATCCGGGCAATCTTTGTTGTTTCATCAAAATTCGCATTGGCGCTGTGGTTGTCTATGGAGAATCCAACGGACGGGATTCCAAAGATGCAGCCTTCGATAGCAGCACCCATGGTGCCGGAATAAACGACGGCAATGGCCGAATTGGAGCCGTGGTTGATTCCCGAAACCACCAAGTCGGGCTTGCGCTCGAGCAATTCGTTGATGGCTAATTTGATGCAGTCAACAGGAGTGCCGCTGCACGTGTAAATAGAGACATCTTTGTTTTCGTCTTTGGAAAGCAAGGAATATCGCAGCGGATGAACCGAAGTGATCGCGCTCGACATGCCAGACCGTGGCCCATCCGGTGCGAGAACAACAATTTCCCCTAAGCCTACTACGCTTTCTATAAGTGCATTGATTCCCTTGGCCTGATAGCCGTCGTCGTTTGTGACTAAAATCAGCGGTTTTTTATTTGTCATAAAATTTCAATCCTTTTATATATCCACAAAGATATTCCGTCTGGATATACTTTCCAAAATTCTGGGGATAATGTGTCCCCACTTCAATAGAAATTCAAAACTACGTAACACGCATTAAAATTGCTGCATGTCGCACAAACGTCTATAATAGCCATTTAGCTCATACAGTTCGTCATGGTTTCCCTGCTCCACTACACGTGCTTCGTTCATCACATAAATGATATCGGCATCTTTGATGGTCGATAATCTATGTGCAATGACAAGTGTTGTCCTGTTTTTTGTCAAATTCTCCAGGGCATCCTGCACCAATTTTTCCGATTCTGTATCCAAAGCGGAAGTCGCTTCGTCGAGAATCAAAATCTGCGGATTCTTGAGGATGGCGCGGGCAATGCTGATTCGCTGGCGTTGTCCGCCAGACAGTTTTGAGCCGCGGTCGCCGATGCTGGTGTCGTATCCTTTTTCTGAAGCAAGAATGAAATCGTGGGCATTCGCCACTTTTGCGGCTTCTACTACTTGTTCCATCGTGGCGTTTTCCACTCCGAATGAAATATTGTTGAAGAAGGTATCGTTGAACAGGATGGCTTCCTGGTTTACATTTCCCATCAGCGAGCGCAAATCTGTCGTGGTGACATCCTTGATGTTGACTCCGTCAATATAAATTCCACCTTCTTCCACGTCGTAGAATCTCGGAAGCAGGTCGGCGAGCGTGGATTTTCCGGATCCGGACTGTCCCACAAGAGCCACCTTTTTTCCTTTCGGAATCGTGATGTTGATGTTGTCAAGCACCCACTGCTTGTCGTATTTGAAGTTGACGTTGCGATACGTAATTCCTTCATTAAATGTCAGTTTCTTTGGTTGCGCAGGTTCAAGTATATCGTTCTCGGCAGTCAAAATCATATCAATACGTTCCACGGAAGCCATCCCTTTTTGAATGGCATAGGCAGACTTCGAAAGGTCTTTCGCTGGATTGATAATCATGTAGAAGATTGTCAGATAAACAATGAATTGCGAAGCATCTAGCCCCGTGTGCATGTCCAATATCAAGACTCCTCCAAACCAAAGCACCAAAACAAGGGTGATTGTTCCCAATAGCTCACTCATGGGATGCGCCAATTGCTGGCGGGCAGCCACCTTATTGAGCATTTGCCTGAGCGTGTCGTTGGAGTCGTTGAAGCGTTTTTCTATTTTATCTTGCGCGTTGAATGCAAAAATAATGCGTAATCCACTTAATGTCTCTTCAATTTGCGAAATCAGTAATCCCCAATGGTTTTGTGCATCCACCGATTGCTTTTTGAGGCTTTTCCCGACCTTCCCCATGATGTATCCAGAGATGGGCAAGAGGATGAGCACAAACACGGTAAGTTGCCAGCTAATGTATAGGAGTGAACCCAGGTAGATGAGAATTAGTACAGGGTTTTTGGTTACCATATCCAATGAGCTCATTACCGAGTTTTCCACTTCGCTTACGTCTCCGGTCATTCTTGCAATGATGTCGCCTTTTCGTTCATTTGAGAAAAATTTCAATGGCAGCGAAAGTATTTTATCGTTGATTTTCTTCCGTATGTCACGAACCACATAGGTACGCAAGAGAGAGATCGTGTAGCCGCTTAAAAACATTGCCACAGCCCGAAATACAGTCATGGAGGCCAAGATGATACCCAACATCAGCAAGACTGTGCCAGCCGAATAGCGTTGCATCATATCAGACAGATACCAGAAGAAGTCGTTTTTTAATGTCGATGTGAGGCCTGAAATGCTTGATGTGTCAATTGGCATGTATTTGTAGTGGTTGTTGTCAACATTAAACAAGATTTTAATGATGGGACTGATCAACGCAAAGGTGAAAACATTTAAGAACCCGCTAAAGATATTGAAAAGTAGATTCCAGACAGCCAGATGCTTGTAAGGCCGCAAGAAGCGTTTAATAAGAGTGATAAAATCTTTCATAAAGAATATTTGTTCAACTTTAAGTCTTTCAGATGCGCCGTGGCCGGCAAAATCTTGAAAAGTGGCGCAAGTTACGCAAAATTCTTTAATCTTCGAGTATCCATCCAACCCATCTGGAAGTACTTATTTAATTGGAACAATCTCAAATGAATTTTTTCAATCACAAATTTTTGTCTAAGTTTGCATACTGAAAATAAAAATTAAATCATGGAGTTAACAGCTAAATTAATTCAATTACTACCGCTTCAGACAGGAACAGGTAGAAATGGAGAGTGGAAAAAACAAGATGTAATCGTTGAAACAGATGGTCAGTACCCCAAGAAGGTCTGCATCTCTATATGGGGAGACAAGGCAAGCCCTTCGGTGCTTCAGATAGGTAATATTCTTACTATTTCCTTCGACGTGGAAAGCCGTGAATACAATGGTCGCTGGTACACCGATGTGAAGGCGTGGAAAGTGGACTTGGCCGGAGCTAATTCAGGATCGCAAGCACCAGCTTATCCCGATGCTGCTGCTTTTCCTCCACCTCCTGCCGAACCGATTAGTTTTGAAAGTGATAAAGACGATTTGCCTTTCTGAAATAACAACAATGAGGCTGATGTGGTTTTCACATCAGCCTCATTCTTTTGGATTATATCTAAAACCAACAAATAGAATAGCGGCAATACTGTTTAGCTCCGCCCTTTATTTTCTTGTGATTGAATACGACTCTCCTTTTTTACTTGAAAAAGTATTCAAATAATATTTCCCGTCAACTATGTTTTGAGCCTGAACACCTTCGATATTAACCGGCACTGATGTTCTTATCGTGCATTGACCACCCATGTTTGATTTTATCGTAGCATTCGTGAGTTCACCATGATCCCATTTGATGGCAACTTCGTAGTTTCCTCTGGCCTTGAGTCCTTTTACTTCACCTTCTTTCCACACATCGGGCAAGGCAGGCAGAAGATGGATTTCTTTCAAGTGGCTTTGAAGTAACATTTCGACTATACCCGCTGTAGCGCCAAAGTTTCCGTCAATTTGAAAAGGCGGATGTGCATCGAAAAAGTTGGGATAAGTTCCGCCTACTCCTCCCGCCGATGGGTCCACGTATCGCAGAATTTCACGAATCATCTTATAGGCGTGGTTTCCATCCAAAAGTCTTGCGGCAAAATTTATTTTCCAAGCCTTGCTCCATCCTGTTCCTTCGTCTCCGCGAAGTTCAAATGTGCGGTTCGCTGCTTCAGCCAGTCCGGGTGTGGTCAGTGGTGAAATTTGCTTGCCAGGGTGCAATCCAAATAGATGAGATAGATGCCTGTGGTGCGGGTCGGCTTCTTTGTAGTCTTTGCTCCATTCCTGCAATTGTCCTTGAGAACCAATTTTGTAGGGTAATAATTTTGCCCGTTTTTTCTCAACTTCTTTTCGGAAATCAACATCTGTATTTAAGATTTCTGAGGCTTCGATCACGTTTGAAAATAAATCGCGGATAATGGCCATGTCCATCGTGGTGGCCTCGCTGACGGCATATTCTTTCCCATCTATCAAGAAAGCATTTTCTGGGGATGTGGATGGGGATGTCACTAAATAGCCATCTTTCTGAACCAACCAATCGAAACAGAACAAGGCAGCCTGCTTCATGATGGGATAAGCAAAATTTTTCAAATACTCCTTGTCGCCGGTGAAGCTATAATGTTCCCACAAATCTTGGCAAAGCCAGTTCCCTCCCATGTACCAGTTGGCCCACATCGGGTCGCCGTCTCCGCAGTCGCCCACAGCATTGCTTAATCCCCATATGTCGGTGTTTTGGTGAGCCACCCAGCCTCTAGCCTTGTAGTATTCCCGGGCAGTTGCTTTTCCCGTTTGCGACAGGTTTTTGATAAATTCTAACAGCGGGGTGTGCATTTCTGAAAGGTTAGCCGATTCGGACGGCCAATAGTTCATTTCTGTGTTGATATTGATGGTGAAGTTCGAACTCCATGGCGGACGGAATTCTTTGTTCCAAATTCCCTGCAAATTTGCGGGAGCGCTTCCAGGTCGAGAACACGATATTAGAAGATAACGCCCATATTGAAAAAACAATGCTTCCATTTCGGGGTCATAATTTCCATACGAATAAAGCTTCAGGCGTAAATCAGAAGGCAATCTGTCATTCACGGCTTTAGAGGATTGCCTGTTTGGCAAGAAAAGCGACACGCGGTCAAAATACGAACGGTAGTCGGTGATGTGCCTCGATTTCAGATCATCGTATTGCCTTTTTTCCGCATTTGCCAGGTATCTGGAAGATAGTAATTTCTCATCTTTTCCTTCGCTGTCGGGGCATTTGTCGAAACCATTGAAGCTGGTTGCTGCCGTCAGGTAGATGGTGACAGAAGTAGCATCCTTGATGTGAATGCCTTGCGTATCCGCAACTATTGATCCGCCTTCGGGTACAGCCTTCACGATTGTTTGGAAACGCATGCCGTTGCAGCCAGCGAGGTCTTCCTGCTGGATAGGGTTGCGGCCTTCTTTGTTGTAGTAACTCGGGTCAACGCGAGCCGGCGCTTTTCCCGACAAGTTGAGCTGGTTGAAACCCACTGCTGAAACCTTATTGACTAATAGGCTTTGCAGTGATACATCCAATGTAATCATTCCGGGCTTGCTTGCTGTGATATGCACAACCATCACGCTGTCTGGGGCAGATGTGAAAATTTCACGTTTGTATTTGACACTTCTTATCTCGTATTCAGTCAATGCGATCGCATTGTCCAGATCCAATTCCCTGCGATAACTAGACGGGTTTCTTTTTTCTTTGTAGGATTGCTTGATGAGCAAATCACCCATAGGTAAAAAGCTTTCGGTGTAATTGCCTTGCATTTTCTTGCACAATTCCGTAGCCAGTTTGTAATCCCCCTTTGCAAGCGCTTGCCGGATTGGCTTCAAATATTTCGGAGCTTCGGGGTTGACATTCTCCTTTCGGGGACCGCCAGACCACAAGGTCGTTTCATTTAATTGGATAAGTTCCTCGTCTATTTTTCCAAAGACCATTCCTCCGATGAAGCCATTTCCAATAGGCAGTGCTTCTACCCATTCGGATGCCGGCTTTTCGTACCATAACTTGAGGTTTTCCTTAGAAGATGCAAATGATGCAGTAAGTGCCAATAAAATAAGTATTGGAAGTCGTTTTGCCATAGCCAATTTCTTTGTTACATATAATTTATTGCAGATATATTCGGTCTTGAAAAATGGTGTTTCTTGTTTTGAGCCTGGAAATTGCAATTTTTCATGTTGGGACGAAAAAGCTTCCAGTTTACAAGAAATCTCAATTTAAATCATGATTGTTAATCTACCACGTGATGGCCTTTCCATCCATAATAGGCACAAACTCCGAAACAGATGAGCGGAACTATGTAGGCGATGTGATAAAAATGTTCGTTGATATCCATCAGATGGCCCGTCAGTGGAGGTAAAATCACATTCCCAACAATTGCCATCACCAAGAAAGCCGAGCCGCTTTTTGTCTTGCTGCCTAAGCCTTCCAATGCCAACGAAAATTGTGTTGGGTACATGATGGACATGAAGAACGAAACGCCCAGCATGGCGTATAAGCCAATCATCCCGCCAAATGTGATGATGACCCCTGTCAAGACAATATTTGCCAATGCGTAAACCACCAACATGTTTTGTGGTTTGAATTTCACCATCAACAAGGTGCCGATCCATCGTCCGGCTAAGAACGCAAGCATATACAAGCCGAAGTAAGTGGTAGCTGTGCTTTCGGCCATACCCACGTATTTGCAGCAATAGATAAGAAACATCGCATTCACCGCCGTTTGTCCGCCATTGTAGAAAAATTGGGCGATCACTCCCCAGCGGGTATGCGAGCGTTTGAGTACCGAAAAGTCGATCAGCTTGTCGTTGTTTTTTTCACCTTCTTTGTGGTCGCCTTCTTGGATCTTTGGTAACTTGGAAAAGATAATCACGATGGCGATTACGACGAGCACACTTGCCAAAATAAGGTAGGGCAGTTTCATCGCATCGGTTTCCATTTGAACGTAACCATGCCAGCCTCCCGGGAAGTCGTTAGGGATGTTAGCCTTGGTGTATTCTTTCCCGCTTAAGACCAATTTGCTTAAAAACATGGCGGCAATGAAAGCCCCTAAGCCATTGAAGGATTGTGCCAGGTTGAGTCTTCTGGGTGCTGTTGCCGGATCACCCAATACGGTAACATAAGGATTCGCAGCCGTTTCGAGAAAACACATTCCGGTGGCAATGATAAAAAATATCACCAGATAGGCCCAATATTCTTGGATGGCTGCCGCCGGGAAAAACAACAGCCCTCCGGCTGCCGCAACACACAGGCCAACAATAATTCCGGCCTTGTAGCTGAACCGTTTCATAAACATGGCTATCGGAATGGGGAAAATGAAATATGCCATCCAATAGGAGGCTTCGGTGAGTGAAGCCTGGAAAGCCGAGAGTTCGAATGTCTTCATCAACTGGCGAATCATGGTAGGAAGCAAGTTGCTACTGATGGCCCAGATGAAGAATAGGCTGAATATAAGACCGAGTGCAATCGAAAAGTTTTTCTTTGACATAGTGAAATAAGTTATAAACTGGGTTAATAAGAAAGGCTGTAAATCTGTGAATTAACGATTTTACGCCTTTACAAATTCGCATTATTACTCTGACATATTTTTAATATAGGGCAAATCGACAAGGCTCTCGAACCTGTAAAATTTCTCCGCATTCAATCCGAGGAACAAGGCTTTGTCTTCTTCGCTTATGTCTTGCGATTTTACAACAAAATCGTAAGACATGCGGTAGGTGATGGCGGTTATAGTCCGTGGATAATCGGATCCCCACATGAGTTTTTCCATGCCCACAAGCTCTGCCGCTTCTTTGATAGCTTTTAATGCCCCTTTGAAGGGATAGAATTCATCGTTGAAAAGCCAAGTGATTCCGCCGGATTCGATCCTTACATTCGGATGGCGGGCTAATTTTATCTGCTCCAGCCAACCTTTGCGCGTCACCATTCCGAAGTGGCCTATTGCGATTCGTAAATTGGGGAATTCTTTGATAATTTCTTCCATTTCACCCACCTGAAGGTCGCCATCCGCCAAATCAATCGATAAGAGTATGTCTTTTGATTCCATCTCCTTCCATATTTTCATCAATTTGTCGGACGTGAGATACACCCTTCCCTGAGGGAGGAAAAATCGCTGGGCAGGTATTTTTATCGCTTTAAAGCCTTGCTTTATCAGCATTAAAGCTTGTTCTGGATAATCCGACATCCGAATGTCAAACATTCCGCAGGTCAAAAACCGATTAGGATATTTGGTTTCCACTTGCCAAAGGTACTCGTTCTGAAGCCCATCGATATATTCCTGTGTGATGACCGCTGCCGACACTTGCGCATAATCCATGTTGGAAAGAAAGACCTCAGCGGTGTTCAGCCCGTCAATCATAAAGGGCGGAATCATCTGCCTGACTTCTCCCATGAAGAGGGATTTGCCATTTTCTAGGGTTTGGATTTTCATGCCATCCACTTCCGTGTCTTGACGAAGCCAAAGGTGGGCATGCGCATCAATGATTTTGTAATCCATGCTATTGTGCCAATTAGTTAGAATTCCACGAGCATTCTGAACACTTTTGCCGGATTTTCCGCCCATTTCTCGAGGGCAGCTTGCGCTTCTTCTGGTTGGAATATTCCGCTGATTAGTTCGTCCACCGGGCAAGTTCCCCGTTTCATGTATTCCATCACGGCTCGGAAATCTTCCGGCATTGCGTTGCGGGATCCCCTGATGTCCAGCTCTTTTTGCACGAAATATTTGGTTTCAAAAGCAATCTCTATTTTTGCATATCCGATGCAGACAACCCTGCCGGTGAAAGCCACTTCGTTGATGGCCGTTTGATACGTGATGGGTGCGCCCACGGCTTCCACCACGACATCGGGGCCAAAGTTGTTGGTGAGTGATTGTAGCTTTTCGTGTACGTTTTCTGTTTTCGAGTTCACCGTGTAGCTTGCTCCCAGCTTTTTGGCCAAGTTCAGCTTTTCATCATCCATATCCATGGCAATAACCCGAGCACCTCGTAAAGCTGCACGAACCACCGCCCCAAGACCAATCATTCCGCAACCGATCACGAGGACTACGTCCAGATCGGTAACTTCGGCACGGGAAACAGCATGAAAACCGACGCTCATCGGCTCCACAAACGCAAAATCACGCGGGCTGATGGCCTCATCGACAATCACTTTTTGCCACGGCACTGCGATGTAATCCGACATGGCCCCGTTGCGCTGGACTCCAAATGTTTGGTTGAACTGACAGGCGTTTGGCCGCCCATTGCGACACGAAGGACAATAGCCGCAATTGGTGTATGGATTCACGGTGCAAGCCGCTCCCGGTTTTATGGATGCTGGCACTCCATCTCCCACCGCTTCCACTACGGCGCCGATTTCGTGACCAGGAATCACGGGAAGTTTCACCATCGGATTTTTTCCCAGAAAGGTGTTGAGGTCGGAACCACAAAATCCCACATATTTTATTTTCACCAGCACTTCTCCGGACTGAAGTTGAGGTTTTTCTTTTTCAATAACGGTAACGCTCTTTTCGCCTAATATTTGTATTGCTTTCATTTTAGATAGTATTTTAACTGTTTAACCAAGTGTCGCGGAAACGTGGTTCCAAGATAGATTGTACTTCCGCCAATAATTCTTTATCTAATTCTTCATTTGCCCATTTTATGCTTTGCAAAACTCCTTCGGGACGTGATGTGCTGAATAGGGTAGAGGCTATCCTTGGGTTCGACACCGAATATTGTACTGCCAATTGCTCTATTGCCTCTCCTTTCGATTTGCAGTGCGATATGGCTTTGCGGCACAAATCTTGCAACGGTTTAGGAGCCGGATGCCATTCGGGGGCACCCCGTTCGGTGAGTAATCCCATCGAAAAGGGAGATGCATTGATGACACCAATTCCCTTTTTTTCAAAATAGTCGAGGTAATCCACCAGCGCATCATCGTTGAGGCAGTAGTGGCAAAAGGAAAGTACGCTTTCCACAGTTCCTGCAGGTACGTGGTCGATGATGTATTTGAAATGCCTGAGCGTGAGGTTGGTGATTCCCACGTGTTTGGCAATGCCTTTCTCCCTCAATTCCACTAATGCAGGAAGTGTTTCTTTGCACACCTGTTCCAAGTCGGAAAATTCGATGTCGTGCACATTGATCAAGTCCACGTAGTCTGTATTTAGCCTGTCGAGGCTCTCATATACGCTTTCGATGGATCTTTTTGCGGAATAATCCCACAGGTTTTGCCCGTCTTTACCGTAACGCCCCACTTTGGTTGACAAATAATATTTTGTTCGGTCAATGTTTTTTAAAGCTTTTCCCAGCACTATTTCGGCCTTGAGGTGGCCATAGTAAGGGGAAACGTCGATGAAGTTGATCCCGTTATCGACTGCCGTATAGACAGCTTCGATTGCTTCTTCCTCTTTGATTGAATGAAAAACTCCGCCTAATGACGATGCTCCGAAGCTCAAATTTGAAACCACCATGCCGGTTTTTCCTATTTCTCTATATTCCATGATATTGTTATTAAGAATTCGGTTGTCAAAAATAAACGATAGTGGTATTGTATGTATGTGTAAACATGGAAATTCGAACGCAAAGGTTTGCGTAGTTTGTCTTAATCCTTATCTTTATGCCACAAAAAAAGTGTGTAGCAAATGAAAAGGCCTGTTTCTCTAAAAGATTTGGCTCAGGAATTGGGCGTCTCGGTATCAACAGTATCGCGTGCTTTGAAAAATAGCGCCGAAGTGAGTGATGCCATGAAAGAAAAAGTGAAAAAGTTAGCAAAAGAAAGGAAATACCGTCCGAATCCTTTTGCTGTGAGTTTGTTGAAAAATTCACCAAGAATCATTGGGATCATTGTTCCCGACATTGCCACCTATTATTATTCTTCGATCATTAGTGCGATCAACCAGGTGGCTATCGGGGAAGGTTATTCGACGATCATTGCCTCTTCGGATGAGACATACGAGGTGGAGAAGCAGTGTGTTGAAAACCTGATAAATTTTCGAGTGGAAGGCATTCTGGCCTGCGTTTCCCAGCAAACGTCCGATTTTTCCCATTTCGACCTTTTGTCCGACCAAAACATACCACTGGTGTTCTTTGATAGGGTAGGACTTTCTGAGAAAAATTCCTGTGTGATTACCGACAACGTTGAATCTGCACAAAAAGCGACAACCCATTTGTTGGAAAACGGATCGAAAAGAATCGGTTTTATTGGAGGGGCAAACCATCTCAACATCGTGAAGCTGCGCAAACACGGGTATCTTCAGGCGTTAAGGGATTACAAAATGCCAATAGACAAAGACCTTGTTGTGTGCAAAGAAATTGGGTATGAACTTGGTTATGAGGCTGCATCGCAGTTGCTGTCGCAGCCGAATCCGGCCGATGCTTTTTTATGCCTTTCGGAAAGCCTTGCATTTGGTGCGCTCAAGGCTATCCGCGACAAAGGCTTGCATATTCCCAATGATATTGCGCTGATCGGTTATATCGATGAAATCCATGCCAATTACGTTCTTCCTCCCTTATCTGCCATGACCCATCAAACTTCCAAGATGGGAGAAACGGCTTTCAACCTGCTTTTAAAACAAATAAACGGAAGCTCAAAAATCGAAAAAAAAGTTGTTCCATGCGTGTTGACAGTGCGTGGTTCCACTGTGAAAGGATAGCTGCAGGATAGCACGGTTTAACGAGATAATTCGGCATAAGCGATAAAAATTGGCGGTTTATTTCCTGATTGGAATTCTGCATTCCGTTCTCTTTTCCACTTGATATAGGGTTTCGTAGAACAGGATTCTGGCCTACGAGCTTGTCATTCCGAGCAAGCAGATATCCCGATTCTATACATTTTAACAGGAAATATTTTTCCGTGAAATCGTGTGTGTACGGCTGAGTTTTAACCAATCAATACATGATAGTAATGATTTTTAGTTCTATTTTTCATTATTTGTAGGTATTGAACATGTATCTGTTTCATTGGTACTTTTGCAGTGAAGATAATTGTTTTAAAAAGACCTAAAGATATGAAAAGATTGTTGTTTGTGCCGTTCTTGCTTTTGGCAATCCACCTGATTGCTCAAACAGGAACTATAAAAGGTAAGGTTTCGACAAAAGATGGAAAGCCTGCCGAATTCGTCAATGTGTTTCTTTTGGGCACTCAGAAAGGTGCTATCGTGGATAAAGAAGGATCGTATGTCATTGAAAATGTGAAACACGGATCATACACCATTGTGGCTTCATTCACAGGTGTCAACACCCAAAGCAAAACCGTAGCCGTGGAAAACGGGAAAACTGTCCAGGTGGATTTTTCCATGGCTGAAAACAGCAAGGAGCTTTCCGAAGTGATTGTCACTGCCAATCCGAGCAAGTACGTGACTGATTATCCTTCTGTTTCACTCCGTTTGCAATCACCTTTGTTGGAGATTCCCCAAAATATACAAGTTGTCACCAAGCAGGTGATTCAGGAGCAGCAGGCTTTTGACATGCTTGAAAGCATTACTCGCAATGTGAGTGGTGCCCGCCGGATGGAGCATTGGGACAATTATGCGGTTGTTTACATGCGTGGAGCACAGATTGCGGCTTATCGCAACGGGATGAATCTTACCATGTATTGGAGTCCGCAGACCGAGGACATGAGCATCGTAGAACGCATTGAATTCGTGAAAGGTCCTGCCGGATTTATGTTGGCAAACGCAGAACCAAGCGGGTTCTACAATGTGGTGACCAAAAAACCGACCGGAATACAAAAAGGTGAATTTGCCATGACTATTGGCAGCTACAACACCTATCGCACCACACTTGACTTGGACGGCAAGCTCAATAAAAGCGGAAAACTTCTTTACCGTTTCAATGTGATGGCACAATCGAAAGCTTCCCATCGCCCTTATGAGTATAACAACCGTGTCTTGTTGGCTCCTGTGTTGAAATACATATTCAATGAGCAGACTTCGCTGACAGCGGAATACACTTACAGCACAACCAAAATGTCTCCGATTGGCACCAACTATGCTTTTTCTCCCGTAGGCTATGCCGACCTGCCAGTTGATTATACAACGGCAGAGCCAAACATGTCTCCAACCAAACTAAAAGAACACACGGCTTTTCTTACCATGTTGCATAAGTTTGACGACAACTGGAAATTCACGGGGCAAGTAGCTTATGTCCGTTCTGAACAACTTGGAGAAAGCTTGTGGCCTTGGGGCTTTAACGTGGCGGGAGATACTATCTACCGTGGAATTGCCAACTGGGATTATCTTGGAGAGAGCAAAGTGGGGCAATTTTTCGTGAATGGAGATATCTATACAGGGAAACTGCGCCACCGTATTTTGGCGGGAATAGATATGAGTGACAAAACTTTTTTCCACGATTGGTCTCAAGGCGGGATGTTTGGATCGCAGGATATTTATAACCCAACTTACGGGTTGGTTGCCGCATCGGATTACCCTGTTTACGACCGCAGTCTGGATATCCGCAGCAGGGGTGTCAAATACCGTGAGGCTTATACGGGATATTATGTTCAGGATGAGATTGCCCTGTTCAAGGATAAGCTTCGCCTTACACTCGCCCGGGCTTCGTCACCCGGGACATTTGCTCGACCCTGTTCAAGGATAAGCTTCGCCTTACACTGGCCGGACGTTACACGACGGCCACCAGCGAAAATCCTTATAGCAGTGTGGATGCCAAGAGATTTACACCACGTGTGGGCTTGAGCTACAGCATCGACAAAAGCACTTCTGCTTATGCGGTTCTTGACCAGTCATTTATGCCTCAGACAGGGGAAGATTATTATAAAAATGCTTTTAAACCATCGGTGGGCACCAACAAAGAAATCGGTATTAAACGAGAATGGTTCAATGGAAATTGGGAAACTACCTTCTCAGCCTATTATATTAACAAAAGCAATGTGTTAGCTACTGATCCAGAGCACATAAACAAGTCTATTCAATTGGGTAAGACAAGGACAAAAGGAATTGAATTTGATATTCGTGGGCAAATCACAGACCAATTGAGTGTTACCGCAAACTATGCTTTCACAGATGCAATTATAACCGAAGACCCCACTCCAGCCAATATTGGCACCGATATCCCAGGGGTAACGAAGAATTTGGCCAACGGATGGCTTACATACCGTTTCACCAACCAGTCGTTGAAGGGGCTTGGCATTTCACTGGGTTCCCAGTTTCAAGGGGGGCGTACATCCTGGGCAACCGGCACATTGCCTGACTATTTTCGTTTGGATGGAGCTATTTCTTACCAGATGAATAAATTTTCAATGGCCTTGAATGTCAATAATATTACAAATCGGTATCTTTACTCCGGTGGATACTACTCTGGCTACTATTACTGGCAAACGGAACCACGCGCCAATTACCGGATGAATGTCACTTATCGCTTCTAAAGCATGAAGAAACTATTTCATAAACTCCATTTATGGCTCGGACTTGTGTCCGGGCTTTTTGTATTTGTGATAGCCCTCACTGGGGCTTTGTACGCTTTTCAGGAAGAAATTTCTTCTCTGAATTCCTACCACCATGTGGAAGCCCAAAATGCAGATTTTGTAGCCCCTTCTCATTTGCAGCAGATTGCCGAAAGCCAGTTGCCGGGAAAAAAAATGAATTCCATCGCATATCATGGACCGGAAAAATCTGTAGAAGCCATGTTTTACGGCTACGGTCCGACTTATTATTACATCGTCTTTTTGAACCCTTACAACGGGGAAGTACTTAAGGTGAAAGACATGGGCAAGGACTTTTTTAGGATTGTGATGCAAGGGCATTTCTACCTTTGGCTTCCGCCTGCTATTGGTCAGCCATTGGTGGTTGTTTCCACCATCGTTTTCTTATTGGTGCTGATAACAGGTGTTGTTATCTGGTTTCCCAAAACGCTGTCGAAAATCAAAAACCGGTTGCTTATCCAATGGAAAAAAGGGGTGAAAGCCTACAAGGTGAATTATGATCTGCACGTGGTGGGCGGCTGGTATGTCACCATTTTCGGGTTGATTTTTGCCCTCACCGGATTGGTTTGGGGACTGCCTCCTTATGCCGATGGCGTGCATAAATTGGTGGGCGGCACCAAATCGCTTGGATACGGAGTTACTCTCCCGAAATCTTTGCCGAGAGATGGCTTGTCACCGAATCAGGCAGCTGACGAAATTTGGGCGCATATGATCCGGGAATATCCCGATGCGGGTTCGATCTCGATTAGCCCTTCGCGAGACAGCACTTCTGCCATTACAGCCAATATCACTCAGGCCGATGGACTGTATTGGAAAACTGATTACCGTTATTTTGCGCCCCGTTCGCTTGCAGAAATCAAATCCGACAATATTTATGGCCGTTTTGCCGATGCCGACGGTGCCGACAAGCTTTTGCGGATGAACTACGAAATCCATACGGGAGCCATATTGGGCCTTCCTGGAAAAATACTGGCTTTCCTGGCAAGCCTGTTTATTGCGAGCCTGCCCGTGACGGGTGTGGTGATCTGGTGGCGAAAACGGAGAAAGACAAATAGGGTGGTGCGAAAAATGTAAGTGGAGGATTTGTTCAAATTTTGTTTTGCAGCCAGTTTTTGAACAAGGCTACCCGTTCTTTGCTGATGACAATTTGTTCTGGGGTTTCGATCGACGAAATGATCAACAAACGTCCACCTTCCCACATTTGCACCTCTTTTATCAATTTTCGGGCAATGAGAAATTGTCGATTTGCCCGGAAAAATTGTTCAGGATCGAGTGCCGACATCAGTGAATTGAGTGCTTTTTCGATAGGGTACATTTCCTTGCTGAAGCAATGCGCCGTGACTTTCTCATTCACAGACTGGAAGAATGCGATTTGAGCCGTTTCCAACGGAATGATTCGGTTTTGGTAGAAAGCTAGGAGCGTTTTCGGATAGACAGATCCTTTTAATATTTTCGGAAGCAAGGCAGAATAATCGGGTTCAGCAGTTGTTTTAATTTTTCGCAATTTGTTGAGGGCATTCACTACATCTTCCGGGTCGATTGGTTTCAAGAGATAATCAATCGAATTCACCTTGAATGCCTGAATGGCGTATTCGTCGTAAGCTGTGGTGAAAATGATATAGGAAAAAACATCTACCAAGCGAAAAATATGGAAAGAGTCTCCATCCGAGAGATGGATGTCCATAAATATCACATCCGGCTGCGTGTTTGCAGTAAGCCACGACACGCTTTTTTGAATGCTGTCCAAGGTGGCCAGAATTTCAATTTCGGGTGCAATGTCGTTCAAAATTGCTTTTAGGTTGCGTGCGGCAGCAGTTTCGTCTTCAATAATAATAGCTTTCATAAACTTTAGGCTATAGGTCTTTATCTATTTCGGAAAATAAAGGTATGCTTACTGCAAAGGTATTATTTTCATTTGAAATTGAAATCTGCGCTCCAAAGAGAAGTTTGTACCGTTCGTTCAAGTTTCTTAATCCGATTCCGGTGCTTTCTTCTTTCAATAATTTGGGTTGAATCGTATTGCTGACCGTTAACTTTTGGCCTTTGTCAATTTTAATATAAACTTTGAGAGGCCTTTCTTCGCTAATTTCATTGTGTTTTATTACATTCTCAATCAGAGGTTGAACAGTCAATACTGGCAAGAAATAACTGTAATATTTTTCATCCACATCCACCTCAAAAATAAATTTATCCTCAAATCGGATCTCCATCATGTAACGATATGCTTCCAGCATCTCCATTTCGTCTCTCAATGTAACTACCGTCCTTTTGCTGGCAGAGAGTACATAGCGGAACATTTCGGAAAGTTTTTGCAAATACTTCAGTGATTTCTCACGTTGGTTTCCCCTTATGAGATACGAGAGCGAGTTCATCGAATTAAAGAAAAAGTGGGGATTCAATTGTGTCGTAAGCGATTCGTATTGTACTTCTATATTTTGAGTCTTAAGACGTTCATTTTCTAAAGAAATCTTTTGTTGGCGAATCACCGATTTCAATAGATAGACAATGAGGTAGGAGATGATCGCCATAAAAAAGAATTTGAAGAACAAAAGCCCGTCAATAGGCCAAGTTCTTCCTTGCCGGAAAAAGGATGTGTAAATAATTGCTATTAAAGTACTTAATAGCAGGTTGATGACAAGTACATGAAGACAGAGTTGTCCTGATGGTATTTTTAGAAATCTTTTTTTGTCGAATAAAAAAAGATCCATTTGAATGAAAATGTAGGTGATGATAAAGAATAGAAAGAACTCTTTTGCCATGCGCTCCACACTGTTGATCTGTGGCCCATGGGGTTCTTTTCTTTCCCCAAAATTAGAATCTTGTCCTTCTTTCTGGGGCATTTGGGGAACTCCTTCCGGGCGATGAAAATCCTGATTCGGTTCACGATGCTCGAATTCTTCAGGAATAGGATGCTCTTTCTGGGGAGTCTGATCCTCTGAAGAATGTGAGTATGTCCAGACAATATCCGGAAAAATAACCAAAAAGCTCAAAAGAAGTGCAACAACTGGGGGGATTAGTTTAAGCTGCAGTAAGTTAGTATTCATTCTCTCTAAAAAATTAATCTTGCGCATTAAAATACTTACAAGCATAAAACTATGACCACAAACAAAGGTATAATTCTTTTATTAAGGAAAACGGATATTTGCAGAAAAAATGAATAAAATCGTTTTGGTAGGGTTGTGGAACTATGTTTTTACACATTTATTGACATTTTAAAACAGCCAATCCATCCAGAAAGATGTTATATTTGCCAAAAGTTAGATTTGTGAGATTCCTGAAAAGTAAATAAATAAGCAAAAATTAATAATACACGCATTAGAAATGATGAACTTATTGACGATTTTCCTTCAAGCAACTGCTACATTGACAGAGGCTCCGCAACCCAAAGTTATAGAAGAGAGTTATTTTGACTTGCTGATGAAAGGCGGATGGATTTTAGTCCCTATTTTCCTTTTGTCCTTGTTGTCGATATATGTTATAATCAACCGCATTTTGGTAATTAGGAAACTTGGGCAAAAAGATACGCTTTGGTTTTCACGTGTTTGGGAGTTGGTTCAGGAAAGAAAAATCGACAAAGCTGTGAAATTCTCGTTGGAGAGGCAAACGGCTACTTCAAGGGTCATTGCTGCTGGATTGAAAGAAATAGAAAGTGAAGATAAAGAGATTGAAGATTCCATGCAAATAGAAGCCCGTCAGCAAATCTCGTTGCTCGAAAACCAAATGAACTATTTGGGAATCACTGCGGCGATTGCTCCTATGTTGGGATTTTTGGGAACAATCTTTGGAGTCATCAAAATCTTCTACAGCATTTCCGTCAGTGGCGATCTCAACATCGCGAGCATCTCAGATGGTCTCTATCAGAAGATGATCTGTTCGGGTGCAGGTTTGTTTGTCGGCATCATTGCTTACACTGGATATTATGTGCTTAATGGGTTTATTGACAAAGCTGTTTTGCTTATCGACAAAGATTCCAATGAAATATTGAAAGCAATCCGCTCATACAAAAAAGGGAGCAGTCCTGCTGCATGATCCAATTATTTTACACACCATAAACTTAATTCAATGAAAATAGAACGAAGAAAAACCCGATCGGCAGAAGTCTATACAGCTTCTTTGAATGATATTATGTTCTTCTTGTTGCTCTTTTTTCTTATAATATCCACTTTGGTAACTCCTGCGGCTATAAAAGTCGCTTTGCCAAACTCCAAGACATCCACAGAAGTTGTTAACAAAAAGAGTATTCAATTGGCTATCACGGCCGACCATCGCTATTTTTTGAATGACAAGGAAATTCTTTTTGAAGAAATAGAACCGGCTTTGTTATCAATAATGGCCCAAAAAAAAGAGAACGAGGAAATCAATGTCTTACTCCAGGCTGATAAAACGCTGAATCTTCAGGATCTTGTCAATGTGATTGATCTTGGCAATGCGGCAAAGGTGAAAATGGTACTTTTCACACAAAAAGACAAATAACTATTATTGCCCACCCATTCACTTTTTCAGGATGAAAACTTTCTTTTTATTCAACCTTATCCTTGCCAGTTTCTTGGGTGGAATTGTTCATGCTCAAGTTAAAGCCTCCAACCAAGTAGTAGATTATAGCAACTTGAAAGACAAATCTTTCAACGACTTGTTTGTAGAAATCACCCCGGAACAACTGCCAGAGAGCATTTTCAAATTAGTAGGGAAAGACTACACGGTGATTACCGCCGGCTTGCCCGAGCATTACAACTCGATGGTGGCGGGCGATGGCGGCGTTGGGCTGTTGATGGGAAAGCCTGTTACATTCTGCGGGCTTCGTGGTAGTCGCTACACCCTGGAACTCATTCTCAAGGACAAGAAATACACCATGGCTTATTTCGACGATCAATTCAAGCCCGCATTCTTGCCTTTCGGAAGCAGCTCGGGACGCGATTCCGAGAAGATGAAAAAGACCACATTGACTCCATTGATTACCCCTTCGGGACGTGTCAGCTATAAAGAAGCCAAAATTATTATTGAATGTGATTTGGCTGAAACACACACCATAAATCCAGAAGAAGTGTATGCCCAGAAGAACAAAACCTTCTACGAAGATGCTTATAAAAGCGTGGGGTCTTACCACAAAATAGTTTTCGGGGACATCATCCACATTTGGGTAAGAAAATAAGTGGATATTTGCAAATCTGCAAACGGCAATTTGATTATTCATATACGGCCTTCCAAGCCAACTCGAGTGATTTGAGTTTTGCTTCCTTGTCATACAGATAACAAGTGACCATCAACTCGTCGGCTTGAGTCTTTTCTATAAAGGCGGCCAATTCCCGGCGTAAAGTTTCTTCGCTGCCGATAAATGTTCCTTTCATCATCATACTTAAGTGTTGCATGATTTGTGGATGTTGCACATATGCAAACGGAATATCGCGCGGCGGAGCCAAGGGACGGCGTTCGCCAGTAAGAATCCCGATAAACATCCGCTGCATACTCGAACTTTGTCGCTTAGCTTCCTCGTCCGTGTCAGCTCCGATGACATTCACGCAAGCCAGCACGTAGGGCTTTGCCAACTGCTTTGAAGCGCGAAACCGACTTCGGTAAATCTCAATGGCCCGAAAGAGTTGTTCGGGTGCAAAATGTGACGCGAAGGCATATGGCAAGCCCAATTCAGCAGCCACATATGCGCTGTCAGTGCTGGAACCCAATATCCAGATCGGAATATCCAGCCCTTCTCCTGGAAATGCACGAACAGCTGTGTGTTCATCGTTGTTGCCAAAGAAACGGCGTAATTCCTTCACATCGTCGGGGAAATTAAATGCGGCATCCATGTTTTTTCGCCGTATAGCCTTAACTGTTTGTTGATCTGTGCCGGGCGCACGTCCAAGTCCCAAATCGATGCGGCCAGGATAGAGTGTTTCGAGCGTTCCAAACTGTTCGGCTACGATCAGTGGGGCGTGATTCGGAAGCATGATCCCTCCGGAGCCAACCCGTATTTTTTTTGTTTCTCCGGCTACATGTCCAATCAGCACAGCTGTTGCCGAACTCGCGATGTTGCAGGAGTTGTGATGCTCTGCCAGCCAGATCCGGCTAAAATCTAATTCTTCTGCGCGGTGTGCCACGGCTACTGTTTCGTCAATAGCCGTGCGTGAGTCTCCTCCTTCTTTCACCACTGCGAGTTCCAGTACCGATAAAGCAATCTTTTTCATTTTTTCTCTTTCACTCCATTATTTGTCCAGATGTGGTACTCTTAAACAGAATATCCGGCTGATATGTTTTGCGGCATAGGCTAAAAACTAGAAAAATCCCGGAAACTAAGGCTATAATAAAGAAAGTAACCAGTAGAAAATAAAATATAACATTCAATTAGCTGATTAACGGTGTTTTAATGTATGTTTGAAGCGCAGAGTTCAGCTGATATTCAGGGTGGCTGCGTGGTATCTATTCCAAATTTTGTGCGTTTGGAAATCACTAGGAATAGACGGTTGCGCTACCGATGGTCAGATACGATGATTTATAATGGTTAGTAAATGAGCTCCTTCGGGATGAAGTGGCTTGTCTTTTGCATTTAAAGTATGGCTCATCGCATCTTCCGCACCGAAAAATGGATTGCCAGCCTTTTTAAAGTTAAATAATATTTTAATCAAATGATTAAACCAATTGATTAGTTCATCTTTGCAAAACAATTGAATTGGTTGAAGATGAGGGAACAAGACACTAACGAGTTGAGAATAAAAGAAGCCGCCCGGAAGCTGTTTCAGGAAAAGGGTTTTGATGCGGTGCGGACCCGCGAGATAGCTGAAATGGCCGGAATCAATTCCGCTTTGCTGCACTATTATTTTCGGAGCAAGGAGAAGCTTTTCCGCATCATCATGAACGAGAGCATCCAAGAAATGTTTGCTTTTCTACAACAAATAATCTATGAACCTTCCACCTCTTTGTCTCACAAAATAGATGAGATTGTAAAGGGTTATATGGATCTTGTGCTGGCAACTCCAAATTTGGCGATTTTTGTGCTGAACGAGTTGCATGCCAATCCCAAACTGCTTATCAAGGAATTGAGGATACCGCGTAAGTTTTTAAATGAGAGCTATTTTGCCAAACAAATAACCGAACACCTGCAAGCCAAGTCAATACCTGCCTCTCCTTTGCATTTTATCATGAATATGATTTCCCTCTCCGTGATGCCCGTAATCGCTTCACCTTTAGCGAAACATTTATACGGGATTGAAGATGACAGTTTTCGTCAATTGATTGAAGAAAGGCGCGGTCTGATTCCTCTGTGGATAAAAGGTATGTTGCAAATTGAAGAATAAATCAAATAGGACTAAATGAAGATGAAACGATTATCGGCTATTATTTTTTTAGTATTGGCTCTTGGGGCAACCACTTTGGAGGCTCAGAACAAGCTGATCCTTGATGAATGCAAGCAGTTGGCGGTAGCCAATTATCCGTTTATCCGGCAATACAAGTTGGTGGAGCAATCATCGCAATACACACTGGAGAATATTGCGAAAAACTACTTGCCTCAGATCGGGTTCAATGCCCAGGCAACGTATCAGTCGGAGGTCACAAAATTGAGCATCGACCAGTCTTCGTTGCCGTTCACGTTGAATATTCCATCCGTAAACAAAGATCAATACAAAGCAACGGTGGATGTCTCGCAATTGATTTGGGATGGCGGGGCAACCGCTTCCCAAAAGAAAGTCGCACAAGCAAACAGCAATGTGGACAAACAGCGGATCGATGTGAGCCTTTATGCAGTGAAGGATAAAATCAACCAACTCTATTTTGGTATTTTGGCTGTTGACGAGCAATTGGGCATCGTTGATTTGACAGAAAAGAACCTGAGATCGAACCGGGAAGTGGTTGCTTCCATGCTCCGAAACGGGGTGGCCATGCAGCCGGATGCCGACCTGTTGGACGTAGAGCTCCTGAGTCTCGATCAAACCCGGATTACTCAGAAAGCCCTTCGAAAAGCTTATGTGCAGATGCTTTCGCTTTTTATTCACAAGCCCCTCGCCGACAATGTGGAACTCGAAAAGCCATTGGAAACAAACTTCTCGTTGGAGGGCATTTCTCGTCCCGAATTGAATTTGTATGCTTCGCAAATGGAAGCGTTGAAAACACAAAATTATGCGCTCGATGCAAAAAACAGGCCCAAGCTGGCTTTGTTTGCACAAGGGGGATACGGTCGTCCGGGATTGAATATGATGGAAGATAAATTCAAACTGTTTGGTGTGGCGGGAGTGAAGCTGAGCTGGAATTTCGGAGGCCTTTACACCCAGAAGAATGAGCAAAAATTAATTGAAACAAATATCAGCAACCTCGAAATTCAGCAGGAGGCATTTTTGTTCAATACCAACTTGGAGCTAACCAAAGAGCAGTCCGAAATACAAAAAATGAAGGATCTGCTCTCCAAAGACGACGACATCATTCAACTCAGGGCAAGGGTGAAATTGTCCGGGGAGAGCCGCTACAAAAACGGCACCTACCAGATGAACGAACTGATTCGCGACATCAACAACGAATCGCTTGCCCGCCAAACCAAGGCTTTGCACGAGATCCAATACCTGATGAATGTCTATAATTATAAACAAATCCAGGGGAAGTAAACCAAGTAAGTTCAGGAAATTAAAAACAGCATAAAATATGAAACGTCTATTCTTGATAAGTAGCATTGCGCTCGTTGCACTCTCAGGATGCAACCGCAACCAAATGGAACACGATGCTTCTGGCACTTTCGAAACCACCGACATACTTGTTTCGGCAGAAGTGCCCGGCAAGATAGAGAGCTTCGAGATCATCGAAGGCGACCAACTCAAAACGGGGCAATACATCGGATTCATCGACACCACGCAATTGTTCCTCAAAAAACTTCAATTGGAAGCAACCTCCAGGTCGGTCACCGTTCGCAAGCCAAATGTGTCCATACAGGTGGCCGCAACAAAAGACCAAATAGCGAAAGCGAATATCGAAAAGGCGCGCATCCAACGTCTGTTACGGGACGGCGCTGCCACCCAAAAGCAGTTGGATGACATCAACTCGCAATTGGATGTCCTGAAAAGCTCTTTGTCTGCCCAAATGAACTCATTGACGACCTCCGTTCAGGGTTTGGACAACGAAAGCAACGTTTATCAAATACAAGTGGCGCAAATCGAAGATCAACTTCGCCGAAGCCGAATCACAAGCCCGATGGATGGCACTGTTTTGGCAAAATATACCGAAGTTGGAGAAATCACTCAAACAGGCAAAGCCTTGTTCAAGATTGCCGACACGCGGCACTTGTTCCTGAAAGCTTACCTGGTTTCGGATCAATTATCTGAAATCAAGATAGGACAAAAGGTAACCGTGTTTATTAATGGCAAAGATGGCGGCCAAAAATCTTATGCAGGTGAAATCAGCTGGATTGCCGATGAAGCTGAATTCACCCCTAAAACTATCCAGACAAAAGACGAAAGGCAAAATCTGGTTTATGCTGTGAAAATAGCGGTGGACAATAAGGATGGAGCCATCAAAATCGGCATGTACGGCGACGTGGATTTCTCAAACAAAAGCAACTGATGAAACCTGCCATTCTCATCGACAAGATCACGAAAACCTATCCGGGCAAACAAGCCGTAATGGCTTTGGACAACGTCAGCCTCCAAATTGAGGAAGGCGAATTGTTCGGGCTGATCGGGCCTGACGGTGCGGGAAAGACTTCCCTTTTCCGCATACTCACCACTTTGCTGTTGGCCGACAGTGGTTCGGCTACGGTGGAGGGACTGGATGTGGTGAAAGATTTTCGGAAAATCCGTGACCAAATCGGATACATGCCCGGCAAATTCTCGCTTTATCCCGATTTGACCGTGGAGGAAAATCTCCGTTTTTTTGCCGATGTGTTCAACACTACCGTTGAGGCAAATTACGAATCGATTAAGGATATCTATGTGCAAATAGAACCTTTCAAAAAGAGGCGGGCAGGGAAACTATCGGGCGGGATGAAGCAAAAGCTGGCACTTTGCTGTGCCTTGATTCACAAGCCGACCGTCCTGTTTTTGGACGAACCCACAACGGGTGTGGATCCTGTTTCCCGGAAAGAATTTTGGGAAATGCTCCGCAAATTGAAAGAGCAAGGCATCACCATTTTCGTGTCCACTCCTTACATGGATGAAGCGGCGTTGTGTGACCGGATTGCCCTGATCCAATCTGGAAAAATTCTCTCGGTAGATACACCTCGGGACGTTGTGGAGGCTTTCCCATACCAACTATATGCTGTGCGAGCAGACAACAACTACCGGTTGCTCACGCATTTGAAACGACAGGAGAATGTGGAACTGGCCTATATTTCAGGAGAATTTCTACACCTGATTTTCAAAAAGGAAGGCTTTCGCATTGATTTTCCTTACTTGGAAATGAAGCCGATAAAACCGACGATAGAGGATTGTTTTATCCAATTGATGAATCGGTAGCATGTGAACGCATAAACGAGATTTTTCTTTTTAATCATTTGAAAACACGACATCAGTCCATTCAAAAAATGAAAGCAATAGAGGTAAAAGGTCTAACCAAACGATTTGGACAATTCACGGCCGTTGACCAAATCACATTCGAGGTGGAACAGGGCGAGATTTTCGGGTTTCTCGGAGCCAACGGTGCTGGAAAAACCACCGCCATGCGAATGCTATGCGGCTTGCTGAATCCAACCTCAGGATACGGGAATGTGGCCGGATTTGATATATATAAGAATGCCAACGACATCAAACGGAACATCGGCTACATGAGCCAGAAGTTTTCCCTTTACGAAGATCTTACCGCCACCGAGAATTTCGAACTTTTCGGTGGAATTTATGGCCTTAGCCGGAAGGAGATAAAATCGAAAACAGAGAAAGTGTTTGCGGATCTGGGGTTGCAAGCCCAACGCAAGCTGCTCGTGAAATCACTTCCTTTGGGAATTAAGCAGAAAGTATCGTTTGCCGTATCCACTTTTCATTCGCCCAAAATCGTGTTTCTGGATGAACCAACGGGTGGTGTGGATCCAATGGCACGCCGGACTTTCTGGGAAATGATCTATGCGGCAGCCGAACATGGCATCACTTCCTTTGTCACCACCCACTACATGGATGAAGCCGAATATTGCAACCGCGTTTCTATCATGGTGGATGGGCAAATCAGGGCATTGGACACTCCGTCCAACTTGAAACGGGAATTTCAGTCAGAATCCATGGAAGAGGTTTTTCACGCCTTGGCTCGCCAAGCAAAAAGGTCAGGAGAATGAAGCAATTTTTTAGTTTTTTTAAAAAAGAAGTGTACCACATCACCCGCGACAAGCTGACTCTGAGCATCATGCTTTCGCTGCCAATGGTACTGTTGTTGGTATTGGGGTACGCCATCTCCACCGACATCAAAAATGTTCCTTTTGTGGTGTTGGACCAAGCCAAATCCACCCTTTCGTTGCAGTTGGTGGAGAAATTGAGCCAAAATAAATACTTTGAATTGGCTGGGTACCTGCATAGTTCCTCTGAAATTGAAAGTCATTTTCAAAAAGGAGACACAAAACTAGCCTTGGTGATTCCGTCTTCTTTCAATAGCGACATGTTGCTTAGCGAAGCAGCCATCCAGGTGATTGTGGATGCTTCCAATCCGAACGAAGCTTCGACAATTGCCAATTATGCGCAATTGATGATTCAGCAATATATGCAGACACAAGCGAGGGGACAAGCTCCTCTTGCGCCCATTCGCACAGAAGTGAAAATGCTTTACAATCCACAGATGGAAAGCACTTACAACATGGTGCCGGGAATCATCGGACTGTTGATGATCCTGATTTGTGCCTTGATGACCTCCGTTTCCGTGGTTCGGGAAAAAGAAATGGGAACAATGGAGATCTTGCTCTCATCGCCATTGCGGCCAACCACCATCATCATTGCAAAAGCGCTGCCTTATCTCATAGTAGGCCTTATTGACAATGTGTTGGTGATTGCCCTAGCCCATTTTGTTTTGGGTGTGCCAATTGCTGGCAACTTGTTTTTGGTTTTTTTCTTGGCATTCCTTTTCACATTCTGCGCATTGGCTCTCGGGTTGCTTATTTCAACCATCACCGACACCCAAAGAAGTGCCATGATTGCTTCCGGAGCCGGTTTAATGCTTCCAACAATGCTGATGTCGGGGATAATATTTCCCATCAGCAGCATGCCCGACATATTGCAATGGATTTCCTGTATAAACCCTGCCCGCTGGTTTGTGGCCGCCATACGTGATGTCATGATCCGGGGCGTGGGATTGGTCGAAATATGGGAAGAACTTCTTATTCTTCTTGGGATGACTGTCTTTTTGATCGCTTTGAGCATCCGGAAATTCAAAAATAGACTTTGAAACAGTTAGGAGTGAACAGTTAGCAGTTGGGACAATTTAATGCAAATTCACGCATTTACAAATTCACAAAATATGAAAACCCTTTCGTTTCTTCTAAAAAAGGAATTTCTTCAAGTATTTCGAAATAAATTGATTGGCAGGTTACTGGTCGCACTGCCTTTGTTCCAGCTTACGGTGATTCCCTGGGCTGCCACTTTCGACCAGCGCAACATTCCGCTCAGCATTGTTGACAACGACAACAGTTCTTATTCCAGAAAATTGGCCGACAAAATCACTTCGTCCGGCTTTTTCAAGTTGATGGACTATACTCCTTCGCATGAAAAAGCCCTGAATACCTTGGAAAATGGCAAATCGAGGCTGATATTGGATATTCCAGCCGATTTCGAAAAGAATTTGGTGAACGGAAATTCTCCCAAGTTGATGTTGTCCATTGATGCGGTCAATGGTCAGGAAGCCGGACTTGGATTGTCATATATTAGTCAAATAATCAATATGTTTGGCGCAGAGATAGTATCTTCGAATGAACATGCTGTTTTGGTTGATGTGTCCCCTTCTTACCGTTTCAATCCCGAAATGGATTACCACAACTACATGGTTCCAGGCATCATTGTGCTATTGGTTTCCATCATTGGAGGCATGTTGTCGGCCCTGAATATTGTGAGCGAAAAGGAAATAGGAACGATAGAGCAAATCAATGTGACTCCAGTTTCCAAGGTCACTTTTATCCTTGGCAAGCTGATCCCATTTTGGGTGATAGGCATCATCTTGCTTTCTTTCGGGATGCTCGTCGCCCGGATTGTTTACGGAATAGCTCCTGCCGGAAACATCCTTAGCATTTATGCTTTCGGTTTTCTGTATTTGCTCGCTTTCACCGGGCTTGGGTTGATGATTTCCAACTTTGCCCAGACACAGCAACAAGCGATGTTCGTCATTTTGTTTTTCCTGATAATTTTCATCCTTATCAGCGGGCTTTTCACACCTGTAAGCAGCATGCCAGATTGGGCGCAAAAGCTGACACTCTTCAATCCGATACGCTATTATGTAGAGGTGATGCGTTTGGTTTACCTCAAGGGAAGCAGCTTCACTGATATTTTACCTCTCATATACAAGATGCTAGTTTTCGTCACAGTACTTAACACGTTGGCTGTGTGGAGCTACAGGAAAACCAATGGGTGAGAAATTGGATATGTCCCAGGAGTGGGGCTTAAGCTTGTATATCACAAATTATCAATTAGATATAAGATACGGAATTTGCGTCTATTGGCCAAATTTGCGTTCTTGTTTTTTTCTATTGCTGGATTTAGATTCATTGCATCTTTAGTCTGTCGGACGCTTTGCGTTTAATTCCAACCCAGCCTTGCTTCCTCTCTTTTAATGTGTTACTTTTGCATTTCAAATTGATAGAAATGATCCGAAAAAAGAAAAACTTGCCCATTTTTGAAAATGTGGAAATCACCGACATTGCAGCCGAAGGAAAGGCCATTGCAAGGTTGGACAACATGGTGGTGTTTGTTCCTTACGTAGTCCCAGGTGATGTAGTTGACCTACAGATCACTCGTAAAAAGAACAAATATGCAGAAGGCCGTCCCATCCGTTTCGAAAAATATTCAGACAAACGTCAGGAGGCTTTTTGCGAACACTTCACTATTTGTGGAGGGTGCAAATGGGAAATTCTGCCCTACGAAGAGCAATTGAAATACAAGCAACAGCAAGTGGAGGACAACCTTGTGCGTATCGGCAAGGTGGAACTTCCAGCTATTAATCCGATACTTGGTTCGAAGAAAACCGAATTCTACCGGAACAAATTGGAATTCACTTTTTCCAATCGCAAATGGCTCACGCAAGAACAGTTGCAGGCAGGTGAGTCGTTTGAATCGATGAACATGAATGCCCTCGGATTTCATATTCCCGGCATGTTCGACAAAGTGCTCGACATCAACAAATGTTGGCTTCAAGACGAAATATCCAACCGAATCCGCAACTTCATCCGTGAATATTGCTACCAGCACGATTATTCCTTTTTCGATCTGAGAAATCAATTCGGATTGATGCGCAACCTCATTGTACGGACATCTTCCACCGGAGAACTGATGCTCATTGTGGTGTTTTACGAAAACGACAAGGAGAAACATGAAAATCTGTTATCGGCTATCGAAAAAGAATTCCCGGAAATTACCTCTTTGCTCTACATCATCAACCAAAAAGCGAATGATACCATCACAGACCAGCAAGTGCTGAAATGGAGCGGGGCAGACTGTATCTATGAACAAATGGAAGGCTTGAAATTCAAAATCGGCCCCAAATCGTTCTATCAAACCAACAGTGAACAGGCCTATGAACTCTACAAGGTGGCTCGTGAATTTGCAGGGCTAACCGGCAATGAATTGGTGTATGACCTTTATACGGGAACGGGAACTATCGCCAATTTTGTTGCTCACCAAGCTCGAAAAGTGATCGGGATCGAATACGTGGAAGATGCCATAATCGATGCCCGCATTAACTCCGAAAACAACGGCATTGCAAACACCTTGTTCTTTGCGGGAGACATGAAAGATATACTGACTGACGAATTTGTTGCCGAACATGGCCGTCCGGATGTCATCATTACTGATCCGCCCCGTGCTGGAATGCATCAGGATGTGGTGGATGTGATCCTCCATGCAGAACCCCAAAAGATTGTGTATGTAAGCTGCAATCCGGCTACCCAAGCACGTGACCTCAACTTGTTGGATGCCAAATACAAAGTGCTGGCCGTTCAACCCGTGGATATGTTTCCCCATACCCACCATGTAGAAAATGTGGTGATGCTGGAGAAAAGATAAATGCCAGCGGGATACAAAAAAAGGGGCTGCCAGTCATTGGCAGCCCCTTTTTCTTTGTATTCAGCTTTGGCGTTTAGTTGTTTCCGACAAAGCCTTATTTCATTTCATAATCTTGCTTCAGGTCGATTTCATTTTTATCGTTGTCGTAGAATTGATATTCTAAGAAAGTTAGGCTTTGGTTGGGAACTATATCAATTTTCCAACTATATTTTTGCCTCCACTTCCATTTCAACGAAATGAATCCCTGATTGATAAATGCCGCAATATACGGGTGTACATGCAACGCAAATTTCTTCACTTTCAGCTTATTGACCAAATAGTCGATTTTGTTGTCGAGCATATCGGTAAAAAGTATGGACGAACGAATTTCGCCTTTTCCGAAACAAGTTGGACACGCTTCGGTGGTGCTCACTTCCATTTCGGGGCGCACTCTTTGACGAGTGATTTGCATTAATCCAAATTTGCTCAATGGCAGGATGTTGTGTTTGGCCCTATCGGCCGACATTGCGTCCTGCATTCTCAACAGCAGTTTGTTGCGGTGATCGCCTTCGGTCATATCGATGAAATCAATGACGATGATACCTCCCATGTCTCTCAATCGGAGTTGTCGTGCAATTTCTTCTGCAGCAGCCGAATTTACTTCAAAGGCGTTGTTCTCTTGTCCATTGTTCGATTTGGACCTGTTTCCGCTGTTAACATCAATCACGTGCAAGGCTTCGGTGTGTTCGATTATCAGGTAAGCTCCATTACGGAAAGTAACTGTTTTGCCAAAAAGCGCCTTGACTTGTTTTGTGACTGAAAAGTTGTCGAAAATGGGTAATTCCCCATTGTAAAGTTTGACAATATCTTTTTTCTCGGGTTCTATAACTCTCAGGTATTCCTTAATGGCACTGTATGAACTGTTGTCATTGATGTGGATTTCCTGAAATGAGGGATTGAATACGTCCCGGAGGAGAGCCAAGGTACGGCTGCTTTCTTCGATGATAAGGGACGGAACTTTCTCCTTTTGTATTTTAGGGATATTGTCATCCCATTTAAGTTGTAGGGCTTTTAGTTCTGCATCTAATTCTATTACTTTTTTTCCTTCTGCCACTGTGCGTACAATGACACCGAAGTTTTTCGGCTTGATGCTTTGGATCAGTTGCCGCAGGCGTGCCCGTTCTTCTTTGGATTTGATTTTCTGCGAGATGGAAACCTTGTCGTTGAAGGGGATCAAAACCAAATATCGGCCAGCAAATGAAAGTTCCGCTGTGAGTCGTGGACCTTTGGTGGAAATTGGTTCCTTGGCAATCTGAACCAAAATTTCTTGTCCTACTTTCAATACATCTGTGATACTGCCTTCCTTGTCAATTTCGGGAAGAAGCTTGGCTTTGCTTATCAGTGGGTTTTTTTTCTTTTCAGAAACAGCAAATTTGTAGAATTTGTCGAAAGAACTAAAATGAGGACCGAGATCAAGATAGTGAAGAAAAGCGTCTTTTTTGTAACCTATATCGATGAAAGCGGCATTTAAACCTGGCATCAGTTTTTTTACTTTGCCTACATAGATATTACCGACCGCATACGATTCGTCTGTAGCTTCTTTTTGAAGTTCGACCAATTTCTTGTCTTCGAGGACAGCTATTGACACTTCGTTGGGCCGTACATCTATAATTAGTTCACTAACCACAATTTTTAATAAGTTAAATATTTATTTACGCTTCTTTTTTTAGAGATTACAAGACATTTATATCTGCTGATTACATGTCTGCATTTATAAACATGCAAAGAACAAACTTTGTTGTGAATTACGGCCAAGTTTGTTCTTTGCTAACTTTTGAGAAACAATAGATTTTTTATTTTTTCTTTTTGTGTCTATTCTTTCTAAGTCTTTTTTTACGCTTGTGCGTTGACATCTTATGTCTTTTCCTTTTTTTTCCGCTTGGCATGATTTTATCTTTTAATTAGTAAACTTTATTTTTTTATCTGAGCTACGAACGTTTTAGCGGGTTTGAAAGCCGGAATATTGTGTTCGGGGATAATAATAGTCGTGTTTTTTGAAATGTTGCGAGCTGTTTTTTCTGCTCTCTTTTTTACGATGAAACTACCAAACCCTCTTAGATAGACGTTGTCATCTTTGCTCAACGATTCCTTCACTACTTCCATAAATGATTCTACCGTGGTTAGAACTGTAACTTTATCAATGCCAGTGTTTTTGGCAATCTCGTTAACGATGTCCGCTTTTGTCATTGCTTTAATCTTTATATTATGATTTGTAACTAATTTTTTGGATTGCAAATATATAGCTTTTTATTTAGTACTGAAAATAGATGCCTCCTTTTTTTTCTTAAAAGTTATTTATTGGGTTTCGGACGATCTATTTCAAATAGTTTTTCGAGCTAATGCAACACTGTTGTTTGTATCAATGCTGCTTCAATTTAAATAAAAAAACGGAAATCTTCTCTCGATAAAGATTTCCGTTGTGATTCGTTGCGGAGACCGGATTCGAACCGATGACCTTTGGGTTATGAGCCCAACGAGCTACCACTGCTCCACCCCGCGATTTTGTGAGTGCAAAGATAGGTGGGATAAATGAAAAAAACAAATTAAAAGGGTAAAATATTTTATTCTTTTTGTATTGTTATACTAATTTGCTGTAAAACAATATTTTAATTCTTGAAAATTCATCACCAGCTATAACTTAGTCCAAATCCAATGAGTTCATTATACTGAAAATAACCCAGATTATCGTCTTTTTTGGATGAGGAGACACCGTCGTCGTAGCGTAAGTATAAATAGACAGTCAATGATAGAAGGCGGGTAAATGCAAAATTAAACTTGTTTTCGGACTCCAGAATGACTTTCGTGTAGCTTGTGAAATATTTCAATCGGGACGATATTGTCGAGTTCCTGTTGAAGGAATAGCTGAGATTGGCGTTGTATGTAGATCCGATGTCTATGTTGGCTTTTTTCAAGGTGTCAACACCGAAATTTGTTTCGTCAACAGCATCATCGCCCACATAGGTGTAGTTGATTGACAGGGGAGATAGGTCGAGGCTCAAGGTCAGTTTTCGGTATTTATCCACTTTCGAATTTTGAGTTAGGCTATAGTTTAAACCAACCCCGGTATTTATAACCAATGGTGACAGAAGCCCGGCAATAGGGGTGGCTGTGTTGGTCTTGTAGTTACGGAAGAGCGGCGTCTTGATTTCATTAGTTATCGTGTATGACCATTTTTTCGAAAAGCTAAGCCCTACGACCGAATACGTGCGTAAATAGTCCTCACTGATGCTGAGGTTGTGGAGTGTGTCCGCAGGTGTTTTCTGGAAATTCAACTTCCATTCAATGGTGTTGTTCCATGATATCTTGTCTTTCTTGTAGTTCAGCGATATCTTGTGGTAATTTATTACGCTGTAATTGCTGTTCCCTCCAGCGTACCAGTTGTTGGAATATTGGTTTTGGTTTATTTGGAGCGAATGTTCACCGCTTTTTGTCCAGTAGATTGTTTTGGGAATATATTTTTTCAATGCGATATTTGTGTTCAAATTGATTCGTTTGCCGTTGATTTGATCCTTGAACTCTTTCGGCGAAAGCATCATTTGGTTGTTGAGGAATGGTTTTCTGCTGAACAAGAAGATGTTGTATTTGACAAAAGGAGGGTTGCTGGTAAAGTAATTTTTCCGAACCGATTGAATCCATCTGTTTTGGCGGATGATTGGCAAAAATGTGCTGTCTGGGGATAGAAGGTGATAATTGGAGCCTAACAGATGCTCTTGAAATTTGTCTTCACTTAGGAAATCCAAATCTTGGGGTAGTATCTGGCCATCGAATATAACGGGAAGAAACAGCGGGTTGTAGAATATGGTGTCGCGGAATGTGATTCCGTTGTCAATGGGAGTCCATTTTCTTGCTGGTTTTAGAATCCCATCCTGGCGGACGTATTGGCTCGAATCTATTGTGAGAATTTGAGGCTTTTCCGCTTCTTGCGATAATGTTATAGGATAGACTTCCTCGGCAAATACACCAAGTGAGGCCGAGAATAATATTGTAAACATAGCCAAAACACTGATCAATCTTTTCATACCTATTATTTAAAAAACAATTGCCTGGATACAGGACTCATTTTTTCGTTGTTATACTTTTTTATTTCAGTTTTTTGAGACAAGTAATCCCAAGGGTGAATTTTTGTATTAAAAAAACAGCCTTTCATAATAGGCATATAGCTGTTGGATAAGGCTGTCGGCTAAAAAGCCATAGGCAACAGCCGCTGGCCCTACGACTAATTATTGTCACCTAAGTAATTCTTTTTCACTCTTCAATGGATGCTAACTTAAGGCATACGGGTTTGTCAATTCGTATGTCTTTGTCCATGTTGGTGAGCATTCCTGTTGATTGGTTGATTGCAAAAACTTGTATCGAGTTACTGTCGCGGTTGGCAACAAGCAGCATTTTCCCATTCGGCGTAATAATGAAGTTGCGTGGATGGATTCCGGTTGGCTGGTATCCAATCTTTGTCAATTTTCCATCGGCTTTCGACACCGAGAAGATAGATATGCCATCGTTTTTAAGACGATGGGAAGTGTAGAGGAATTTTCCATTGGGGGTGATGTGTATGTCTGCGCTTCCTTTTCCTTTGAATCCATCGGCTGTCACTGTTTGCACTTCATTTATTTTTCCATCGTGATAGTTAAACACATTTACTTTCCCCGAGAGTTCATTCAGCAGATAAAGCTGTTTCCCATTCGGATGGAAAGCCAAGTGTCTTGGGCCAGAGCCTAATTCAAGATCGACAACACTTAGTTTTGTGGTACTCAAAAGTTCGCTTGCTTTTTGCGCCTGCCTGTTTACTTCAAAGCAATACAGCCTGTCTTTTCCCAAGTCTGTTGCCAATAGGTATTTTCCATCAGGGCTAAATACCACTGTGTGCAGGTGCGATCTTCTGCGGAAGGCCTGTTTTGGCCCTTGTCGAAACCCTATAATGTCTCGGTCGTCCGAGAGAGTGCCGTCCTTTTCGAGCCTAATCACGGATATTGTCCCGCCTAGGTAGTTGGCCGTCAGTACAAATTTCTCGCCTGGGTCCATATTGATGTAGCAAGGTGCAGCGCCATCCGTCTTGGAAGAATTTTCCAGATTAAGGACGGCTGTCTTTCTGTCGAAAGTGAAAGCATTGGCGCATGCGCTGGTGTCTTCGTTTTCGGTTACGGAATAAATGTGGTTGTTGTCGTTGCTCAAGGTTAGGTATGACGGGTTTTCTACCGATGTTGACTGGCTTAGGTAGTCGCTGCTGCCGTTCACCGTATCAAAGCGGTAAACGTATATCCCGTCGCTTCCACCCGTGGTGTAGGTTCCAATAAGAAGGAAAAGGCTGTTTGCCATATTGATATTTCCGATTGATACATTTCTTTTCTTGGTTTTCACATCAGAGCATGCTGCACAATACAACAACGACATTGATGCAACTACGAAAATCCGAATATTTGCAAGGTTCATAGCTCTTTGTTTTTTTTTATGCAATATGTCCGCAATTGCTTCATGACAGAATAATTTGCAATGCGAGTGCAATTTTCTAATCGACTAACAAAATAAATAAAACAAATTCAATTCGGCAACCATAGACGTTGTTAAAATGGAGAAATATAGAATAAATTATTTCACATCTTCCAGTAACGAAGGAATGTAAATTCATTAAAAATGTATCGTAAGATTTTTTCTTTTCTAAAACATTTCATATCTTTGCACTCCAAAATATATAAAGAATAATAAATAAATAAACATAATAATAGCAATGAAAAAGGGAATTCATCCTGAATCTTATCGTCCTGTTGTCTTCAAAGACATGTCGAATGAGGATATCTTTATTTCTCGTTCTACCATTCAGGCAAAAGAAACCATCGAAATTGATGGCGTAACTTATCCTTTGGTGAAACTGGAAATCACAAGTTCTTCGCACCCTTTCTACACCGGAAAGCAAAAGCTGGTGGATACCGCAGGGCGTGTGGACAAATTCATGAGCAGATACGCAAAACGCGCACAAAACAAGAAATAATTTTTGTTTCGGTATTTGATACAAAATATCGCTTCTCCATTAAATGGAGGAGCGTTTTTGTTTTATAGCCTCTGGTGCATATTTTTTATGCTATAGTTCAAATAGATTTTTGAACTCGTGTGGAGCAGAACGCATATATTGTGGTGGAATTTTCACCTGACCTCCTAAGGCTGCTGCGGCATGCCATCCCCAATGGGGATCGAACAATGCTGCTCGCCCGATTGCGATCAGATCAGCTTTCCCATCTCTTATTGCTTGTTCAGCACTTCTGGGATCGGTGATCAAGCCTACGCCGATTACGGGGATGTTTATTTCCTTCCTAATGGCTTCGGCAAATGGAAGCTGGTATCCCGTACCCAACGGCGGTAGTTGCTGGAGGCTGTTGTCCAGGCCGCCTGTTGATACATGGATATAGGCAGCACCTCTTTTTTCTAATTCTTTGGACAAGGCGATGCTTTGTTGCAAATCCCAACCCCCTTCAATCCAGTCGGTGGCTGAAATTCGTATTCCAACCACAATCTCCGATGGAATGGCCGATTTGATAGCTTCCAGGATCTTAATCACAAACCGCATCCTGTTTTCGAGGCTTCCTCCATAATCGTCTGAACGGTTGTTCGTGATTGGCGACAGAAACTGGTGGATCAAATAGCCATGTGCCGCATGAATTTCAATCGCATCAAACCCAATTCCAGCCGCCAACTTGGCCGTGTGTGTGAAATTTTCTATGATTTTTTCTATTTCGTCGATGGAAAGCTCTTTGGGAATGGTCCCTCCTGTGGATTGTGCTATTGCAGAAGGAGCATAGGTTTGCCATCCTTGTGATTGATCGGAATTGATATATCCGCCACCTTTCCACGGAAGATTGGTGGAAGCCTTGCGTCCTGCATGCGAGATTTGCAAAGCCAATGGTATTTGGGAATGCAGACGTATGAAATTCACTACATGGCGCAGGGCTACGGCTGTCTCGTCATTCCATAAACCTAAATCTGCATACGAGATTCGTCCTTCTGGTGCAACTGCCGTAGCCTCAAAAATTAATAGACCCGAACCGGAGAACGCTAAATTCCCGTAATGGGACAAGTGCCATTCGTTGGCCAGCCCTCCAGAAGCGGAGTATTGGCACATGGGAGGAATCACAATTCTGTTTTGTAGGTTCAGCCCTCCAATTTTTATTTCAGAAAATAATTTACTTCCCATCCAGATGTTCATTTAGGTAATGTGTTGTCCGATATCCGTTGGCTAATGGCTTCTGTCTATCGTTTCTTCAGGATGCTATTTATCACCCTAACGGTTGAAATCAATTTTCCTGTAGAAGTGAACACATCCACATTCCACACATGGGAAGACCGTCCTTTGTGAACAATTGTTCCCACCGCCCGTACGGTGTCGCCTTCGTGGGCGGAAGAAATGTGGTTGCCACTCACTTGCATTCCCACCGCAATTTCATCGGGTTGGCACAAGAACAATGAACCTAATCCGGCAAGAGTTTCTGCCAAAGCCAAGGTTGCCCCCCCGTGCAAAACGCCGAAAGGTTGTCGTGTGCGTTCGTCCACAGGCATGGTCGCTTCAATGCGTTCCTCGTCCACATAAGTGTATTGAATTCCGAGGTTTCCCATCAAGGCATGCCTAGAACTTGCGTTCAATTGTTCGAGCGGGATTTTTGAAGGGGGAATCTCTGCCAAAAACGCTTTTTCCACAGCCACAGCCACGCCGTCTTCGTCGTTTGAGAGAGTGATGGTGTCGGCACATGCTTTCACCGAATCTTGGGCATTGCCCATCGCTATGCCGAGGCCGGCCATCTGGATCATGGAGAAATCGCGCACCCCGTCTCCGATGACGATTATTTCTTTGGGTTTCACCTGAAGTTTTTCCAATAAAATGGCCAGCGTATTTGCCTTGTCGATGAATGGGGGGACGAATTCCAAAAAATGAGGTTCAGAGCGAATTACATCCAACGAGCCGCTAAGGCGCTTTTTCCAATGTTCTTCCAAGTCAACCAAAGCCTTTTCGTTTTCGCTGACAAGGACACACTTGCAAGGCCAAAAATCTATGGATTCGGCGAAATTATCGGTTTTTATCAATCTCATATTGTTGATTTCCGACTCATGCCGTATATGAGTATTGTCAGGATTGTTGGTCACGATAAAGTCGAGGTGGTAAGTGAAGATGTCGAAACCGTATTCTTTCGCTTTTTCTTCCAAAAACGGAATTAGCTCAGGGTCAATCCTTTTCTCAAAGAAAAGTTCATTGTGTCCTTTTTGGCATTTGAAAATTTGTCCTCCGTTGTAGGAGAGGAAATAGCCGTCGTAGTTTTTCAATTCGATTGACTCCGCTATTGGTTTCAATCCATAAGTCGGTCTTCCCGATGCCAAGACGATTTTTACGCCCATTTGTTGCGCTTTGCGTAGAGTCGCATGGGTTCTTTTGGAAATTTGTTTTTCGCTGTTAAGCAGTGTGCCGTCAACATCCAACACAAGCATTTTATATTCCATTTTTGTTAAATCTAAGTTTTATACTGGGGGCATTTTCTCCTTTTTATTGGCTCTTTTATTACCAGGCTCTTTGGTTTTGTTTATTCTGCATCTTTTGTTATTAACAAAGATAATCATTGGCTTAAAACTATAGCTATTTCATCTTCGAATTTTTAAGAACGAGGCAAAGTTTGTCTTGTCTTCATATTCCCTATTGAAAATGTTAAAACTATGCGAAAATGTAATCTTTGGCTAAGTTTTGGGGCATTCCTGTTTTTTTTGTCTTAAGTGCGCCATTATTCGGTTTTTTTGCTTATTTTGTAACGTTTTTCCATGAAAATAGCTTAATGAATTCCCATATGGGGATGGAAACCAAGGTGCAAATTTTATTTATCCAAAAATTATTACGTTTTTTTCTTAAATTAAGATTTTCAGGGGTATGTATGTTTGTATTGTTTCTTTTTTTTTGTAAAAACCTTAATATTGTCTAATTGAAAAACCTATTTTGTTCCATGAAAATGCCTTTATATATAATCAATCTAAATAGTGGGAAATGATGGAAAAAAACATGGAAAAGCTTCATGGAGTTGGCATTTTAGGCTAATTTTGCACGGCTATAAATAGAGATTGAAAATACTGATAAGGCATAGTTGCTATATATTGTTCACCGATGACAATTCAAATCTATTCAAATAACTAAAACTATTTCTTTTTATGAGTTGGTTACTAAATTCTTCTATCGGAAAGAAGCTGATAATGAGTATTTCAGGATTCTTTCTTGTGTTTTTCCTAATTTTCCATGCAACAATGAATGTTGTGGCTGTCTTTTCGGAAGACGCTTACAATGCCATTTGCGGATTGTTGGGAGCTAACTGGTACGCTGTGGCAGGAACTGCTGTCTTGGGCGGATTTGTTGCAATCCATTTCATTTACGCTTTGTTACTGACACTTCAAAACCGCAAGGCTCGTGGAAATGCAGCTTATGCAGTTTCAGTGCGTCCAACAGGAGTTGAATGGGCATCCCAAAACATGTTTGTTCTGGGTATTATCATCGTTGGCTTTATGTTGTTGCATTTCAGTCAATTTTGGTATAAAATGATGTTCACTGAGCTTCTCGGACATCATGAAGTTGCGCTTGGAACCAGCACAGCCAGTCCACAAGATGGAGCAGAATTCGTCAAATACTATTTCAGCCACCTTTGGGTTGTAGTAGCTTACTTGATTTGGTACGTTGCGTTGTGGTTTCACCTTTCCCATGGCATTTGGAGTGCTTTCCAAACCATCGGTACAAGTGGGAAAATATGGTTGAACCGTTGGAAAGTGATCGGAAACATCTTTGCTACAGTAATCATGCTGGCTTTCGCTTTCGTCACAATCTACTTTTATGCAAGATCAGTTATTGATCCTTCAACAGTTGCAATGTACTACTAATTAGAAGATTGAAATCAATTAATAATTAGATTAAAAGAAAATAAACAGTTATGACTACAATACTAGATCCAAAAAAAGACTCGAAAATTCCGGAAGGTCCTTTGGCCGAAAAATGGACAAACTATAAAGATCACCAGAAATTGGTGAATCCAGCTAACAAGCGTCGCCTCGACATCATTGTTGTTGGAACCGGTTTGGCAGGAGGTTCTGCCGCTGCTTCACTGGGAGAGCTGGGATTCAATGTGCTAAACTTCTGCATCCAAGATTCACCCCGCCGTGCTCATTCTATAGCCGCGCAAGGTGGAATCAATGCTGCAAAGAATTATCAAAATGACGGTGACTCTGTTTACCGCTTGTTTTACGACACAATCAAAGGTGGCGACTACCGTGCCCGTGAAGCAAACGTTCACCGTTTGGCTGAAGTGTCAAACAGCATTATCGACCAATGTGTGGCGCAAGGTGTTCCTTTTGCCCGGGAATACGGAGGTTTGTTGGACAACCGTTCTTTCGGTGGCGCACAAGTTTCGCGCACGTTCTATGCAAAAGGACAGACTGGACAACAATTGTTGCTGGGAGCTTATTCTGCATTGAGTCGTCAAGTGGCAAAAGGTACAGTGAAGCTGTATTCCCGCTACGAAATGTTGGATGTGGTTATCATCGATGGCCGTGCCCGTGGTATTATCGCCCGCAACTTGGTGACAGGTGAAATTGAACGTTTCTCCGCCCATGCCGTCGTGCTTGGAACAGGGGGATACGGAAACACATTCTTTCTTTCCACAAACGCGATGGGTTCTAATGGATCGCCGTTGATTCAAGCTTATAAAAAAGGAGCTTATTTTGCGAATCCTTGTTATGCCCAGATCCACCCTACTTGTATTCCTGTTCACGGAGAATTCCAATCAAAATTGACATTGATGTCCGAATCTCTTCGTAACGATGGCCGTATTTGGGTGCCTAAGAAAAAAGAAGATGCCGAAGCTATCCGTGCAGGAAAATTGAAACCTACACAAATCAAAGAAGAAGACCGCGACTATTACTTGGAAAGACGTTACCCTGCATTTGGTAACTTGGTTCCCCGTGACGTGGCTTCCCGTGCCGCTAAAGAAAGATGCGATGCCGGCTTCGGTGTGAACAATACAGGTTTGGCTGTTTACCTTGACTTTTCTGCCGCTATCCAACGTTTGGGCAAGAGTGTCGTGGAAGCCAAATACGGGAACTTGTTCCAGATGTACGAAAAAATCGTGGACGAAAATCCTTACGAAACTCCGATGATGATTTATCCTGCTATCCACTACACAATGGGTGGAATCTGGGTAAATTACGAATTGCAAACATCTATCAACGGATTGTTTGCCATTGGTGAAGCGAACTTCTCAGACCACGGAGCCAACCGTTTGGGGGCTTCTGCTTTGATGCAAGGCTTGGCAGACGGATATTTTGTGTTGCCTTACACTATCCAAAACTATTTGGCGGATCAAATCACTGTTCCCCGCTTCAGCACGTCGCTTCCTGAATTTGATGAAGCTGAAAGCGGTATCAAACAAAAGATCGCCAAGTTGTTTGCAATCAAGGGAAAACATTCCGTGGACTCCATTCATAAGAAACTCGGTTTGATTATGTGGGACAATGTGGGTATGGCTCGTACGGAAGCTTCATTGACAAAAGCAATTGAGGAACTGAAAGCTTTGAAAAATGATTTCTGGACAAACCTGTACATTCCAGGAGAGCCCAATGACTTGAATACTGAATTGGAAAAAGCCCTCCGCTTGGATGATTTTATAGAAATCGGGTTATTGATGGCTTACGACGCTCTCAACCGCAAAGAATCTTGTGGTGGCCATTTCCGCGAAGAACACCAGACTCCAGAAGGGGAAGCCCTTCGCCACGACGAAGAATTCTCTTATGTTGCTTGTTGGAAATATGTGCAAGACGGATCAGCTCCTGAATTGGTGAAAGAACCGCTTGATTACGAATTCGTAGTAAGACAACAACGTAATTATAAGTCATAATAAGCCCCTCCAAACCTCCCGCGAAGGAGGCTTTATTCGGGGTATTTAAATAAATCATTAAAATAAAAACTTCTAATCTTCTCCTTTGGAGAAAATAAAGGGGGCTTACATTATGGATAAAACAATCAATATAAAACTTAAGATTTGGCGTCAAAAAGGGCCAAAATATCAAGGTGCTTTTAAAGATTATTCTTTGGATGGCGTGTCTGTGGATACTTCTTTCCTTGAAATGCTCGATATTTTGAATGAAACATTGATCAACAAGGGCGAAGAGCCTGTAGTGTTCGATCACGACTGTCGCGAAGGTATCTGCGGAATGTGTAGTTTGTATGTCAACGGACATCCTCACGGGCCGGACGAAGATGTAACTACTTGCCAGCTGCACATGCGTAAATTCAAAGACGGTGAAACGATCACAATCGAACCTTGGCGTTCGGCAGGATTCCCCGTGATCCGCGACCTGATGGTGGATCGTGGCGCTTTCGACAAAATCATTCAAGCAGGAGGTTATGTTTCGGTGAATACCGGCGGCGTGCCCGATGCCAATGCAATCGCCATTCCAAAACCAATTGCCGACGAAGCAATGGATGCAGCCAGCTGCATCGGATGCGGAGCTTGTGTGGCCGCATGTAAGAATGGTTCGGCTATGCTGTTCCTTTCGGCAAAAGTGAGCCAGTTGGCACTTCTTCCTCAAGGAAAAGTGGAAGCTGCTTCCCGTGCCAAAAACATGTTGGCGAAGATGGACGAACTTGGTTTTGGATCTTGCACCAACACGGGTGCTTGCGAAGTGGAATGCCCCAAAAGCATTTCTATCAGCAATATCGCCCGTTTGAACCGGGAATTCTTGAAAGCAAAATTCAACGACTAAAGATTAGTTCCTATCAATAGAGAAATGCGGGGCCGGAATATTCTGGCCTCGCTTTTTTTAATGGCAGCTTGTTGAAGTCACTCACATTTGCCTATTCTCGCAACTTTCCTTACCTTTGCTCCTGCATTAGGTGATAGTTTCCCTATACGGGGAATATCCAAAAGGGAATCCGGTGCGTTTTGAATCGACAAAATTATTCCGGAGCTGTACCCGCAGCTGTAAGCTCTTTTCAGTTAGCAGTTAACAGCCTTCAGTTAACAGATATTCGTTGACAAGGACCCGTTAGCGGCTTAATTGAAAACAAGGTATTGAATATACTTTTGCCACTGCGCAATCCAAACTCCTCCCCTATTGGGGGAGGTTGGGTGGGGGTGCGGGAAGGCGTTCAACACAGAGTAAGCCAGAAGACCTGCCAATGCTATTTTATTCACTGAAGCTTCGGGAGATAAGTTCAAGGGAATCCATTCAACTCTTTACGTTGTTATCTTTTCCTGTTCTTGTTCCGATCAAGTATTTAATATGCCAATTGCAGCTATGCTAGTCTCCAAAAGGGGAGAGCGCGGCAGATTCATCAATTAGCCAACCTGTAAATTCTATGAACAAGTTTTTTGTATTATTCATTGCAATTTTTTCGTTTGTTCTCAGCCTTTCGCCGTTGTCGGCCAAGCGTATTATTTCATTAACGCCTTCTCTTACTAAGAACCTCCAATATCTTGGATCTGAAAATGAATTGGTGGGATGCACCAGTTATTGCAAAACAACCCGGAAAATACCAGTGGTGGCCTCGGCAGTGAAGGTGAATGTGGAAAAAGTGGTTTCCTTGAAACCTGATTTGGTGATAGCAAGTACCTTGACTCAACCGGAAACAATTGCGGCTTTGAAGAAAATCGGTGTGAAAACCGTGGTGTTTCCGATGGCGCATTCTTTCAGTGAAATTTGCGCACAGTTTCTACAACTCGGTAAACTGATCGGCAAGGAAGCACAGGCTCAAAAAGTATTGGGGCAAATCAATCAAAAAATAGCCAAGCTGAAAGCCACAACAACTTCCAATCAAAGGGTTTTTATTCAGCTCGGAGCCAATCCGCTGTTTGCCGTGATCCCTAATACGTTTATGAATGATTACATTGTGTTTGCTGGGGCAAAAAATATCACGCAGGGCATGACTTCCGGCTCCATTACCCGCGAGGCGGTTTTGACACGCAACCCCGAAGCGATTTTCATTGTCACGATGGGGGTTTTTGCGGGTCAGGAAAAAAGGGAATGGGAACGCTATTCGAATTTAGCAGCAGTGAAAAATAAAAAGATATTCATTATCGATTCAGACAAAGCCTGTACTCCAACTCCTGTGACCTTTGCCGAAACACTGGAATTGATTATGAAAAATTTGAAATAAGCGATGAAAAAGAACGGCCTTATCCACGTATATACGGGTGACGGAAAGGGAAAAACAACAGCCGCCATTGGTTTGGCCACGCGGGCTGTTGGGCATGGGCAAAAAGTGTGCTATTGCTCTTTTCACAAAGATCCCGAAAAGTACGGATACAACGAAATGCAAAGCTTGACCAAGCTCGGCGTTGATGTCTTTAATTTCGCAAAAGGGCATCCGCACTTAAACCGGAGTTTGGATGAAAACCTGATCCGGCAAGAGGCACACGAAGGCATCCGACGGGTGAAAGGCGAATTCTTTGCTGCCGGCTATGACCTTGTCATTTTGGATGAAATGCTTATATCCGTTCGGGATAATTATTTGGAAGAAGAATTGCTGCTTGAATTAATGGCAGCCAAACCGAAAGATACCGAACTCGTCCTTACCGGACGTGGGGCAACGGAAAAGGTGATGGCAATGGCCGATTACGTGAGTGAAGTGAAAAAAATAAAGCATCCTTACGACCAGAAGATAAGGAGTCGGGAAGGCATCGAATATTAGTTTGGCACATGAAGGTTTTTCGTATTTATCGCGTACTGTTTCTATTGCTTCTTATTGCACTCTTAATCGCAGTTTCCATTTGGTCGTTGCTATCGGGCGACATCGATGTGTCATGGAAACAGCTTCCTTATGTATTCCAGCATCCCGAGAGCATGGAGTATTCGGTGTTGATGAACCTGCGTTTGCCCCGTCTCATCCTCGCCTTTGCGGTGGGGGCTTCGCTTAGTTTGTCGGGTGTTATCTTGCAAGGAATTTATAAAAATCCGTTGGTTGAACCATTCACTCTCGGGATCTCTGGCGGAGCTTCCCTGGGTGTGGCCATTACGATCGTGACGGGGCTTTCTCTCGTTGCCGGAGGAATCATGTTGCCGGTTGCTGGTTTTGGAGGCGCTTTTGTAACCATCTTCTTGGTCTATCTGTTAGGAGTCAGGCGGAATGGCGCAAACATCAACCGGATGCTGCTCACGGGAGTTATGATAAGCTTTGTTTGCTCTTCGTTCCTGATGTTTTTGTTGTCGATCAGCACCACCGAAAATATGCACAGCATCATCTTTTGGACGATGGGTTCCCTTGAAGAGCCAAACGAGACATTGATTGGCCTCATGCTGACAGGCTGCATCGCCGTTTATTTATTATCCCATTTATTTGCAAATGCCTTGAATGCACTCCGCTTGGGCGAAGACGAAGCTATTCATTTGGGAATCAATGTCCCGAGAACAGTCAAGGTTTTATTTGTGATGACTTCGTTGCTCACTGGGCTTTGTGTTTCCATAGCTGGTATCATTGGCTTTGTGGGTTTGGTGATTCCGCACCTGATGAAACGGGCGGTAGGTTCCGATTACCGCATTTTGCTCACCGCTTGTTTTCTAGGTGGCGGGTTGTTTCTGATCGTGTGCGATGTATTGGCTCGTACCTTGATTTCACCCAACGAATTGCCTGTTGGCGTTTTGACCGGAATCACGGGCGGAATTGTGTTTATTGTCTTACTTAGCAAAAAGGAAGCAGGATGGAAAAACTGACAAACTTGCTTCAAGTCGAACACCTTCATGGTGGATATAAAACCTTCCGGATGGAAGATGTTTCGTTCAATCTAGCGAAAGGAGATTTTGCCGGAATTATTGGTCCAAACGGCTCTGGGAAAAGCACTCTGATGAAGCTTTTGCTGGGAGACCTCAAACGAACTCAAGGTAAAATGTTTCTTGATGGAACGGAACTGAACACCATGTCGGTTGGCGAAAAGGCCCGAAAAATTGCGGTTGTGACACAGCGGATAGAAGACACTTCCATGTCTGTGCTGGAATATGTACTGTTGGGAAGGCTGCCCTATCGTCAAATGTTTCAGTTCTTCGAAAAGAAACAAGACGTCGCAAAGGCGCAACGATACATGGAACTGACCGGGATCTCCAAATATAGCGACTATCCCCTTTCTTCGCTCAGCGGTGGAGAACGCCAGCTTGCCGCCATGGCACGTGCGCTCACTCAAGAACCCGATCTACTTTTGCTCGACGAACCCACATCCCAGCTCGATATTTCGCACCAGGTGCAGATCCTCGATTTGGTACGCATGCTCAATTGTGAACTGGGACTTACCGTCTTGATGATTATTCACGATTTGAACCTGGCAAGCACCTATTGCAACCACCTGATTCTTCTCCGAGATGGACGTTTAGTCACACAGGGAATACCTGCCGATGTGTTGCAATACCAAATAATCGAAGAAGTGTATAATACCGTAGTGGTTACCCGTTCCAATCCGATCACAGGACGACCCACCGTGTTTTTAGTTCCCCGGGACGAGATTGAGAAATTGGCGAGGGAACGCAGAACCTATTCCGATAACGAACCCATTTTCAAATTTGAAGACGAATAGCTGCTGAAGCTACTGGTTTACTGAGGCCATAAACTAAGGTACTGCTAGTTTAATCTGAAATATAAAAATTGGCGCATCAACCGACCAAATTGACCTTATCCTGAAATTGGTGGACTGCTTGGAGCCTCCCTATTACATACTCTATGTGTTAGTTGTTTCTCGACTTGGCAACGAAGCGGGACGTTATCAATCTCCTGAATTTGGAACCAAACAAGAGCTACAAGATTTCTTGCTTGAGTTCAAAGAGTTTTTTGAAACAGATGGCAGGCATCGTATTTGGATTGGCGCAACCAATAATTCCGGACTATTGGTCTATGACCAGCATCATGTTATATTTGCTTATGGGCCAATCGACAGGTTTGAGCGAATATTAGAGAATCGTGGTTTTAGAGAACAACCCTTTTCTTTTCCTGCACCGCATTGTCATAATTATCATGAGGATAACGACCAACACGAAAAAACATTATGGACTATTGCGATTGGGCAATTTATCCACTTGATGACAATGATCTATATGATTGATATAAAAACTTCTGCTGATAGGATCGTGCATGCGTTTCAGGCAAGCCTTTGCTATTCTCCCAACTCCAGAGAATATAGCAATTCATACAATCTTTTATTTGTAGCCGAAGAGAAATAGTTTATAGCCTTTTTACATATTTGTTTCTATACTCTGCTCTTGTTAGAGCTGTGGGCGGATACCGTTAATAATAAAAAAAAGCCTATGCTGGGGGTGGCAGAAGCTTTCAAGTCGAGTTTTAGTTTTGTTTTGTGTGGGAGAGAGAAAGTTTCAATTCGCTTTCTGATTTTTTTCAGTTCATTAGTTTTATTGCTGTGTACACAATATAATAGTCAATTCCCATGCCATTTGATTTGAATAATTTTTTTTTGCTGGTAAATTTATGTTGATGAGGTGTTTATGTTTTTTTTATTACAGGGGGTGTTGTGGAATATTGCGGAATGTGTAGAATATTTCCACAATAGAGTGTGGAAGGCAGTGTGGAAAGAGCGTCGCTAGGAATGTAGGGATTTAATTTTATAGGGAGACGTTTTACTAGATTATTCTCTAGGATGTTTCCGCATTTTGCATCTTTATTGTATTCAACTACTACCATTTATAAATAAATTATGTAGATTTGCGTTTTGAAAATCCCAGAAGGTCATGAAAAGGTCAATCGAAGCACAAATCAAAATTAACACAGTTATTGTCTATCTGATTATTGTGGTCTTATTTATAAGCATGTTTGCATATATTTACAGCTTTCGCACTAATCTCGACGAACAGAAAAGGAATATCGAACTTTATAGTGCCGAACTGAATGCAGCCGAGAGTTTGATTAGTCAAGTAAACAAAACACAATCGGACGTAAATCTTTTCGTTGCAACCAAAGATTCGGCTTATAAAAATAAATTCATCGATAATCTTTCTCACATAAGATTGTCGATCGATTCTCTAAAGTCAAAGAGTGTTTCCTCCTCCCATGAGAAAACTCTTGAAACGATAGATTCATTATTGACCCAAAAAGGGGATATTGTTGGCCAACTTAATAAAGCACTTGAGGAAAAGGATTTACTTGAAAATATCAATGGTTTTTTGAAGCATTATAGGCCTAATGAGCTTAATTCCCTGTTAACAAACAAGCAGGTTCAAAGGCAGGACACTATTATCACGAAAGCTGCTCCCAAGAAGAACTTTTGGAAAAAAATGGGTGATTTGTTTTCTACAAAGACGGCAACAGATTCTCTAAACATTAAATCACAAGAAACTGAAGAGACAAAAACAAAGAGATTGTTGCAACATGAGAAGGATGAAATGGCTCGCAAAATAAAAAAATATGTTCAGCGAGCGAGTCATGACTATATAGCTCAATTGGTCGGCATTGAGAATCGGGTCAATGACTTGATTACTGCCGATCAGGAAATCTCAACGAAAATTTCTTCACTTCTTATCAATTATTATAGCCAGATAATTAATGCAAGATTTGAAGAAATACACCGTAGTGATCGGCTAATCAGGCAAAACAACAACTACACGCTAATTGGAGGTCTTATCGCATTGATTCCAATTATTATTTCACTGATTACGATCTTACACAATGTCAACAAGGGCAAAAGAGCCCGTCAGGACTTGGAAAATGCAAATGCCCGCATCCGTGAGGTGATGGAGAGCAGACATCAACTGTTGCTGTCGATTTCTCACGACATAAAGACACCTCTGAATTCCATCATGGGGAGTCTGGACTTGAACAAGGGTGGGGGAGCGGTCAATTCCTCCAGTGTGAGTTCGATGCACAATTCGGGGAAGCATATCCTTTCTTTGCTGGACAACTTGCTGGGATTTTCGAGTATCGAACAGGGTAGGCTTGCTTTGCAAAATGTCCCTTTCCACCTTTACGAATTGTGTGTCGAACTACAAGAAATGTTTGTTCCTCTTTGCGAAAAGAAAAATTTGAGTTTCGAAACGCAGTTCAATTTTGATCCGAGTCAGGTTATTGATGCCGACAACCTGAAATTGAAACAAGTCATTATCAACCTTCTTTCGAATGCGGTGAAATATACATTGAAGGGTGGTGTAAAACTAAGCGTATCCTACAGCGGTAACAATATCCTTGTTTTGGTTCAAGATTCTGGGGTCGGGGTTGCTAAAGACAAACTCAATAAAATCTTCGAGCCATTTGTCAGGCTAGAGGAGAACAACTCCATTGCTGAAGGTTCAGGTTTTGGAATGTATGTGGTGAAAGGCTTGGTGGAACTGTTTGGTGGAACGATCAAGGCTGATTCTGTTGTGGGAAAAGGAACAACTTTTTCTCTTGTCATTCCTGCCGATGCTGTGCCGTCAGGCAATACCCAAAGGAAGACAAAACATATTTTGCTTGTTGATGACGATCCAGCCTTGCTTTTGACCTTGAAATCGATGACCCTGCAACTTGGACATCAAGCTGAGACTTGTCAATCTATTGATGAACTCAAAAAACAAATAGCATCAATGGGGAAGTACGATCTGGTGCTTACCGACATGGAAATGGGTGTCAATTCGGGACTTGACTCATTGGAGTATATTCGAAAGGCCAATGCCGATATTCCTGTGATCTTGATGACAGCTCGTTCCGAAATCAACGATGAACAGGTCAAATTGATGGGATTTACCAGTTGTTTGCCCAAACCCATCTCGTCGGATGTGTTGTCCATATTATTGGGGGAATCGGACAATAAGACAAGTGCGGCTGTTCCCGAAAAGACAGAGGGGGAAGTCCGCTTTTACGAATTGAGCCAAATGCTCGGAAACGATAAGGATGCTATTGCCGGTGTATTGTCCGCATTTGTAGAGAATTCGCAGAAAGATCTAGCAAGCCTTCAAAAAGCAGCCAAAGGGAAAGATTTTGAGACAGCCCAACAAAAATGCCACAAAATGTTGTCCATGTTTATGCAGATTGATTCCGAAAATCAGGCAATTGATTTGCTCAAAAAGATGGATTCTTCGCGCAACACCGCCCCGAAATCTTATCAAGGGTGGAGAGCTGATGTGAAATCGATTGTGAAGTTGACGGAAGAATTAGTTGAGGATATTAAAAAATATTTAAGTAGATAAAGTGCCTTGAAACTAGCCATGTAAAACACATTTTTCGATACATTTTCCTACATGCAAATTGCTCATAGTGCGATATTCTTGAAAACTATGCGGAAATTGCACTTTTTCTCACAAACAGCCTGTTGTATCTCTTATTTGGCGTTTTGTCCCGATTTTGAATAGGTCAACTTGCATTGACGGCTAAAAATGCTATATTCAATTAGCAAAATAGGTATTTTTTTGAAATATTTTCTTTGCAAAATTGAAATAATATTTTACTTTTGTGGGCGAAATTAGCTGAAGCGTATGAGCCTTAGATGAAATCTATCAGAGCACTTGGGCTTCTGATTTTTAATCGCAGCTTTTCGCATGGTTACTAATTGTAATTTTTCAACTGAAAATATGAATTCTTCCTTGTTTTTAGTCGCATTGATTACTGGCGCGGGTCTTATCGTTGCCGGTTTGGGGATGGCAATTCTTTTGTCCCCAAAATCCTTCAATCCTCAAAAGGGTGAAGCCTATGAGTGTGGTATCCCCACCCGAGGCACTTCCTGGATGCAATTCCATGTGGGGTATTATTTGTATGCGATTCTTTACCTTATGTTTGATGTGGAAGCCGTTTTCTTATTTCCTTGGGCGACAGTAGTCCGGGATTTAGGACCTTCGGGCTTAGCTAGCATATTATTTTTTATACTTATTCTTGGATTAGGCCTTGCTTACGCATGGAGAAAAGGAGCGTTGAAATGGAAGTAAAGAACATATATATCAAGGGGATTCCCAACGAAGAATTTAAAGACAACGAATACCTTGAAAACTACGTCAATGAGCTTCGTCAAAACGGTGTGCCGATGATTATCGGGAAATTGGACGACCTGATCAATTGGGGTCGTTCCAATTCTCTGTGGCCATTGGCTTTTGCGACAAGTTGTTGTGGCATCGAGTTTATGTCGGCAGCAGCAGCTCGTCACGATTTGGCCCGATTTGGCATGGAAGTTACCCGGAATAGTCCGCGTCAAGCAGATGTGATCTTGGTGGCCGGAACCATTGTGCACAAAATGGCACCGCTCTTGAAACGTGTTTACGACCAAATGGCAGAGCCTAAATATGTGGTTGCGATGGGTAGTTGCGCTATTTCCGGAGGTCCGTTCATCAATTCTTACCACGTTGTCAAAGGTGTGGACGAAATCATTCCTGTGGATGTGTATGTTCCTGGATGTCCTCCTCGCCCCGAAGGTCTGTTCTACGGACTGATGCAACTGCAACGTAAAGTGAAAATGGAGCGTTTTCTCTTCAAAGTGAAATAATAAAAAAGGCTGAAATCGTATATGAAAGATATTAAAGAACTGGTTTTAGAGACCGTTCCCAATGCCGTTGTCGAAGAAAAGCAAAAATTAACCGTTACCGTCGAACCCAAAGACCTGCATCCTTTGGTTGCTGCGCTCAAAGCTGAACCTTCTTCTCCTTTTGACCTTTTGATGCAATTGAATGGAATGGACTGGGGTGAAAAACTGGGTGTGGTGTATTTGTTGTCATCTTCTACCGACATTTCTAAAGAAATTGTCCTTACCACAGCAACCGACGACCGCAAAAATCCTTTGCTTTATAGCATTACAGACTTGTATGAAACCGCTCACTTCAATGAGCGTGAAGTTTTTGCAATGTTTGGCATTCGGTTTATCAATAATCCGGACATGCGCCGGTTTATTCTGAATAGTGACTGGACAGGTTTTCCGCTTCGCAAAGATTACAATGCCGATCCTGTTCTGAATCCCGTAAATGTCGTCAGTAAAGAGATCCAAGACATTGCTCCAAGCATTTATGAAACACCGCAAGGGGAAATCAAAGAAAAGCAAACCGACATTTTTGAAAAAGACGATTACGTCATCAACATAGGCCCTCAACACCCTTCCACGCACGGTGTAATGCACTTCCGCACAGCTTTGGATGGAGAAAATGTGAAAAAGATCGATGTTCACAGTGGATACATTCACCGAGGGATCGAAAAACTTAGCGAAGAACTTACTTATTCTCAAATACTTCATTTTACCGACCGCCTTGACTATCTTGCCGCCAATATCAACCGCCATGCACTGTGTATGTGCGTGGAGAAAGCGGCCGAAATAGAGGTGTCCGAAAGAGCGCAATATATCCGTACCCTTATGGACGAATTGACCCGCATCGAATCACATTTGGTGGCTTGGGCAGCGATGTGTAACGATATTGGATCCACCACTGCGTTCATCTATGGTTTCCGCGAACGGGAAGTGATTCTGGACATTTTTGAAAAAGTCTGCGGTGGCCGTTTGATCATGAACCACAACGTGATAGGCGGTGTGATGTTTGATATATATCCTGAATTCCAGAAAGATGTGGAGGCATTTATCGTTCAAATGCGCAAAGCTTTGATCGAATACCATCGCTTTTTCTCGGGCAATGTGATTGCTTTGGGACGTATGAAGGGTATCGGCATTATGTCGAAAGAAGATGCAATCAGTTGGGCTGTGACTGGACCTGCGGGACGTGGCTCCGGCTGGTCGTGTGATTTGCGGAAATATGCTCCTTATGCCTTGTATGATAAGGTGGAATTCAACGAGGTTATCCGTACCGAATGCGACTCCTTTGCCCGCTATATGAACCGTTTGGACGAAATTGAAGAATCTTGCCGGATTATAGAGCAATTGCTTCCGAATATCCCGGAAGGTGCTTTTGCTACCAAAACCAAACCGATCATCAAATTGCCCGAAGGTCAATTCTTTCAACGGGTGGAGGCTGCGAGAGGCGAGTTTGGGGTATTTATTGAAAGCCACGGCGACAAATTCCCTTACCGGATCAAGTTCCGTTCGCCTTCCATGGCTTTGGTCTCTATCATGCCGCATATTTGTCGTGGAGAAAAAATTGCCGACTTGATCGGTATTGGAGGTTCGATGGACTATGTGATTCCATGTATTGACAGATAGCTTATTCGCAGATTTGCTAATAAACAGATTTACAGATTTACGATATTACAATTAAAAAATATATGTTGTTAGAAATTATGCATCCACTGGAGCTTATCAAACTTACCACTTGGTTGGATGGCTTTCTCCAAGGCCTATTGCCTTCTTGGGCGGCTTTGTTGATTGAATTTATTCTTGTAGGTGTTGTTTTGTTGGCTATGTATGCCGTGATTGCCTTGATCCTGATTTATGCAGAACGTAAAATCACCGCATTTTTCCAATGCCGTTACGGGCCAAATCGTGTTGGTAAATACGGATTGATCCAGTCCGTGGCCGACATGGTGAAGATTTTGCTGAAAGAGATCATTCACGTGAACAATGTGGATAAATTTTTATTCTACTTGGCTCCCTTTTTTGTGATCTGTGCCTCCATGATGACTTTTGCTGCTCTTCCTTTTGGAAATGGCTTGCATGCAGTGGATTTCAATATGGGAGTTTTCTACCTGATTGCCGTTTCCTCGTTGAGCATCATCGGTGTCCTTTTGGCAGGGTGGTCTAGCAACAATAAATATTCCATGATCGGAGCCATGCGAAGCGGTGCCCAGTTTGTTAGTTATGAACTGTCGGCGGGCTTATCATTGCTGACAGTTGCGGTTTTGGCTGGCTCGTTGCAATTGTCAACCATTGTCGCCGACCAAAGCTATGTGTATCATTGGAATCTTTTTAGAGGACATCTGCCCGCCGTCATCGCCTTCATCATTTATCTGATTGCAGGACATGCGGAAACAAACCGAGGCCCTTTTGACTTGCCGGAGGCGGAATCTGAATTGACTGCCGGCTACCACACGGAATATTCCGGTTTGCAATTCGGATTTTACTATTTGGCTGAATACTTGAATATGTTCATTATTGCCGGAATCGGTACAACCATGTTTTTGGGTGGCTGGAATGCCATTCAAGTGGAAGGTTGGGACGGATTCAACCAAGTGATGAATTTTATTCCTTCTTATGCCTGGTTCTTTGGGAAAACAGCGGTGTTGATATTCTTGAGTTTGTGGGTACGTTGGACATTTCCTCGTTTGCGCATCGACCAACTTCTGAATTTGGAGTGGAAATACCTGTTGCCAATCAACTTAGTAAACTTAGTCATCATGGCGATTATCGTCGTTTTCGGATTGTACATCAAATAAATGCGGATCTGCAAATCTGTAAAAAATAGGAGTTTTATAAAATGACAGTATCAGAATATTTTTCAGGATTATTTACGGGGATCAAGTCGCTCTTGATCGGGATGAGTGTTACCTGGAAGGAATTATTTACCAAAAAGATCACCCAGCAATATCCCGAGAACCGAGGCACGCTTGTTATCTCCAACAGATGGAGGGGGAATTTGATTATGCCGCACGACGAGAACAACGAACATGCTTGTACGGCTTGTGGTATTTGCCAGATGAATTGTCCTAACGGTACGATTGTGGTCAAATCGAGGACTATCGAAACCGAGGAAGGCAAAAAGAAAAAAATACTGGACAGCTATACCTACGATTTGGGCACTTGCACCTTTTGCAACCTTTGTGTGATCTCTTGTCCTTCGAATGCTATTCAATTTGATAATAGTTTCGAAAACGCTTTGTTCACACGTAGCAAATTGCTTGAGCGGCTCAATCACGAAGGGTCAAAGCTCCGCGAAAAGAAAGTCGCGCCGAAAGCTGTTGCCGGCAATTCTCCTTCGCCAGTTGCTGGATAAAGATCAGTATCGATGCATCACGCATTTCAATCAATATAATAAAGGCTAATGTCGGGTTTCCGACAGGTTTGTAAGAAAAATTATGGTTTCAAATATCATCTTCTTCATTTTGGCGTTCGTCACGGTGGTTTCTTCCATCTTGGCGGTAACTTCGCAAAAGATCATACGCTCAGCAGTGTTTCTGCTGTTTGTGTTGTTGAGCACTGCTGGTTTTTATTTCCTGCTCGATTATCATTTTCTCGCCATCACTCAGATTGCAGTGTATGCCGGCGGTGTGATGGTCTTGTTTATCTTCTCCATCGTGTTGACAAGTCAGCCGGGAATTGGTGTGAAATTCGAAAAGCCGGGACGCATGTTGGTTGCAGCATTGGCTGCTTTGACCGGACTGGCCATTTGCGGGCATATCATTTTCTACAATGTCAACCGTGTTTATTATTATGTGACGCAAGATGAATTAAAGGTTCAAGATATTGGTTTTGGTCTTCTTGGAACCGACAAATATCAGAACATGTTGCCTTTCGAGGCCGTGAGTTTGCTGTTACTGGCTTGCATCATCGGAGGAGTAATGATTGCCAGAAAAAGATAAGGGACTCAACAATTGTTTCCTTTTCGAATTTACAAATTTGCTGATTTTGCATTTTCAAATTAAAAAATATGGGTGAATTCATAACAAATCTGCTAAACAATACGATACCTATCGAGCTATATCTGGCCGTAACCACTATCGTGTTTTTTGTAGGAGTTTACGGCTTTTTGTCGCGCAAAAACATGATAATGGTATTGATATCCATCGAATTGATGCTGAATGCTGCCGACATTAATTTTGCCGTCTTCAACCGCTATCTCTATCCTGGCCAATTGGAAGGATTTTATTTCACATTGTTTGCCATAGCCATTGCCGCCGCTGAAGCTGCCATTGCCATTGCCATCATTATCAACATCTACCGCAAGGTTCATACTATTTATGTGGATGAGGATGTTTCTAAAATGAAGTATTAATTACAATTGAAGAAAACAAACACTGATGAGCCGACAGTTTGAAAGAGTGCCTGCTTCATCACTATTATAGAAAAAAGATTTATGCTGACTTTTAATTATTCGATATGGATTCTTGTTCTTCCGGCCGTGATGTTTCTTGTGCTAGGGCTTGGGGGAAAATACATGAAACCTGTTGTTTCCGGTGTTTTGGGAACAATCACCATGGCGATAACAACTGTCCTTGCCTATTTGACTGCATATCAATATTTCTTTAGTGTCGGGAAAGCGGCTGATGGAACTTACAAGGCAATCGAGGCTTTCAACTTTGAATGGCTGAGATTTACAGACACCTTGCATATTGATTTGGGCATGTACATCGATGCCATTTCGTCGATGATGCTGATCGTGATCACTACGGTGTCGTTGATGGTTCATATCTACAGCCTTGGATACATGAAAGGGGAGAAAGGCTTCCAACGCTACTACGCTTTTCTGTCTTTGTTCAGTTTCTCGATGTTGGGACTCGTGGTCGCCACGAATATCTTCCAAATGTATATTTTCTGGGAATTGGTAGGGGTTTCTTCCTTCCTGCTCATCGGATTTTATTATACGAAGCCTTCGGCTGTTGCCGCTTCGAAAAAAGCATTTATTGTCACTCGTTTTGCCGACTTTTTCTTCCTGATCGGCATCTTGTTATTGTCTTATTTTACAAAAACATTTGATTTCGGAACGCTCACCGCAGTGGGCGCACCTTGCTTTAGTTCCTTTGCCGGTGGTTCTTTCCTTGGAATATCGGCCATCTCGTGGACTATGTTTTTGATCTTTATGGGAGGTGTCGGCAAATCGGCTTTGCTTCCATTCCACGTGTGGTTGCCCGATGCCATGGAAGGACCAACTCCCGTTTCTGCACTTATCCATGCTGCCACGATGGTTGTTGCAGGTGTTTTCCTGATTGCACGTTTGTTCCCGATATACCTGTTCCAAACTCCCGAGGTGCTGCACCTGATTGGTTACATTGGAGCAATAACGGCTATTTTTGCCGCGGTTGTCGCTTGCACCCAGACCGATATTAAACGGGTATTGGCCTTTTCGACCATTTCCCAAATAGCATATATGATTACGGCCTTGAGCGTTTCCGGCTACGACGGCCACGATGGATTGGGATACATGGCATCTATGTTTCACTTGTTCACGCACGCTTTCTTCAAAGCATTGCTCTTCTTGGGAGCTGGTGCGATTATCCATGCAGTGCATAGCAATGAGATGGACGACATGGGCGGACTGTGGAAAAAAATGCCGATCGCCAATTGGACTTTCCTGATCGCTTGTTTGGCCATTGCGGGAATCTTTCCTTTCTCGGGATTCTTCTCCAAAGATGAAATTTTGGCTGCCGCGCTGCATCACGATATTGTTTTGTTCAGCATCTTGTTCATTGCAGCCGGTTTGACAGCTTTTTATATGTTCCGCCTCTATTTCCGGATTTTCCACTACGAAAACAAGCAATACCACCACGCACCTCACGATGCCGGTCCATCCATGTCAATCCCTTTGATTTTCTTGGCTGTAGTTACCGTGGTTGCCGGTTGGTTGATTCCTTTTGATACACTAATCACTGCCGACGGAAAGGCTTTCGAATCGCATATCGATCCGTTGGTTGCCGGTCTGAGCATTGGTATTGCTCTTGTAGGAATTGTGGGAGCCTATGTGTTTTATTTCAAGAAAAACGAAAAACCGGATCAGGTGGCAACTTCTTTGGGATGGTTCTACAGGGCTACCCACAACAAATTCTATTTTGACGAAATCTGGATGTTTGCCACCCGCAGCATCATCTTTAAATGTGTTTCCAAACCAATGGCTTGGATAGATGTAAATGTGATTGATGGATTTATGAATGGCTTGGCATACGTCAGCCACCAGGCATCCGAGGCAATTAAAGGTTTCCAATCAGGCCGCATTCAACAGTATGCTTTGATTTACCTGGTTGGGGCATTGGTGTTGATAGTTACATTCTGCGGCTGGTTGGTTGCGTTTATTACGAAGTAAAATCGTGAAATTGTAAATTCGTAGAATCTAAATTTACGAATTTACGGATTTACAAATTGATAAAATAGATTTAATAACGATGAATATTCTTTCATTATTTGTTCTTGTTCCGGTATTGATGCTTGTGGCTTATGCTTTTTGCCCAAACATCAAGCAAGTGCGTGCGATAGGTGTCATTGGCTCTTCCATCGAACTTATTTTGTCGGTCGTATTGTTGTTCCTGTTTTTTGCAGAACGCAACGCCGGCAACACAGCCGAGATGTTATTCACATTTGATGCTGTGTGGTATCAAGCCGCAAACATTAATATCCACTTTTCGTTGGGGGTTGATGGCATATCCATCTTGATGTTGATGCTGACATCGGTCATCATGTTCACCGGCGTGTTTGTTTCGTGGGACATGAATCCTCTTCCCCGTGATTTCTTTATGTGGCTCACCTTGCTGGCTATCGGCGTGTATGGTTTCTTTATCACCACGGACATGTTCACCATGTTTTTCTTCTACGAAATAGCCTTGATCCCGATGTATTTGCTGATTGGAGTTTGGGGCAACGGCAAGAAAGAATATGCGGCCATGAAAGTGGCCTTGATGCTGATGGGGGCATCCGCCTTTATTTTTACAGGCTTGCTCGGAATTTACTTCAGCACCACAGTAAACGGAGTGCACACATTCAATTTGCTCGAACTAGCAAAAGCCGACATTCCCGTGGCTGTGCAGCTTTGGGCATTCCCTTGCATATTTGTCGGCTTTGGAACACTAAGTGCCTTGTTCCCTTTTCATACTTGGTCACCCGATGGATACGGATGCGCACCAACTGCAGTTTCCATGTTCCATGCCGGTGTATTGAAAAACTTAGGTGCTTACGGATGTTTCCGCATCGCCATGCAACTTCTTCCGGAAGGAGCAAACCAAGTGGGTTGGATATTCATTATTTTGTCGGCAATCGGAGTGGTTTACGGTGCTTTCTGTGCTGTTTCCCAAAAAGACTTGAAATACATCAATGCCTATTCGTCGGTATCGCACTGCTGTTTGATTTTGTTTGCCATCTTGATGTGGAACAAAACTGCCATGACGGGAGCCGTGATGCAGATGGTTTCGCACGGAGTGATGACGGCCTTGTTCTTTGCGCTGATTGGAATGATTTATGGGCGTACACATACGCGTAACCTGACAGAGCTGGGCGGCTTGATGAAAATTATGCCTTTCCTAGGCGTTGGTTATATCATTGCTGGTTTGGCATCGTTAGGTCTTCCTGGTCTGAGCGGTTTTGTTGCTGAAATGATGATTTTTGTTGGTTCGTTTGCCCATGCAGACTTATTCACCCGCATATTCACCGTATTGTGTGTCACATCCATTGTCATTACGGCCGTGTACATCTTGCGGGCAGTTGGCAAAGTGCTGTACGGACCGGTCATCAACGACCACCACTTGGAACTGACGGATGCCAAATTCACCGAACGCATAGCCATCGTTGTGCTGATAGTGGGAGTTGCAGGCATCGGATTGTATCCTGGATGGATTTCGGAAATGATCAATGCCAGTTTGACGTTTGTACATTGATAGCCAATCGCTGTCTTTTAGATAAAGAAAGTAGATAATAAAATTATAGAAAAGAGATAAGATGGATTTGAGTAATTATTTGTTGATGAAGCACGAGCTATCGCTGATTGTGGTATTCCTGATCTTGATGATTTACGACCTGTTTGCTTCAGACAAAGCTAAGAAATACTTTTTCCCTATTGCGTGCACCTTGTTTTTGATCCATACGGTGTTGGGATTCTTTTTCCATGACAGCAGCACTGCTTTTGGAGGCATGTTTGTGGCCGGGCCTGCGCAAGCGTTGGTGAAAAACATCCTGAATGTGGGGCTTTTCCTGGTATTCCTTCAAGCCAAAACCTGGTTGGCTTCCGAAGAGTCAATCATCAAGCGTGGCGAGTTTTTCATGCTCACTCTACTCACCTTGTTCGGGATGTACCTGATGATCTCTTCCGGCAATTTCTTGTTGTTCTACATCGGGCTTGAGACAGCCTCACTTCCCATTGCCGCATTGGTTGCTTTTGACAAACACCGTTACGAATCGGCCGAAGCCGGATTGAAATTCATTTTCAACGCCATCTTTTCTTCGGCGGTGATGATATTTGGTATCTCCTTCGTGTATGGAGCTTGCGGAACACTTTATTTCGCAGACTTGGGTAGCTCCATCAGTTCCACCCCATTGACCATCATGGCCATGATTTTGGTGTTATCGGGCTTGTTCTTCAAAATATCACTTGTCCCTTTTCACGCATGGGCACCAGATACATACCAAGGCGCGCCAACGAATGTGACCTTGTATTTGTCCACTATTTCGAAAGGAGCAGCCGTATTTGCATTGATCGTCCTTCTCTATACTGTATTTCCCGTTTTGTTCCCAACTTGGCAAGGTATCTTGTGGATTCTTAGCCTTGTTACCATCACGGTTGGTAACTTGTTTGCCCTTCGTCAAAAAAACATGAAACGTTTCTTGGCATTCTCATCTATTTCGCAAGCAGGTTATATTCTATTGAGCATTTATTCAGGAACGGCTCAAGGAATGGCTGCTTCCGTGTTTTATATCTTCGTTTATATCTTTTCCAATGCAGCTGCTTTCGGCGTAATTACGGCTATCGAAAACAAATCGGGAAAGATCAACATGGACGATTACAATGGCCTCTATAAAACGAATCCAAAGCTGTCCATCGTGATGATGATCGCCATGTTCTCGCTGGCGGGGATGCCTCCAACGGCTGGATTTTTTAGCAAAATGTTTGTCTTTACGGCTGCGATGCAAAGTTTGAGTACGGCCAGTATTATTCTGGTAGTGATTGCCTTTGTGAACACCGTGGTTTCTTTGTACTATTATCTTTTGGTGGTGAAGGCCATGTTTGTCACACCGAGCAATCAACCGATCGAACCGTTTCAGACTGAAGGTTACTTGAAAACATCTGTCCTTTTGTCTTTGTTTGGCATTTTATTGATTGGTCTGATCAGTTTCTTCTACCAACAAATAAGTTTGGCGAGTTTCGGGTTGTAATATGTGTCGCAACAATATATAAAAAAGACTGCTTCGCACAGAAACAGTCTTTTTTTTGCTTTCATTTATCCGGTTTGAAAAAACAACTCTTTTCCCTTTTCTTTTCCAAACAAATCATTATCTTAGTTGTCGCCGCCGTTGTGCGGTGCATTCATCTTTTATGGTAAAAACAATTAAACTTTACAACTATGAATCAGAATTTAATTTCGGCGTCCCTTTCTGCCGAGGATGTGAACATTATCAATGAAGCTATTGCTACGTTAAAAGAAAAAATGCCTTTTTTATCGACCATTCAAAAGAAGGAAGTGGGCTCCCTGTTCAAGGTCGGCACCAATTACCAACCTTTCCTCGACTTGGCAAAACAAACGGCGGACATGCATCCCGAAATTCTTCCGGGGGTGTTCGACATGGAGGAGTTTGCGAAAGATTACGCTCTCTACAAGAGCATGCTATCTGTGGCCCAGCAAATCGGGCAGTTGAATGAGAGCGTGCAGAAAGCGTTGATCGCAGTGGGTAGTGATTCGATAGACGGAGCCCTTGAGGTGTATGCAACTGTAAAGCAAAACAAGGACAAGGTGCCCGGGCTAAGTGTTGCTTACGAGGCCATGGCGTTATTCTTCAAACGTCCGCGTACGAAATCCGCCGATAAGTAAGCGATTCCCATCGGGCGTATTCCCGTCGAGGGGTATCGTTGTGTCTGCCACACCTTCCGTTGCGTGTGGCGGACATTCTTTTATGTCGGCCACACTTATTGATATGTCATGGAAACACAAAAATAGGGTCGGCAGACATAATGATATGTCCAAAACACATAATGATATGTCTCCGAGACATAATGATATGCAAGGAAGGCATTCCGTTGTGGCTGGCGGACACTCCATTCTGTCTCCGGGGCTTGCCGGTATGTCTTCCTGGCATACTGATAGGGAATCACGACATTATCACGCGTTGCGATCACTTATTGGGGGGATAGTTCCTCTAACGCTGGGCATAGGAAGTCCCTTCTTGTAAACTCTTCCCTATTCTGAGGTGAATGGCCCAATGCCGAGGGGTTAATTCTGTTATCCGGTTGGTATTGGGCCATTTCCTTTTAGATGGGTTGCTTTCCATTACAAATAGTTCACAAAGTTCCACCATTTCCTATTTTCCAGGTAGGAAAAATTCTCTTGGTTGGAATAGGCCTCCCGCTCAAAGGAGATGGAAAGATAACCTTGCCTGAAACTCCTGTGTTGGGTGCTTTTGATTAGCCATTCAAGAATGTAAAACAGGTAAAACGGTAGAAATGCAAGCTCTTGCATCTGTCGTGTGTGGATTTTTTCGTGGTTGATGCTTGTCTCCGACAGCGGAAAATGCTCTTTTCGGACAAAGACCAGGCCAAACAGGTTGATTGCTTGGAATCCACGAAAAGGAATATGCTTGTTGCGGATGGTGCGCATGGCGTTTTCGAAAGTTTAAAAGTATTTCCCGGCTATAATCCGTTCTAAAAGCAAGCTGCTTATGGCTTCTCCAAAATTAGAACCGGGTTTGCGCAGATGCCTTAAAACAAAGTTACTATTCTAATAGTTTTGGCAATCATTTATTTTTTTACTTTTGTACAAAATTCTATTAGAATCGACAACGATATGTTCTACATCCATTAATACAGATTGTATGGAACGATTAAAATCTGTTTTAGCAGACAAGATCATTGAGGTCTCGTCAGAAAGTGGCGATCACTCAAAAGTCAATCTCGAAAAATTGAATCGGTTTCGTGATTTTTCATTCGCTTGCGAGGCTTTCATGAAAAAATATCCGGGCATTGAAGACGAATTGATTCGAATGATTCAGTCGAATGACTTTGACACCCGGGTGGCTTCATCGCGTGTTAACAATATCATTGCGTTGGTAGAGAATGGTAGTGGCTTTCAACCGGAGGCCGGCACCAATCATGAGATGGTGGATTCGCCAGTCCAGTTTCCTGAAATCCCATCCCAACCAGATGCAGAAGCCGGTCAATATGTAGAAATAGAAGATGCCGGGCTTTCAAATGCAGAGCCAAGCGTCACTGCTGAAGCGGGTGATATCGATGGAGTAGTGGGTGGAACCGCAAGCAACTATGGCTCTTCCGAAAACATGGAATTTGAATACTCTTCCGAGAACAAGGTTAGAACAAACCTCAATCGGGTTTTGATTGTTTTGGCCGTGGTGGCCGGTGTGCTATTGGCCTATTTTGCCATTAAATTTGTGATCCACAATTGGAAAATCATTTTGATTGTAATTGGTATAATAGCGGCTCTCGGAGGTCTCCTTTGGATTTTATCCAACAAGAAAAATAACAACGAAATAGAATGATTTATCACCGCCATTTTCAACTAAAGAAATACAACGCATTTCAAACAGAGGCTTTTGCGAAATTATTTTGTGAGCCTGAAACGATTGAAGAACTTCGTCAAGCGATACTTGATTATCCAGAGGAGCAGAAATTGGTGCTCGGAGCGGGATGTAATTTGTTTTTCACACAGGATTTTGATGGATTGGTGATTAGGCCAAACCTCAGAGGGATGCGTGAAATGCCCGATCAGGAGGATGATAGCGTGATGGTGGAGGTGATGGCATCCGAAGATTGGGATTCGTTTGTCGCCCATTGTGTTGAAAATGGATACGCTGGCTTGGAGAACCTCTCGTTCATCCCCGGAAGTGTGGGAGCTGCGCCGATACAGAACATTGGGGCTTACGGTGCGGAAGTGAAAGATTGCATACTCGAAGTGATTGCTTTGGACATCCACACCGGAGAATCGTTCTCATTCTCGAATCATGAATGTGAGTTTTCGTATAGAGACAGTATATTCAAAAGGACACGGAAATATATCGTTATTTCGGTAGTCTTCCGTCTGAAAAAGTCATTCCACTACGTTGAAAAATATGCTGATTTGAATAAAGAACTGGCTGAGGTGGAACAACCAAGCCTTTCGGATGTCCGAGAAGCCGTGATTCGTGTGCGCAAGAGGAAATTGCCCGATCACCTGGAATTGCCGAATTGTGGGAGTTTTTTCAAAAATCCGTATATTTCTGCTGAAATAGCTGAAAGGATTAAATCCGAATACGACAACTTGCCTTTGTATCCCGTGGAAGGTGGTTTGCTCAAAACCTCCGCTGCATTTCTGATTGACCGTGCAGGTTTTCGGGGTGTGCGTGAAGGCAATGTCGGCACTTATCCGAACCAGGCTTTGATTATCGTCAATTATGGCACGGCTGATGGAAACGAGATTGTCCGTTTTATGAACCGTATCCGTGATGCGGTGAATACTAAATTCGGGATTTTGCTGGAGCCGGAAGTGTGGATGTTTTAAGGGGTCTTAAATCGTAAATTTGCTAATTATTAAATTATTATATGTCATCATTTATTATAGAAGGCGGTCACCGCTTGCAAGGGGAAATTACACCACAAGGAGCAAAAAATGAAGCCTTGGAAGTTATCTGTGCGGTTTTGTTGACCGAAGAGGAAGTGGTTATTGAAAATATTCCGAACATATTGGATGTCAACAACCTGATCATGCTGTTGAGCGATATGGGAGTTACGGTGAGCAAACTGGCACCCGACACTTGGTCGTTCCGGGCAGACCACGTGAACATGTCCTATTTGCAGAGTCCTGAATTTTTGAAAAAAAGTGCCTCTTTGCGTGGTTCGGTCATGATTATCGGCCCGTTGGTTGCACGCTTTGGGCATGCGCTTCTGCCCAAGCCCGGAGGAGACAAGATTGGTCGCCGCCGCTTGGACACGCACTTTGTGGGAATCCAGAAACTGGGTGCAAACTTCGATTACGATGACAAACGCCAGCTCTATTCCATTACGGCAGATCATTTGAAGGGCACGTATATGCTTTTGGACGAAGCTTCAGTGACAGGCACCGCCAACATTGTGATGACTGCCGTCTTGGCCGAAGGACAAACCACAATTTACAACGCCGCTTGCGAACCCTACATCCAGCAATTGTGCAAACTGTTGTGTACGATGGGCGCCCAGATAGAAGGGATTGGCTCCAACCTGCTTCGCATCGAAGGGGTTAGTTCGTTGGGAGGCGCGCGTCACCGCATTTTGCCAGACATGATTGAGATTGGCAGTTTTATCGGTATGGCTGCCATGACAGGTTCGGAATTGACAATCAAGGATGTTTCTTACGACAATTTGGGAAACATTCCCGACACGTTCCGCCGTCTCGGAATCCAATTGGAAAGAAATCACGACGACATCTTCATCCCACGCCAGGATGGTTATGCCATCGACACGTTTATTGACGGCTCCATCCTTACCATTGCCGATGCGCCTTGGCCGGGTTTGACTCCGGACTTGATCAGCGTGTTGCTCGTTGTGGCAACTCAGGCCCATGGGAGTGTTTTGATACACCAGAAGATGTTTGAAAGCCGTCTGTTTTTTGTGGACAAACTCATCGACATGGGTACTCAGATTATTCTTTGCGATCCACACCGCGCCACGGTGATTGGAACCGGCAAACGTCCGATGCGTGCCATGACTATGTCTTCTCCCGATATCCGCGCAGGAATTGCCCTCTTGATAGCAGCCATGTGTGCCGATGGAAAAAGCACGATCAACAACATTGAGCAAATCGACCGTGGTTATGAACAGATCGATGTCCGTCTGAATAAATTGGGTGCAAATATTTTGAGGGTGAATTAGCCGTTCGCAGTTAATACAACTCGATGCTATTGCGGCTAAGTGTATTTAATTCGCAGCAATGATACGAAAACTGAGGAGTGTTATGTGATTTTTGCAAATAATAAGTTCATACATCGTAGAATATAGTTTTTATTCAAAATGAAGAAAGTATTGTTATTATTAGCGGATGGATTTGAGACATTTGAAGCAAGTGTTTTTATCGATGTGATAGGGTGGAATCTTGTTGAAGGTGATAACTCAACCGAGTTGTTTACGTGCGGATTGAAAAAAGAAATAAAAAGTTCATTCAACCAGCGGTTCATAGTAGATTATGTGATTGACGAAATAGATGTTGGCTCATTTGACGCATTAGCCATTCCAGGCGGATTTGAGGCCTATGGTTTTTATAATGATGCCTACGACAATAGGTTTTTGGATTTGATTAAAGTGTTTAAATCCAATAACAAAATGATAGCTTCTATTTGTGTTGGAGCTTTGCCAATAGGGAAGAGCGGCGTTCTAAAAGGCAAAAAGGGAACAGTTTACAACAGCGCTATTCGAAGAGACGCTTTGACCCGATTTGGCGTTAGTGTGATACATCAACCTATTGTGATAGATGATAATGTGATTACTTCCTGGAATCCGGCAACAGCAATAGATGTTGCATTTTTGTTGTTGGAAAATTTGACGACAAAGAATAACGCTGACAAAATTCGCGAATTGATGGGTTTTGAAAATCGGAAAAGTTAATTGTTTTCGATATCTGTTCTAAGGTTTGGACGCTTAGTTGATTCATAAATTGGGGATGATGCTGCTGACGTTTTCGACACAAAATCCAAAGAAACAATAATGGGCATTAATGTTGCTCGCTGCCCACTGAAAAAATGCTTCATTACTTCAATCCCGGACACGAGGCTGCCATCCTGAACGGCTCACCGTATTATCATGCACCAGCCAATGTCGTGCAAATGCAGCGCGACCTGGCGTTTTTACCTGCCTGGTATGCCGGGGTAGGTGATTACGTGTGGACAGTTGATCCGTTGCCCGAAGATTTTTTACAGTTCTGGTCGCCGTTGAAGGACTTTTCGGTGAAAGACATCGGTGGAAATTCACCTTCTGTGGATTATGCGCAGCTTGCCAAACAAGAAGTTGCGTTGTGGGGAATCTCGCCACAAGCTGTTCATTGCTTTGAATCGATCAGCGAAAAATATACTTTGAGCCTGGATATTCCGAAATGGAATCCCTTGTATGCCGAATTTTCCCATAGGCAAAAGGCTGCCCAATATTTGGGTAAATTATGCGACTCTTTTTCCTTTATTTCTCCGAAGCTTATACCTCGTTCATGCGAATCTTTGGAAGAGATTGATGCGATATTGGAAAGAGAAGGCGATATCCTTTTTCTGGCAAAAGCTCCTTATTCTTCTTCGGGAAGAGGCTTGCTTTGGTTGCCCAAAGGGAAATTGACCCGGGTAGAAAGGCAAATCCTGCATGGACATTTGAATAAACAAAAAAGTGTTTCTTTGGAATATGCCCTTCAAAAAGAACTCGACTTCGCCATGGAATTTAGGTGTGATGGGGTAGGGGGATGCTTTTTTGACGGGTATTCGTTGTTCGAGACTTCCGAAAAAGGGAATTATTTGGGAAACAAAATCCTTTCGCAGGAGCAAATAGTTGATATTCTCACTGAAAAAATTCCATTGGAATACCTCCAGCTTGCTCAAGGAAAACTTGTAGCGTTGTTCTCTTCGGATTTGGCGTTCACTCACAAAGGGTACGTCGGGGTGGACATGATGGTTTATGTGGAAAACGGAGAGTCTAAACTTCATCCTTGTGTGGAGATCAACTTGCGGACAAATATGGGCGTTTTATCCATCGCCCTCCAAAAAAACTATGTGCATCCAGATGCTTCGGGAGACTTTTTCGTTGAATTTCTAAGATCTACGGACAAACTTATCGCTAAGCACACCAGATTATTGAAAGCCCATCCAGCCATCTTCACCGATGGGAAAATGCGCTCGGGCTACTTCCCGCTTTGCCCCTTAAATGCAGAGAGCAAATATTTGGCTTACCTGTTCTTGCAGTGAATCATCCATTTTTATCGCCCCGAACATCCGCACCCCACATCAGTTTTTCACGCAATGTCCGGTAGAAAGAATTATTTTTCCGTTTGATGACGTTCAATGAAAAGTTAGCCTTTTTGATATTCACAATCACTTCGGAATTCAAAACCGTAGATCTTCCGTCGATGGAGGCAAGGAAATTGTTGTTCCGGCTTTCGATGGTCAGTCTCAAATGGCTGGTGTCGCTTACCACCAACGGACGGACATTGAGGCTGTGCGGCGCAATGGGAGCGAGGATGATGCTTTCTGTGCCAGGTGCCAAAATGGGGCCTCCAACACTCAACGAATAGGCCGTGGAGCCAGTTGGTGTGGCAACAATCAAGCCATCCGACTGGTACGAATTGAGGTATTCACCGTTGATTTCGGCATGGATGGTCAGCATGGCAGCCGAGTCTTGTTTGAGAATGGCTATTTCGTTCAATGCAAATCGGTTGTCGTCAATCAGTCCATTTTCGGGGACAACCTCCAGCAACATCCGTTTTTCCACGGAATATTCACCAGAAAATATTTCCGCAAGGGTTTGCTCCAAATCATGTTCGTTGGTCTCCGCCAAAAAACCTAACCGTCCCGTATTGATCCCCAATATAGGAATGTTTAAGTGGCTGATAATAGAGGCAGTGCGGAGGAATGTACCATCGCCGCCAACACTCAAGGCAATATCCGCCGAGAAATTCTCGACATCTATCAATTGGTGCGACTGGCAATTGATCTGAAAATTTGTGTGGATGTATTCATAAAATTCGGGATGGATATAGATTTCCATCTCGTGCTCATTCAGAATCCGGAAAATTTCCCGTATCTGCTCTTCTGTTTGAAACCTACTCCCAAAAATCCCGATTTTCATAGAACAGTCGAATTTTAATGGTGTAAATATACGGTTATTGAACACAGCTTTCAAATCAAATTTGCAAGTTTTGTCTTTTTCCCTCTGTTTTTCTGAAGAAATGTTGATAAATAAAGGAGTGAAGGCATGCCTTTTTGACTAATTCATATTAAATTTGCATGGCAGTTTGCAAAATGAAAAATTCAAAAAGTGTTCTTGTCTATCGCAAACCTACACGTTCACTACAATAGAATTTAGAACTCCGTTTTTATCTGAATATGACAAAATTAAGTGTAAATATCAATAAAATAGCCACTCTCCGTAACTCACGAGGCGGCAATGTTCCTAATGTTGTGAAAGTAGCTTTGGATTGTGAAGCCTTTGGTGCAGATGGTATTACTGTTCATCCAAGGCCCGATGAAAGGCATATCCGGTACCGGGATGTTTACGACCTAAAGGCAGTTATCAAAACCGAACTGAATATCGAGGGCTATCCATCTCCTGAGTTTATTAAATTGGTGAAAACTGTGAAGCCTGCCCAAGTAACTTTGGTGCCTGATGCACCGGATGCCATCACCTCTAATTCTGGCTGGGATACTGTCACAAACGCTACGTTTTTGAGCGACATCGTGGATGAATTCACCGAGTGCGGATTACGCACATCTCTCTTTGTTGGAACCGATTTGCATATGATTGAAGGGGCTGCCAAGACCGGTGCCGATCGCGTCGAATTATATACGGAGCCGTATGCTTCCGGGTTCAAGGAAGATCCCGACAATGCGGTGGAGTCGTTTGTGAAAGCGGCTCATTTGGCTAAAAAATTAGGTCTCGGCTTGAATGCCGGTCACGACTTGAATTTACACAACCTAAATTTCCTGTGTGAGAATATTCCGTGGATAGACGAAGTGTCCATCGGCCACGCCTTGATTGCCGATGCCTTATATCTCGGGCTAAAAGATACCATTGCAGCCTATAAAAAATGTTTAATCATATCCAGATTGTAGGTTATTTGTTTATCTTCGCACTGATACGAACGTTTTGAACAACAGCGAAATGTTTCTTAGCGATTAACAAATTGGTTTCAGCAAGCATGGACACATCCAAAGAAAAAATGACCGGAATAGCAGGAACTATAGGGATACACCTTATCCTTTTGTTGTTTCTGCTGTTTTATTACATAACCCCGAAATTGAGCCGCTCAAGTGAAGAGTTGGAAGGTGTCCCTGTGATGTTTGGCAACGTGCAGGATGCCGTCGGAAACGATGAACCTCGTGGACGTGCCGAAACTCCGGCCCCTAATCAGGAAGATGTTGCCACAGCTAATCAGGTCTCCCAACCGAAGGATGTGACAACTCCGGCAAAAGAAGTGAAACCTACTCCTGCGGAAGTACAAAAAACAACTACCGTAAAAAACAATAACATCCAGAACGTCCATTCGCAAGATGCGGAAGAAACCGTAGCGTTGGCCGCTGCCAAAAAAGCTGCAGCCGAAAAAGCCCGTCAAGAATCTTTGGCTGCCGAAAAACTTCGCAAAGAACAAGCTGAAGCTCGCCGCATAGAGCAAGAAAAAGCACAACGTTCTGCTGCCATAAAGAGCCAAATGTCGGGTGTTTTTGGAAATGGTTCGGGTAAAGGATCGAGAGGAGAGGGCACAGGAAAAGGTACGCAAGGTGTTCCCACCGGAAATTCCAACCATGGAAAAACATCTGGTGTTGGTGGCACTGGAACTTATGACTTAGGCGGACGTGGCGTTGGAAGCGGTGGATTGGTACTGCCTTCGTATGATGTGGATGATTATGGAAAGGTGGTGATTGATATTGTGGTCGATCCACGCGGAAATGTAGTGGAGGCAATAGTTGGGAAAGGTACAAACACTCCGAGTTCTTCGTTGCGCAATGCCGCCGAGCGTGCAGCAAAACGGACCAAATTCACTTCCGTAAATACCCCGGGAAACCAGAAGGGGACAATCACGTACAAGTTTAACTTAAATTGAAATAAGGCGATGAAAGAAGTATATGTTTTTTTGATTACCGGATTTGAAGAAATTGAAGCTTTGGCTACGCTCGATATTTTGCGTCGGGGCGAAGTGAATGTGAAATCTGTCTCCTTGACAACTGAAAAGACGGTTGTTGGAAGCCACCAGATTCCTGTTGTGGCTGACCTCCTTTTTGAAGAAGTGGATTTCAAAAATGCAGAACTGCTCGTCTTGCCAGGCGGAACGACCAATTATAATCAGCACGAAGGTGTCAAAAAAGAGATCCTCGATTTTGCAAATCAAGGAAACAATGTAGCCGCCATCTGCGCTTCACCGATGGTTTTGGGTGGTCTGGGTTTGCTGGAAGGCAAAAATGCAATCAGCTATCCCGGATTCGAGCAATACCTGAAAGGGGCAACTTTGGTGGATCAACCGGTAGTCGTCGATGGAAACATCATAACGGGCAAAGGGCCTGGCTTGACATTCGACTTTGCCCTCAAATTGGTAGAGATTCTTGCCGGAAAAGAAAAAAGCGACCAGGTTGCGAAAGGATTGTTGCTTGCGAATGATTGAGTGATGGAACTACTGAATCGCTCGATCACTTCTTCTCTTGTTCACTCGATCACATGGTCACATGTTCCCTTGTTCTCTCCGTTTATTTTTAGTATTTTTGTCTTCCGAGAAAAAATATGGAAGATTCCTTTGACATACACGACCAACTGAACGGAACCGAGCGCGAATACGAAAATGCGTTGCGTCCGATTTCCTTTGCCAATTTTAGTGGGCAAGACAAAGTGGTGCAAAACCTGCGCGTGTTTGTCACTGCGGCACGGATGCGTGGCGAATCGCTCGACCACACTTTGTTGCACGGCCCTCCTGGATTGGGGAAAACAACCCTTTCAAGCATTATTGCCAACGAACTGAGTGTTGGCTTCAAGGTGACTTCCGGCCCCGTTTTGGACAAGCCTGGCGACCTAGCCGGACTTCTCACTTCCCTCGAAAAAAACGATGTGCTTTTCATCGACGAGATTCATCGCCTGTCGCCCATTGTGGAGGAATATCTCTACAGCGCGATGGAAGATTTCCGCATCGACATCATGATCGACAAAGGTCCAAGTGCCCGCTCTATCCAGATCGAGCTAAATCCTTTCACCTTGGTTGGAGCTACTACCCGAAGCGGTTTGCTGACCAGTCCGTTGCGTGCCCGTTTTGGGATAAACCTCCATTTGGAATACTACGATATCGAGACTTTGACAAACATCGTGCTTCGTTCATCTGATATTTTGTGCGTGCCTTGCGAAAGGGATGCTGCCATTGAAATTGCGTCCAGAAGCCGTGGAACGCCCCGTATTGCCAATGCATTGTTGCGCCGTGTGCGCGATTTTGCTCAGGTGGAAGGCTCCGGAAATATCGACAAGGCCATTTCGATTTACTCGCTCGAAGCCTTGAACATCGACAAATATGGCTTGGATGAGGTGGATAACAAAATCTTGTTGACTATCATCGACAAATTCAAAGGCGGGCCTGTTGGGATCACCACCATTGCCACTGCTTTGGGCGAAGATTCCGGCACCATCGAGGAAGTGTATGAGCCGTTCTTAATCAAGGAAGGTTTCTTGAAACGCACGCCCCGTGGTCGTGAGGCTACTGATTTGGCATATATCCATTTGAATCGCCAGCGGGAGAATATTCAGGGAATGCTTTTTTGAGAGCTATTCTATAGCGCAAAAAGGGCTTCGTCCCAACTCGGTTCAAAATCGGAGATACTTGCAATCAGAGTCATGCCTATACCACCAATCCCGTCCTGAATTCCAAATTTTCCATCCGAAATTAATTCCTGCATAAGTTTGCCGAAGGTATCCGGAGTCAACATTTCATCAAGCAATAATTCAACGCGATCCTTGTATTTGCCTTCCGGAACGTATTGGTAGATGCGGCAGCATAAGTGGATACTTTGGATGAATTCTTTTGTATTGGCATATTTGGGACTAAATTCCAGCTGGTTATCAACCGTCTCTTCTAACAAATCTTGTGCCAGCCGCTTCCAGTCACTTCTGTTTCCCGCATGGGCTGCATGTAGAAAGGCATAAGCCGAAAACAGCTCATTTCGGGCATTGTTTCTTCCTTCTTCCTTCATCAGTTGCATTGTCATTTCGATATAATCGGCTACTAATTGCTCTATTTTACTGTGGTTTATTTTTAGTTCCAACAAGTTAGTTAAATATAGAATAATTGTAGGAAGTGATTCTTTATGTTCACGTCCGGCTTCGTTTAGGAAATAGCCTTCCTCTTTCAGACGCACAAAATAGTCAACGATTTGAAAAGTGATGAACTTGTCCGCCAAATGATTTTTGTTCGTGTCGGGACAATGCGTCGGATTGCGCATGCGTCTCAAATAATGCATCCCATAGCCGGTGATTTGGGTGGGAAAAGTTTCCTGTAAAGATAAGTCCAAAGGATTGTTTGTATTCAGTGCCAAACATATTTCATCCAGAATTTCATCCGTTTCGGGTTCGATGAATCCATTCTGCGCCAAGTATTCAACAGCCCAGGAAATTCCAGATAAACCATCCGGGAAATAAATATTATCCGCTATCTGATTTATGGACAGGTATATGGATTCAAAAACCGCCAAGCCGATGTCGTAATACTTACGCTTTCCGGTCAGTCGGTAATACTCGAAGAAAAAGAGGGAAATTCCCACCCTGCCTTGCGAAAGCCCGATGGAGCTTGTGCTGTTCAGTGCGGAAAGCAACAATTGAGAAACCGCTTCCAGCCGTTCTTCAACAATCCGTTGTTTTTCCGGGGACGTTATTAGTGGCCTCCAGTTTGGAGTTTTCCCTTCAGGTTCTTGCTTCAACGGAATTTCGCTGTATATTTTCACTTGCGGAGAAAGGTTGTATTTCTGCAAATAAGCATGCAATTCGTTTATATTCCGTTGGCTTCCCGATTGAATCGGCCGGGTGTGCACCGTGTGGATACTATCGATCACCGCCATTTCTTTGCCCGTGAACCCAATCAGGTGAGACCAGTGATAATCGATTCCCCAGCCGCTAATATTTTCGTTGAAGGTGAAAACCACTTTCTTCAATGCCTCACGGGAAAAGCAAGGCACCATCATTTCCACAAAATTGGTATAGCGCAGCAGGATTCCCCGTTTTTTCATTGTATGTTCGAAAGTATAATACGAGTCCGAAAGGGCTGGCTGGGCGATGCTCAGGTTCTCTTCCTCCATGATACTGAATAATTTGGATATATTGGCCCCACTCATCCGGATGTCATCATCGGGAATAAAGAAATAATCGTAGTGTTCCAGATATTCTGGGTTGCTCATCAAGTAGTTATACACAAGATTTAGTTTATAACCTTTGCCAAAGCTGACAAAATCAGCGTCTTTGCATGCTTGGTTGTATGAGTTGTCGTATGTGATCAGGTGCAAGTCAAAATCGCCACTCTCGTCTATCCAGGAGCGGTGCAGGCTGTTTTTTCCTATGGCCGATATAACGCAATTCCGCTTCCACAGGCTCATGTCCTCTATCTTTTTCTCCTCTTTCACTGGGTGGTAGAGGGTATTTTGCCTATGTCCAAGCCTTAGGGGAATATAGGAAAAAGTATCCCCCATGTAAAACTTGTATTTGTTATTATCTGGCACAAAAGTGCCTTCACCGCCGAAATCGACCAAAGTTAACCCTTTGCTCTTGAGCAAAGAAGGAATCAATACTTCGTGGTGTCCACCCCATCCATTTTTCAACGCATGGTCTATGCAAGCCAACGCTGAGAAGGATAAACGGTAAATGGGGTTGAATGATTTTATTTTTTCCGAGGATGCAAGGGATACCGCAGATTCCAAGGTGTACCACCAGTACCAGTTCGGATCTTCATTGTAAGATTGGATGTGGGCTGATAAGAAATCAGCTTTATCGTTCCTGAATGCATCAAAAAAATAACTCCAGTTGCCCGTAAACTCCACGTCGTCTTCTATCATCCAGTAAAAATCAAGGGGATTGTTTTCCAAGAAAAATTTTAATAGTGGAAAATGATTGCTTCCGGGCAATAGTTTATCTCCAATCGGCGTGTAGCCCAATTCAGAAAGAATATTGTTCGTAAATATAAGATGCTGTTCACTCCGAATGGATTCTGGCAATTCCGCTCGCTGATGGTAGAGGAAGAAAACATCTGTTGTTGAATAACACGCCTGTTTCAATTTATAAAAACGGGAAAGGGTATTTTTATCCGACTTGTCACTCAAAAAAAGTACGGCTTGCTTCATATTTCTCTGCTTTTAATTCGTTCAAAGAGATTCAATGCCCGCTCTATCACCTCGTCCATGTTCAGATACCTATATTCTGCGAGTCTTCCCGTGAAATACACATCGTTCCAAAGGGTTTCTTTGTCTGCCAGCTTCTTGTATTTTTCATACAATGCCTGGCTGTCGTTGGTCGGCACAGGATAGTAGGGCGAACCATCGCTGCTTGGATATTCATAACAAACCACCGTGTGTGGATGCATTTGTTTGGTGACATGTTTGAATTCCACAGTCCGTGTATAAGCATGTTCGTTGGGGTAGTTCACTTGCACGCAAGGCTGGCAATATTCTTTTTCAAAGGGTGTAAATTCAAACCGCAAGCTTCTCCAAGGCAATCGCCCGTAACAATAATTAAAATATTGATCGATTGGCCCAGTATATATCACCATGCTGCTACCAACATCCATCTCCTGGAAATCAGTATCTAAAATAAGCTGTATGTTGGGATGGGAAATCATGTTGTTGACCATAACCGTGTATCCGTTTGCCGGCATCAATTGGAAGCGGTGTTCCACATAGCGGTTGTCGCGGTTGAGCCTGACGGGAATACGACCGCAGACCGACTTGTCCAATTTCCGGGGATGCTGGTCCCATTGCTTGAGTGTATAATTGAGAAAAAATGCTTCGTAGAGCTTTTTCCCCACTTGCGACAACACCCATTCTTCCGAATTGTTGGGATTCGGGATATTTTTCCGTTGTTTCTCCAGCAGTGACTTTGCCCCCTCGGCATCCAAGCTACATTGGAAAAACTGCTCCAAGGTGTTCAGGTTGATAGGAAAGTCGTATAAATCCCCTTTGAGGCTACTTTTTACGATGTAATCCCCCGGAATCCAAGAGGTAAATGCTGACAAATAGGTGAGCAACTCCTCGTTGTTTGTCCTGAAATAATGCGGCCCGTATTTGTGTACCAACACGCCATTCTCTGCCGTGTGGTCGTAGCAGTTCCCTGCAATGTGGCTTCTTTTTTCGACCAATATCACCTTTCGGTTCAAAATGGAAGCGATCCGCTCGGCCAGGACGCAACCCGAAAGACCTGCGCCAACGATAAATATAGGTTTGTTTTTCATGTGACTATATCTATAAGATTATTTATATCCTTTATTTTCTGTTGAACACATTGTGTTTGTTTCAAAATCGCACAGTGTTAATTGTCTTATTTTATAATAACTTAACCAATAGTTTTTCAACGAAGTAATATAATTTATTTCCGCCTGCATGCGCTGCACTGTCGCTTGGTTCACATCTGTCACATCAGCTTTTCCTATTAAAAAAAGTTGTCTGGTTTTTTCGTAGGCAATACCGGCAATCCGACGGGCTTCATCTATCAATTTGATGCGTGTGGAGCGGTTGTTGAATTCATTCACGGCTATTAGAATTTCCTGTTCAAAAGCCTGTTCTGCTTCTTCTGCCGATATTTTGGCGACATCGAGGTCACTTCGTGCCATGTTTATTTGTCCTTTTGATAATCCCCAATCCAAAATGGGCATACTTAAGCTCACTGACACCACGTCCTGTCTCATCGGGTTGCGGTATGAATCTGAAAAAGTACTTGCCACCTGATTGAACCCGATACTAGCGGAGACAGAAGCTGAAAAGCGGCTTGTTTTTTGTGCTTTTTCAAGGCTTTTCTGTGCCGTCAGAACATTTTCCTTTTGTTCGAGATATACCGGATTATTCTTTCGTGCTTTTGCAATTGCTTCTTCTGTGGAAATGAAAATGCCGAGTAGATTCAAAGGTAACTCACATTGGATGGATGTTCCATTCTTTAACCGTAGATAGGAAGTAAACTTGAACAGGCTTGATTTTAAGTTTATCTCCGAATCGCTCAACTCGTTTTGAGAGTTGATAACGTTTAATTTCAAAGTTAGTAAATCAGGTTGGGAAACAGAACCGATTTTGTACCGTTCTTGCCCGATTCGATAGAGAGTATCGTTGCTTGCAAGGTTTCGTATGTTCATGTCGTGAATCGCCTGATTCAAAGCTACGTCGAAAAAATATTCAACCGTTTGTTGTGAAATTGTTTCAAGGTTGTATTGTAACTCTTTTTTTACCCGCTCATAATGGAGCGGTTCAATTCGTTTGTCCCATTTGAAACTGTTGAATCCGAATAATGCCTGCGAATACCCTACGCGGAAAGGCACGGATGTGTATTGCTTGTATTGACTTGCACCGAATCCTTGTAGATACTTCAGGTAAGTATCTATATAAAACGTTCCGCCAGTCAGATCGATATTTTGGCTCAAAGTTAAGGTTCCGTAAGAGTTTAACGTTTGCTGAGATTTGTACACATCCATATCTTGCTGCGAGTCGTAACGTTCCACAAAACTCTTGTTGTACACGAACGGGTATGCACTAAAGGTAAGCGATGGCAACCTTGCGGCTCTGAATGTCTTGAATTGCCAGTATCCCGACTCGTATAGATTCTTGGCGCGGAAGGATGCCAAAGAACTGTCCGTAGCTATTTTGATAGCTTTGTCTAATGACAAAACACCCTGTGCTTGGCTGTTTACTGAAGAGGAAAACAGGAAAAAAGGACAAAGCAGGTGTCCAATTATAGGATTACGTTTCATACGTTTGCCATTTTAAGTTAGTTGACGAATAAGGCGGATTTTAGTGAATGGATGTATATTTCAAAAAAATAGCCCAGTTTTGTTACTCGATGTTATTCTTGACCATCCTCTTCATTGGCAGGAAAAATTGGTCCATCAACCTCAGGTCATTTGTAATGATCTCAGCATTTGCCGCCATTTCGTGAGCCAAAGGCAGTTTTTTATTATAAGTCGTGACAAGTCCGTTTGGAAATTTAACTTCCACCACATATTTCCCGTCTGTTGGGAGGAGAGAAATCCGATTAACAACACCCCTTACCATCCCGAATTCGTTGTCCGGAAAATTCGTAAAATGGACGTTCACAGACTGACCTACTTTCACCTTGCCGGATCGTGCCGCAGGTAGTTGCGCCTTGGCAATCAATTGCGAAGGAATTTTGGGTATCACGGAGAAAACCACCAATCCCGCGGTTACATTTTGGTTGACACTCCAATAATTGGTAAATGTGACCTGTCCATCCAAAGGAGAACTCAGCACGTAGGTCATCTTCCAAGACCTTATCTCGTTTTGCAATTGCGTCAGGTTGGTGTTAAGTTCTGAGAGTATGCTATTCTTTTTTTCCAAATATTGCTGTTCCAAATCGGCCAAGTTGCCCTCCAGTTGCATAATCTGCATTTGCTGGTTATCCAATTCGGACTGCATGTTTTGCCGGCTCATTTGGCTTTGGAGAAATTGACCTTTTGCCTTGTCGTTCTCTTCATCCGAAATCAGGTTTTGCTTTTTCAGGTAATCCTCCCGGTCATAGATTTTCTTTTCCAATTCAACCTGTTGCTGCACGATTTCCGACCGTTTCTGGGCATTCCGGTAATGATTCCGGTTGGCTTCTATCAGTTGCCTCACCGATCCCATTTTACGTGGATAATAGTCTAACTCAATGAACTTGTTGTAGTTTTCCAGATTAATCAGAAAACTCGAAAATGACGACTGAATGATACCTAATCTTAGGTTTTCCTGCTTCAGATAGTATGTTTTCAACTTGTTAATGCTTTCTCCTACAGAATTGATTTCCTTCTCTAAAGAAAGCACATCTTCATACGAGGCCGGATTTTCAATCACAGCCAAGCAATCGCCCGTTCTCACTATTTGTTGGTCGCCAACACGCAGTTCGGCAATTTTCCCGCTTGTCTTGGCCACGATACCTGCCGGAGGTATGCTTGTAGTCAACACCAATTCCGCAGAGATCATGTCGGGATATTTAAAAAGATAGCTTCCTGCGATCAAAACTGCGACAATTAGTCCCAAAAAGGTGATTCCCCAGCGTAGAATCCAGGGCGGGACATTTCCAAATACCTCTTGAACTTCTTCACTATACAGCTCTATTTCTTTCTCCTGTTTCATTCTCTTGCCTGATTTATAAGATTACTACCTTGACAGTTTAATCTGACCTTCACTTACAATCCGGTTGCAGACAGAATTACAGAATTGATCCTCTTGTACAAAAATTGTCAAATCATGAAACCTTTGTAGCATGGGGCTCAAATAATGCACTCCGTCAAAGTAGAAGTTGTCTTTACTCCAAATTTATTATTGCCCCAGTTCCAACTGGTTTTTCACCAATTGATAATAGGCTCCCCGTTTCTTCACCAATTCCTTGTGAGTGCCTTGCTCTAGGACATGCCCTTTGTCCAACACCACAATATTGTCGGCATGTTGGACGGTACTCAGCCGGTGGGCCACAATGACTACAGTCCGATTCCTGTTGAATGCCACTAAATTATCCATGATTTGTCGTTCATTGGTGGCATCCAACGAATTGGTAGCCTCGTCAAAGAACAAATAATCCGGATTCTTATACACCGTTCGGGCAATCAGGAGCCGTTGTTTTTGTCCTTGGCTGACCCCTTTGCCTTCCATCCCGATCTTGGTGTTGTAGCCCAATGGCAGAGAGTCAACATATTCATGTATGTTAGCTGTTTTCACCGCCTGAAGCAGCCTTTCTTTATCCACTTCGTCGTCGCCCACAGCAATGTTGCCGGCGATGGTGTCGGAGAAGATAAATCCTTCCTGCATCACGGCACCAGTCTTTTGTCTCCACACATGCGTGTTTATATTTTTCAGGGGAGTTTGATCCACATAGATCGCTCCCTTGTTGGGAGGATAAAACCCGAGCAACAGCTTTACCAAGGTCGTTTTCCCACTTCCACTCGCACCGACGATCGCTGTTGTCTTGTTTTGGGGTATTTCAAGGCTAACGTCTTCCAACGCATAATCCCTGTCAGCCCCATCGTAGCTAAACCACACGTCTTTTATTTGTATTGTCTTGTTTTCAGGGATATAGGGCAACTTAATGTCCGACAAATCCTCTTCATCTTCTCGGTTGTGTACCTCCCCGAGCCGTTCCAAACTGATTTTTGCATCTTGAAGGGATTGTGCAAATCCGATAAACTGGCCGATGGGTCCCGACAATTGCCCGATAATATAGCTCAGCGACATCATCATCCCCAAGGTCATATTTCCTTCCACAACGGAACGCGCGGCGATATACGAAATAGTCAAGCTGGTGGTCTGATTGAAGAACACCGAACCCGTTTGCTGGTACTGCCCAAGTGCCAAGCCCCGTATCCCGATTTTGTACCGTTTCACCTGTATCCGTTCCCACTTCCACCGCTTCTGCTTTTCGCAGTTGCAAAGTTTGATTTCCTGCATGCCCGTAATCAATTCCACCATGTTGCTCTGGTCAGCGGAGGACTGTGTGAAGCGTTTGTAATCCAGTTCCCGGCGGTACCTCATGAAAGACAATATCCAAATCACGTAGCATGTGTTCCCGATAACAAATATGCCAAATATCAGCGGATTGAAATAGATCAGGATAAAGCTGAAAACGATGAAATTCGCAAATGAGAAGACCACGCTGAGGGATGTCCCAGTCAGGAAAGACTGGATGCGCCCATGGTCGCCGATCCGCTGCATGATGTCACCCACCATCTTGGTGTCGAAAAATCCCAGTGGGAGTTTCATCAATTTGATCAGGAAGTCGGAGATAAGCGAGATACTTAGCCTGTTGGTGGTGTGCAACACGATCCAACTACGGATAAAATCCATGGCCAGTTGCGTGATGAACAGTACGAGTTGCGCAATTAATATCAACGTGATGATGCTCAAGTCATGGTTGCCAATCCCCACATCTACCATTGTTTGCGACAGAAACGGGAAAATTAGTGAAAGAACGCTGCTAAGCATCATCCCGACAGCCAGCTGTATCAGCTGGGAACGGTGGGGACGCAGGTATTTGAGAAAATAGCGGAGGTTGGCTTTGGATTGTGCCTTTTCGTCTTCCTGGTCATAGAAAGCCGGCGTGGTGTACAATACCAAGGCGATTCCCTTGTCTTGATTCTGCGACTTGGTGCTGATCCAGCATTTCACAAACTCTTCTTTTGTATAGGTTAGCAATCCGTTTGCCGGATCGGAAATATAGATCATGTATTCTGCCGGTTTGTTCCTGTTGAGAAGCGAACGTTTCTTCCGGATATTGTAGCAGACCACAAAGTGGTTCTGGTTCCAATGCAGAATGCAGGGGTAGGGGATATCATTCACCAACTGCTCGAAGCTGATCCGCACCCCCTGAGTACGGAAGCCGATGCTTTCCGCTGCCTCGCTTATCCCAAGCAGCGACACCCCCTGGCGGGTAAGGAATGATTTCTCCCGCAGGCTCTGGAGGCTGAACGAGTGGCCGTAGTGCTTGGCGATCATCCTTAAGCAGGACGGGCCGCAATCCATGGCATCGAGTTGTTTGTAATGTGGGAATGATTTCATTTGATTGTAAATTAGAGATATCTTAAATTTAAAAATAGTGTCTAATTATCTATTTGATTCTATAAATTCTTCGTGTATTTGTTAATTGTTGGTCTGTACTTCACCATTTATACTGCAAACAGTAGACTCTTTGAACAATTCTATTTCTTCCTGTCCATAAACCTGCTTCTCACAAGATATCGCGTAAGCAATCAGAAAAGAACAGAACTAAAAAAAATTACCCATGTCATACATATCGATAATTTTTAAGGTTGTTTCTGTATTAAGCCATTTTTTGATGTAGATAAAAATTATCTGTTTTGACACCTCCATTAGTTGCGAGTCAATTTTCATCAAACACTTTAGAGAACAGTTCATTCATCTCTCGAAAATTCCCATCGCTTAAAAATTGCCACATCCCCAGAATCCGTCCATCTTTTCCAACAAGATAATACCGGGGGATGATACCTATGGGATATTTCATAAAAATATCGTTTCCCGTAAATTCTTGTGAAATCCAAGGCTTTTCAGATGCTAAAACATGTATCCAGTCGGAAATTTGGTTCTCATCAATAGACTTGCGCCATGAGTCAAGCTTAAAATCTAATGAAACTCCAATGACGACAAGCCCTTTGTCCTTATACTTTTTATTCAATTCTTTTATGTGAGGAATACTTTCCAAGCATGGGCCACACCAGCTTGCCCAGGCATCCAAAAGGACGATGTTCTTATTCCTGAAGTCCGACAAGGTGATAGCCTTCTTGTTAATATCTTCGGTCGTGAAATCCGGCGCCATATTTCCCACCTTGACGCTCGCATAATTATCGATCATCTTTTTTACCAATCTGCCGGTAGGCGAATTTTGCAAATCTTGGGAAAAACTGCCAAACCACCTGTTTAATACCTTATCCGAAGTGTAGGAATAACCCAGAGGAATGCTGTATGTGCCATTTAATAGTCTTGCAAACGAAGTGGAATCTGACTGCAAAAAGAACAATGGTGATAGACACTTTTGGGTGAAAAGAGAATCTGCTTCGAATTTTGTTCTTTCCAGATTATCTGAAAGTAATTTATAAGACCTTGGATTCTTCTCATCTTTTAATTTACCCTCCAGAACTTCTATTTCAGCAAGAAGGGTATCCGTAGTTACCTTCAATCGGGATTTTTCAAGCTCAATTGAGGTCCAGTCATCCCATGTCTTTGATCCTTTGTAAACTATTTCATTAAAATTAGTGGATTTTACCGAAAAAGACACAGACACGCTACCGATATCCAGTAAAATAGGCCATACAACAGAGTCAACTTTAAGTTTTGCACGGACAGGTTCGGAAATGCTGTCCTCCCAAACAAAAGCTCCCTGCAACAAAGGGAGAGTCCGGGTAACCTTCGCTCCGTTCTTCGTGTACGAAAGATACACTTCCTTGGCATTTGTTCCTTCAATATTCAGAGAAAGATGCGCTGGATAAGTCTTGGCAGCAGCAAAAGAAGATTGAAGTGTACAAAAAAGGAACAAAAAAAGAATTACGTGGTTTCTCATAGATTTGTTATTTTCTTATTGAATAAATGTTTCTCAGATTTTTAGCTCTATATATTGGACAGCATATAATAAGCTCATGAACAATTAACTTTCGAATTAGAAAAGATGCACTCAAAGCCATAATCATTTTAACAAGAACATGAAAAGTCGGATCATTATACTTTTAGTGCATCTTTTTCAGATTAAAATGGATGTCTCATCAACGTGTACAAGTTCCATAATAGCCAAAAGCGGCATCAGAAGCTGTACATTTTGTGCAACCAGTTTGAGTATTTTTTGAACAGTCGGAGTTTGAATTACAAAGCTGTGCCCCACAACCAATGGTTCCACCGCTTCCGCTACTGCTTCCACCAAATATACTCTTCAACTGATCTCTTGATAGCACCTCCGTAGCATCCAGATCGGCTACATTCAAACGAATTTTTTTCATAATGTTTTAATTTAAAAATAACAAAATTACAGCCATGCAACTTTTGCATGGAGATTTGCTTCCTATCCGTACTGCAGGTTAGACAGAAAGAAAATATTTTAGGTCGGAAACATGGTATATTTCCGGCAATTGGTAATCGTTTACAAAGAAAGTGGGAGTATAGGCTACTCTCTCTGTTTCGTTCCAATGGTTCATCGTCAAGATTTTCCCCATTTGACTTTTCAGCTCTCCGTTCATGGGGTACTTCAAGGCAAACTGGTCATAGTCTTTTTTATCCACCATGTACCAATCGTCCAATGCTTGTTTGGTAAGCGTTTCATCCCCCTTTTCGGCTATGGCAAGGAGATGTTGTACAGGCGAATTTCTAAAGTCTGTTTCTCTCCCTGAAGCTGTAAAAATAATCTGCACTTGCAAATCGGGGTTGTTTTGCAACAAATCCTCAATGACCGGGTGTGCTGTAGCGCATGGCCCGCAATAGGGGTTGCATACTTTTATTAGTTTTGTCTTGCCTTCCGAATTTCCTAAAGTGATGCCCAGCCCGGTGGCGGGTTCGCTAATCCTTTTTTGCTTTTTGAGTAGGGCGTTGAAAACTTCGGGATTATGTTTTAGCCGGGCCAGTTCCTGACGGGCATATTTCCCTTCTTTCGATTTTTGGAGCGAAGGCATTAGCAATTGGACGGCAAGAAAGACAAAGCCAAAGCATACTGCAACCGGGATGATGGCCGAAATGGTTGCAGAAGTTGGAATTTGCAAGAAATGCCCGGCGAAAGCCGTGACAAATTGCAAGGCGAGGGCTGCCTGCACGGTGAGGCACATGGGGCACCACTGGCGGGCAATTCTTCCTTGGTAATAGAGCGAAAATGCAATGTAAGGAAGTGCTGCCAGGTTGCAGAAAGCCAGCACGGAAAGGATTTCGGGGGCATTTAGCCCAGTGGTCATCAAGGCAAGCAGCGTTCCGCAGAAATAGGTGAATCCGATTGACGACCAGCTAATGCCCCAGATATGGGATGCCTTGGAGTTAAGGATAGCCCCACAATTAGTTTTGTGTCCGCCCCGGCATACTGTCTGCAATACGGGGTTATGCTGGTCAATCTCATAGAGGAGGAGCAATGCTCCGGTGATGGTTCCCAGCAAGGTGATGGTGGCGTAGCAGATGGGAAAAAGGGTGGCTGAGATGCCCTCAGATGCCATTTTGTAGCCAGACAAGAGAAGGAGAAGTATGGGCAGCGCCAATGCAATGGCTCCGTTCTGAAAGTTACGCCGCATCTCTTCTTTTTTCTTCTTTCGAAAGTCGGCTTCTCCCGACTCTTCATCGGCTTCGGCCAGCATGACGTAGCCAGTGAATATTTTGTCAAAGTCAGCTTTGCTTGTCTGTTCATCTTTTTTCTTTTCAGGATTGTACCAATCAATCGCATTGTTCGGTAGAACTTTATTGACAATGGCAAACAAGGTGTGCCCGGATGTCTGTCCGTTGATTTGGACCATGAACGGGACTGGAAAAGAGGAAAAGTTGTCACTTGTGGTTTTTAATGCCATGTTTTGCACCTTAAACGAGCGCAAGGCATCGGATACAGATAGTAGGCTGGGGTAATCAGGATGGTCTGTGACTTCTTTTTTCAGGGAAGTTTCGGTTACCATTACTTCTAATTTTTGACAGAACCGCACAGATATTTCATCGCAGTTCTGCATCGGCGATACAATGCTTTTGAATATTGACATAGGGCTAAATGATTTAACAGTGTTGTTCCACATTATTTAAACTTTTGATTATCTCTTCCTTCGAGCTTTGCTGGATCAGTATCAGTTCTCGCTGCGTGTTGATTCGTTGATTCGCCGAACGGATACCGCTGTTGATACCCCTTGGATGTGACAGGTGGTAGAGGTTGCCCGTACTGAATTCCACTATCTTTCCAAGGTTTTTCCATCGGTGGAATCGCTCCCCGTCTTCCGGTCCCCAACCATAAAATCTTTCGTTTTCTTTTCCAGACTCTATGTATGCTAATTTATTCACCATGAATGCACCTCCCACAGCCCGATCTCCATATATAAGTTCCATTTTGTATATGTTTGAAGACAGAGTTTTTATATTTCTCTTTCTGAGATACAATTCGCGCACAGGTTCGGAGGTGTCGTAGAAATGTCCGTCGAAAGGGTAGATCATATCGACGAAACCATTTCTCAATTGGGATATGGAATCTAATATTTGTTGTTTTGGGACTATCACGTCCGAATCCCATATGCCGAGATAGGAGGTGGTTGCCATATCAACCATCCAGTTCAAATACCTGGTCCTGTAAAAAACAGGATCGTGGTCTTCATGAAAATAGTATTTCACTTCTTTTCCTAATAGCTTTTCGATGAAATGATTATTGTATTCGGATGCTTCGAATATCAGTATATTTGTGCGAAAGTGCTTTTTCAGATATCCCACAGAAAGGATGAGGTTTTCCAGCCGAATGATTGAGTCGAGCCTCACAGGTATCAAAAATGTAATATCGGATAAGTCTTGTTTCATAAATTTATAGTGATGTAAGTTGTTGATAAATGAGAATAACTCCTGCTAATCCGGTGAACAGGCCTGTGGTGGCATTCAGTTTTACCTCGTCTTCGGCTATGTCATCCCAGAGCTCTGATTGAACAATGCGGTCAATCAGGATGGATGTGGGTAGCTTGCCGCATTTTAATAACAGGCTATTTACCAAATACATTCCACACAATCCGTTCGCTAATAAGATGTTTTTGTTTCTAAATTCAGTGGTAATCATCAGGCGGTAATCCATTCCCTGCTCCAGGCGGGTGATGTATGAGTCAATAGATTTGCGTTTCAAATGAGCATTCAGCGTTCTTAGAGAAGATTGCAACTGGAAACGATGGGATTGCAGCAAGGGATAGAAGCTTGCCAACTTTGGATATATTTCATCGATGACCTTGTCTATTTTATAGTTATAGAACCCTAATTGATATGCGATAGCCAGCAAATACAAATAGTTGGCAAGTGGGTGTTGATTTGAAGAATAGGTGGGTGGTTCTGAGAATATCTCGGAATAGCTATATGAACCTTCGATATTATTAATTGCTTTGATAACAGTGGATTCAAACAAACAGCGATTGTTGTTGCCCAGGTTGCTGTTTTGTAACCTGAAACTAAAATATAATCCAATTTCAATGATGGATTGTAGGCTTTCGGGGGAATTTGAATGCCCTTTCATGTGTTCAAACCAGGCAGCATGATATATCTTATCATCTAATTCTGATAGGATATAGTTTATATTTCCTGTTTGAAACCCTTTCTCAACCAAATAATTTAAACCGAGGCAAATACCTATAAGTCCATCTTCGAGGCTGATCAGCGACTTCGCATTGAGTTGTGATAAAGCAGACTCCAAGAGGGTGTCAGCAAATTTTTTGTGAAGCTTGTCACCTGTGCTTCTTGCCTGATGATAAAAATAGATAGATAATCCCATCTTGCCTGAAAACAATCCAACTGGTAGTTTGCCAATATCCTGAGACATCACAAGCTGGTTAAACTGGTCAATTCGCTTCTCTATAACTCCATCCATATTCTATTTTTTATTTAATTTTTGCAACAAAATAAATATTCATCGATTTCAATATCGAATCAACTGTAGAACTCTATTATGCTATTAACTTATTGAGTGGTCCGGTGTATTTAATAAGCACTAGAACAATCAGACTCATAACTATAGCTCGGTCGTGTTAAAATGTGTAGAGCTTTGAAATACGAAAAGTGAATTTCTGGATAAAATAAACATCGTTAATTTTTACTGACCCCAAAAAGTCGATACAACTGTTGCTGATCCTCGATTTTGCGGACATCAATAAATTCTGCTTTACCATCGGGAGCAACTAAGAGGCAGCAAGGGATACCAAAAACCACATGATACCGCCTTTGCATTTCATCGATGTCTTTATGAGCATTGAGGCTACGCCAAGGAATAGATTCCGTTTGCATTAATTTCTGCCATGCTGCAACTGTTTTCGGTTCATCAATGGAAATATACACTATGTCTAGTTTTTCCTTTAAATCGGTGTAAATTTCTTTCAAGATAGGAATTTCTTCTTTGCATGGACCACACCACGATGCTGAAAAAACAATCAGATTGTATTTTTTAGGATCAATTATTACTCGTTCTTCTTTGTCGAGGTTGGTGGTAGTTGGCAACTCCATATTCTGAAAAGGGAAGGAATACAAATATTTTTTCATCCGTTCCCCCCAATAGTTTTTTTTATTTGCTTCCGAAAAATTGTTGTATATCTTTTTCCCTTCGATTTTGTTAGCCCGTGATGCAGCATAAATGGAAGCTTGCACCATTAGGTAGTGCGAGTCAGGGTATTTCTGCGACAGCGAATCCAAAGCATGTATTAGCGCAGCATTGTCGTTATAGAGAAACGGAGTTGAAACTTGCGAGTTCTCTAACTCTATCGCAAAATCAGATCCCTTAACGATTGAATCTAGCAGAAACTGATCGAAAATAAGCTGCCCATTCTCCATTGTCACCGAGTCACTCACTTGATAGCTTGGCAGCTCGAAGGCTTGTGATTTAACGTATTTCATTCGTAAGACCGGCATCTTTTCATCATAAAGTGCCAGCAAACGACCTCCTTTGCCATCAATCGTGTCGTTCTGCTGAACAGCTAGCAAGGTGGCCCAAAACACTTTTTTCTGCTCTGGATCATAGTCACCCATTATATCATACCATTGTGCGTATCGTGCTATGGAATCGGGGATCGTGAATTTCCAGTTAGCGCCATCGGTTGAATGTCCCCTGACATCTAAAGATCGAGACTTCAGTCCGTAGTAAAGATTTGCTCTTAGGTGCATTCCTTTGTATTTTCGCCCATTTAGTTCAAGCTGAATTGTTTTTGTCTGGGCAAAAGATAGACATGATGTAATAACGAGAATTAAAAGAAAGAAACAAAGTTGATACCTTTTCATGCGCAACATATTTTATTTAAAAAGACTGGGTGCAATAGTACACACCCAAATCTTGTCATCTTTTTTACACATCGCATATGCGATGTGTACTTACAGTATCGTATATCCAAAATAATGAGATGTATCAAGGGCAAGCACAGCCATTGCGACCTACAGCACAACTGACGACAAGTCCCCAGCTGTTTATGCATTTCTCTCCGGAAGAACATCCAGTGCATCCACTGCCAGAGCCACTACCGCCTATTACATTTTTCAGTTCTTTTTCGCTAAGGATCTCGGAGATTCCTTTTAGATTGATTCTTTTAATCTTCTTCATTTTGTTATAATTTATCTTTGCTGTAGAAGGATTGCAATAAGTAGCTAATTTATTGTGCATTGCCCTACAACTTGGCAATACTTATTTAGAATCGATTTCCAAATTCGAGAAATATTTCAAATCTTCTATCTTGTAATTTTCCGGAAGTTTATACCCATTGACTAAAATAATAGGGGTTGCTCTTAAACCAGTTTTTTCTTTCCATGATTGATGCTTCTGTAGTTCTTCTTCCACAGCCTTCTGGTGGATATCCAATTTAGATTCGCTGAGAAATTTATCCTTTTGATTTTTCCCAACCTTAAACCACAGATTATAGAAGTCGTTTCTTTCTTTTTCCGTTTTTGATAAATATGCTGCTATCATAAGTCGATTACTATCGAGCAGATTATCTTCAAAAGCAGAAAATATGTATTGGATACAGATATTTTCACAAGCCCCCTTGAGAAAATTTTCAACACGGGAATGCATTTTGGCACAGGGGTTGCAATGAGGATTAGTGAAAATGGTAATTAAGATATTCGCATTCGGATTTCCAAAAAGAATTTTGGAGGTGTACTTATTGACATCATAACAAGGTTGTTGTTTTAATAAAGTAAGCAATATATTTTCATTTGCTTTTATACTGTTTATTTCTTGTGTTATCTGCGCCATTTTCTCGCTCTCACTTACTTGTGGACTTAATATATTAATAGTAAGAGGAGGTATAAGATATATGCAAGCTATAGTTAACATATCTGAAATATTAAAAATTGGCATTTTGATAAATCCAAATGCGAGGTTGACAATAAATATACTCCAAAGCAGCCCCTGGACTATCAAACACAGCGGACACCACTGCTTAACTTTTATTTTTTGATACCAAATACTCCAAAAACTGTATGGTAAGACACATATATTTGTAATGGTTAAATAGGATATCAAATGAGGTAAAAATAATATTATGAGAACATTCGATATGAAATATCCAAAGCCAATCTCACCCCAACCAATTAATCCAAAAAGTTTTGCAGCCTTAGATTCTAATACATTATTACAATCACTTTGCTTGAAAAGAGAGCAGATCTTGTCCACATATTCACTTTGAATGTGCATTTGTTTTTTTATTAATAGATAACCTGTATATATCCCCATGAACATGATTGCCAGATTAATAGTTAAACTAGGGCTATTATAGAGGTCTTTAGAAATGTATGTCAGCAAAAAAATAATAAAAACACAAGATAGCAGACCTAATTTTTGGATAGAAGTGAACCTTTCTTTTTTCCTGTTTTCTTTATAATTAGGTTCTATTGATCTACTGCTTGGTTCAGCTAATAATGTTATGCCTGTCCAAAAATTACAAAATTCCTTAGGTGAGATAGATACGTTCCCATTTTTTGATACATAAGAAACACTGTCTTGTGTTATCTTGTATACAGGAATAAAATCATTCCCACTAAATGCTATAAATGGAGTATCGATGTTAAAAATATCATTTTCTTTATCTTTGATTTTTGTTGCGGCATTTTCTACTCCATAATCTGAAAGCATTTTAGATAAACCGAATAAATTATATTTGTGAGGATGTTCGTTAAAATATCTACGAGAGAAAGTAAGAGTGTGTTTTACATTCAGTAGTCTAAGAAAGGAAATCAAAACATTCTCATTTCTAAAGCCAAGTAAATTTTTCATAAATGTCAAATGTGTTTTTATTTATTGCGATTATATTGTTTTTATTTTATTATTTAATAAGATCAGGCCTCCTATCCGCTCCTGCATAAGCCTTTCAGCCGATTGGCCTCCTAGCTCTGATGCAAGAGTGTCTTTCCTGTTTTCTGTTTTCGTTTTCATAGCTATATAGTAATCAACGAATCTGTATTGCTGATGTATTTCCTTTACCCTATTTATTAAATTTGAAACATAAAGAGAACCGATTCCAGTTTCCGAAATAGAATACTTCGAAGCTATAAATGCTTCAAGATGGAATATTTCAATTCACATCATTTTTGGAATGGAATGTTGCTTCACAGGCAACGGAATACTTTTGTATTGCCTGTTTTAGTTTCAATTTTTTAAATGTCGGCAATTTTAATTAATTGTGCATCTGCGATAATAACCAAACACGCCGAACGGATGGGAAAAATATGCCGAGCGGGAAAATCAACAAAGGCTACACCCCGTGCTGCAATTGGTCTCACCGCCTGTTTCTCGTTTAATTCTAAGAAATAGATCTTGGACCAAAGCCTTTCTTCGTTTTGATATGCGCATCGGGATATCATTTATTAATAGTTCACAGCCCTTATTCGTATTGTGTATTTCCGACACATGGCACAAGTTGACTATTCTCGATCTGTCAAACTGGGCGAAGCAGGGTGGCAAAATTGCCACAAAGTCTTTTAAAGTCATCTCTATATGAAATCTTTTTCCAGATATGCTTTCTATCCTGATATAAGGTTTGTCGCAAGCAGCAACCGTTATTTCGTTGTAAGGTAATGACAACGTTCTGCGTTTCGAATTGATAAATAGGGCTTTGCTTAATGGTTGTACTTTATTGATTTTCATCCTGCTTCAGTTTAAATTCATATGTAGGAAAATAACTAATTCTTATCCTGTTTATTGGGGAAAAACGAACTGATCGGATAGCTTTGAATCATCCGATCAGTTGGGATGCATAGAAATCACAAAACTGGACTCAATGATAAAATAGGTCTATTCTGTAATTCAGTCAACACTTCAAAAATACCTCCTCACTACTAACGATGCATTAGCAACGTTACTAATGGGGTGTTAGTAACGCTTCTAACGGTGCGTTAGTAGCGCTACTAATTTGTTTCCGTCATGCAATTACGATTGGCACTCCAAACGTGGTACTCCGGGGCTGCTTGAGGATGGCGTTTCCCCCACTGAACTGTGTGGTCACCGTCAGTTCGTATTCGCCTGCTGCCAGAGATGCCGGTACGAAGATAAGCAAGCGCGAAGGTTCGTTGATGACAATGTCGGCCAAGTCAAGCTTGGTCACTTCCAAAGTGGCGGTGTTGGTGAACGTGATGCCACAAGACGGGTCTTCTCCGGCGATTTTGAGGTATGAACCCCTGATCTCCGCATTCCGGCCTTTGGTGAGGGTGCCGTCGGTTTTGCCCGTGACGGTGTCGGTGAGGCTGAGCATTTCGATCGGGCTGGACTGTTCGCCGAGGATCTCGACAACGGTTTCGGCGATTGCCGCACGAAGGTCGGCGCCTGGTGCGATAGATGCCACCAAAGAGTTGGTTTCGGGATTCCACGTCTTGCCATAGAATACACCCTTGATGACGGGGCGCATATAGACTAGGCCCGTGTTCACGTTGTGACCCGATACCAACAATTCTGCCGCTTTGCGGTTGAAACGGTTCACCACATCGATCACCGTTTCACGCTTGAGCTCCATTCCTTCGTTTTCGAGTTCGTCAACGATCGAGCTGATGCTCACGCTTCCGTTTGTCACGGGTACCGCCACGAAATCGTTCGGGTCAGGTGTCAATGGATTCTTTCGGATCCAGGCATTTAATTTTTTTGCCATGATTTTAATTGTTTAGAATTTGTAAAATAATTGAGTTTAATAGTTGCGGATTCGCTTATGTGCAACTAATCTAATATATATAGGTTGTAGCGGCAATTGGTCGTGTGCCTGCCGGGTTCATCTCTTCCTGTCCGTTAATATTCTCTTCGAGAACATTGATTTAAAATGTGTTACTTCTGCAAATATATACAAGTGGATGTGAAAAAGCAATCGGTAGATCTAGGTGTATGAAGGGTATATAGGGTGTTTAACATTTTTATTGACTGTAAATAACAGACTATTAGTCGTTTAAAATTAGGCTATATAGGATAGTTTGTTGAGGTTTGGAGGTGGTTGAATGAAAAACAAACATTTGTGACATATAATTAAATATTTAGTGATCGGCTTTTCCCGATTTTTATTCGCCTATAGAATGTTTTATACTCAGTGTGGGGTATTATTATATTTGACAGAATAACAGAATTTACAGAAAAGTGGTTTTGAAAGCAATTTATATTGGTGACATAAACCTAAATAGCCCTTTGTGGACCAGCCCTAACTTTGTTGGATGATAGGAACAAGAAATTTTCTCAAAAGAAAAAGGACATGAGCTGCTCCTTAAGCAAGGTCTCTAGATCTATCCCCCACCGGAAAGTATCAAGTGTACAAAGAAAAAAGTCAGATCGGATCGACTCTAACGTGACTATGGCTTTGCATATAAACCTTTTCCTCTGCTTATCCAAAGAGGGCTTTAGTGTAGTTGCTATGCAGCTTATGCGTGTGTTGGCGGTAGGAGCCGGCTTGATATACACGTATTTGTCATGATCATTAAGCAAGTAATGAATTGATTCAAATCAGTATAAGAACAAGCCCTCCTTTTTACTTTCATAATATTTTTTTAGGCGTATTATTTCCCCCCTTTTGGCTAGAATCTTAAACGCGATTCTTATATTATACAATGAATCTTGAAAACGACACCCAAAAACATCTAAAAATGCAGCCTTAGTCGTATTTATTATAAATTTAAGCAGATGATATTTTTGATTGGGATTAATTAGCTCTACTAGAGACAAAATATATTTATGCCTATAATATTCTTTTTTATGGTCATCTATGTTTCTGTTCTCCCTTGCATGATAAGCTTTTGCATTGGGGCAGACACCTAAGGATAGTCCAATATACCACAATCTATTCACATAATCTACATCTTCTCCATTATGAAAAAAGACAGGATTGAAGCCTCCGACTTTCACGAGACTCTCTTTTGTCAAGAGCCATATTGCAGCATTAACAAAAGAACATGAATAGACATCTGCATTCTTTTTATACAATATAATATCTGTCAGAAATTTGATACATTCAGGAAAAATATATCTAAAGAAGTTTCGGTCAAAATTTAAGCTATCACCACTCAAGTGCAGAGGGCTAAGAATTCCATACATAGGATATTGTTCATGACACCGAACAAGCTCTTCAAGAGTATCTTCATCTATTGAGGCATCTTGATTTATTAAGAGTACCAAGTCATAGTTTTTATTTAATGCGTATCTTAATCCAATATTGTTAGCTTGTCCAAAACCAATATTTGAGGAATTCTTTATCACGGTAACTTCTGGAAAACCCCTCTCCACTATTTTAACTGTAGAATCTATAGAGTCATTATCTATAACGAGAATGTCGCTTCTATATGATGATTTCAAAACAGACCGGATACACTTTTCTATGTCATTTTCCCCGTTATAAGTCACTATGATAGATAAGATTCTTTTTAACTGAGATTTTACGGGATACAGCGTGTCGGAAGTGGATGTCGGATTAATAAGTATTTTTTTTCTGGTTTCAAGTGGTATATCATTGCCTGTTTGAACCTCTAGGCTAAGGTTATATTTGTTTTCATAATCATGCGGGACGAATCTAACTTTTTCTCTAAAATCTGATATTATATACCCATTATGATATAAAACTGTAGGGATGAGTAATTCATGGTGTCCCCAATTTTCTCTGCCTTTTAAAAAAGTATCGAGAAATCCGAGGGCTTTATTAGATATTCTAAAGATTGGATTAAAAGACTTTATTCTGTCTTGCTTTTTTATAAGCTTCTCTTTCATAAATAAGCTATCCCACCAGTACCAGCATGGATCTTCTTTGAAATTTGTTATCTGTGGTGATAAAAAATCAACACAAGGATAAGGCATTTTTTTAAAGAGGTCAAGCCAATTGCCAGTGTATATAATATTAGATTCAATAACCCAATAATATTCATAATCAGGATAGTCTATATAAAATTGCATCATTGGGAAATGATTGCTTCCAGGAATAATTGTTTCAAATAAAGGTTCATAATCTAGGGAATCCAATGTGTCATCATTGAAGAAATAAAAGAGTATATCTTTAGGTTCTAAAAAGCTATTATTTTTATCCATTTGCAATAATAGAAAAACGTTTCCGGCATTATCTATTTGATTGCTTAGCAACTTATATCTCTGAAGAACGTCATCATTAAATACATAACTAACAAATAAAAAAGCACTTCCTCGTTTAATTCGTTTTACAGTCATAATAAATCAAAATAAAATTTGCAACTTTCTAAGAATCAAGAAACTGAATTTCTTTTTGTGTAAAAATTTGTTGCTGTCCACTTAACATAAGCCGAGTGACAGCTGGTTATAATTTTGCTCTTTGTCATCCCTGGTATCTATATTGGTAAATAGCTCATTCATACGAGTCTTATCTAAAGAGGAATCCTTGATATTTGCAAATCGTGTCCCACGATGGCGACCGGATTCAGAGGATTTATCTAGATCATTGGAGGCTGTCACTTCAAACTGAAGGTTCTTTTTGGCTTCCACCACAAAGTACGAGTTCTGCAAATAAAATGTTTTACATATTTGTTGCCGTTGTACTTTATAACAAGATTATCGAATAGCCACTATGGCAAGAACCCAACTATTTGTGCTTATACCTTTCTCTCTGTTCTTTGTTCCTCAAATTAATAAGTAACAAAAATAAGTCTTCAAATTGTCTCCTGTAAATTTGATTTATAAAATATCAGCAGCTATTTCAAAAAATATTTGTTTGTTTTTAGTGGACGCTAATGATTCAGGATATTATTTTTAAATGTCGGCAATTTTAATTAATGCGCATCTGCGATAATAACCAAACACACCGAACGGATGGGAAAAATATGCCGAGCGGGAAAATCAACAAAGGCTACACCCGGTGCTGCAATTGGTCTCACCGCCTGTTTCTCGTTTAATTCTAAGAAATAGATCTTGAACCAAAGCCTCTCTTCGTTTTGATATGCGCATCGGGATATCATTTATTAATAGTTCACAGCCTTTATTCGTATTGTGTATTTCCGACACATGGACAAGTTGACTATTCTCGATCTGTCAAACTGGGCGAAGCAGGGTGGCAAAATTGCCACAAAGTCTTTTAAAGTAATCTCTATATGAAATCTTTTTCCGGATATGCTTTCTATCCTGATATAAGGTTTGAGCAAGCAGCAATGATTATTTGTTGTAAGGTATTAATGATGTTCTACTTATCGAGATGATAAATAGGGCTTTGCTCACTGGTCCTATTTTAGTGCTTCTTGTCATATTTCAGTCTGATTTTAATAGTATGTTTATCCGCAAGAAGTATTGATTTTTGGCCGTATCGGCAATCAGTTATATGTTTACAGGTTTGTTAATATCTTCTTCAAAAATGCCGATTTAAGTATTTGCTGCTTTTGCAAATATATAGAATTAAATGTTAAGAAGCAATAGTCTAGCCAGGGAGTATAATGAACTCTATGGTATCTTAATCTTTCTGTTGGTCGTAAAAATCAGATTATTAATCATTTAAAATTAGAGTATTTAGGACGATTTGTTGGGATTTGGAAGTGGTTGAATAAAAAACAAACATTATTGATCTGTAATCACACATTCTTTTTGGTGTTCAAGAGATAGGCTTTCCCCTTTTTCACATTTATGCGATGATTTAGGTGGAGAATTCTACACTTGTTTAGTTTCGATTCAGAGGTTTGCGGGTGTTATTTTAAAGACGTTTGGGAGAATAACAGAATTTGCAGAAACAAATCACAATTATCGGTCATAAGAAGGTTGTTCCAGAAGCATTCTGCGAAAGCAAGTTACAGCAATGATCGGATGTCTTTGATTCATCCGATCAGTTTGGTTGAAAACCGTTCTTCTATTCGGCAACCGATTGTTTTTCCTTGTCCACAAATTTTGTTTTTTTGTCGATGGTGATCCATTTGAATAATTTGTCCGAGGGACGTATTTTATCCTTCAACTTGATGGAAAACCTGTCGCCTTTCACCGCTTTCTCCACCACTTTCAACTCCACGCGGATTTCGTCCACGATGGTTGAAACAGCACCAGTGGTAGGGCCAGTCACCAGGATTTCATCCCCAACTTTCAACTCTCCCGATTCCAACTGAAATTCGGCTACTTCCAGATTAGAGTAGTATTTGATTCCTTTTCCTACAATCACTTTCTTTTTGGTAGAACCTGAACCATAGTTGCTCGACCATTCGCCCAAGCGTTGGCCAAGGTAGTATCCATCCCAAAATCCCCGGTTGAAAACAGTGGCCAGGCGGCTCGTCCAATCTTCAATTTTTTCATCGGTAAAAGTTTCCTCACAATACGATTGGACGGCTTCCTTGTAGCAGGTGACAACGGTTCGCACATATTCCGGGCCACGGGCGCGGCCTTCGATTTTGAACACCCTCACACCAGCATCCATCATCTTGTTTAGAAAATGGATCGTTTTCAAGTCTTTGGGCGACATGATGTATTCGTTGTCAATTTCGAGCTCAATGTTGGTCTCTTTATCTTTCACCACATAGCTGCGGCGGCAAATCTGGTTGCATGCACCTCGGTTTGCGGACAAGTCTTTTTCGTGCAGGCTCAGGTAGCATTTTCCCGAAACAGCCATGCACAATGCCCCGTGGCAAAACATCTCGATGCGGATGAGTTGCCCGTTGGGGCCTTTTATTTGTTTCTCAATAATGTCCTTATAAATGGCACTTACTTGGTCGAGGTTCAATTCGCGGGCTAGCACCACCACGTCGGCAAACTGCGCATAAAACATCAAGGATTGCGTGTTGGTGATATTGAGCTGAGTAGAAAGGTGCACCTCCACGCCAATGCTCCGCGCATACATCATCACCGCCACATCGGAAGCAATGATTGCGGAAACCTTTGCCTCTTTGGCGGCATCCACAATGCTATTCATCAGGCTGATATCGTTGTCGTAAATGATAGTGTTTACCGTCAGGTAGCTTTTCAGCCCGTTTTGGCGGCAAATGTCAGCGATGTTGTGCAAGTCGTCTTTTGTGAAATTGTTTGACGACTTGGCGCGCATGTTAAGTCCTTCGATGCCAAAATAGATCGAATTCGCACCGCCTTGGATGGCTGCTGCCAGCGAATCGTAGGAGCCGACAGGGGCCATTATCTCAAAATCGTTGAGTGTATGCATTGGGTTGTATTTTTCCAAAAATTAGGTTACAAAGATACAACAAGATTTTCTTACAAAGGATACTTCAAAGACTTACGCTATCGCAACAATTGCATGGCGGCTCCGAAATGCTTAATTTTGTAGAATCAGCAAATCTGCAATCAATACGAATTATTTGTAAAATGTCAATGTTGAATTCTTTCGAACTAAAACAGTTTTTGGACAATAAGGTGGAGCAATACAACACGCTTTCCTTTATCGAATCGGATCCGGTGTTTGTGCCTCACTGCTTCGAGAAGAAGCAGGACATAGAAATTATGGGACTTTTCGCCTCTATTTTTGCTTGGGGACAACGGAAAACGATCATTTCTAAATCGCTCGAATTGGCCAAAAGAATGGACGGTAAACCTTTTGATTTTGTGAAAAATCATAGCGAGAATGACTTGAAAAGCTTGCTCGGCTTCAAGCACCGCACGTTCAACGATATGGATTTGTTGTACTCGATAGACTTTCTGCATCGTCATTACAATCAGTTTGACAGCCTCGAAACTGCTTTTTTCTATGAGCCGGATGTCTCTGTCGAAAGCGCATTGATCCATTTTCGGAATTACTTCTTCGACAGTGAGGATGCCCCGATGCGGACACGCAAACATGTCTCTTCCCCAGCGCAGAAATCGGCTTGCAAACGGTTGAACATGTTTCTCCGTTGGATGGTCCGCCGGGACGACAAAGGGGTAGATTTTGGAATTTGGCAGAATGTAAAACCATCCGCTTTGATTTGTCCCCTCGATTTGCATGTTGATAGAACTGCCCGGATGCTGGGACTGCTGAACAGGAATAAGAGCGATTGGTTTGCTGCTGAAGAGCTTACTGGAAATTTGAAAACCTTTGACGAAGAAGATCCGGTGAAATACGATTTTGCATTGTTTGGGGTGTCGATAGAAGAAAAATGTGAGATAGATGTGTGAATGTTTTTCTTGTGATGTTTATTTTTTTTGTCTTTAAATTTATTATTTTTACAAGAGTTTTGTGTCCATGAAAGCTTCTTTTTAAAGGTTTTTTTTTTGAGTATTTTCTTTCTTTATGTATCTGTAATGTTTGAATATGGGTCAAAAGCATGCATATTGAGTCAAAAATCTCTCTTTTGGATAAAAAATGAAATATTTTTTTGTTATTCTGTATCTTTTTATATCTTTGCAAACTATAGGGTTTTTGGGTTATTTAAATAAATTGTATTAACGATATTCTGTTCCAGTTTATATTATGTTTTATATCTTTTCATTTAAATAGGTTGTTCTATACATTCGCTTAATTGCATAGTTTTGTTTTTTATTTCGAATATTAAGACTTGTATTTTCAGCCTTTCCCTGTAGATAAACACTGTCTTTTGATTTTTCTCCAATTTCCACTTTGTTGTACTTGGTTTCAACTCAGAGATAACTAATCAGTAGAGTTTTCGTCTGCTTTATGTTTTTATGGTGCTCTTTTGGAGTACCTTAAAGAGCTTTATTCTTGATTTTGCATATATATAGATAGATTGTTTTTGAAAAATGTTAAATTTATTGGTAAAAAGATTATGAAAAGAAAAATTCGGTTATTAGGGATTTGTTTAATTTTAAGCATTAGCCTTGCTCTTGCTCAAACTCGGAAAATTACAGGATGGGTTGTTGATCAGAATGGAGAACCGCTCGTTGGCGCAAGTGTTATTGTGAAAGGTACGACTCAGGGTGTCTCTACTGACGCAAATGGTCGCTATTCGCTTGTGGTTTCGGAAAAGGGGGGAACACTTATCGTCTCATTGGTCGGTTCTTTAGCAAGAGAAGTCACGATTGCAAATAACTTAAAAGTTGTTTTAGAAAACGATGACAAGCGTTTGGACGAAGTCATTGTGGTAGCTTATGGGACGACAAAAAGAAGTTCGTTTACAGGTTCTGCCAGTTCATTGAATTCAAAAGATATTGCGAAAAGATCTATTACTACAGCTTCATCAGCGATAGAGGGGAATGCTTCTGGGGTGCAAGTGACATCTGCATCAGGTCAGCCTGGAAGCGATGCCAGCATACGTATCCGAGGATTTGGGTCTGTCAATGCTGCTAATTCTCCCATCTATGTGGTTGATGGTATCTTGTTTAATGGAAGACTCTCAGATATTAATCCAGCAGATATTGAGTCAATAACTGTATTGAAGGATGGGGCCGCTACCGCCTTGTATGGTTCAAGTGCGGGAAATGGGGTATTGCTAATCACAACTAAAAGAGGGACTAACTTAGCTGGTGTTTCTTTAAACATTAGTCAAGGTTGGTCTAAACGTGCTTATAAAGATTATGACCGTGTCAATGTATGGGAGTATTATCCGTTGCAATGGAAAATGTTGAAAAATGCCTATGTGACAGCAGGGAAAGATGAAGCGACAGCTGCTCAATTGGCAACGGGCCTTTCTTCAGTAAACGGAAGTGATGGCATTTATGATAAGCTTAAATATAACCCGTTTAGCGGAGTCTCGAATGATGCAATTGTGGGGACTGATGGCGTCCTGAACGCAGATGCTACTTCTCTCAAGTGGGGAGATGACATGGATTGGGCAAATGAGGCGTTTGGTGTCGGCCATCGTCAAGAATATACGTTAAGCTATAATACAAAAAGCGATAAAAGCGATACTTATGCATCATTGTCCTACCTGAACGATGAAGGTTATATGTTAAAAACCGATTATGAACGTTATTCTGGGCGCATCAACTACAATATTAATCCTGTAAAATGGTTTAAGTCCGGGATCAATTTGAATTTGGGACGCATTACATCTAATTATTCAAGTTCTACTTCTTCCAGTTCGAGTTCCTATTCCAACCTAACTCGGTTTGTGCGCTATATGGCCCCCATTTATCCTATCCATAAACACGATTTGAGTACTGGGGAATATGTGAACTCAGCCGGTGTTGCCACTACCGATCCTTCCCAATATGTGTACGATTATGATGGTACCCGTCAATCGGACCCAGGGCGTGACGCTTTGGTCGAGACTTTGTGGAACTCTCGTGAATATAATAGAAACAATACTAGCGGTCGTACATACGCTACCATTTCTCCATTAAAAGGGTTTGATATAACTGTGAATTATGGACTAGACTTGAGCGAATATCGTGGTAAAGTTTACGAAAACTCGGAGGTCGGCGATGGTACAGCTGGCCCAGGGCGTTTGGCTATCACATCTACACGCTCGACTACCCAGACATTGAATGAATTGATTTCTTATAATAAGAAAATAAGAGAACACTCCTTTGATGCCTTGGTTGGTCATGAAAGTTATAAATATGAATATAATTACCTGTATTCAATGAAAGTGGGCGAAACTTTCTCGGGATTTTATGAATTTAGCAACTTTGCAACCGTAAGCAGTGTGAATTCCTATACAGACAACTATACTAAAGAAGGTTATTTGGGTCGTTTGAATTATGATTACAACAACAAATACTATGCTTCATTCTCTTTCCGCTCGGACGGTTCGTCTCGTCTGGCCAAGGACACCCGTTGGGGTACATTTTGGTCTTTCGGCGCTTCATGGAGAATCGACCAAGAAAAATTCATGAAAAACATATCTTGGGTAAATTCCTTGAAAATAAGGTCGTCGTATGGTGAAACTGGAAATGATATGATTCTTGATTCAGATGGGGATCCTAATTATTACGCATATCAAACACAATACAGTCTTGGTCTGAATAATGGTACGGAGGCAGGCGTGTACTTTACCAGTTTGGCCAATAAGGATTTGAAATGGGAAACGCAGGTGTCAAAAGATGTTGCACTCGAGTTCGCTTTGTTCAATAAATTATCGGGAAGTCTTGAGTACTTTATAAAAGGGTCGCGGGATTTGTTATTTGATGTTTCAACGCCCACTTCTACAGGCGTTTCTTCTTTGACTAAAAACATAGGAAATGTTAAGAATAAGGGGGTTGAAATAGAATTAAACTATAATATACTTAAAAGAAAAGATTGGTCTGCATCTGTAGGTGCAAATGCGACTTTCTTAACAAGTAAAATCACCAAGCTGCCGGAAGAAAATAGGACAAATGGTATTATTTCTGGAACAAAGAAGTATTTGGAGGGCCATTCCATTTATGATTTTTGGTTGAGGCAATGGTATGGTGTTGACTCTGACACAGGAAATGGATTGTTCTATTTGGACACAAGCACTTATGATCCGACAAGCGAGAGCCTTTCCTCCACCGTTAAAAGTACCATTGTGACTGGGGCTAATGGAGAGGTTCTGACAAATTCTTATCTGTATGCGAAATATGATTATTCAGGATCTTCTATCCCTAAGGTCTATGGTGGGTTCAACCTTAATGTAGCTTACAAAGGTTTTGACTTGACGGCCCTTTTCTCTTATTCTTTAGGCGGCAAGGTGTATGATACAAATTATGCTTCGCTGATGAGTAATTCCAGCTACGGTGCGGCAATGCATTCCGATCTGAAAAAAGCATGGCAGCAAGCTGGAGATATCACAGATGTGCCGCGCTTGGATAATAACTCGACACATGCCACTAGTATTGGTGCTGCTTCTAGCCGTTGGTTAGTAAGTTCTGATTATTTAAACTTTAGAAGCTTGACTTTTGGCTATACTTTGCCCTCGGAATTACTTAAAAGTGCACAACTGAAAATGGTTAGGCTGAGTTTGAATACTGAGAACTTGTTCATGCTTAAGGCTCGCCAGGGTTTAAATCCCCAAGCCAACTATGGTGGACTAACTTATAATGAATATATGCCTGCCAAGACGGTGACTTTCGGCATTAATGTTTCGTTTTAATTCATAAAAAATAAACAGGTTATGAAATACATAAAATATTTTACACTGGGATTGATTTCCTTGCTATCAATTCTTTCAACAGGCTGTTCGAGTGATTTTCTAGAAACAACATCAACGGATGCCGTGTCCACAGGGACTGTAACGAGTAGCGTGAACTCATTGTATATTGCCCTAAATGGGATACACCGGAAGATGGTGTCGCAGGATTTGTCAATCCAGGCAATGGGGGGCGAGCCTGGCTTTATGATAAGTCGCGATGCGCATGGAGACGACATGACATGGAAAACAAACACGTGGTTGAAAACTCACTTGAATTGGGCTATCAACGAGGATGGAACTAGTTCATATAATTCAGGAGTCTGGAAAACATATTATCAATTTATCTTGAACGCCAATTTGATACTTGAAAGTTTGGAAACTGTGGATAAAAGCAGTGCTTCAGATGCTACTTTGGCCAATTATATTGAAGGCGAATGCTTGTGTATCCGTGCGTGGGCTCATTTCCAACTGGTTCAATATTACGCTAAAGCTTACGAAGTCGGAGCAACTAACACTCAATTAGGGGTGCCTTACAGGGAAAGCTCCGCAACTGTAAACATGGCAAGAAATACAGTAGAAGAAGTGTATGCGAAAATTAATGCAGACTTGGATGCTGCTACTACCTTGTTGAGTGGCTATTCTGCGGCTGTAAACCATTATACCGAAAAAACGGCATGGGGGTTGCGTGCGCGTGTTGCTTTGGTTCAGCACGATTACGCTAATGCCGGAGATTATGCCGCAATGGCAATAGAACTGGCGGAAACGGAAGGCTATGTGATGATGACTGCGGATCAAACCACCAATGGTTTCGCGGATATCACTACAACGACCAAAGATGCCCTTTATGCGGCTATGACTCAAGACGACCAAACGGTTTATTTTTATTCTTTTTATGCTTATATGTCTTGGAATTTTAATTCAACAGCCATCCGCCAAGGTGTAAAGTGTTTAAATCAAGCTACATATGATATGATGTCTGCCACTGATGTACGCCGTGCTTGGTGGGATCCGGCAGGGACAGCTAGTGTTCCGACCACATCGTATGCAAAGGCTGTATATCAAAACCGAAAATTTGCGGCCCGCTCGACCTCGGATGCAGTGGGGGATGTGGCTTTCATGCGTTTATCCGAATTATATTTGATTGCGGCTGAAGCTTACGCTCGTGCAGGGGACGATACAAATGCTAAAAAATATTTTTTGGCTTTTGTAGCCCAGCGTGATCCAAGCTATGTGGACAAAGGTAATACTGGTGATGCTTTGGCGGAAGAAATCATGATTCATCGGCGTATAGAACTTTGGGGAGAAGGTTTCCGCTGGTTTGACTTGAAGCGCCTGAATTTGCCTTGTACGCGAGATGGATCAAACTTTGATATAAGTTTTTGCGGGTTTCTTACAAAAACTCAGTCCGAGACCGGCTGGTATTACGAAATACCTAAAGCTGAAACTGATGCAAATGATTTGATGGAGAAAAATTATTAAAAAATAATCTGACAAAACCAAAAGGTGGTCTTTTTTATGCGAATAGACCACCTTTCTTGTATTGTTCGCAACCTCCCCAAAAAAATAATAAAAAAATAATGAAGAATAAAATTACATTTTCCCTTTTTCTTGCAATAGCGTGTTACTCGCATGCGCAGAAAAAGCCGCTTGACCATTCAGTTTACGATGGATGGAAGCAAACCGGCAATTTGAATATTTCTGCTAAAGGAAATATCACCTCTTTTGAAGTGCAGCCCCAGGAGGGTGATGGGAGATTAGTTTTTCACCAACGAAATAATTCTCCGGACATAGTTGTGGAGAGGGGATACGATGCTGTTGTCACTCCTGATGAAAAGATCGCTGTTTGCCTGATTAAGCCTTTTTTCAAAGATACGCGGGCTGCGAAAATAAAAAAGGTGAAGCCCGAAAGTATGCCTAAGGATTCAATCGTGATTATTTCGCTAAAAGAAGGGAAAATGCAGAAATTTCCAAACGTAGTATCTTATCAGATTGGTTACAAGAATGCTTCGTCCGTAGCCTTTATCCGTGACGACACTACGCTCATCCGTAAGCCTGATCGCAAAGTGAAAGAAATAGGGAAGCCGTTGTTGGTCTATTATTTTGAAACCGGAAAGATTGACACTTTGCCTTATGTGGACCAATATGCGTTTGACAAATGGGGAAAATCATTGGTTGTGGTGACTCGTGATACAACCAAGAAACAATCTGTTGTCACCTTGGATATAGAAACTCGTAAATTACAAACGGTAGCCCGCCCAAGGGCATTTTACAACTTTTCCAGTTTCAATGAGACAGGGGAGAAGTTCCTGTTTTTGGCTTCCGACGACACACTCTCGTCTGGAACTAAGAAATGCGAGTTGTTCTTATATAAAAAGGCAAATGAAAGCTCGGAACTGCTTGTTTCCAAACAGAATACCAAAAACTTCCCCAACAATTGGGCAATGAACGAAAATAGTCGTCCTTTTTTTAGCAAAAGTGGCAATCGTATTTTTGTCGGTATCGCTCCTGTTCAAGAACCCAAAGACACAACTCTTGTCCCATTTGAGACAACCTCGCTGGATGTTTGGAATTATGCCGACAAGCAACTGCCTCCCATGCAATTGAAAAGATTGAAAGAAGACCTGAAACGAATTTGTCTGGCCGTGTATAATCCTCAAAGCAATGAACTCATCCCTTTGACCACTTCGTTTTTTGACGAAATTCAACTCATGGATGAAGGCAATTCTTCAATGGCTTTATCGATCGATGAATCCAAAACAGTGGTTGAAACGCAATGGAATACACAAAATGAAAAAGAACTATCGTTGGTCAATCTTCGTGACGGGCATCGCAGCTTTATTGCCTCTGGTAAATTTTCCCATGTGGCCCCATCTCCTGATGGAAACTTTGTTGCGTGGTATAACTTGTCCGATGGGCATTGGTATATTTATAATCTGAAAAAAGGTGCTGTTTTGTGTTTGACCCACCAGCTGAAAGCAAATTTCGGCGATGAAGAAAACGACATTCCCCAATTTCCAGATCCTTATGGATTGGCAGGCTGGACAAGCGCAGACAAATCCGTTTTATTATACGACCGGTTTGATATTTGGCAGTTTCCCACAGACGGTTCTGTGCCAACTAACCTTACGGCAGGTGAAGGGAGAAAAAGCAATCGGGTTTTCCGCTACTCAAATACAAAAGAAAGGCCGGATAAACGTGTTGCCGGCTTATCGCCCATTGAAGAAAAAGATTTTATATCTCCTTCAGAAAGGCTATTGCTCACCGTGTTTGATAAAACAAGCAAGAAACAAGGTTACGCCATGCTGGAACAAAGCAAAAATGCGGTTCCGGAGATCAAAGTTTTGGACGGATTTACTTTCAGCCAACTCGTAAAAGCCAAAAATGCGGATGTATTCGCCTACCAGAAAGCAAATTTTCAAACTTCGCCAGATATATTCCTCACAGCCAATGGATGGGCTAAAGAGGAGAAACTTTCCAATATCAATCCTCAAATGAAGGACTATAATTGGGGTACCTCAGAACTGATGAAATGGACTACTTTCGATGGGACTGCTTTGGAGGGCTTGTTGTATAAGCCCGAAAATTTTGACCCGAATAAAAAATATCCAGTGTTGATTTACTTTTACGAGCGAAATTCCGATAAACTTTATTCTTATTATGCCCCTGCTCCCAGCAGATCTATCATCAATATCCCGTTTTTTTGTAGCCGCGGTTATGTCGTTTTTGTTCCGGACATTGTTTACAAAACTGGACTACCGGGCGAGTCGGCCTATAATTGTATTGTCTCAGGAGCCGAGAATTTGGCCCGAAATGCCTGGGTGGACAAGCAAAACATGGCTATTCAAGGTCAGAGCTGGGGTGGATACCAAGTGGCATATCTTATCACTCGTACAAATATGTTTAAAGCCGCAGGAGCCGGAGCTCCGGTATCCAATATGACAAGCGCTTATGGCGGAATTCGCTGGGGCACGGGGATGAGCCGCCAATTTCAATACGAACATACCCAAAGCCGTATTGGAAGGACTCTTTGGGAAGCCCCGGAGCTTTATGTCTCAAACTCGCCCTTGTTCAAAGCCGATAAGGTGGAAACCCCGTTGTTGATTATGCACAACGATGCCGATGGTGCCGTGCCTTGGTATCAGGGAATCGAATACTTTATGGCTCTGCGCCGGTTGGGTAAAAAAGCATGGATGCTTCAGTACAACAACGAAGACCATAACCTGACAGAACGTCGCAACATGAAAGATCTGTCTATGCGCCTGCAACAGTTTTTTGATTACTACCTCAAATCAGGTCCAATGCCGGCTTGGATGAAATCGGGTATTCCGGCTTCGCGTAAAGGGCAATATTTCGGCCTTGAAGATGCAAAATAAGGAAAATCTTTCAAGCCGGTTCAATTTCTCATTTTAATTAAGGAAAAGAGAAAATTGCCGGCTGTTTTTTGCCGAATTTCTGATCGCGGAGCGTATTCTCGAAAAATAATATTTTACAAAAAGATGCTTGGCTTTGCAGCATTTAACCGGCATAATATATTTTTTCCAATATTCCTTTATAGCTATATCGATAAGATGTCTTATGCCTGTTTTTCATTACATTATTTTCGTGGGATGCATTTTTTCTTTTCAATAAACCGAAAATTATCTCGTTTGTTTAATACAATAATGTTATCTTTACGATTTAGTAAAGTAAATGCCTTGATTGAATATACTGTGCAGTCTGTATTAAATTAATCTCTTCAAGGAATTTCCTGTCGCTACTTTTTAGATAGGTAGATATTAAAAATCGGAATCCAAGGATTGCCTATTTGAGGGGACTTCAAAAGCAAAAAAGAAAAATAATATATAATAATGATTTATAAATGGAATTATCAATCCCTTACAACCAACGAAAAAAAAATACAGGAGGAATTAGCTGATAAGCTTAATATAAGTACTGTGCTTTGCCAATTGCTGATTCAGCGAGGAATTTCTTCCGTAGTGCAAGCACAGCGATTTTTCCATCCCAGCCTCAACGATTTGCACGACCCCTTTCTTTTGCCGGATATGGATAAGGCTGTGAATCGCATTGAAAAGGCTTTGGGAGACAAACAGCGCATATTGGTTTATGGCGACTACGATGTGGATGGGACCACATCTGTTGCATTGGTCTATAAGTTTCTTCGCCGTTTTACAACAAATTTGGATTATTATATCCCAGACCGTTACGACGAAGGATATGGCATTTCTGTTCAGGGGATAGACTATGCGGAAGAAACCGGAGTTAAGCTAATTATTGCATTGGATTGTGGGATCAAAGCGATCGAAAAGGTGGAATATGCAAAGTCCAAAGGGATAGATTTTGTTATATGCGACCACCACATGCCCGATGAGCAATTGCCTGATGCTGTCGCTGTGGTGGATGCGAAAAGGCCCGATTCTATCTATCCTTACGAGCATCTTTCGGGATGTGGCGTAGGTTTCAAATTGGTGCAGGCCATCGCGCAAAGCAACGATATTGCGTTTTCAGAACTTTTGGATTTATTGGATTTGGTGGCGGTGAGCGTAGCTTCGGATATTGTTCCCATCACGGGCGAGAACCGGATTCTGACTTATTACGGATTAAAGCAATTGAACAGTTCGCCAAGCCTGGGCTTGAAGGGCATTATTGAGATTTGCGGGTTGAGCCGGAAAAACATTACGATCAACGACATTGTTTTTAAAATAGGGCCACGCATCAATGCTTCAGGCCGGATGATGAACGGAAAGGAAGCGGTGGACTTGCTTTTGGCTAGCACGATAAAGGATGCCCGTGAAAAAAGCACAAATATAGACCATTACAACGAGGATCGTCGTGAGTTGGATAAAAAAATGACGGAAGAAGCCGTTACTCATATTGATGAAAAGGTGCTTGTTGGCCTTACCAACAGCATTGTCATATACAATGAAAACTGGCACAAAGGTGTCATCGGAATTGTCGCTTCACGGTTGACCGAGAAATACTATCGGCCGGCCGTGGTGCTTACCAAATCGAATGGTTTGATTACCGGTTCTGCCCGTTCGATAATGAATTTTGATGTGTATAAAGCCATCGAATCTTGCAAGGATTTGCTGGAGAATTTCGGAGGCCACACCTATGCAGCCGGTCTTTCATTGAGGGAAGAAAATTTGGAGGCGTTTACCCGCCGATTTGAGGAGCTTTCGGTGAAAATGATAAATGCTGAGATGATGCGTCCTCAGATAAACGTGGATGCTGAGATCACATTCAGCGACATCACGAATAAGTTTGTTCATGATTTGTCCCGTTTTAGCCCATTCGGCCCAGACAATCTGAATCCGATATTTATGACCAAAGGTGTGTCTGATTTTGGAACATCGAAGCTTGTCGGTTATGAAAATCTTCACCTCAAATTGGAAGTCGTGGACGGCACCTCTTCCTCTTCGATTCACGGTATCGCGTTTCGTCAAGGCAAAGCCTTGGATCGGATCAAGACAGGCATTCCGTTTGACATCTGCTACACGATAGAAGAAAATGTGTACTATGGCAAATTGTCGGTGCAGGCTTATGTGAGAGATATTGCTTTTGAAAACGAAAACAATTGATTATGAAACAGGACATGATTTTTATTACATCACCAGAGGCTATGATCGAAGAATCATGGGGCATTACATCTTGCCTAAAAGAAAAATTGAACCCGATGGACGGAATTAAAAAACTCTTGTCTGTTTTAGTTTGTTGCACTTTATTCACCTCCACATCCAATGCTATAACTATGAAAACTGAAGCCTATCCTACCGGAGTTGGTGACCTCAAGGTGACATTGTTGGGGCATGCTTCTCTCAAATTTGAATATGCCGGAAAAGTGATCTATGTGGATCCTTATTCGCAGGTGGCGGATTTTTCTCATTTGCCTAAGGCCGATTTGATAGTGCTCACCCACGAGCATGCCGATCATTTGGATATTGCGGCTATTGACCAAATCAAGACTGCCAAGACGAAATTCATTGTGTCCAAAAGCTGTTTTGACCAATTGAAATATGGAGAGGTGATCCGCAACGGGGAGAAAACCCAAGCTTTCGGTTTTTCTATTGAAGCCGTGCCTGCTTATAACCTCTTGCACAAACGTCCCGATGGTCAATTTTTTCACCCCGAGGGGCGTGGAAATGGCTATGTGTTCAAATTTGGCAAACTCAAAGTGTATGTTGCCGGAGATACCGAAAATATACCTGAAATGTCCAAACTTGGGCTGGTGGATATTGCTTTTTTGCCTAAAAACTTGCCCTACACAATGGATGATGCCATGTTTCTGGATGCTGCCAAAAAGGTGAAGCCGAAACATCTGTATCCATATCATTTTTTTGAATTTAACGAAGACAAACTTTTACCCGAACTAAAAGCTCTCGGCATTGATGTGATTGTTCGCCCGATGCAGAGCAAATGATTAAGAAGGCTATTGGCTGTTAGCTAAAAGCTATCAACTAATGGCAAACAGGTTATTCCCATGGATATTTTTCACCAGATACTGCAACAATATTGGGGATACGATTCTTTTCGCCCTTTGCAGGAAGACATCATCCATTCCGTAAACCAAAAAAAGGATACGCTTGGACTGATGCCAACAGGCGGCGGCAAGTCGCTGACTTTCCAAGTGCCGGCTATGGCTATGGATGGAGTTTGCTTGGTTGTGACACCACTGATTTCGCTGATGAAAGACCAGGTGGACAATTTGCGTCAGCGAGGCATCAAGGCGGTGGCTGTTTATTCCGGCATGAAACGCCACGAGATTCTTGTTGCTTTCGACAATGTGATTCTAGGTGATTACAAATTCCTCTATATTTCTCCCGAACGTCTTGCCACGGAATTGTTCTTGGCGAAGCTGAAATCGATGAATGTGTCGCTCTTGGTGGTGGATGAGGCTCATTGCATATCGCAATGGGGATACGACTTTCGCCCGTCTTATCTCACAGTGGCGGATATACGGAAGGTTCTTCCCGGTATTTCTGTTTTGGCTTTGACGGCAACAGCCACACCCGAGGTTGTGAAAGACATTCAAAGCCGCCTTCAATTCAAGCAAGAAAATGTTTTTCAGAAAAGTTTCGACCGGAGCAACCTCCATTATGTAGTTCGACAAACCGAAAACAAAATGGGTTCGCTGGTACATATAATCGAAAGAACAGAAGGCACTGCTATTGTCTATGTCAGGAGCCGCGACAAGACCAAAGAAATAGCGGGAGAATTGAAGAAACTGGGCCACAAAGCCGATTTCTATCACGCCGGATTGAGTCCGGAAGAGAAAAACCGGAAACAAAATGAATGGAAAAACGGTGAGTGCCGCATTATTGTCGCCACCAATGCCTTCGGGATGGGGATTGACAAGCCGGATGTCCGTTTGGTGGTACACATGGATTTTCCAAACTCTATCGAGGAATATTATCAGGAAGCCGGACGTGCCGGGCGTGATGAAAAAAAGGCTTTTGCCGTCATGCTTCACTTGAAAGCCGATAGTGCAAAGCTCAAAAAACGGATCGCCGATGAATTTCCAGAAAAAGAGTTCATCAAACAAGTGTACGACCAATTGGCTTATTTCTTCCAAGTGGCCGATGGATTCGGGGTGGATAGGACTTTTGATTTCGACCTCCATGCCTTCTGCGGCGCCTACAAATTGCCGATGCTGCCCACCCACCATGCATTGAAAATACTCGAAATGGCGGGCTACATAGAATATGCCGATGAGGTGGACAACCGTTCCCGGTTGATGTTCACTGTTTTTCGGGATGAACTCTATCGTTTTTCGTTGAATGCCGAATTCGAGCAATTGATAAATATTGTTCTGAGGCTCTACACCGGTCTTTTTGCAGATTATGTCACCATTGACGAAAGTGCCATATCTGCCAAGTTGGGCAAAAGCCGGAAAGAAATATATGAAATGTTTGTTGCCCTCTCCAAGCAGCGGATACTGGATTATATTCCCCACAAAAAAACGCCTCTCATCACCTATCGTCAGGCGAGAATGGAGCAAAAATTCATCGTTATAACCAAGGATGTGTATGAAATCCGGAAAAAACGTTACGTCGAGCGCATTACGGCCATGGGTGATTATGCAACACGCACGGACGTTTGCCGCAGCCGGATGTTGCTCATGTACCTAGGGGAAAAGAATGTAAAAGACTGTGGGAGGTGCGATGTTTGTCTTGCCCGCAAAAAGCAAGGTGTTAATCAAGCCTCCTTCGAAGAAATTCGGGTTCAGGTGCAACAGATGCTTGCTGAACGAGACTGTACTGTTTCCGAAATTATAGAAAAACTATCCGGATATGACTCTGCTGAAGTGACCTCAGTTATCCGTTTTCTACTCGACCAACGGGTGGTATTACTTGATCTTGACAAATTATATCTTCCTGAAAAGCATAAAAACTGATTGCTGTTTTATCTCTGAATATATGTTTATTGACCAAAAAACACTCTCCTTTTATCTTCTTTTTGTGTTGACAAATTGCTAGTATATTGATTTTTAATTAATTATTTTTGACTTGTGTTGATGGATGATAGCTTATAGGTAAATTCGATTGAAAATATTTTTACATAGATAAAAACTATTATACCTTTGCACTCATAGAAATAATTAAGCGATACAATATTACTAATTAAAAAAAGAAAAACAGTATGTCAAGAATTATCAATTCCAGAATTCCAGAATTCAAAGTTCAAGCTTTTCAAGATGGCGAGTTCAAAACGGTAACCGACAAAGACGTGTTGGGGAAATGGTCTATCTTCTTCTTTTATCCGGCAGATTTCACTTTTGTATGTCCCACGGAACTTGTGGATATAGCAGAAAAATACGAAGCATTGAAAGCACTTGGCGTAGAAGTGTATTCAGTTAGCACCGATACTCATTTTACACACAAAGCATGGTTTGATGCTTCAGAAAGCATCAAAAAGATCAAGTATCCAATGTTGGCCGACCACACAGGTGCATTGAGCCGTGCATTTGGAGTATTGAGCGAAGAAGATTTCCTTGCCGATCGTGGTACATTTGTTGCCAATCCGGAAGGTATCGTCAAGGTGGTTGAAATCAACGACGGTCCTATCGGGCGCAATGCCGAAGAGCTTTTCCGTAAAGTAGAAGCGGCTCAGTTCGTTGCATCCCACGACGGAGAAGTTTGTCCTGCAAAATGGAAAAAGGGAGACACTACCTTGAAACCAAGCATTGATTTGGTCGGAAAAATTTAAAGAAATTTGTTCAACTACAAGAAGGTCGGCCTGCTTGAGTCGGCCTTTTTTTTAACCAAACGATTATGTTAGATACATCATTTAAAGAACAATTGAAAGGAATATTTGCAAGTTTAGAGTCTGATTATCTGCTGGATATTTCTGTTTCTGACTCGCATGAGAGCAGATCCGAATTGTTGGAACTGCTGGGTGACGTGGGCGAATGTTCCGAAAAAATAGCTATTCAGGTATCGGCAGGGGATGGACTTCAATTTGCCTTGATAAAGGATTCGAAGCCAACAGGCGTCACCTTTCGCGGAATTCCCAACGGGCATGAATTTACATCGTTTTTGTTGGCAATTTTAAATTCGGATGGGAAGGGCAAAAATTTTCCTGACGAATTTATAGCGAACCGGATCAAGGCTTTGAAAGGATCTATTCGACTGACTACGTATGTGTCGCTGACGTGTACCAATTGTCCCGATATCGTCCAAGCATTGAATATGATGGCGGTGTTGAATCCTTCGATCACACACGAGATGGTGGATGGCGCAATCAATCAGGAAGAAGTGGATGCTTTGAAGCTGCAAGGGGTTCCCACGGTTTTTGCTGATGGAGCGCAGATCCATGTTGGGCGCGGAGAATTGAGCGATTTGTTGGCTAAGTTGGAAGAAAAATATGGCTCGGCAACTACGACATCGGAGAAGACGATCAGAAATTACGATGTGGTAGTTGTCGGCGGTGGTCCTGCGGGAGCTTCTGCCGCCATTTACTCAGCCCGTAAAGGCTTGAAAGTTGCTCTGCTTGCAGAAAGGGTAGGAGGCCAGGTGAAAGAAACTTTAGGCATAGAAAACCTGATTTCCACATCGAAAACCACGGGTGAAATCTTGGCAAACAACCTGAAACTTCATATGGAGGACTATCCGATTGATATACTGGAACATCGCAAGGTGGAACATGTGGAAGTTAATGGCTTCAACAAAGTAGTTTATGTGGCTGGCGGGGAGCAATTTGTTACTCCAGCACTGATTATAGCCACTGGAGCGAGTTGGCGAAAACTGAATGTTCCCGGTGAAATCGAATACATCGGTTGTGGCGTGGCTTTTTGCCCTCATTGTGACGGTCCATTCTACAAAGGGAAGCATGTGGCGGTGGTAGGCGGAGGAAATTCGGGTATAGAAGCGGCGATTGACTTGGCTGGTATTTGCTCCAAAGTGACGGTTCTCGAATTTATGGATACCCTGAAAGCCGACCAAGTGCTTCAAGATAAAGCCAAGAGTTTGTCGAATGTGGAAATATTTGTTTCAAAGCAATCGGTGGAAGTGATTGGGAATGGTGAGAAAGTGATTGGCCTCAAGGTAAAGGATCGTGTGACGGAGGAGGAAAGTGTTATCGATTTGGATGGAATTTTTGTTCAGATTGGTTTGGCTCCCAATAGTGTTGCTTTCAAGGATGTTGTGGATGTCAACAGGATCGGTGAAATTGCAATTGACACGCATTGCCGGACAAATGTTCCTGGAATTTATGCTGCTGGCGATGTTTCCATTGTGCCCTTCAAGCAGATTATTATTGCAATGGGAGAAGGGGCGAAGGCTTCCCTTTCAGCCTTCGAGGATCGGATGCGCGGTGTGTTGGGCTAAATTTAAGTATAGTTAATGGTTAAAGCTATCTTCTATCTGTGTGGAAGATGGCTTTTTCGTTATTGGCTGAAAATGTCTTTTACTAGTTCTTTGAGTTTTCTCCGTTCAATTTTTCCGGTTTCAGTGAACGGAAGTTTTTCTATTCGAATAATGCTTTTCGGTTGATAATAGGCTGGCAAATAAGTTTTCACTACAAATTCATCAACGCTCTCTGTGGTTGCCAAAACAACGATTTCCCCGAATTTGGGATCGGGCAGAGACGTGATGGCGAAGGAATCCCCCAACAACGGGCGAAGCAGGCGTTCCACTTCTTCTATCTGTATTTTTATGCCCCCGCTGTTAATTATATTGTCTTTTCTTCCCAGAATTTTGAATTGCTGATCCGGATGTAGTTCCACCATATCGTTGGTTGTCAGTGACTGGCTTGAAACTCGAGGTGCTTCCACAATCAATGTCCCTTCTGCCGAAATGGAAAGTTTCACCCCTTCCAGCGGTGTATAAAATTCGCTTGCATGGTTTCCGCTCAACCTTCTCAGGGCGATGTGCGAAAGCGTTTCGGTCATTCCATAAGTTGAATACACCGCATTTGGGAAACTTTTAAGCATCCCGGCCATCTTTTCGTCAATGGCGCCACCACCGATTATCAAGTGACGAATATTTGCCAGCTTTTCTTTTTCAGCAGGGTTTTGCAAGCTGTTGTAAACTTGGAGAGGAACCAATGCTGCAAAATCAATCGGCATTTCTATCTCTCGCAATGGATTGCCGGAAGTTGCGACAACGATCAGGTTCAGCCCTGCAATCAGCGAGCGAACCACTACCATCTTTCCCGCAATGTAATCCATTTTCATGCAAAGCAGAGCCGTGCTTCCGGGAGTGAGCCCCAGAAAGGAGCAGGTCATTCCCGCACTTTGCATCATCCGCATCTTGTCTGCTTTGAACGGTTTTGGCGTTCCTGTGGAACCGGAAGTTTTCACCCAAACGAAATCTTCGTCATTGAACCATTCATGCAAAAAAACGTACAAATCAGACAAAACGTTCGAAGCAAAGAACCTGCTGGGCTCTTTTCCTTTGAAGTCTTTTCGGGAGAAAGCTTTCCCCTCGATAAGGATTTGTTGTTTGTTCCTGTCGAATTGGTAGTCCATCAAATAATTCCCTGAATGGTAGTTGAGTGATCTATTTTTGCCCACAGGCAATCGCCTTCGATGCGAAGCGGAAGGTCGATGTTGTTGGTGTAAAGTCCGCCAGTGCCAAGCCCTTGTGGCAGGGGATTGTTGAGCGTGCTGCACCATTGGGCGATGGCGTTCAGCCCGATGTTCGACTCCAATGCCGAGGTTATCCACCAATCAATTTGGAAGGATTTCGCCAGTTCAATCCACTCTTCTGCCCCTTTCAGTCCGCCATGGAGTGTGGGTTTTAAGATGATATACTGCGGACGAATTGTTTCCAGTAACTTCGCTTTCGTTTCCGGATTGTTCACCCCGATTAATTCTTCGTCTAAAGCTATTGCGAGGGGAGTGTTTTCTGTCAGTTCTCGCATGGCTTCCCATTGTCCGGCACGAATGGGCTGTTCGATGGAATGGAGTTCAAATTCGGACAACCGTTTCAGCTTTTCCAGCGCATCTTTTGGCGAGAATGCGCCGTTGGCATCCACCCGGAGCTCGATGGTGTCGGTCGAAAAATGTTCCCGGATATGTTTCAGCAAGCATAACTCGTCTTCAAACTGGATGGCCCCTATTTTCAGTTTCACGCAACGGAATCCGGCTTTCAATTTGGCTTCTATCTGTTCGTACATATCGCTGAAATCGCCCATCCAAATGAGTCCGTTGATCGGAATTCCTTGTTCGCCACGCGAAAAAGGGGTGTCCCATAGCCGCAAGGTATTTTCTTCGAAATGGCGTAGCGCGGTTTCAAAGCCAAATAGCATTGACGGAAATTCGATCAAGGCTTCGTAATCGATTTTCCCTTTCTCTTGGAATTCTTTGGCAAATTGCCTTAGTCTTTTTTCATAACTTTCATCGTAATCGCAGCTCAAATCAAACAAAGGGGCGCATTCGCCTATGCCGATATGTTCTGGATTTGTGACCGACCGCAGCACCACGTACCAAACCTGATGATCGAAATAAACCCCGCGGGAAGTTCCAGCAGGGCGTTTGAAATGCAAGTTGTGAGGTACGATGTCAACCGTAAATTTCATATTGTCACGGAAATTTCGGAAACTTCTTGAAATCGGGCTTGCGTTTTTCCAAGAAAGCATGTTTCCCTTCTTGTGCTTCGTCGGTCAGGTAATAGAGCAAAGTGGCATTTCCGGCCAATTCCTGAATGCCGGCTTGGCCGTCCAATTCGGCATTCAGCCCCATTTTAATCATGCGGAGTGCCATCGGGCTGTGCTGCATCATCTCGTGCGCCCATTTCACCGTTTCGTCTTCGAGTTGATCGAAAGGAACGACGGTATTCACCAAGCCCATTTCCAAAGCCTCTTGCGCACTGTATTGCCGGCATAGAAACCATATTTCACGTGCCTTCTTTTGTCCCACGATACGTGCCAAGTAAGACGAGCCGAAACCGGCATCGAAGCTTCCCACGCGAGGGCCTGTCTGACCAAAAATGGCATTGTCCGAAGCGATGGAAAGGTCGCAAATCACTTGCAAGACGTGCCCGCCACCGATAGCATATCCATTCACCATGGCAATCACGGGCTTCGGAAGCGAGCGGATTTGCTTTTGCACTTCCAGCACTTGCAAGCGGGGAACTCCGTCCTTGCCAATGTAACCGCCTTTGCCTTTCACATTTTGGTCGCCTCCGGCACAGAATGCCTTGTCGCCGGCTCCTGTGAGCACTACCACGTAAATCTCCTGGTTTTCATGGCAGATACGGAGCGCATCGCTGATTTCTTGCGTGGTGGTTGGGGTAAAAGCATTGCGGTAGCGAGGGCGGTTGATCGTGATTCGTCCGATGCCTTCAAAATAGTCGAAGAGAATTTCTTCGTATTCCTTGATGGTTTCCCATTGTCGAGTTGTTGACATAAATCGTTTTTTGAGTTATCGTTGTTTACCTACAAAATTACACAAAATACCGGAACGAGGCAACGATGCTACTCAGCCCAAAAACTTTAATTTTCTAAAATCAATGGAATCTTAGCCCCGGAGATTTATTTTAATGCGGGTTCGATGAATGATGAAATTTGTGTGTGAAACAGATTTGAATTCCACGCCGAGTTCACCGAGGTTTTAGATTCCCTTTCAGTTCTTTGCGTGTTTTTTCTTTGCGGCTTTGCGTGGGATTGTATTCTTTTACGCAGAGAGCAAAAAGAAAGCAGCGTAAAATAGTATGTATCGTATGCGATAGTTCGGTTGAGTTCACGTTATTTTAGTGTCGGCACACAACGTGCATAAGATTATATCCACCCTTGTATTTGAAATAAATGAGCAAGGTGGCACAAAGGCTTGCGTTCCTTACTCATTTCAAGTAAATGTACAAAAATGTAAAAAGAGAGAGAATTTAATCTTCTACTGTGGCCAATGCTTCGTATTCTTTCAGGAGTTTTTCCTGCACATCGCTAGGTACAAGTTCGTAGCCTGAATATTTCATGGCAAATGATGCGCGGCCACCTGTTATGGAACTCAGTGAAATCGAATAATTTGACATTTCCTTCAAAGGCACTTTGGCTAGCAACCGCTCCATCCCTTTGTCGCTTTCCATCCCCATGATGATGGCTCTGCGCCCTTGCATGTCGCTCATCACATCACCTAGTTTGTCGCTTGGTACAGAAACTTCCACATCGTAAATAGGTTCCAGTATTTTGGGGCCGGCGGCTTTAAAAGCCATGCTGAAAGCGTTTCTTCCTGCCAGCAGGAAGGAGATTTCGTTGGAATCCACCGGGTGCATTTTGCCGTCATAAACAATCACACGCACATCCCGCGCATAGGATCCCGTGAGAGGCCCTTGTTCCAATCGAGCCATAATTCCCTTGATAATGGCTGGTATGAAGCGTGAATCGATAGCTCCGCCGACAATGCTGTTGACAAATACCAATTTTCCGCCCCAGTCCAAATCAAAGGTTTGGACATCTCGTGCCTGCACCTTGAATTCTTGTCCGTTGAATTTGTAGCTTTCCGGTTGGGGTATTCCTTCGTAGTAGGGCTCAACAATCAAGTGTACTTCGCCGAACTGCCCCGCACCGCCCGATTGTTTTTTATGCCGGTAATCGGCACGGGCAGCCTTTGTGATGGTTTCGCGGTAAGGGATTTTGGGTTCTAAATATTGGATTCGGATTTTGTCGTCTGTTTCGATTCTCCATTTCAGGGTCTTCAGATGAAACTCTCCTTGGCCATGGATAATCGTTTGTTTCAATTCCTTCGACTGCTCGATCATCCAGGTTGGATCTTCCTCGTGCAGTCGAAGCAACGCTTCGTTCAACTTCTCAGTATCGGCTTCGTTCACTGCTTTTATGGCTCTTCGATATTTCGGTTCGGGGAATTTGATAAAGTTGAACTTATTCTCGACTCCCTTCCCATTCAAGGTGTTTCCGGTGCGTACATCTTTGAGTTTCACCGTTACGCCAATGTCGCCCGCCACCAAGGCATCCACTTTGGTGCGGATTTGACCCGAAGCAACAAACAATTGTGACATTCGCTCTTTGGATCCTCGGTCGGCATTCGCAAGGTCATCGCCTTCTTTGACCGTTCCGCTCATTACTTTGAAATAAGACACTTCGCCTACATGCGGCTCCACTGTCGTCTTGAAAAAGAACAGGCTGGCAGGAGCTCCGGGCTTGGGAGGAACTTCTTGCCCTTCGGTATTCAGAGGATGAGGCATTTTGTCAACACAAGGCACAACATTTCCCAGAAATTCAAGGGAGCGTCTCACGCACATGTCTTTTCCTGCCGAAACACAAAAAATAGGGAACATGTCCCTTGAAATAAGACCTTTGCGAATTCCTTCCCGCATGTCTTCTTCGCTCAGGCTGCCTTCTTCGAAGAATTTCTCCATCAACGTTTCATCGTTCTCAGCGGCTGCTTCCACCAATTTTTGATGTAGGTCGTTTGCTCTTTCCAATTCATTTTCCGGGATTTCCAACACCTCCGGAACGCCACCTTCGGGTTTCCAACGATAAAGTTTTCTTTTCAAAACGTCCACCACAGCATTGAATTCAGAGCCGGCATTCACCGGATATTGTATTTGAACGGCTTTCGAACCGTAGTATTCGTGAAGTTGAGACACAATCTTTTCAAAATCCGCTTTTTCGTGATCTAATTGATTTACGATGAAGATCACAGGTTTGTGCAGTCTTTCGGTGTATCGCAGTTGGTTGAGTGTGGTCACTTCCAATCCCGTTTGTGCGTTGAGCACGACCAATGCGGTGTCTGTCACATTCAGGGCTGTCACCACCGCACCTGCAAAATCATCCGAATCGGGGCAGTCGATAAAATTGAGCTTTCGCCCTTGCCATTCAATGTTGAACACACTGGCCAACACGGAATAACCGTATTCTTTTTCCACCGGATGATAGTCGCTTACGGTCGATCCTTGCGACACGCGGCCTCTGCGTTTTATAACTCCACCCTCGAAAAGCATTGCTTCAGCGAGGGTGGTTTTCCCAGAGCCAGAACCGCCCAAAATGGCTATGTTCTTGATTTCGTCAGTTTGATATACTTTCATGATTTTTTATTTTAAGGTTGAAAAATCAATAAAAATGAAGAAAAAGAACCGCTTTTTCTTGTATCGCAAATTATAAATAAAATAAATCATAGAGAAAGATTTGCCAATGTTAGTAAGCACTGTTCTTTAGCAGTAAATGGTCGTCGATTTCTTTCACGCAGAGTACGTGGAGATTCTAATTTGTGTCTCTGCGGGCTTTGCGTGGTTTTTCCTTTGCGGCTCTGCGTGGGATGCTATGTTTTGATGATTCTTCTTTTTTCTGGAATTGGGCTTTCTTAAAACTTTGCCGTCATCCGCTTGTTATATCCACTCACGGTTGTAATTTTGACAATTCAAAATTCAACTACCTACATTAAACAGCTGATTGCTAACTAAACTATGGCCGGAATTTATATTCATGTTCCTTTTTGTAAAACACGTTGCGTCTATTGCGACTTTTATTCTAATACTGGATCGATACACGAGCCATACCTGCATGCGTTGTTGGCCGAGATGGCATTGCGCAAAAATTATCTGGATGGTGAATCCATCGACTCAATCTATTTGGGTGGAGGAACGCCGTCACAGTTGAGTATCGAAAGTTTACAATTGATTTTTGATAATTTATTCCGAATCTTTGCGGTCAATAGTGACGCTGAAATCACGATTGAGGCAAATCCCGACGATTTGTATGAGAAATACGTGGAAGGCTTGAGGCAACTTCCGTTCAACCGCTTGAGCATGGGCGTGCAGACTTTTGACGACGAAGCACTTCGCTTCTTGAAAAGGCGGCACACCGGCTCACAAGCTTTGGATGTGGTGAAACGTTGTCAGGATGCAGGTTTCACAAATGTGAGCATTGACTTGATGTATGGCCTCCCCAATCAAGGGCTGAGTGACTTTGATGAAAACATCGAAAAGGCTTTGGCACTGGATATTCAGCACATATCGGCCTACCATCTGATTTATGAAAAAGGAACTAAGTTGTTCCGGATGCTTTCCCAAAACGAGGTTCGGCCTGTGGACGAAGAACTCAGCGTGGAAATGTTTTCGTTGTTGATTCGCCGATTAAAAGAGGCTGGGCTTGAGCATTATGAGATCTCCAATTTCGCGAGAAACGGGCTTTATTCCCGTCACAATACGTCTTACTGGCAAGGCGTTCCCTACCTGGGGCTAGGGCCTTCTGCCCATTCTTTCAATGGCAAAAACCGCCAGTGGAATATTGCTTCGCTGAATAAATATGCGGACGCTTTGAAGGGCGACAAACTCAACGCCGAAGTAGAGGAGCAGACGCCTGCCATCCGTTACAACGATTTTGTAATGACGGGCCTGCGTACCATGTGGGGAATCGACTTGCTCCGCTTGGAAACTGAATTTGGCGAAAAAATGCTAAATTATTGCCTCAAAAATGCACGCCGACACCTGAGAACGGGCTTGTTGGAACAGCGAAAAGAGCAATTGGTGCTCTCTTCCCAAGGAATTTTTGTTTCAGACGGAGTAATGAGCGACCTGATGTGGGTGGATTGAATCAGGCTACTCGTAAGTTTCTCTTTCAACTCTATTCAGTTGCAAATTTTGCGGGTGACGCAATCGCCCTATTGCGTCACCCGCAATAACGTTAGTGCGACACCCGCAATCGCTCTATTGCGTCGGTCGCAATAGCGTTGGTGTGTCAGGCACACAAAACGCTTTCGCCCCCTGCTGATCTTCCACTCACGCCGGGAGACCCCCAACAACAGATAGAGACGTAACACATTACGTCCGTACAAAAAATCCTTACGAGCTTCACAGCCCATAAGGATCAAAAAAAAGTTCATAACATCTCGGTTTCCAAACTTTCAATTCAAAAAATAACGTCCAAACCGAGATAAGCTTCATCCCCCAAGCTTCACAGCCTGCAAAGGGATGAACTACGCAAAACTACCCATAAACGGAATAGTCTTTAAAGGTATCACCGTGTTGAAAAAGAGGAGGAAGCTACTGGAAGTGCGACTTGAAGTCGCGCCCCCAGTGATCCAATCTTTCGCGTTCCTGCTGTTTCTATAAATACGTAATCCCTGCCTGATCCCCACGTACCTTTTTCTCGTGCGTAAGCCAACCTCCTCTTTTGGAGGGGGCAGGGGGAGGCTAAACCGTCAGCACCTTCTCGAAGATGGTGGTGCGCACCTCTTTCAATGGCGACGCGCTGTTCCCGCTGAATTGTGTACCCACCTGCAGCTTGTATTGCCCTGCAGCTAAGGTGGGAGGAATCACCACCAGTAGCTCCGAAGGTTTGTTGATAACAAGGTCGGTGGGATCCACAGCGATAAGCTCCCCCACACCCAAGTTCAGGAAGAAAACACCCACATTAGGCCCGCTACCCACCACCTTCACCTTGTAGCCGCTGATGCGCAGGTTGCGACCGGGGGTGAGCGTGTCGTTCACCGAACCCGTCTTCACGTCCGTCACCTGCGCCACAAACAGCGAGCTGGAAGACACGCCCAGAATGTCCACCTCGATGGCCGCCAGGCTTTTACGCAGCTCGTAGCCTTGCGTGAACTGGAACAGCAGGCTATGCTTGTCCGCATTGAACTTCTCCATCTCGCTGTCGAACACGCCCTGTATCTGTGCCGAGGCCGTGAAATAGCCCGTGTTCACCGAATAGCCGTCCGAAAGCAGGTAGGCCATTTCCTTGAGGAACAGGTTCACGTTCTGCTCCATGGCCACCTGCGTGGTGGGTGCGCCGCCCCGGGTGATGGCCGACTGGCTGATCTGGGACACGTCCAACGACTTTTCGGAACTCACACGTGCCGTGAAATCGTTCGGGTTGTCCGTCAGCACGTTGGGGAACAGCCAGGCTTTGATCTTGTGCAATACTTCGTTTGCCATAATTTTAAGGTTTTAAAGATTAAACGTCTATTTTTATGTATATCCGGAAAACCGCTTTGGAGCGGTTAGTCGAGGTCAGGAATTCGACGGCTTCCCCCGTTCAGTAAGCCACCTATTACAAATAGGCGGGAACGGAGATTTAATTAGTCGGATTATCCATTCAAACAAACTTGTTAATTACTTCACGCAACGGATTCCAACTCCTGCATCCCGAACGCGAACACCGAGAGTACAACTTGCAGCATTAAACTGCAAGTTATACGCCCAAGTATTTCCTGAATAATAAGCATTTGTCCAATATTCGCTACTTCCAGAACTTCCTCCGGTATTGTCCATTATTGTACCACCACCTCCTTGGCGAAAACCTATAGCAGGAAGAAAGATGTAATTATTTTCTGTTCCTGTCACTGGTGCTAAAATAGTTCCTAAATAAATTCCGTTAACGCTATTCATTGTTCCCCAATATCTGCCCTGAGCACTAACGGCAGTCATCTCAGAATAAGTTGGAAGCCGATAGGCGGAATTCCACAGCGTGCAAGGGTCTGACCGACCGCTAACTGTACCCCAATTGGCATATGTAGCCTGATAGTCAGTAGAATTAGTTGATGGGTTTGTGGTATTCAATATCCCCCAGTTCCAATAATATCCGCCAGCCATGCCACTGACGAAGGTAGATTGGGAAGATGCTATCTGGATGGTGGATGTGGCTGTCCCAGTTTTATAGAGGTTGCCGGAAGCCCAAGTGAGGGCATAGGCCTTACGCAGGCGCACATCCAGCACATAGCGGTAGCCGGCCAGCATGTTGGAGGCTGCAAAGCTGCTTGTTTTTGATGAAAGCGAAACACCTGACGATGTGAGCGAGGTAATGGTCAGCGTAAAGGCACTCGTGTAATTCTTGGCAAATACGTAGTTTGAATCACTTGCCATGAAATTGGTATAGTTAGTTCCATACGTCGTTGCGCTCCCGCCAATGGAAAAATTGCTTTGCGAGAGATCCGCCCCTTCGGTCACAGCTCCCGTCTGCAGGTTCATTGTTCCGGCCGATTTCAAAGTGCCCAAGCTGGCGGACACCGCTGTGATCGTGTAGCCATTGGCGGATATGATTTGGGTTCTCACTTTGGCCAATTTATGGGCAAACGTGATGCTAAGGGCTGTGTTCGTGCCGTAAACGGGAGTTATCTCTGTCGTATAATACAACAGGTCGGCTCCTGCCAGTGGACTGATGGTGGTTGTGGAATCGTTGACCACATCCGAAATCGCTGTGGACTGGTTGTAGGAATACGCCACAATGGTGTATTTCTGCCCAGCATCCAAGGTCAGCACGGGGCTAGATCCTCCTGCCGTGCCATCCACGTAGGAAGCATAAGTCAATGTGCCATTGTCATTTTTGTAAGCAATCACCCGGAAGGTTCTGCCGGTAGCCATGGTTGATGTAGCACGGGTCAACGATTTACGATCAGGGGTTAGTGAACACACCAATTCGTAGCCGTTCTCGAGGGTGTCCACAAATACTTGGGGCGTAGCCTGGGCTTTGGTAAGCGTGGAATCATCACCTTCGGTGATGCCAGCTACATTAAACTGGATCTTGGCAGTGGTTTCCGTGTCGGTGGAACTGGAGGAATCGTCCGTAGAGCAAGCCGTAAAGCCGAGTGCTAATGTGGCACCAAGAAAGTAAGCGACGGCCAATTTATTCCATGATTTGTAATTCTCTTTCATTGTGTTAATCTTTTAAATTAATAACTCTTCTAATTAAAATCATCCGAGTAAGTCTCTTGTATTGAATCAAGCGAAATCTTAATTGAATGTAATATCACTCCCGGGGGTTGTTCCACCGTCCTCCCATTCATTCTCTTGGATAGAAGTACTGACCGACTGGCTTGCAGATCCAGCCATGATGCAGCTCTCCAATTCCACATACACCACCTCGATTGCGGGAGGCAGGTACGAGCGTTTTCCTGTGTTAGAGGAAGTACCTTGCGTAATTTCATTTTTCTTCTTCATAATTCATACCTTTCTGATAAATTAATAATTTGTTAACAAAAACAGAAGCCTCCTGCACCGCCCTACCGAAAAAGAGGACAGTGGCGCAGGAGACGTGCCGGGGACACGGACGAAAGCCGCAGGCTTTTGAAAAAGCTTGCGGCGGTTGCCGTTTCGAAAAAAAAGTGTTATATTTTAGGCGGGGCCTTGTGTGTGTGTGTGTGTGTGTGTGTGTGTGTGTTAACAAAATAATCAATATACGCAAGTTAAATCCGCTAAAAATCAGCAGCCTGCCAAAGAAAAGCATGCCGGAAAAACTACCCGGAAACCGGGTGTTTGAACAGGGATAATATGCAGGTACGATCTTGTCCAAGATGCGGATGTAAAATTTGGTTATGAACACCTATTTTTTCTAAAGATAGGTTATTCCCGCACATGTAGGTTGTGCACCGCCCGCTGTTTCACTTATTTTAAAACAATGGATTGGCTCCCGGGGGAAGTCCCGGCAGATCGATAATATATATTTTATTTGCGTTATTGAAAAATGGAGGGAAGGGATCCGGGAGGTTTTCGTTATGTTTATTTAACTTTATTTCGGGGATGAATTTTAACTAAAAGGGTGTGGGCGTTGGCGTTTGCTATTCCCCGCAGGGGATACATTATGCTTAACCGCGGGTGGAGCGCAGCGCAACCCGTGGACGGACACCCTCCCCGCACAACACCGAAGCCCTGCAAGGGCGAAATCAGGAACATAATGGAGCATACCTACGGCATGCGATGTTCTCTCTACCCATCTTTTTCTACCGAGCGGTATTCCCTACGGGAAAAGGAACAGCGGGTATTTGCAATTTGATTGCAACCTATCGTTTGGTGAAAACTCTCATATCGTCTGTTCAATGTCATGAACATTTGACTATTTGATTGCAACCTA